>Ga0209540_10000333_pt1 | contig 48210 bp, 43 predicted proteins | sample BarGraIncu01121A_FD_184501 | JGI IMG/M metagenome (GOLD analysis project Ga0209540, IMG submission 184501) | Arctic peat soil microbial communities from Barrow, Alaska - Barrow Graham LP Incubations 011-21A (SPAdes) (version 2) | ecosystem: Environmental > Terrestrial > Soil > Wetlands > Peat... | reverse complement strand
TAATAAAGCCAGAATGTTTAACAGACACCTCCGCATCTCCAACACTTGTACCTTTTAAATTACAATCCTGTATAAGTACACTTGCATAATGACCCTCTGGTCTTTTAAATGTACTACCTGCCGATGCGTATTCTAGTGGTTGTTTGTCACTTCTTCTTTTTGCAAGCAGATCCATCCTTGCTTTTATAGTTTCTTTGTCTCCTGGTTGTAGATTAAGAGTAACACTTATAACAGTATACCCCTGTATCAAAACTGCACTACTCCTATACGTAAGCTCCATTTCGTCATTAGTTAAATTTAATAATTCTCCATTATTGTCTATTGCTAATGTACTTTCAAGCACCATAGACATTTCACCGTCATATGCTCCTGCATTCATAGCTGCCGCACCACCAATGCTACCTGGAATCCCACTTGCAAACTCAATTCCTTTAAGTCCCTCATCTAATGCAACCATTGTAACGTCATATAGGCTAGCTCCACTTTGAGCGATTATCTTATTTCCCTCTACCTCAATTTTATTAAGCTTAGACAATTTTATAACTACCCCGCGAATTCCACCGTCACGTACAAGTAAATTAGAACCATTGCCTATCAAATAATAATCAACTTTATTTTCCTTGCAAATTTTTATTATCGACTGAACTTCCTCTGCATTCTCAGGAGTTATTAAAATATCTGCTGGTCCCCCTACTTTAAAAGAAGTATAGTTTTCCATAAGTTCGTCTATCTTTATGTTCTCTCCGAGTGTTACTTTCTTTATTTGTTCTACTAGCTTTGCATATTGCTTCATAAATTCTGCTCCTTGAAAAAATTAATATATTTATATACATGCATATCATAAATCATATGATTTGTGTTATGCAAGTTATAGTTCCTTTAGTTTAACCTTTTTCTTAAAATATTTCAACAGTTTAAATTAAGCACTGTTCATAGCGTAACATCTGTAACTATTTACTACTTTTAAAATAATCTATAACGCATTCTGCCGACCTGCTATCTATAGATGGGGTTTCCATTAGTTCATTTCTACTTGCAACTTTTATATTATCAACGCTACCAAATTTTTTTAATAACTCTCTTCTTCTCTTTTCTCCTATATTAGGTATATTATCCAATATAGAATATAAAGTTCTTTTATCCCTCAAAGTTCTGTGATAAGTAATGGCAAATCTATGCACTTCATCCTGTATTCTAGTAATTAAAAACATACTCTGAGAATTACTTTTCATGTCTAGCTCTATATTATTATATATCAAACCTCTAGTATTGTGCTTATCATCCTTAACCATTCCACATACAGGTATATTTATATTAAGATTGCTTAATACCTCAAGAGCCACATTAACCTGTCCTTTTCCACCATCCATAAGAATTAAATCAGGAAATATACAAAACTTTCCTTTACTTAACTCCAAATTTCTCTCTTTTATTTTCTTAACCTCTTCCAGTCCATGAATAAATCTTCGCTCCAGGATTTCGCGCATACTATCATAATCATTAGCCCCTATTACAGATTTTATTTTAAACCTTCTATAATCACTGCTTTTAGGTTTTCCGTCTTCAAAAACTACCATACTACCAACAGAATCCACGCCCATTATATTTGATATATCATAAGATTCAATTCGATCTGGCACTTCATCAAGTTCCAATAGTTCTACAAGCTCAAGCAGTGCAATTTTATGAACTTCCTTATCTCGTTTGTCCTTTAATTTGAAATTCTCAAGTGTTATTTTAGCATTATTTTCTACCATCTCTAAGGTTTTTTTCTTTTCTCCCTTTTGGGGAATTTTAATAGTAACTTTTGATTCTTTCTTTTCGCTAAGCCACTGCTCTAGAATCTCTGCCTCATTTATAAAAGGCACATATATTGTTTTAGGAATAAAAGCGGTACCTCCGTAAAATCTCTTTATAAATTCTTCTATGAGTTCGCTTGATATTCGGCCCGCTTCATCATTTAAAATAAAATGTTCACGTCCTATTATCTTACCATCTCGAAGGAAAAACACTTGAATGCAAACATCTTTTTCATCAATATACACATTAATAAAGTCTTCATTCTCACAATTGCCTATTACAATCTTTTGCTTTTCATTTATTTTATCTATTGCCAAAATTTTATCACGAAGGGAAGCTGCTTTTTCAAACTCTAATGTTTCAGATGCACTTTCCATTTTCAACTTTAGATCATCTTTTATATTTTTCCCTTTTCCTGTTAAGAGTGCAATTGTATCTTTTATAATTTCCCCATAATCTTCTTTGTTAATAAACCCTGCACAAGGGGCTCTGCATAACCCAATGTGATAATTTAAGCAAGGCCGGGCATTCGGTAACCCCTCTTTAATACTTCGTCTACACGTCCTAAGTGGGTATATTTGTTTTATAAGCTCGATAGTGCTGTATACCGCTGCTGAATCAGTATAAGGCCCAAAATATTTTCCTCCATCATTTGCAATGTTTCTAGTTACAAAAACCCGTGGGAATTCCTCATTTATTGTTATCTTTATAAAGGGATAGTGTTTATCATCCTTAAGTAAAATATTGTATCTTGGGCTATATCTTTTAATAAGATTGCACTCAAGTATCAAAGCCTCCATTTCTGAATCAGTTACTATATACTCAAACTCAAATATATTTTTCACCATAGCTTTAACTTTTACAGAATGATTTTTTGAACTCTTGAAATACTGGCTTACTCTATTTTTTAATATTTTAGCCTTCCCCACATATATTATTTCACCAAGATGACTTTTCATAAGATATACCCCTGGAGCATCCGGAAGAGTCTTTATCTGATATTCAAAATCAAACACAATAATTCACCCCCTTTAATTTAGAATAAAATATTTATTAGCAGCAAATATTGTCATAATTATACCAATACAGTTATATTACCCGGGTAATTAATTACAATTAATTGCATATTTATAGTATTAATAAATTTCAAATAAAAATATAAAGTCAAATATTGTTACAATATTTGACTTTATATTTTACTGCAATTTTATACTATTGGCAATGCAATGCTTTACTTCAAATAGGTTCTAATAAGTTCCCTAGTTATTGTGGCGGCTAATTGACCACCTTGCCCACCTTCCTCTACAATTACCGCTATGGCAATTTGAGGATCATCATAAGGCGCAAATCCAGTAAACCAAGCATGTGGTGCCTCTTGTTTACTAGCTTCAACATGGTCTGCAGTGCCTGTTTTCCCACTAACTAATATATTGGAGAGAGCTGCACCTTTACCTGTACCTCCAGACACTACCGACCTCATTAAACTTTTCATAGTCGTAGCATTTTCCTTTGTCATCACTTGCCCTAATTGTTTAGGTTGTAATTTTTCTAAGGATTTACCCTTACTACTTAATATTTCTTTAACAAGCATCGGCTGCATCATAATGCCATCATTAGCAACTGTGCTTGCAACTAATGCCATTTCCATAGGAGTAACTAAAACCCCCGCCTGGCCTATAGCGCTTTGAGCAATATTGCCTTTTTCATTGCTTTTATAGCTTGGAAATACACTATTTTCAATAGTTAACCCTATAGTCGGAGTATGCTTATTGAAATAAAACGCTTCTGCGGTATTCTTTAATTCCTTGTTTCCTAAATCAAGACCTAATGACCCAAAAAACACATTACTAGAATGCATATAAGCAGATTTGAAACCTATATTTCCAAAAGACTCACCTTGAAAGTCTCCTAAAAGTCTTGTTCCATTGACAACTAAACTACCATTATCATTTATGCTACTATTGTAAACATTAGGAATATTTTTCAGAGCACTCGCGGCAGTAATAGTTTTAAATGTGGAACCTGGTGGATAAAGCCCAGATACTGCTCTATTAAGAAGAGGCATATCTTTATTTGAATTTACACTTTTCCAATCTCTACTTAAATAATTAGGATCATAAGAAGGTTTCGAAACCATAGCCAATATTTCGCCAGTTTTAGGATTCATTGCAACTATGGAGCCCCGATGATTACCTAAAAGATTATAAGCCTTTTTCTGAAGTTCAGAGTCAAGTGTAGTTCTTAATCCCTTACCAACCTTTTCTTCATTATCTTTACTAAAAAAAGCAAACTTTGAAAGTGAAGAATCACCATCATCCATAAGTTCTGCATCATATTTTTTTTCAAGTCCAGACAATCCATACCTAGGATCCATATATCCTATAGTGTGAGCAAAAGCTGCTCCCTGATAATACTGCAGTTTTTGAGACGTTTGGCTTATTCTCGTGCTTTTTGTAAGTGCTGTCATATCTTTATCGTAAATTGTTCCTCTTAGCACCTTATTTCTCTCAGCCCATAGTCTCTGATTATAACTACTAGCTACAGCTGTTTCACTTTTAAACATATATAAATAAGTTATGTAGGAAATTAAAGCTATAAAAAGTATTAAAAACACTAACATGACCTTTTTTATATTATTCACAAAATCATTCATAACTTTGACCGTCCTCCGATATTTTTTGAAGTATACCTAATGAAAAGAAAGTTATTATCATTGAACTTCCACCATAACTAACCAGTGGCAGTGTTATACCTGTTAGTGGAATAGCTCCAACCACACCTCCGACTATTACCAATACTTGGGCAGCAATCATTGTGCTATATCCTACTGCAAGTAACCTTGTAAAGTTATCCTTGCTGTAAACTGGTACTCTCATACACCTATAAAACAGTAAAAAATATAAAATAAGCATAGCAAAACCCATAAGAAGTCCCATTTCCTCACAAATAGCCGCAAAAATAAAATCTGAGTCAACAACAGGTACCAATTTAGGATATCCAAGCCCCACGCCTGTTCCGAAAAGGTGACCCGAGGCTATAGAAATTAAAGATTGTACCACCTGGTTTCCTCCACTGGTAGCATATTTCCATGGGTCACTCCAGGTCATAAATCTTACACGAACATGCCCATATAATTTATAGCTAATAAATCCACCTATAATAAAAAGTCCTAAACATAATAATACATATTTAAAATTTGAGGTAGCAATATATACCATAGTTATTGAAATAGCAAAAAATAAAAGTGCTGATCCCAAATCCTTTTGAATTACCATGAACCCAAGCGAGACCATAACTACTATTCCAGGCTCAATTAATGCTTTAGCTTTTATAATCTCTGACTTACCCTGAGTATCCCTTCCATAATTCTGAAGTGCAGCTGCTAAATATGCTACCAAAGATAGTTTAGCAAATTCTGAAGGTTGGAAAGTAAATCCAGCTATGCTTATCCAGTTTCTAGCTCCATATGTGGGCTTAGCCAATAAACTTCCCAAAGCCATTAGTATAATAGTACATATCATATAAAAGTATTTGTACTTTCCAAACTTAATTAAGCTTGGAAAAAGCACTACCACTAAAATGAATATGGCAATGCCTATGGCATACATTATAAGTTGTTTAAGTGCATTAGGAGAATTTAGCCTGTATAACATCCCTAACCCTATAACCGCCAAAACATTTGAGAATAATAAAATATATTTATCACCATCCGGAAAAAATCTTCTTATAATAAAATGAGAATATGCAAAAATCAAGCATATTACTGCTCCCATTATTAGGGCACCGTTATCAAATGAATCTTTTCCAATAAAATACATATTTAAAAATAAAACTATACATAGAAGATAAGTATACCTTAGCAGCTTCCTTTCTTCTTTTAAACTTTCCATAATATCACCTCGCTTGCCCTCACAATTTACCCTATAACCTTAAAAGTTGAAGTTCCTATTTTAATTTCGTCACCTTTTTTTATGCCAACCTTATCATTTACCTTTTTGTTGTTTTTTAAAGTACCATTAGTACTTCTCAAATCTTGTAAAATATAATCTGTGTTTTTGAGATATATCCTTGCATGCTGAGATGATACATATTGATCACCCAAAATCAAGAGATTATCTCCCTTTCTACCTATGGTAAGTTCATCGTTTAGAGGAATAACTGCACCAACCCTTAAATTAAAATTTTCTCCTCTTTCCATAACCTCAAGCCCCATAGATTTTCTTATTATTGGTTTCTGCTTTGCTCCACCTTTTATGTCCTTATACATTATTTTTAAAGCAAATATTATTATAATGTAAATAATCGCTATAATTGCAAATCTCATAATTAAGCTTATATTAGCCATAATGCACTTTCTCCTCACTAAAAAATAATCAAAGACTAGCATCAACTTATTATGCTAGCCTAATATGAATTATAACATTTTTTTCAGATATTGTCCTGTATATGAATTTACATTTAAAGATATTTCTTTTGGAGTTCCGGTGCACAAAATAGTACCTCCCATGTCTCCACCCTCTGGACCTAAGTCTATCACATGGTCTGCGCACTTTATAACATCTAAATTATGCTCAATTACAACTACAGTATTACCTGAATCTACAAGTCTTTGAAGTATAATAATAAGTTTACTAACATCATCAATATGAAGACCCGTAGTTGGCTCATCTAAAATATAAAATGTCTTACCTGTACTTCTCTTGGATAATTCAGATGCAAGTTTAATTCTTTGAGCCTCACCACCAGATAATTGCGTGGAAGGTTGCCCTAGCCTTACATAACCAAGCCCTACATCCATTAATGTCTTAAACTTACTATAAATTCTAGGAATATTTTCAAAGAACTTCACAGCTTGCTCCACTGTCATATTTAAAATTTCATCAATATTTTTCCCTTTATACTTAACTTCTAAAGTTTCTCTATTATATCTTTTTCCTTTACAAACCTCACAAGGCACGTACACATCAGATAAAAATTGCATTTCAATTTTAATTATCCCATCACCTTTGCAAGCCTCACATCTTCCTCCCTTTACATTGAAACTAAATCTACCTGGTTTATAACCTCGCATTTTAGCTTCTGAGCTCATTGAGAACACATCACGAATAATATCAAATACCCCAGTATATGTAGCTGGATTAGATCTAGGCGTACGCCCAATAGGACCTTGGTCAATATTTATAATCTTATCTATATTCTCGGCACCTATTATATCTTTATGAAGCCCTGGATTCTTTTTAGATTTATTTACCTTCTTATTAAGACCTTTATATAAAATCTCATTAACTAAAGTACTCTTCCCAGAACCTGAAACTCCAGTTACTGCAGTGAATACGCCTAATGGAAAGTCCACGCTAACATTTTTAAGGTTATTTTGCCTTGCATTAAGTATTTTTATACTATTTCCATTAGATACCCTGGTTTTTTCTGGAACATCAATTTTCTTTTTACCACTTAAATATTGACCTGTAATTGATCTTTCACAGCTTTTTATATCCTCGATACTTCCTACAGCAACGATTTCTCCACCATGCTCCCCTGCTCCTGGCCCAACATCCACAATATAATCTGCTGCCTTCATAGTATCCTCATCATGCTCCACAACAATTACTGTATTGCCTATATCTCTTAGATGTTCTAAAGTTTTAATAAGTTTATCATTATCTCTTTGATGGAGCCCAATACTAGGCTCATCTAAAATGTATAATACTCCCATTAAGCTAGATCCTATCTGAGTTGCAAGCCTTATTCTCTGCGCCTCTCCACCAGACAAGGTACCCGCAGATCTTGCTAAATTTAAATAATCTAGCCCAACATCCTTTAAAAAATTAAGTCTATCATTTATTTCTTTGAAAATTTGATTGGATATAATTTTATTTTTCTCAGATAATTCAATATCTTTTAAAAACAGTGCCTCATCTATAATTGATAATTGACAAAATTCACTTATATTCTTGCCACCAACTGTCACGGCTAATGCCTCTGGGCTTAGCCTTGCACCCTTGCACTTAGGACAAGCATTATCCCCCATATATTGTTCAATATCTCTTTTTATATAATCTGAAGAGGTTTCAAAATATCTTCTTTTTAAATTGTTTATAATACCCTCATAAGAATGATAAAATGTACCTGATCTAAACTCCTTAACATACTCTACCTTAACCTTTTCACCGTTTGTTCCATATAATAACATTTTAAGAATTTCTGGCTCATATTTTTCCATCGGTGTATCTAAATCAAACTTATACTTTTCACTTAATGCCCGGAGTACCGAGAAAGTCCAAGAATCATCCTTAAGACTGCCTTCTCCAAAGGACAAAATAGCGCCCTCTTTAATACTCTTACTTCTATCTGGCATTATTAAATCCTCTTCGATTTCCATAAGAGTGCCAAGACCATCACAAGTGTCGCACTTACCAAATGGAGAGTTAAAGGAAAACATCCTAGGTGCTAATTCTCCAAGGCTAATACCACAATCAATGCAAGCAAAATGTTCACTAAATAATATATCTTCACCATCTTTAATGCTAGCTATTGCAGTGCCTTCTGCTAGTTTCAAAGCGCTCTCAAGTGATTCAGAAAGCCTTCCACGAACCTCTTCTTTTACAGAAATTCTGTCTATTACTATCTCTATGCTATGCTTTTTAGTTTTTGCAAGTTTTATATCCTCTTCCATAAGCTCTACAGTAGTCCCATCTATTCTAGCTCGAACAAACCCGTTTTTCTTAATATTTTCTATTACCTTAACATGTTCGCCTTTTTTTCCTCTTATCACTGGTGATAAGATAGATATCTTAGTTTTTTCTGGCATGTCCATTATTCTGTCCACCATTTGATCTACGGTCTGCTGAGAAATTATCTTACCACATTTAGGACAATGAGGTGTTCCAACTTTTGCATAAAGCAGCCTCAAATAATCATAAATTTCAGTTACAGTACCCACTGTAGACCGCGGATTTCTATTAGTAGTTTTTTGATCTATAGAAATAGCAGGAGAAAGGCCCTCAATGTACTCAACATCTGGTTTATCCATATTGCCTAAAAACTGCCTTGCGTAAGCTGACAATGACTCTACATACCTTCTTTGTCCCTCTGCATATAATGTATCAAAAGCAAGAGAGGATTTACCAGATCCCGAAAGCCCAGTAAACACTACGAACTTATCTCTTGGAATCTCCAAATCAACATTTTTTAAATTATGAACCTTAGCGCCTTTTATAAAAATTTTATCCCTCATGGTATCCTCCTCAGTTTCAAACAATCCAATCCTATCATTTACTTTAAAATGATTTAAATGTCTTTAATTTGTTTCTTTAATTTATATATTATATCTCTAAGCTCAGCAGCCCTTTCAAAATGTAAATCTTTAGCTGACTGCTTCATCTCATTTTCATACTTATCCATTAACTTTTTAGTCTCTTCATAATTTGCTTCCTTAGCAGCTTCAAGAGTTTCATACACAACTTCATCCTCGGCTACTGTTATAGATCCAATTACGTCACGTATATCTTTAACAATAGTAGTTGGCACTATACCATGCTCATCATTATATTCCATCTGAATTCCTCTACGCCTTGTAGTTTCATCCATAGCCTTTTTCATAGACTTTGTAATTCTGTCCGCATACATTATTACCTTACTCTCTGAATTTCTAGCAGCCCTTCCGATTGTTTGAATTAATGAGGTTTCTGAGCGCAAAAACCCTTCCTTATCAGCATCGAGTATTGCAACAAGAGCTACCTCTGGTATGTCTAACCCTTCTCTTAAAAGATTTATACCTACTAAAACATCAAAAGTACCTAGCCTAAGATCTTGAATTATTTTCATTCTTTCTATAGTATCTATATCTGAATGTAGATACGTTATCTTCACATCCATCTCTTTAAAATACTTAGTCAAATCCTCTGACATTTTTTTAGTAAGAGTTGTGACTAAAACTCTAAATCCTCTTTTTATTGTATCCTGAATAGTAGCATATAAATCATCTATTTGTCCCTTAACAGGTCTTATAACTATTTCAGGGTCAAGAAGTCCTGTAGGTCTTATTACTTGCTCTGCTACATTTTCACTATGCTCTGCCTCATAAACGCTTGGGGTTGCACTTACGAAAACTGTTTCATTCATGCTCCCCTCAAACTCTTCAAATGTTAGTGGTCTATTGTCATAAGCTGACTTAAGTCTAAATCCATAATCAATCAAATTAGTTTTTCTTGATTTATCTCCACCAAACATGGCTCTAACCTGTGGAAGAGTTACATGACTCTCATCTATAAACATTAAATAATCCTTTGGAAAATAGTGCATAAGTGTTTGAGGTGCCGTTCCCGCTGGCCTACCATCTAATATCCTAGAATAATTCTCTATACCAGTGCAATAACCAACCTCACGCATCATCTCAATATCATAATTAGTTCTTTGCTTAAGTCTTTGAGCCTCTAAAGCTTTATCTTGTGTTATAAGCTCCTTTAATCTCTCCTCTAGTTCTTCTTCTATTTGAGCTATACCAATCTCTAATTTATCCTTTGATGTGGCAAAATGGGAAGCTGGAAAAATAGATACATGTTTTCTCTTTCCAATAATTTCCCCCGTAAGAGAATCAAATACTCTAATCTTTTCTATTTCATCTCCAAAAAACTCTACTCTAATTCCCTCGGAGGACGACGATGCTGGGAATATATCAATGGTGTCACCACGTACTCTAAAGGTTCCGCGAATAAAATTAATATCATTTCTTTCATACTGTATATCCACTAAATGTCTTATTATTTCATTCCTATCCTTTTCCATTCCTTCCCGGAGAGACACTGTAAGTTTTTTATACTCCTCGGGGTTACCAAGTCCATATATACATGAAACTGAAGCCACAACAATAACATCATTACGCTCAAGTAACGCAGATGTAGCTGAATGCCTCAATTTATCAATATCATCATTAACAGATGAATCTTTTTCTATAAATGTATCCGTCTGTGCAACATAAGCCTCTGGCTGATAATAATCATAATATGACACAAAATACTCCACACAATTATCAGGAAAAAACTCTCTAAACTCTGAGCAAAGTTGCGCCGCTAAAATCTTATTATGTGCCAGCACCAAGGTTGGCTTTTGAACTCTCTCAATGATATTAGCCATGGTAAAAGTTTTACCTGAACCAGTTACTCCTTTAAGAGTTTGAAACTTTTTACCTGCATCAATTCCGCGCACCAAACTATCAATAGCTCCAGGTTGGTCCCCAGTAGGTTTAAACTTTGAATGTAACTTAAACTCATGCATAAAATCACCGCCTTGTATTCCTCTATATGAACGTTTGTTCGTTATATACATTCTAACTATAAGTTTTTCATATGTCAATATACCCTAAAAATAATTCTAATAAAAATGTAACAAATCAATACCGATATGTTACATTCATTAGTGTTTTTTATTTTACAAAAAATAAGAAAATCCTAGCAATCACGCTGGAACTTCCTCTTCAATCTCTCTTATTATCTTGGCTGGATGTATTAATTTATTAATTTTCATTTGACTTAATAAGTTCATTTTGGTCATCCATTACCTTTAATATTTCCTTTATCTAATAACGCTATAGGGTATTTTTAAAATAAAAAATAATATATGAGGAATTATGAGTGCAATAATCCAAGCATACATTGGTTTTTTATAATGAATCATTAATATTGGGAACATTATATAATTAAATATCAGAGTATACCATATATTCCATCCATTATAATACGTGAAATAGCCTAATTTAACAGCAATAAATTCTAAAATCGTAAATACAGCAACATAGATAGAAATATGAAAGATTATTTTTGTTTTTTTACTTGGCAAATGAGGAATAAACATCATCATTGTACATGGATATACGGTAATTAAAAAAAATAAATCTGTAAATGTACGATTTATTACTACTCCTTTATATACCCATAAGGGATGATTATAAGTTAACAAGGCACAAGTAAGACTACCTAAAATAAAAAATAATATTGTTGAATAATATTTTCTCCAATTTCTCCAATCTCCTGATTTGTAGCATATGAAAATAGAAAATAACGAAAGAAAGATAAGGTACATTTAAACACCTCCTTTAAATGCAAGTTTGATAGATATAATAATATATTATTTCCAATTAGTGCGCTTTTAATTCTGACTATTTCTAAAATATCAAGGGATTACAAAAAAAACCTTATATTCTCTATTGTATTTTTCATCACTAGCTATCAAATCATCTCCTGGGTCTCTGTCGTTAAATTCTATTACTAGCTATTTTAAGTTTTGTAAGAATTCATTAAGAATTACATAAACGTTATGAAAGATTTAAGATATATTATAAGAATATAAAATTATAATTTTAAAACAAACAATAAAATAATTGGAGGGGGAAAATGAAATTTATTAAATTTAGAAAAAAGAAAAAACAGTATTTTTTATTAGGACTAATTTTTTTAATTACAATAACCTTATTCTCTGTATGTACTATCTTTACTTTAGTAGCTAATACCTTTGCAACGCAGTATTACAAGGGTGATAAAACACCTGATGTTACCTATGTTACTATTTCTAAAACTTCCTATAATAAGGCACTAGAGTGGGGAAGTGCACAAGGAGATAAAGTAAGAAATTTATCTAAAAGAGAGATATTTTCAGTTTCTAATAATATTAGAGTGAATAAAAAATTACTGGATTTATCTTATAGTTTTGCAATTCCTATTAAAAATGTGCAGGAATTAAATTGGAAGGTAGATATGCTTAGCGGAGATATAAAAAGTAAAGCACCTAAAAAAGACGAGATCTGGGTACCTAAGATATTAGCAGATACAAAGGACATTAAAATAGGTGATGAAATATCTATTAAGAATTCTAAAGGTAAAAATGTAACTTTAAAGGTTACGGCTTTAATAACAGACTCCAATCAACCATCTGCTACAGTAGGAATAACTTATTTTTATGTTAGTAATGAAGATATAAGTAGTTTAAGTGGAGTCGTAAATGCTTATATAACTACATTTAATGCAGAAGAAGGTGGCACAAAATCAACTGATGCTATAATTAACTATATTAATATGCCCCTGGATGGTTTTGTAATCAGTAAGGACATTTTGAAACTTGCAACAACCAGCACACCAATTATGATAGGTGGTATTGGGCTTGTTGCAGGAATACTTTTAATAATATCTTTAATGTTAATTCTAAGAGCTAATTTAGGCAACAACATATTAAAAGAATATAAATCAATTGGCATATATAAATCAATTGGCATGAGTTCTAAAAAAATTAGGGGCTTATATTTAGCTTCCTACGGAACAGTATCCATAGTTTCATCTCTTATTGGAATATTGTTAAGCATTCCAATATCAAACTATATGTGCAATATTATTTTTAAATATATAGGGATATATAGCTTTGATTTAATTTCATTAAAAACCATAATAGTAATATTTATAGTTTTTAATCTATTTGTATTTATGAATTTAAAGTTAGTTTTAAGAAGAATAAATAAAATAAATCCTGTGATGGCAATTAATATGGGCTTAACCTCCTCAAAATCCACATTCAAAAAATCTCTAATAAAATACAATAGTAGCGCGCCGGCAATGGCAATAAATGATATTTTCAAGTACAAGAAGAGTAATTTTATCACCTTACTTATATTTGCTTTATCCTTTTACATTTCTATACTCTTTGTTAATATGCAAAACTCTGTAGCTACTATTAATAATAATTCTCATAAATGGTTTGGCATCCCTAAAAGTGACCTGGTTATAACTGCGAGTATTAATACAGAGGATTCCTTAAAGCAAGTACTTAAATATATAGAAAACAAGGAATATGCTAAAAAATCTTATTTGTGGGATATCTACAGTGGAAATAGTAAAATATCTATTGATAATCAAAAATATAAGGTAGATCTTCAAACTTTTAATATGACTACCTATAATAAATACAATGAAAATGATTTTTCTATAACTAATGGACGGAACCCAAGGGAATTAAATGAAATATCATTAAATAGAAAGGTTATGAAGGCTAATAATCTAGCCATAGGTGATTATATGGAACTTATTGTAAACGGAGTCAATAGAGAATTTTTAATAACAGGGGATTATGATTCTATGATGTCAGAAGGACAAAATCTAATATGCGACTATTTAAGTATCGAAGGCCTTAAGGGTATTTTAGTAAAGGATGGAGCTTTAGGACTTAAGCTAATCCTTGAGAAAACCTTTAATTTAATAATTTTAGATATAATGCTACCCAATATGGATGGAATACAAATATGCAGAAGAGCTAGGGAAAAATCCCATGTACCAATAATTATGATTTCTGCGAAATCAGGAGACATGGATAAAATACTTTCCTTAGGCGTTGGGGCTGATGACTATGTAACAAAGCCCTTTTCTCCTATGGAACTAATAGCAAGAGTTAAGGCACATTTAAGAAGACAAAGCTATACTGACGAAAAAAAGGAAGCTAAAGAGTGTAAAACCTATGGAACGCTTAAAATATATTCTAAAAGTTATAAACTTATGATAAATAATATTGAAATTTCACTAACAACAAGAGAGTTTCAATTAATAGACTTTTTAATAAAAAACGAAAAAATAGTATTTACAAAGGAACAACTCTGTAATAAAGTATGGGGATATAATGAGTTTATGGATGGAAATACTATTGCAGTATATGTGAAAAGACTAAGAATGAAGCTAGGTGATATAGGCAAAGAAGCTATAAAAACAGTTTGGGGAGTAGGTTATAAATGGGACTTCAATCATGAATAATTATTTAAGAAATAGATTAAGATACCTTATTTTATTTTTGACCTTTGGAATTATTATATTATCCTTAGCTACAATAAACTTAAATTACACTAACGACTTTGATAACAAAACAAATTATTGTAGAATACTAACCTCAGAACTAATGAATAACGTGGAAAAGGCCTATATTAATGAAGATGTTAAAAATCTTAAAATAAATAAATATGAATACACATTGATTTCCTTGGAGGGTAAAATAATAAAAACTACTGAAAAAGGAATAATTAATGGAGACACCCTAATCTTAAGGACTAACTTAGCATTTGATAACTGGTATGAAGAAAACAATCCAAATAATATTAGATACTCCACTCCCCTTATTATTAATAATAAGGTAGTAGCAATAGTGAGAATTATAGTTCCTAAAAGTGATATCTTAAACATCGCTAGAAAGAAGGATCACAAATACATCACTTGGGTAATTATAATTTCAATCATTTTAATATTTTATATATTATATAAAATATATCAACTTATAACAATTGATATTTTAAATCCCATTTCAGAACTGCATAAATCCTCAAAAAATATCCTAAAGGGAGATTTCAGTAAAAAAATTACTTATGATTACCATGGTGAACTAGGAGGATTTTCCCACGATTTTGAAGCTATGAGAGATAACCTAAGGACATCTAAAGAATCAGAAGAAAAGCTTAAGAAAAGTGAAAAAGAGCTTATTGCATGTATTTCTCATGATTTAAAAACGCCTATAGCATCAATAACCGGTTACTGTGAGGGAATAATTGATGGCGTGGTTAAAGATGAAATGGATATAAAAAGATATAGCAATATTATATTAAAAAAAGCAAAAATTTTAACCAAACTAATTGATGATATGTTAGAATTTTCAAAGGCCGAAATAAATCAACTGACAATCAATAAAGAGGACACATACTGGGCTAACTTTTTTAATGAAGTATTAGAGGATTTATCAATAGATGTTGAGACTACAGGTAGAAAATTATATTTAGAAGGAGAGTCGCCAAATGTAATTGTTAATATTGATAAAAAGAGAATAGAACAAGTACTCTATAATTTGGTGACTAATTCAATAAAATATACCAAATCTGATGGAATTATCACCATTATAACGGAGAGGTATCTTGGCTATTTAGTGATTAGAGTAAAGGACAACGGAGTTGGAATAGGAGAATCAGAACTTCCCTATGTTTTCAACAAATTTTATAGAGGCGAAAAAGATAGAAATCTTGATATCCCTGGCTCTGGCCTAGGACTTTCTATTGCAAAATATATAGTAGAAAAGCATGGTGGGAGCATTGAGATCAAAAGCTCTACAGAATATGGTACAGAGGTTATTTTTAGTCTTTTGATATATTAATCAATCTCTCCTTTAATTAATATATTAATTCCTTATTGAAAAATTTACTAATTTACAAAATATAAACAAAATAGAAACTATATTGACACCTATTTGACATTAGTAATGGCTATAATTACAATATAGAAAAATTAAAAATAAATCACGGAAAATTAATAAGGAGAATTTAAAATGAAAAATATATCTTTTAAAACCAAAATGCTATCAGGTTTACTAACAGGCGGAATACTTTTATCATCTGTTAGTACAACTTTTGCAGCAACTTCTAACTCGTTAAATATTAATAGAAAGGCACCTTTAACTAATGAATGTAAAAAAATAACTACTAAAATAAATCCGAATATAGATGCAAATTTAAAAACCCTTACAACTGTCAATACTCTAACTCAAGATCAGGCAGACAAAATTAAAGCTGTTCTAAAAAAAGCTAAAGGTTCAAAAAAAACAAATACAGAAAAAACTAAAGCTATTACTCATCAAGAGAATTTAATATCTATATATAGTAACAAGATTAATCATATAGATCCTTTAACATCCCTTGTAAATAATGGAACTATAACTCAGGCTCAAGCCGATAAAATTATAATTAAACAACTATATCTATGCCAAGACAGAATATTACATAGTTTCGGTTAAATCATCACCTGCAGTGCTGCAATATTAAGCATAAATAAAAGGAGCTTGCCAAGGTTAATCCTAGCATGCTCCTTTTATGATTCATATCAATATTCAGACAAAGATTACTACCTATTTTTGGCGAAAATAAATGGCGCACATTTTACATATATACAAGATAATATTGCCCCTAATATAATACTTCTAACATTATGTTGACCAAAACTTTCATTTAATGATGTCTTAATATACTCACATGAAAACGTAAAAGCAAAAAATATTAAAACTAAAATTAATTTAAGATGCCTATATTTATTAATTTTATCCGCTAACTTGTTATCTAAATCAGTTTTTTTAATTAACCACCCAATTGCATTGAAACTCACTATAAAAACTACTGCAAAGACTATAAAGTACATAAAAAAGTTTATAATTCCCCACCACCATTTCATCTTTTCCAAAAATATTTAACGACATTTCAGAAGGAAAGTCTCCCACTTCTATAAGGTGGAGTTTATACTGTAACAAAAATAAAACTTCAGTGGGCGTCTAAATCTCCTTCTGAAGTCGTTAATGCTGCAGCGACCCAGGAGATGATTTAATACACATTTAATTACCCATTACAAGACAAAATATTTATTTAATTATACTATCATTACCGTAATTTGGATATAAAAGAAATGATTATATTAATAACTTAACTTTCTCTATATTAATAACAAACCACCTATTTCATTGTAGCAACCACATACTTTAAATCTATTGAAATTTAATGTTTAAACAAATATACTATATTCATACATTAAATCCAAAATAATGTTGAGGAGGTGACCGCTTTGGATGTTGAAATTAAATTAGATCCAAATTTCAAAACTCCTAAACTTGTGATTTATACAAGTGAAATTACAAACCAAATATCAGAAATTATAAAGAAACTTTCAAATAATAATTCTATGTTACTACTTGGATTTGATGACAAAAAAATATTTATTATTAACCCTAATGATGTATTCAGCATTTTTACAGAAAACACAAAAATACTCGCACGGTCCACACAAGGATTATTTATATTAAAAAACCGTTTATATGAGATTGACGAAAATCCTCCAAATGAATCCTTTGTGCGAATTTCAAACTCAGAAATTGTGAATTTTAGTAAAGTTTCAAGTCTCGATACCAGCATTACCGGCACTATAACATTAAATTTTATGAATGGCGAAAAAACTTTTGTGTCAAGACGATATGTTGAAAAAATCAAAAAATTTTTAGGAGTATGAGGTGAAAACATGACAATAAAAAAAGCATTGTTAAGAGGATTTTTGGGTGTTCCAATAGGCGTTTTTATCATGACATTGGTGGGGCTTGTTATTTCACTAACATTAGGAAAACTTACTACTATTTCTCCTGATCATTTAGGCAATGCCTCTGATTTAACAGTATATACTATCCAGTTTGCTTTAGGTTGCCTTATGGGTTTTGCATTTGCAATATCCTCCACATATTTTGAAGTTGAGAACTGGAGTATAGCAAAACAAACATTATTACATTTCATAACAATTTCAATTATATATTTTCCAGCGTCTATTTACCTAGGTTGGGTAGAGTTTAAACTATTAGCAATTATTATTTTTGTAGGAATATTCATTCTAATTTATGTAACTATTTGGCTAACACAATATGTTATATTAAAAAAGAAAATAAACAGCTTAAATGATGGACTAAAGAAACGATAATATTATCTATAAATTTGAAGAAAAGAATATAGAATTGGCTTGTTCATTTAAGACAAGTCAATAATATTTTCTAACATTCATATTACTGCGGGTTTTTATAATTACTATAATAAAAAAATTGCAACAGCTTCAGCCAGTGCTAAGCAATTATAGATTTTTTTATTATACTTTTACAGTAAATCTATCTACATAGCGATTTGAATAATACTATATTATCTTTAATTATTGTACAAGCCCCTTCATAAATATCTATAGTTCCAGTTTTAATATTTCTTATCTTAACAAAATTTTTATAATCATCTCCAATATCATCCTCTACCCAATAACTTGTTATAAAACAATCCTTGATTAACCCCTCAAAATTTTCTTTAATTCCTTTATATTTAAAAGTAAAATCTTCATCCATTATTTCTTTAACTTCTTTTGTACTATCATCTATAACTTTTGTTTCATATATTTTTCTGTTTGTTTTATCATACCATAAAGAATAATCCATAAATAATAGCCCAATATTATCCATATATATAGATTTTAATAATTGTTTTTCTAAGGTTTTCTTATTAATTGAATATATAGATTGGACTTTACTCTCAAAGTCCTTTACTCTATAATAAATATTTTCATCATCCATACCAAAGTATCTTGTCCATGCAGTAAGCTCGGTCTTATTAATTTGATTGAAAGGAATTATCTCACAACCGTCTTGTAAAGATTCAACAAATTTATCTAAAGAAATAACGTTAATACTTTCTCTATACCCATTTCTATAAAAATCTTCTTTCTTAATTCCTTCCTTAAACATTTCTTCAAGTTCCCAATCATCCATATAGGCTTCTTCGAAAACTATATAGCTATTATTACCCAAAGTATAGGAAATAAAATAATCTCTAATCCCTAAAACAACTCTTTTATCTTTTATTTCATACTCTTTTTTATCTAACAAATCGCATAAAACAGCATAATCATACTCGCCTTGAATATCTTTTAATGCATCAATATGTTTTTCATCAATGTTATAATTGCTACCTTTTAAAAGTAGATATCTTTCATTAATGGAAGTAAAATCTACATCCTTTTTCGTAGAGTAAATTTTATCTGTCTCACCATTTATAAGATTAACTCTGCACATAAAACGTTCTGTCTCATTATTTTGTACCTTATAAGAATTGGTATATATATAATCATTTAAAATATAATTATTATAATAACATTCTTCACATGTATCTATTCCTTTTTTGTTTATCCTATAGCAATGTTCATTATTCATATTATATTTATAAAAATATCTTTTATACATTCCAATTTCATATTCTGTAGTATTAAAAATTAATTCACTATCTTCAATTAAAATTATTTTATCTATTTTAACTTTAAATTCCCTTAAATCAATTAAATTCATGTAACCCTCCATTTAAATTAGAGTATCCCTTTACTTTTAAAGATTTATTTTCAATCACTAACCATATAGCGAATATGATTCAAAGAAAACAATATCCCTAATTTGTTTAAAGGATTATCCTTTGTTGAAAACTCTGCTTTTATTATCTTTGAAATCATGTATGCAAGCGGTGCAAGTGGTGTCGTAAAACCGAATGTTAATAAATTTTTGGTTAGAATATCTTCTATCGGCAATAACCATACAACAAGTACTGCACACCAAATAATTGCAGATGCCATAATAAAATGTATTCCTTTTTTCCCTTGCTTTGCAATATCAATTCTTAATTCGTCTAAATTCATACCTTTCCCCTTCTTCCCTTCTATTTTAATTTATCAGCCTATTATCATCTACTATTATAATTGACTTAATTATAACAAATTTTAGTAAATATTTGTATAATTATTATAATTATAATTAATAGTAATTATATCAGATTAATCATTCTACTTTTTTAAGATAAAAATTCCCCAGCCTACCATAATTACTATGTCAGGCTGGGGAATTTAAGTGTACTATTAGCGAAACTGCTATTCAAAAAAATATTATCCACTTTTCAATTTAAAATTTAAAACTTTCGCTAACTCATTTATATTTCCATTGAATGGGAAGCAAAGCAGTTTGTCATCGTTATCAAAAATCATATAAAATGGTGCGTCATGTTCGGGAATTATTATATAAACATCATTTACAATTGCATTTAACCATTTTCCCTGTACCTTAACAGCTGGATATAGTGGGACTCTTATTGCATATCCATCATTGGTAAGAGGATTACTTTTACCATAGATACCCTCTACATCCTTTATCCAACTTGACACCATATTATGAATTTTCGCATTTAACTCAACTACCTTTACTACCTTTTCTTGCTTTGGGTCAAAAATTTCAACACTTTTATATTCTTCAGCAGAAATGGCTGCTGAATGCCATATTATAATAAATAAGAACAAAACTACTAGTATTTTTTTTTTCATAAGCATCACCCATTTATTAATCTTCCCATAATGAATGTAGTTATGTTGTTTTAATGTATATAATAAAATTTTTTTAATAATTGTGTTTTATACATTATTAGTGATTTATTAGTTCTTCCACCATAAACCCTCAATAAGTACACCTACTCCAATTCCTATAGCATACGCTAACAAATCATTCCAAGAAAATACAGCTCCCAATACCAACGCACCGAAAGTTGTTTGTCTAATATTATCAATCCAATTTGCATGATACAATTGGCTTAATTCAATAAGATAGCAAAATGATATTCCTATTAATGCAATTATTTTTGTTTGAATTTCTCTAAAAATAAAACCAAAAGCAATAAAAATCATTAATGCCCACAAAGCATCCCCCAAATATATATTAAAGAAATTTGGTAGAATATTAACCATCTTTCTTGAAGCTAATCCCATAATAATCACAGTTATTATCATAATTCCATACAATATCCTATTACGTTTACGTGTCATACCAAACCTCACCCCCATCTTTAAAAATCATTTCCACTTCATTATATTTTGTTATTTCATTATAACAATATATATTAAATATTTCTCATATTAACAATAAAATCCACCATGACTCTTTTAGGCGATAGCCTGCATAATTTCAAATAAACTAAAATCTCGATTAGCCCCCATAATGACTAATCAAAAAATTAAAGTGCCCACATAATTACGTAGACACTTTCTCACCATTTATTTTTTACCCATACATCTCTTCCATATAAGAATCGATTTCGCTTCATAATATCTTGTTATTGTGTTTTAATTCATTAGAACCATGAAAGATAAGATAAATAATAAGCATAAACTTTCTCCAGAATGACTTGCAATAAGAGGCGAAGAAACAATTGAAATTCCACTTAGAAATTCTTCTTTTGCAAATATAAAATTCTCGTAAGCTTGCACAGGACAAATAACAATTAATAATTGTTATCTCCCCCTGAGTAGAATACAAGGTAAATAACAAGCATAAACTTTCTCCAGAATGACTTGCAATAAGAGGCGAAGAAACAATTAAAATTCCACTTAGAAATTCTTCTTTTGCAAATATAAAATTCTCGTGAGACTGCACAGGACGTGCAGTCTAGCGAAACCGAGGCAGGACGCCGAGTTTGAGCGGTAGAGAATTTTATATTTGCAAAGGATTAGAATTTCTTAGTGGAATTTTCTGTTTGAAGCTCTTATTGCAAGTCATGCAGGAGATTTGATACATCTTTATTTCTTGTCCTTGTCTTTCATTTTGTCCATTACGTCTTTAAATGTTTCTTCATTCACTTTTACTATTGTTGTATCCTTTGGTACTTCCCTTGGTACAATTACTATTCCTAATCGTCTGTTCCCATCCGTATTTCTATATTCGGTGTTTTTTACATCTCCTGATGGTTTTTTAATTTTCATAGAAAGCGAATGAAACTTACCTTTAATTATATTGAAAATTTCCTCTTCATTCTCTATTTTTTCATCATTAACCATCACTATTAAATCACCACTTTCAATTCCCATTTGAAAAGCGGGAGATCTAGGGGCTACAGCAAGAACCATAATTCCATCTACAGTACTAACAAATTTAGGTTTTAAAGTTAGCTCCATATGCTTTTCTAGTTGTAGCATAGCTTCATGAAGTCCTGCAGCAAATATTAAAATAAAGAATTGATAACCTACCCCCAGTACTGCTAATCTAGATATGGCAGTTAGAATTAAGCCATAACCTATTATCAAAGCTCCTGAAGTAAGAGTTTTCTTTCTCTTGCTCTTAGTAAATGTAATACTGCTATAACCTATAACTCCATACAAAGCAACAGAAGCTATAACTGAATTTTTCACAATTCGATTTACTATATCCCCTTGAATTAAATTCTTCCAATCAGGAATCATTATGCTCTGCCCAACCACTAGATCTGATGTAGCTGCACTTAAAAGTATAAGTAACGCAATTGGTAATGCCCAATATCTTTTTAGGGCGAACCCACCAATAATTTTATTATCTCTGTTAGTAAACACAGGGATAGCTCCTCTTGAGCCATCTATCATTACTAAACTTCCCTCTATAATATGCAATATACCAACCAAAGTCATTAAGGTCATAATATCTATGTTTATAACATTTAATTGTGGCATTTGCAATATACTTGCTGCATATTTAAGTGCTAGACTCGCAATACCTAAAACTGCACCAGAATAAGAAAAGCAAATAAATCTAGGCTTAAATGCCATAAAAAATAATGACACCATAAACAATAAATAAATATTTGAATTTTCATCAAAAACCAATCCTGAAAATGTAAATATTAGACTTGCTACAGCCCCAGCTAAAATTCCTATTACAATTTGTGATATCGTTAGTTCAAAAGGTGAGTCTAAACTTTCTCCCATTATCATTTTCTGCATAGTAGCAATTTTCCTATTTTTATTATAAAAAATTAATGCAATCATTATTAAAATAAACGCATTTGAAGGGTCTGCAACTGCATAAGCAACTGCTCTTAAAGTATGTAATGCAATTTCCATTGGATAAAATTCTCCTCCCCTAATACTATCAAACACGTTATGTTCCCTACATATCCTATGTGTCATACTTGTATATAAATACGTTAAAAATCAAGTATCTACCAAATTTATTGGTAGATACTTGTTATTTGTTTAAATATACCCTATGATATTATTTAATTTTACCATTAGCTAATTCTAAAGCTTTTTTAAACTGTGGATCTTTAGTTCTATCATATGCTTTTTCTTTAAGCGCCGTTGGGTAAACAACCGCAACTGATGGTTTTATTCCAATATGGTGTATATTCTCACCATTTGGAGTATAGTATTTTGAAATAGTTACCTTTAATGCAGTACCATCATCAAACCCGTTCTTAGTGTCGTAAAGCATAGTTTGAACCACACCTTTACCAAAGGTTTTTTCTCCCACTAAAGTACCAACCTTATAATCCCTTACAGCACCTGCAAAAATTTCTGAAGCACTAGCTGATCCAGCATCTGTTAATACCGTTAGTGGCATGCCTACCGCAAGACCACCATTAGACTTGTATTCTGTCTTTTTCTTATTCTTATCTATTGTATATACTAGAACCTTTCCTTTAGGTACAAAATTAGAGGTTAAATCTACACATTGATCTAACAGTCCACCTGGATTTCCTCTTATATCAACTATTAGGCTCTTCATACCCTTGCTTTGAAGCTCTACTAATTTCTTATTAAAATTTTTGCTAGTATTTTCATCAAACATTGTAAGTTGAATATATCCAACATTATTTGCTAGCATTTCACCCTTAACTGTTACCAAATCAATTTTAGCACGTTTCATGTTAACCACAAAGTTACCTTTTCCTTTTCTATTAATAGTTAAGGAAACCGCTGCATTTTCCTTGCCCTTCATCATTGAAACAGCTTTTTCTAATTCTTTCCCAGTTACTTCTGTTGAATTAACCTTTTCTATAACATCCCCAGAAAGTAATCCTGCTTTTTTAGCTGGTGATCCGTCAAAAGATGCAATTACAACTATATTATCGTCTTTAACTCCCACTTGTAATCCAAGTCCAGTATAAGCTCCTTGGGTTTGAGTATTAAAATCTGTAAACTCTTTTTTGTTCATGAAAACTGTGTAAGGATCTTTTAGGGAGTCAGTCATCCCCTTTATAGCCCCTTCTACTAAAACATCATCATTAATTGCACCATCATAGTACTCATATAACTTATTTCTTACTAAAAATAGTTTTTGAAACTTTAAAACTTGATCATAAGCATCTCTTCCAATTAATACTCTTCCATTTGGAAGTCCTAAGGAAATTTGAGTTGATACAAATAAAGTAATACAATTTGTAAAAATAACCAAAACTACAATCCATAGAATATACTTTCTTTTTCTTGATTTAGGTATCCCACTATTATTCTCTACAATTTTAAATTTATTCTCGTCTCCCATTTTATACACCTCTTTGCAATTCTCTTATATATTATTATGTAAATATAAGAATTTTATAACACTAATATTAAATAAAAACATTTAATATTAGTGTTACCTAACTTAATATTAGACAATCAAGAATTTTCTTATTGATATAGAACTTCCTATTGCTCCTATAACTAAGCCACCTAACATGAATTGCCATAGGACAGTGCTTAATATAAATTGGGGGTTCATTAAAGAAACTCCGAGTATTACACTAGTGAACTTTATGCAAACTAGTCTATAAGCATAATATAATACTCCTGTAGAAATAATTGCTCCTGATATTCCAAGTATCATACCTTCAATAATAAAAGGCCATCTTATAAACCAATCAGTAGCTCCAACAAATTTCATAATACCTATTTCTTTTTTTCTTGAGTATACTGTAAGCTTAATAGTGTTTCCTATTAAAAATAAAGACACACTTATTAAAATCACAAATAATACAAAACCAATTACTTTAAGGGTATTAGTTATCTTTATGATTTTGCTAACGAGATCCCGTACATCATTAATCTGATCTATACCTTTTAAACCTGTAGCAGCCTTAACTACATTACTTACAACTTCAGGTTTTTCTACTTTTACAATATATGCAGTTGGAAAAGGGTTTTTGTTCTTATTTTCAAATCCCTGTGCTAAAGATTTATTTTCTGATCCGAATTGTTTCTTTACTTTGTTTAGTGCATCTGTCTTATCTTCAAATTTAACCTCTGTAACACCTTGAACATCGTTTAAGGCCCTCTCTATAGCTGATTTTTCTGATATTGTTACATTATCTTTAAGATAAACTTTTACCTCTAATCCAGCACCTACTTCTTTAACTGCTGCATTAACATTAAAAACAATTAATAAAAACACGCCTAATATAAATAGAGTAGCTGCAACTGTTGCAACCGACGCTAAACTAACTGTTTTATTTCTTTTTAAACTCTTTAAAGCATCCATAATAAAATATTTAATCGTGCTAATCTTCATAACCGTATCTTCCTCTCTGCTCATCTCTAACTAGAACACCTTTTTCTATAGCAAGTACTCTCTTCTTCATAGCGTCTACTATATTCTTTGCATGCGTTGCCATAACTACTGTTGTACCTGACTTATTGATGTCATTTAAAACATCCATAATACCTAATGCAGTTTCAGGGTCCAAATTACCTGTTGGCTCATCTGCTATTAGCAAAGTCGGGCTATTTACTATAGCTCTCGCAAGGGAAACCCTTTGTTTCTCTCCACCGGAAATTTCATTAGGAAAAGCCATGTATTTTTTGGATAATCCAACTAAATCTAAAACAAAAGGTACTTTTTTCCTAATTTCTTTTGCAGAACATTCTGTAGCCCTAAGAGCAAACGCAACATTTTCGTAAACATTTAAAGTATCAATCAATCTAAAATCTTGAAAAACTACTCCAATTTTTCTTCGATGATAAGGTACTTTTTTTCTAGATAATGTCGTTATATCCACATTGTTTATTATAACATTACCCGTAGTTGGTTCAATCTCTTTTAAAAGCACTTTAACAAAAGTAGATTTTCCAGCTCCACTAGGACCTACAAGGAATACAAATTCCCCCTTTTCAATAGTAATGTCAATATTCGACAGTGCTATTACATTATTATCATAAATTTTAGTTACTTTATTAAATTGTATCATATTCAACTCTCCTTACCCTGTTTATGTAATTCATTACAGTATAATCATTAATAACATTATAACATAATGAATAGCTCTGTAAGAAAATTTATTATAAAATTTTCGTGAATATTGTTAATAATAGGCTGATTTTATATTGTAAAATCTGTAATTAATATATTTCAAATGAAAATAATACAATATTCTGCATTATAATTTTCATTTTTTTCATAAAACGCAATAAAAGTAAGGGCACTAGATGCCCTTACCTATTTAACATGGGCATTTAGTGCCCTTATCTGTTTTATAGACCTACACTAATTAAAAGTGCATTATCTACCTTTTTCATATCAACCTCAGTCATATGCCCAATTTTTTCTTTTAATCTTTTTTTATCTAATGTTCTTATTTGTTCTAGCAAAACTACAGAATCTTTATTTAGACCATACTCTTCTGAAGAAATCTCAACATGAGTAGGGAGTTTTGCCTTATTTATCTGAGAGGTAATGGCTGCAATAATAATAGTAGGACTGTACTTATTACCAATATCATTTTGAAGTATAATTACTGGTCTAATCCCACCTTGTTCCGAGCCTACAACCGGACTCAAATCAGCATAAAATATATCTCCTCTTTTTACTATTGTTGTCATTTGACAAATCACTCTCCGAAAGCTTAACTTCGTATTCTTTAAAATCTTTAACATCAATCTCAAAACCCATATTAGCTATTTTTAAATTTAACTCTGCCATTTCTAAATATCCTTGTTTCATTTCATCCATATAATTGAGTTTTTTCTTTTCCTCAATATATAGTATTATAGCTTCCCTAATAAATTCACTTCTTTTTTTACAATCTTTCGCAAGTGCCTTATTAAATTCAATATAAAGTTTCTTCGAGAGGTTTATTACTAGTTTCTTTGAAGTTGACATAGAAAATTTAATACCTCCTAATTAGTAAAGCAACAATATGTATAAAGTATATTATAATTCAACCTATGTCAATCTGTCAAAGAAATTATTCGTATTTTCGCCCTTTTTCACCAATTAGTTTTACGAATTAATAGTTTTTTCTGCATGTAAAAGCATGAATATTACACATATTTCCTTATTTTTACAACCTCGCCGTTTTTAGTATAAACCCTTGGAACTCTTTTACCAATCATGCAAACTACTTCATAACTTATTGTTCCTATTAGCTGAGCAATGGTGTCTGCCGTAAATTTATTTTTTTCATCTTCTCCTATAAGTATAACCTCATCTCCAATTTTTACTCCATGAATTGAAGTAACATCAACCATGCATTGATCCATACAAATCTTACCGATTACTGGAGCGAATTCACCCTTTATGATTACCTTTCCCTTTTGGAATAAAAGCCTAGTATATCCATCAGCGTAACCAATTGGAAGCGTAGCTATAATACTTTCTTTCTGAGTTTTATACTTTCTTCCGTAACTCACGTATTCTCCACCTGGCAGTGTTTTTAGGTGTACTACATTTGTTTTTAAGGTCATTACAGGCTTTAAATTTATTTTTTCCTTATTCACCTCATCAGATGGATAATAACCATATATTATTATCCCTGGGCGTACTGCTTCATAATGGGTCTCTGGCAAATCTATAATAGCAGCACTATTTGCAATATGCCTCATCTTTATGTACACTTTTTTAGCCTTTAACTTTTCATAAAAATCATCGTACTTTTTAACTTGTTCATAAGTATACGTCTTATCTTTTTCATCCGCGGTGGAAAAGTGGCAAAACATACCTACTATAAGTATATTAGGTAACTTGCTTATATTATATACTTCAAAAGCACACTCATCGTTTGGTAGATACCCTATTCTTCCCATACCTGTGTCCAGTGCTATGTGAATTTTAGCTATCTTATTTTCTTTTAGAGCCATCTTTGATAATTCTTTTGCGAATTCATAAGAGTATACAGTTTGTTCAATATCATATTTCAATAAATTGTCTATTAAATCTGGCGGTGTAAACCCTAAAATCATTATTGGACATTCTATACCTGAACGCCTTAATTCCATTGCTTCGCTTTGGACCGCTACTGCTAGCATATTGGCACCGTTTTCTAGGAGCACTGGAGCTACATCCACTGCTCCATGTCCATAGGCATCAGCCTTTACAACGGCAATAATATTTTCACTTTTTGCAAGTCTCCTGACTTCTCTCATATTATAAGCAAGTTTATCTAAATTAATTTCTGCCCACACAGGCCTTAAATGTCTAAACACTACCTTCACCTCATTTGTTATTGCAATTTAGTTCATAATTTGTTATTGCAATTTAGTTCATATTACTGAACTTTAAATACTGACGGTTCAACTTTTACATTAGGACGAAATTTAGTGTATGTTATCTCAATTTTTACCTTATTATTAATATCGTAAATAACCATTCTATCTGGTAACATACTTTTGTTATTAACATAAAGTAATGCTTTATTAATGTTTTTATTACTACCAGGAATTAATAGCTCAATTACTGTGTATTCAATATTATTAATAGTTTTCGTAACATATTTTATTTCCTCATTAGTATATAATAATCCTATGTATTCACCAATAAAACTTAGTTTAAAGACCTCGTCAAAATCTTTACTCTGTACATACTTTGTTCCATTGTTTTTGTCACTAACATAAATTTTATTATCGTTTTTATAAATAAACACCCTGCTTTTGTTTAGTTCTAGTTTGTATCCACCTCCCCGCAGATAAGATTGTTTTGCCTTATAGTTAATTGTCTGTTTATCATTTTTCACATCCATATTCATCTCGGTAGTATAACTTTCCATATTTTTTAAATAAGTAGTAATGTCATTATTATCCTTTGGGGGTTTATCACAGGAAGTTAATACCATTGAACTTAGAATCAGTAAAAAACTTAAAAATAATAGTGCACATTTTTTCATTGTTATCCTCCTAGCATTTCTCTAGAGATGCCAAACAATTATTAATTGTTGTATAACCAACAACTCGCTCTACTATTAATACTATTACTAATACTTTCATACTATTACTAAATTATTTAATTACACTAAAACAGATTCTTCATCTATTTGCTTGTACACTTCTTTAACATTTTTATCAACCTCTAATATAGCATATGCCACAGCGCTATCTTCCCCATGAGATATGCTAAGATGGATGCTGTATTGCCCTTCTTTTTTAGCTATCAATTTTGCTTTGCCTTTTAAAATCACTATTGGCTTTCCAAGTGTTGTCCTGTCAATTTCAATATCTTTAAAATCAAACCCCCTAAATCCCGTCCCTAATGCTTTGGCTACTGCTTCTTTAGCCGCAAATCTTCCAGCCACATATTCCGGTCTTAAGTTTCGATTTCTAAGATATTCTAATTCAGTTGCTGTAAAAATTTTTTCTAAAAATTTACCACTATTTTCCATTGCATTTTTTATTCGTCTAATTTCAACTATATCTGTACCTACACCAAGAATCATAACTATCAACTCCCACTTGTTAATCCATATTTTAAATTTCTTGTGTTTTATATTTGATGAAACACAAACTTTAGCCATATCATTACAATCTTTAATAATGCAATAATTGAATTAAGATTATTTATAGTTTATTTGTATAAAATTTAATTGTCAATAAAATAACGAATTTTTTTATTGGGAATATTGTTATATGTACGTTATGTTTACTTCAAGTACTTTTAACGACATTTCAGAAGGAAAGTCTACCTCTTCTATAAGTAGTAGTTTAAATCTCCTTCTGAAGTCGTCAATGCATCTTCTGCAAAGCTGTTGCAGCACCGCAGGTGATGATTTAAGCTGTTTTAATTTTTTCACTGTATAACAAAAGGAGCAGACCCTCATAATGATGGTCAGCTCCTCAATATGTTAAGTCAATTTTTAATATTAACAAGTAGCTATGTTTTTTAACATCTCATCAAAATCGCTAGTATACTCATCAATGTATTCACCCAATATATCAATCATGTGAATAGGTGATACTGTGTTGTCATATACCATTTTCAAAAGATTTTTAACTTTATGTCTTTGTGGACTTATATTTTCTACACAATCTCTTTGTATACGGACTACCACACCATCAACCATGTCTTGTCTCTCTATTTCAATACCATAAGTCTGTACTTCGGTAAGTTCATCATACATCGAAACAGAAATTTCACTTTTTAATAACCTATAAAAATAATTGTGATTTACATCACCATCTGTTACTTTTTTCAATAAATTCTCTATCACTACCATATATATATCCCCCCGATACTTCAGTTTTGTTTATATGTTATCATTACTTTTTAAAAAAATCTGTCATTTTATGAAGTGGAGTTTAAATGTATTATCTCTTTAAACTGACACTTTAAACTCTTTACACCCATAATGAATCGATTAACAATAAGTAGTATGTCTTGTCAATATATATACACTAGATTATTTTGTCGAAATTATAATGAATTTAACTAAATATTTTTTAAATTAAATTGAATATTCTTTTATAAAAGCAAAATTATTTTTTGCAGGCCTATTTTTGCGATGTAAAATATATTTATTTTGTAATATTTTATCATAATGGTTAATTATTCTGCTTACTATTTTATCCGTTTTTTAATTTGACTCTGCTATTTATAAATTTTTTCCTTTATTTCTATCATCATTTTATATCTATTAACACCAATGTATTTACATAGTTCTTCCAATATTAGTAATACTGCAATAACCATAGTACAATCATCCTTGTGATAATCCTCTATTGCAAACCTGTTTCTATAAATAATCATACTAGTTTTTTTACAACTAATTGTTTTATATAATTCATTAATTATACCATATAATATAGTATATGAAATTAGTATAAAATCTCCTTTTGATTTCTCACTTCCATTAACTATTTCTCTAATAATTTTATTCAAAGAAGTGTTTTTGTAATAATCAATCATCTTTAAGCTGTAATTATCCTCAATAAATTTACCCACCGTCTCTGCATCTATAAGGGTTATTTCACCCTTTGTATTAAAAAACACACCAGCATCTAAAATTTCACTTTTTTCTTCATTAATTTCTGCAAGAATTTTCTTCATCCTATTATTGAAGTAACTTGTAAATTCCCCTTTTGTAATAAAAAATTCAAGTTCTTTCGCAGACACAACATAAACTAACTCAGAAAAATTTTTATAAGCCTTATTTAAATAATTTTTATTGTTATTATCCATCTCACTCATAACCATATCTCTCCCCACTATAATAAATTGGTTGAGCATTCTCAATTCTACTCTATTTAGTGTGGCTAATTAAATTTAAACTATACTAAGAAGCAATAAAATAAAACTTATATGTTAAATTGTTATTGCATTCTAAGTATTATTATACTATAATATTAGATAATAACTATTATTCTTAAATAATTATTAAAGGAGCGATGTAAATGAAAGCATTAGAAGTGAAAAAAGATATATACTGGGTAGGTGCACTAGACCCTAATCTTAGAATTTTTGATATAATCATGTATACCCCCTTCGGTACTACTTATAACTCTTATGTAGTAAAAGGTAGTGATAAAACTGCGGTATTTGAAACAGTAAAAGAGAAATTCTTTGATGAATACCTAGAAAGATTAAAGTCTTTGCAAATTAAAGTAGAAGATATTGACTATATAGTAGTAGATCATACAGAACCCGATCATGCAGGTTCTGTAGGAAAACTTTTAGATATTGCTAAAAACGCTAAAGTTGTAGGTTCTCCTGCAGCCATTGAATTTCTAAAGGGAATTATAAATAAAGATTTTGAATATATAACTGTAGGTGATGGAGACAAAATAAGTCTCGGAAATAAAACATTGTCCTTTATATCAGCGCCCTTCCTTCACTGGCCAGATTCAATTTATACATACGTTGAGGAGGACAAACTCCTTATAACTTGCGATTCCTTTGGAAGTCATTACTCAAGTCAAGCGATGTTTAATGATTTAAACGCAAATGAGGCTAATTACAGAGAAGCCTTAAAATATTACTTTGACGCTATTATGGGACCTTTTAAACCTTATGTATTGCAAGCTATTGACAAAATTAAAGACCTACAAATAGACGTAATATGTCCAGGACATGGCCCTATTTTAAGAGATGATCCTTGGAACATTGTAAATCAATACAAAGAGTGGAGCCTTCCCGAAAAAGCTACTGAGGTACCAGAAGTCACAATATGCTACGTCTCAGCTTATGGTTATACTGAATCTATAGCTAAAAAAATAGAGGAAGGTATAAACGCAAAGTCTAAATATAAAGTTAACATGTACGATGTTATTCATCATGAAATGAATGATATTTTAGATAGTATCGGTAAATCAGAGGGTATAATATTCGGTTCTCCTACTATAAATGGGGATGCTCTAAAACCAATATGGGATATTTTGATAAATTTAAATCCTATAGTTCATGGTGGAAAAGTAGCTTCTGCATTTGGTTCTTATGGTTGGAGTGGAGAAGGTGTTCCAAATATAGTAGATAGGTTAAAACAAATTAATCTTGATTTATATCCCTCAATGGCATTTAACTTTAAGCCATCAGAGGAAGATTTAAACTTTGCATATAAATTTGGTGAAAGTTTTGCACAAAAGATTGCCGAAAATATTATTTCTAGGAACTCTCCTACTAAACCATCTTCAGGTAAAAGATGGAAATGTGTAGTTTGTGGAGAAGAATTTGATGGAGCAAGACCACCTGAAATATGCCCAGCTTGTGGTGCAACTGCTGATCAATTTATTGAAGTATCAGTAGAAGTAATAACCTTTAACTCAGAAACTAAAGAGAAATTCTTAATCATCGGTAACGGTGCTTCTGGCTATTACGCTGCAGATGCTATAAGAAAAAGAAATAAACTATGTGAAATAGAAATGATATCTAATGAATCACAATTAACTTATTATAGACCTTCCATTTCTGATGGTTTAAGTGAAGAACTTAAAGATGATGAATTCTTCCTATCTCCAAAAGAGTGGTATACAGAGAATAAGATAACCCTTAACTTAGGAGTGCAAGTTGAAAGCCTTAATCCTGATAAGAAGGAAGTATTGCTTGAAGGTGGAAAAGCTCTAAATTATGATAAATTGATTATAGCAAACGGAAGTCAAAACCGTATGATTCCGACTGAGGGAATAGATAAGGAAGGTGTATTCACTTTAAGAAATCTTAAGGACTTAGAAAATATCAAAAATAAAATGAAAACTATTAAAAGTGCAGTAATTGTAGGTGGTGGACTTCTAGGACTTGAGGCTGCGCATGAAATTAGAAAAGCTGGCATCAAAGTTTCAGTAGTTGAATTTAGCAATGCACTTCTTGGTAAACAATTAGACAATGAAGGCAGCCTAATACTTAAAACTGCAGTTGAATCTCAGGGCATTGAAGTTATACTAGGTGATGCAGTAACTGTTATAAATGGTGAAAAATCAGTAACATCAGTTACTTTAAAAAGTGGAAAAACATTTGATGCACAGTTGGTATTATTCTCAACAGGAATTGCACCAAACAAAAGTATAGCTGATAAAACTAATATAAGCACTAACAGAGGTATATTAGTTAATGATTACATGGAAACTAATATAAAAGATATATATGCATGTGGTGACATTGCAGAATTTGGAGGCATTGTATATGGAAACTGGCCTGCCGCTGTAGACATGGGTAAAATCGCAGGTGTAAATGCTGTAGGAGACAATAAAGCTTACGTACACGCATTAGGAGTCGTTTCCTTTAATGCTATGGGCGTAGGAATACTATCTGTAGGTCAAATATCTGGAGACAACCTTAAATCTATAAGTATAAATGATGGTGAAACTAAAATATACAAAAAATTATTCTTCAATAAAAATGCTTTAGTTGGTGGAATTATAATAGGAGACAACAAATCCTCCGCTAACCTAATAACCGGCATTGAGGATGCAACACCTCTTGAAGACATATTAAAAGGTAATTTAATTTAGTAACAAACAGAGCACATAAGACATTAAAGTCTTATGTGCTCTTTTTTATTACCATCTGCAAGGGTATTTTATATGATCAAAATATTAGAATTCCTTAATAAAATTTTACGTTTCAAGCTCATATTGCAAGTCACGCAGAAGAACATCACATCTTATTTTAATGCCTGATCAATGCCATCTGCTAATCCCTTTGCGATTTTAGCCTGGTAAGCTTCAGTTGTAAGCAATTGGTCTTCCTTAACATTAGATTGAAAACCAACCTCTACCAAAATAACAGGAACCTTAGACCAATTAAAGCCCGTCATATCGCTTCTTTCCACAACACCTCTATTATTCATTCCAACTTCACTAACCATTTTGTTAAAAACTATTTGTCCGTAGTTTTTACTTTTTACATATATGGAATTTGTATCTGTAGTATTTGTAGGTACAAGCATTGATGCTCCATTAACAGAAGAATTATTATTTGAATCTGCGTGAATTCTTATAACTAAATCCGCATTAGCTTTATTTCCAACCTCGGCTCTTGCAATATTGCCAAGCATTTGATTATTTTGAGTTTTAGTCATTTTTACAGTATATCCTTTTGATTGTAGAAAACTTTGAAGCTTAACTGCTACTGCCATATTAACCACATACTCAGGAGTTCTTGTTTTAATTCCTTGAGCTCCACCCGGTTCCATTACTTTCATTATGCTTGAACCTGGCGCTTGCTTCTCTTTTACGGAGCTTGAAATACTTGCATGTCCTGGATCTATAACAACAACTTTTCCTGAATTTTTTTTTGAACTTTTTTTATATTCCTCAGTTTTAGCCTTCGATTCTTCTTCTATCTTGATTGTTTTTTCTGCCAAAGTTTTTGTAGCTGCATCTTTCTTAGCTTTTGTTAGTGCTTGTGCTTTTGTTAATGCTTGCGCTTTTGTTAGTGCTTGCGCTTTTGCCTGTTTTTCTTCTTTCACTTCTTGTTGCTTAATTTTCATAGCTTGTACTGATTGTTCATGTTTTTTCGTAGCATAAATCACTCTATATAATGCTACACCAATAACAAATAAACAAACAAAAGCTAATAAAATTTTTCTTTTTTTTGACATTATGACCCTCCTAGACTTTCTCTTATAAAAAAATAACCATTATCTCCAATTTACACTCAATTTTGTAACATATAAGTAATTATATCAGATTATTTACTAAAACAAAAAAAATTGTTTGTTACCATTAAGCTCCAACATATGCACAATATTGTCTTAATTATCTTTTATATATTAAATTCCAAGCATCTCATAGTATTACAATCTGTTAAGAAAGCTAAAATAATAATATAAATTTTAAAAAGAGAGGAGGACTTTTAATGCCAGGTAGTAAAGATATATATAATAATGAAGACCGTTATTATATAGAAAAAGCTAATAGAATAGAGGCACTTGAAAATATATTAGAAAATCATACTCGAACAGAAAGACATCTAGAAAGGCATTCTGATATTGCGTCATCAGAAAATTTAAGTAACGCAATAATAAAACAAGTTGCAAGAGAAGATAACATTGGAGATTTAGAAAATAAAATTATAAGTGGAGGACAAAGAGACTCTGATCAATCACAATCTTTAGAAAAAAACTATACTTTTGCTAAAGGATATATTGAACATAACAAAGATCATATGGATCCACAAGCTTTAAAAAATATGGAAGAAAAGCAACAAAATAGAAGAGATGAAATGTGCGGATTAACTTAAATCGAATCCCAAAATATATGATTTTTATAATAACAAGCCAGTAATTATTATAATTACTAGCTTGTTATTATTTGTTAATATCCATTATACCGCAAATTCTTTATCACTATGTAAAATGAACTTATTAATAATATATGCTACTCCATCCTGCTCATTAGTTTTGGTTATAAAATTAGCAACTTTTTTAACCTCTGGGAATGCATTTCCCATGGCAACTCCAAGTCCGGCATATTTAATCATGTGAATATCGTTGCCTGCATCTCCTATACAAATAACTTCTTCCTGTTTAATATTTAGTTTTTCTGCAAGAGCTGCTACTCCTGCACCTTTATTAACTGATTTATGAAGAAACTCTAAATAAAATGGTGCGCTTCTAACTACTGTGTATTTAATCCTTACTTCTTCAGGAATCTTATCCATTATTTCTTCTATAATTTCTGGCTCGTCCACAAACATCACCTTCACTATAATAGTGTTGCCATCTACCTGGTCCACAGCAATTATATCATTAGGAATATGATTAATTTCTGCTTCATGCCTTGTGTATTTAGTATCTTTGGGAGAAATTACCGAAGTCTCAGTTAATGCATGTATATTCACTTTTAGTTTTTTGCTTAAGTTATATAAATATTTATAATCTTCAAGAGTTAATGTTGTTCTAGATATTATTTCATTTCCTTCAGAGGTTTGAACAAGAGCTCCGTTAAAAGCCACTGCATAATTATCTTGTGAAACCAAGTTAAGCTCTTCTAGATATCTTTTAAACCCAACTAGAGGTCTTCCTGATGCTAGTACAACTTTCACCCCATTTTTACTCGCTTGTTGTATTGCGTCAAAATTCCCTGGTGAAATTTGCTTAGCATCATTTAATAATGTTCCATCCATATCTATTGCTATTAATTTATACATTTATTACCTCCAAGTAATTACATTTCTTAAATACGATTTAAGTATATCATAGCGTTTTCTAAGTAATGGATTTCAGTCTTTGTAAAGATTACATTAATTTTTTATAGCAATATTTCGATATATTATAAAACTATATAATTTTATCTATATTTGGCTTATAATTACTTTGCGCTATTATTTCTTAGTAATAGCCAATAAAATTATATGGAGGTACCTACTATGTTATTTAACTTAAATGAATTTTTAATGTCAATATCATTTGCTTTAGATTTTGTGGAGCTTGACCTTACTGGTGCTACAACTAATCATAGCAAAAGGGTATCATACATTTGCTATAAAATCGGTGAAAATTTAGGGCTAAATAAGAAAGAGCTATACGATTTAACAGCCCTTGCAATTCTACATGATAATGGTGTTAGTGAAAAAAGCTTACATGATAAATTGCTAGGATCAAATTTAGAAAACTTTACTTTAATAGAGCGAAAAAAAGAACATTGCGTTGCTAGCGAAAATAATATTAGTAATTTCCCTTTTAGTACCAACGTCAAAGATGTGCTACTGTATCACCATGAAAACTATGATGGCACGGGTTATTTTAATATAAAGAAAAGTGATATTCCATTAATGTCTCAAGTAATTCATTTTGCAGATACTCTCGATATTACCTTTGATTTTGAAAACATAAATAATAAAGAACATGATAAGATTTTAGCTTTTATCCATGAGGGTCGTAATACTATATTTTCAGATGAGGTAGCTAATTCATTCCTCAATATATCTGAGCATAAAAGTTTTTGGTTGGATTTAAAAAGAATGTTTATTACAACTGCCTTAAAAAATTTAATACCTTTGTATGCAGTAGAATGCTCATTTAAGGAAATACGGAACATGACGAAAACCTTATCAACAATAATAGACTCTAAATCTCCCTATACCCAGTTACATTCTAGTGAACTAGCAGTTAAAGTAGCTACGCTAGCTAAATATTATGGGTATAACGAGGAAGATACTTATAAATTGGTTATTGCTGCAGATTTACACGATATAGGTAAATTAGCAGTACCTAACTCTATATTAGATGCCAAAAGAAAGCTGACCTACGACGAATATGAACTGATAAAAGAACATACCTATTATACTAGAATTGCACTTCAAGAAATTAAAGGCTTTGAGAATATAGTGGAATGGGCTTCAAACCATCATGAAAGGTTAGATGGTAAAGGCTACCCCTTTGGAAAAGATCACAGTGAACTGGACTTTAATTCTAGACTTATGGGATGCCTTGATATATACCAAGCTTTAACTGAAACTCGTCCTTATAGACCTTCTTTAAGCCATAAAGCTGCTATGAAAATTTTATATGATATGACGAATGATGGTTTTATTGATTCTATTATTACACAAGATATTGATTATGTTCTTAGAACAAATTAATAATAGCTACTTTGTATGCTAATTCATATACTGAATCAGAATTTTCAGACTTTACCTTATATAATTCATAAATATTTGATTATTCCATTTTAAGCCTCACTTCAGTTATTTTAATAATTATAAGTCTTTTAATAAAAAATTGATTAATTATATGTATGTATTTATGATATACTAAAAATACATTTAACAAGAAGGAGTTGAAATTGGTTCTTATAAACCAAAAGAATTACGGATATTATGAACCTCACCATTATGAAATTTAGAAAAATAATACTTATAATTATCATTATTATTTTAGCATCATATGGAATATTCAAACTAAGCAACAATTTACATAAAAAATTTGATGTAATAAAAGTTACAGTACCTGAAGGATATACATATGAAGAAATTGGACAAACACTTCAAAAATCAGGATTAGTTACAAAAGATGATTTTAAAAATCAAGTTGAAAACTGGACGGATAATAATTACTGGTTTTTAAAAGGATTACCAAAGGATAAGCATATGTTAGATGGTTTCTTATATCCTGCCACATATTCTTTTCCAAAGGATGCATCAAGTAAAACTATTATAAGTAAGATGCTTAAAACTTTTGAAGTAAATATGGAACCTAATAAAAATTATATAACTAACAACAAAAAAAACGTAAGAAACCTTTTAACTATATCTTCTCTAATAGAAAAAGAAGCAAAAAAAGATGTAGACAGATCAAAGATATCAAGCGTTATTTACAATAGGTTAAATAAAAAAATGCCATTGCAAATAGATGCAACAATCCTATATATAATTGGACATAAGGCCAAGCTCTACAATAAAGACTTAAAAGTGAAATCCCCATATAATACCTATTTAAACAAAGGATTACCTCCATCACCAATATGTAATCCAGGAACTAAATCAATAACTGCTGCAATCCATCCTTTAAATACTGATTATCTTTATTATGTATTAAATAGCAAAACTAATGAACATGTATTTTCTAAAACATATGCTCAGCATCTTAAAAATGCATCTATATATATCAAAAAATAATATAAAGTTTCCAACATTTTCTATATTACCACGTAATTTAGTGTAGTATAGTATGTAACCCTATTAGATGTCTTAATTAAAATAAAAAATTATATGAATAAAAACATAAAAATATATATCTATAGACTGTTATATTGTAAGAAGTATATATTATAATAACTTATTATGTGAGGTGTGATATTATGGATAACGAAAAATTGAAAGAATTTAAAAATACAATGCCTGAAAAATTACGCAGTTTTATAGATCCAGAGCTATATCCTAAATATCAAGTTAAGCGAGGGCTTAGAGATCTTGATGGTCGTGGAGTTCTTGTAGGTTTAACGGAAATTAGTGAAGTAAATTCTTTTATTATTAAAAATGATAAAAGAATACCCGTTGCAGGTTCTTTAAAGTACAGAGGTATTAACATTGAAAATTTAGTAGATGGTTTTCTTAAAGATGGTCGATTGGGATTTGAAGAAACCAGCTATTTGTTACTTTTTGGCAATCTTCCTAATAAAGAAGAACTTGACAATTTTATAGATTTACTCTCTAAATACAGAAATCTTCCTGAAGATTTCGTACGAGATATGATATTGAAAATGCCTAGTAAAAATATAATGAACTCAATAGCAAGAAGTATACTCGCACTTTATAGCATAGATGATAAAGCTGAAGATACTTCTGCAAGTAATGTTTTAGATCAATGTATGAGACTAATTGCCTGTTTCCCACTTATAGCAGTTTATGGTTATCACGCTCTATCACATTATCACAACAATAACAGTTTACTTATCCGTAGTCCATGCCCAAATTTAAGTACTGCTGAAAATATGCTGTACATGCTTCGTGGGGATAGTAAATACACAAAACTTGAAGCTATACTACTTGACCTTGCCCTAGTACTTCATGCAGAGCACGGTGGTGGTAATAACTCCACCTTTGTTACACATGTAGTAACATCTGCGGGATCTGACACTTATTCAGTAATAGCCGCCGCACTGGGTTCGTTAAAAGGTCCAAGACATGGAGGTGCAAACATAAAAGTTGTTCAAATGTTTGAAGACATGAAAGAGCATCTTAGTGATTGGACCGATGATGCAGAAATTGAGAACTATCTTTCAAAAATACTTAATAAAGAAGCCTTTGATAAATCTGGCTTAATTTACGGAATAGGTCATGCTATTTATTCTATATCTGACCCAAGAGCCGTTATTTTCAAAAAATATGTTGCAAGACTTGCAAAGGAAAAAGGATTAGAAGATGAATATAACCTTTATGCTAAAGTAGAATCACTCTCACCTAAAGTAATTGCTAATGTACGAAAGATCTACAAAGGCGTAAGTGCAAACGTTGACTTCTACTCAGGCTTTGTATATAGAATGCTTGGTATACCAGTTGAGATGTACACTCCTATTTTTGCTATAGCAAGAATATCTGGTTGGAGTGCCCACAGGCTAGAGGAAATAATAAACAATGGTAAAATAATTAGACCTGCATACAAATGTGTTGCAGAAGTTAGTACTTACGTTCCATTAAATGATAGATAAGTATATGCATATGCATATACTTCCAACAGCAAATGCAAATGCATTTGCATTTGCATTTGCATTTTATAATCTCCTGTTTCGAGTTATCTTGCAAGTCATGTAGACTGAACTTGATACTTTGATTTTCAAACAATACTTCTCACCTCTTCTAGAATTTTTTCTATTACTTCTTCTAAAGTAATATGTGAGGTGTCAATAATTAAATCATAATTACTATCATTTTCTATATTAATATTATAAATATCCTTAAATCTACTAACCTCTAATCTTCTTCTTTCAGTTATTCTCTCCTTAGCCTCCTTTTTTGAAGTATACTTTTCTGACTTTCCTCTCTCACTTGTCATAGCACGCTCTACTGCAATATCTATTTCTACTTTTAAATAAATTTTAAAAGAATCAGGAATAAAATGCCATGCGAGTCTAGCATCGAAAATAAAATTGTCTTTTTCTCTTCCGATTTCCATAGTTTTATTATCGATTTCATGATCTAAATTATTATTAAACACATAATCATTGTATTGCATAATGGACATACCTTTTTCTACCGCAAGCTTTCTTTGTAACTCACCCACACTAAAATAAGTATAATTTTTTTCCTGACTTATAATCTTCGCAACGCAACTCTTACCAGAATATAGGCCTCCTGTTATAGTTATTTTCAATTCTACATCATCTCCAATATTTAAAAATAAAACTACCAAAATACTACTAATGTATTTTGATAGTTTTTATAAATTCTACCGAAGTGTCTATTTAGTTACATTATTAATAACACTATTAGCATAATTTAGAGTTTGTTTCTTTACTTCTAAAGATTTACCATTAACTTCTTCTAATTTATTTAAAATTACATTCGCTTGTTCTTTTTGAGTTGCATTCATATATGCAGAGGCATTTTGTATCTTTTGCTTTGCTGCAGCTAATTTATTATCTATTTCACCCTCGCCTAAAGAGTCTAAATTATTAGAAGATGTATTTGAGCCCTTAAGTCCAACAATTCCAACTAATTTATTATCATTAATTTCAAGACTGTTTATCTTAAAAGGAAGTATATCAGTTTTAATTTTTATTAAATTATTCTCAACATAAAGATTATTATTACTTTGTTTTTCAATTAGTGACATTACTATTTTTTTAGGTAATGGAAGCTTTCCAATTTTAAAATTGTCAGCATTATATGTAATTTCGCTATTAGAAAGCTCAAGTTTTCCCTTTGATGAAAATAATAAATTAAGAGTCTTGTAACTGAAAGGGACTTCAATTAAAATTTCACCATTTTCCAGTTTTGTATTAACTTCCTTAAGGGTTATATCTCCCTTACTTATAGGCTTTTTAAAATATAGTTTGATTGCTGCATTCATATCCTCTTGAGTTATTTCAAATTGTCCAATGTTTGCTAGCACTTCATTGGTAAGCTTCTGCTTAACATTTGTTGAAGCCGTTTTATCAACCACCGCTTCTTTATTATAAAAGATCATATATGCAAGCGTTGCTAGTGCTACTAATAAAATAATTGGCAGCAATTTAATTTTATTTTTTCTAATTCTAACCATTTTTTCCTCCTTTATTCCTATACTTAATATATTACCACAATTAGTATAACTTAGAACTCGAAATCATATAATTAACAAATAATTTCAATTTGCTTAAAATTTTTTCTTAATATATTTTCTATAAATACATGCTATTGTTCCTTCTATAATAATTGGTTATATTAACCTAATATAGAAAATTGCGGTCCAAGCCTTTAATATGGTATTATGTATTTAATAAATTAACCATCTAGGAGGGTATTATGGATATACAAAAATCACCTTATGTTAATCGAAAAAAACATTACGACAATTTATTAAAAAAACAAAATGGAGCAATAAGTTTTATAAGCTTATTAAGATTTATAGTATTTACATCAGGTTTAGGTTTTACTTTTTTCTTTTATTCAAAAAGCGCTCATTATTTAAGCTTCCTTTTATTAATTATAGCTACTATCACATTTATATCCTTGGCAATTAATCATAACAAAATAAAACACAACAAAATTAGGTGTTCAATTTTATCCAAAATTAATGAGAATAGTCTAAAACGAATGGATAACAATTGGAAGGACTTTTCCGATAATGGAGAAGATTTTAGTGATGAGGATCACAATTACTCAAAAGACCTAGATATATTTGGTGATAACTCCCTTTTTCAATGGATAAACACCTGCATAACTTATCGCGGTAGACAAAAATTGAAGGATGCACTCTCAAAACCTCAATATAACATCGATCAAATACATAAAAGGCAGGATGCTATAAAAGAACTTGCAGGAAATATTAATTGGACACAAAGATTTGCAGCTGAAGCCATACTTAGTGAGAATAAAAATCACAATCCGGATGCTTTACTTCAATGGGTAGATGATAAAAATGAGTTTTTCCTAAGGCCCTTAGTAATCGCTATAATAAGACTATTGCCGATTATTACTCTTTCACTTTTGGTGTCATCTTTTATTTTTTCGCAGGTATCATATAGGATATCCCTTATAGGCCTTGTGCTCCAAATAATACTTCTTTTAGTAGGATATAAAGAAGTCAGTAGAAATTTAGACACCGTATATCAATATAAAGATACAATTCTTATATATAGTAAACTCCTTATTCATATAGAAAAGAAAAAGTTCACCTCAGAGTATTTAATAAAATTAAAAGAGAAACTTGTGAACAAGGATGGAATGAATGCTTGTTTTCAAATCAAAAAATTAGTAAATTTAGTAACTGTAATATCTGATCGAAAAAACATTTACTATTTCCCTATAAATGTAATTGCACTCTGGGATTATCAATGTTTAATTAATCTGCAGCGCTTTAAAAAAGCAAGTGGTTCATCTTTAGCAACTTGGCTAGAAGTTATAGGTGAAATGGAAGCCTTAAATAGTTTATCAACTATAGCCTATGAACACAGTGATTGGACTATGCCAAAATTCCAGGAAGGCTCCCCTATTTTCGTTGCTAAGAGCCTAGGTCATCCGCTACTTGGAAGTAACAGAGTATATAATGATATACGCATAGAAAAATCCCAAAATGTTCTCTTAATAACAGGTTCCAATATGTCTGGGAAAAGCACATTGCTTCGTACTACAGGTATTAACTTAGTACTAGCCTATGCTGGTGCTCCTGTATGTTCAAAAAGTTTTATATGCTCGGTAATGGATATTTATACCTGCATGAGAACAAGTGATAATCTCGAAAAAAATATTTCCTCATTCTATGCAGAACTACTAAGAATAAAAAAGCTTGTAACTGCTACAGAAAATAAGGCCCCCATATTTTTCTTATTAGATGAAATTTTTAAAGGCACTAACTCTATAGATAGACATACCGGTGCTAAGATACTGGTTGCTAAACTAAGCATTGAGAACGCACTTGGATTTGTATCCACCCATGATTTAGAACTAGGCGACATAGAAAATACAAATAAAAGAGTTAAAAATTATCACCTCAGGGAATATTACAAAAATGATAAATTATACTTTGACTATAAACTACGTCCCGGTGTGTCTACCACTAGGAACGCATTATACTTAATGAAAATGGCAGGTCTCGAAATTCCACCTAATATTGAGATTCCTAAATAGGACCAAATTTTTTATTTTTTCAATACTTAAATTTATTTGTAATTTTTCTTCAATTTTTTTGGTTTTTTTATGCAGTTTTATGTTGACAATCATTTTTAATTAACAATTTAACCATGTATATATTTTATCATTTTCCCTATGTTTCAATAGGTTTTTAATTTTATTTTTGAGCAAAATAACATTATAGTAATATCGTGAAAGGAGAAATGTTATGAAATTAAATTTAATATTAAAAAAGTTTATTATACTAATTTCTATAGCTAGTTTTTTAAAAGGTTCTTTCTTTGTCGATTTTACTACTAAAAGCGAAGATTATAAAAATAAGTATGGAGTTTATCTAGTCTTAGCAGAATAAAGAAATAAAATACATTGAATTTTAAAGATTGTATAAGTCAACTAAAGGATATTTTATCCAAAGGAGGCTTGTACAATTTTTTTTACAACAATTAAGAACACTTTTACAATAATTACAAAAACTACACCATTAAAGGTTATTCTTATAACTTATATTAAAATAGTAATAACTTACTAGGAGTATTGCTTTAAATTATGTACATCATAATAGTATAAATTAAAATCACTATTAAATGAAGGAGGTAATGTATATGTCAAGAAGTAGAGTATTAGTTCCAGAGGCTAAAGCAGGATTAAATAAATTTAAAATGGAAGCTGCTAGAGAGGTAGGAGTAAATCTTACCGAAGGTTACAATGGAGATTTAACATCAAGACAAAATGGTTCTGTAGGTGGTCAAATGGTTAAAAAAATGGTTGAATCATACGAGAAGAATTTATAACAAAAAAAGCTTTATTTATATGCAAAAGTACCTATAGATATTTATTCTATAGGTACTTTTGTTCCCATAGTCATAGCCTCTGTTTGGTCATGAGTTACATATATACTCCAATAAAACTCTTTTTAATTTATCTGGATAATTAGTAATTAAACCATCAACTCCTGCATTAATTAAATCTTTCATTACATCTTCTTCATTTACAGTAAATGGATTAACTAAAATCCCTTGTTTTTTTGCATTATCAATGATTTCTTTATTAATTGAATAAAAATAGGGATGCAATGCATCTGCTCCAATACGTTTGCAATATAGCTCCGGCTGATAAATGCCCGCCATATATAAAATCCCTGTTTTTATTTGTTTAGAAATCTCTTTACAATGCACAATAGAATAATGGTTAAAGCTTGATAATATTACTTTGTCCGCGTAATTATATTTATAAATCATCTCTATGAGCTTTTCCTCTATGCCGGGATATATAATAACACCATTTTTAAGTTCTAAATTTAATATTAAATTATTTTCTTTTGCGAAAACTATCAGCTCTTGTGCTGTTGGTATTTTTTCATTACTATACTTCTTATTAAACCAAGAGCCCGCATCCAATTTGTTTAATTCATCATATGTAAAATTTTTTACAAGTCCTATACCACTCGTTGTTCTGTTGACATATTCATCATGAATAAGAACAAGAACTCCATCTGACGTCATTTGAACATCAGTTTCAATTCCATTTGCACCAAGTTCCAGTGCCTTTTTAAAAGAAAGCATTGTGTTCTCTGGATAATACGCACTAGCACCTCTATGAGCATAATTATTTATCATGCATTTACCTTCCTTCATATATTATAATTTATACTTTTATTAATATGATTATTGTACCATATAAAGAAATTTGTTAAGTAAAAGTTGTGTTAAATCATCTCCTAGGTCGCTGCAGTATTCCTTTAGAATAAAAAAAAGCGACCTCAAATTGATCGCTATAATTATTTTAATCTATTTAGATTATTAATTATTAATTATTACATCACTTTTATAATTAGAACACTTTAAATAACTCACCAATAGAATTAAACTGGTCTACGTTTTAGAATGTTTATATCTACCTCATGCCTACCGGTCATATCCTTTAGAACTTCAATACTCTCTTTAACATCTTTAACATCTTTTGAAATACTTTTTACAGCACCTCCTAATAAGTCTGTTTTTTCCTCAATCAATGAATCTGTATTCTTGAATGAAATTTCACTCTGCTCTTTATGACCACTCTGCAACTCTGCAATTATCTTTATATTTTCTTCCATAGTTTCAAATTTTATAGAATGTTTTCTTGCTTCTGTTTCAAGTCCAGTTACTTTACTTTCAAGCCTTGATTGACCTTCTAATAACTTAACTAACATATCTTTTATTTCATTATCCAATTAGTTCACCACCTAAAAATATTATATCACATTTTAACATTGTATTTGATCAATTTTTTTATAAATTCAAATTAATGGAAGCCACTTTGGCTTCCATTAAGAATCTCTGTATTTTTGATATTCTTATTTTTTATACCCTTCTGGGTGATTTTTGTGCCAATTCCATGCAGATTCTATAATAGTTTCAAGAGAAGCATATTTAGGAACCCATCCAAGAATTTTCTTAGCCTTATCACTGGATGCTATAAGAACTGCTGGGTCTCCTGCTCGCCTTTGCGCCATTTCAGCCTTTATGTTAACTCCAGTAACTTTCCTAGTTACATCAATTACCTGTTGAACAGAAACGCCTTGTCCATTCCCAAGATTGCAAGTTATGCTATCTTCTCCTCGTCTAAGCCTTTTTACTGCAAGTAAATGAGCACTAGCAAGGTCAGTTACATGAACATAATCTCTAACACAAGTACCATCCTCTGTTTTGTAATCATCTCCAAATATCATAATCTTTTCTCTTTGCCCAAGTGCTACCTGAAGTATAATAGGAATTAAATGAGATTCTGGTCTATGATCTTCTCCTATTTTTGAGCTAATATGTGCACCAGCTGCATTAAAATATCTTAAAGCAGTATATTTTATACCATAAGCATTATCACACCATTTTAAAATTTTCTCAACGCAAAGCTTTGACTCTCCATAAGGATTCGTAGGAAAAGTCTTATCATCTTCAAGTATAGGGATATTATCTGGCTCACCGTAAGTTGCTGCGGTAGACGAGAAAACTATGTATTTAACTTTGTGATCCCTCATAGCCTTAAGTAAATTTACAGTAGAACCAATATTATTTTCAAAATATTTTAAAGGTTCTACAACACTCTCCCCTACAAGTGAATCTGCTGCAAAATCTATAACTGCATCTATCGTATTCTCAGTAAAAACTTTATTGAGTATATTATCATCTCTCAAATCTCCGAGGTAAAGTTTTCCACCTAATAATGCATCATGATGCCCCTTTTGAAAATTGTCTAAAACAACAACTTCCTCCCCTTTTTCTAAAAGTTCAGCCACCATATGACTTCCAATGTACCCTGCTCCACCACAAACTAAAATAGCCATAAATTTAAATCTCCTCTCATAAAAGCTTATTATTAAATATATACATATTTATTTTAACACATGTTGTGTATTTCGCATAAATTTGTTCTCCAATAAAATGAAATTACCAAAGTGCATGATTATACACTTTGGTAATTTCATTTTATTACTATTTGTCATTGTGATGTCCATGGTGTCCATGGTTATGTTGTGATAATACCTTTTGTATTTCAATTTCTTGCTCTTTTGTTATAGTACCATTATCAATAAGCACCTTCATTGGGCTTACCTTAGTAAGCTCCATTTTTTTCATGTAAGTT
>Ga0209540_10000332_pt1 | contig 48333 bp, 52 predicted proteins | sample BarGraIncu01121A_FD_184501 | JGI IMG/M metagenome (GOLD analysis project Ga0209540, IMG submission 184501) | Arctic peat soil microbial communities from Barrow, Alaska - Barrow Graham LP Incubations 011-21A (SPAdes) (version 2) | ecosystem: Environmental > Terrestrial > Soil > Wetlands > Peat... | reverse complement strand
TCTGTTTTGAGATTGTTGAACTGGAGTCAAAGACCTGGCATCCACTGGTAAAGGCCGAATTCGCGGGACTGGATGAGCATTGGTGGGTCATCGATTCGGGTGCCTCGAAAAGTGTTTTCGATGTATTGCTGACAGGCCATTATGCTTCGGATGAGAATGATTCGGTGATGGCAACTGGATTGGGCAAAGAAGTGGTTGAGACGAGTTCCGGAACAATTGCGGAATTTAAGATCGGAGGCTTCAATTTTGGTTCGCTTAAAGTAGCATTGGTTAATTTTCAGCATATCAATGACGAATACGCGAAGTTCTCCGATAAAAAGATTGTTGGTTTAATTGGATGTGACTTTCTTTATACTCATAAAGCCATCCTCAATTTTGAATTGACAAAGATACGGTTGGTTGTCTGATTAGCAAATACAATGTATCTGTATTTGAATTGAATTATTACTTTTGCTTCCGTTTCTTTGCAAAATGATATAATTGAACTTTTATTTAAACACGATTAATTTAGAATATGAAATCAAAAAAAAAGGTTTTGAAATTTCACAATTCGTTTTCTGCATTTGTTATTCCAATCTCCCTTGTAATTTCGTTACTTGTATTTGAATTTATTATGGGAGCATCCGGCAACTTTCAAGGGAATAATTCAGGAAATGCTCCTATTCCCGGAAACTATCTGGGAGTTATTTACAGAGGGGGATATGTTGTTCCAATTATTATGATGTTGCTTTTAACTGTCATGTCATTATCTCTTGAGCGCTTTTTCACGATAAGCAAAGCAGGCGGAAAAGGATCAGCAGTTGATTTTGTTGAGGATCTTAAAGATTTCCTTGCAGAAAATAATATTAACGGGGCTATTGCTGCGTGTGATAATTTTCAGGGTTCAATTGCAAATGTTTCAAAGGCAGCACTGATTAAATACACTTTGCTTGAAAAGGATGCAACAATGACCAAAGAACAAAAACTTCTTGATATTCAGAAAAACATTGAAGAAGCTACTTCACTCGAGCTACCAAGTCTTGAACAAAACCTTCCAGCTCTGGCAACAATTTCGTCTGTTGCAACAATGATGGGTCTATTGGGAACCGTACTTGGAATGGTTCGGTCGTTTGCTGCAATGGCAAATGCGGGGGCTCCAGACTCAGTAGCTTTATCGACAGGTATTTCAGAAGCACTTATTAATACTGCTTTTGGTATTGGAACGGGTGCGCTTGCTGTGGTAATGTATAATTATTTCACTACTAAAATCGATAAACTGACTTATTCAATTGATGAGGCGGGTTATAGTATCGTTCAAACATTTGCAGCAAAACACTAAAGTTAACTGTTTGTAATATCGAATTATGCCAAAAGTAAAAATAAAAAGAAAGAATACGGCAATTGATATGACTGCAATGTGCGATGTTGCATTCTTGTTGCTAACCTTCTTTATGCTTACATCGAATTTTACTCAAAAAGAACCAGTTAATGTCATTTCGCCCTCATCAATTTCGGAGATTAAAATACCTGATACGAATATCATGTTGATTCTGGTTGATTCAAAAGGAAAGGTCTTCTTTGGGATCGACGGGCAGGAGAACAGGAAAGAACTTCTAACAAGAATGGGTGCTGCATACAATACAACATTCAGTCCGGCAGAAATGAAAGAGTTCAGTTTGATAACCAGTTTTGGTGTATCAATCAACCATATGAAGGCATTTTTGTCTATGAAACCTGAAGAACGGGATCTGCCTCAAAATGCAACCGGCATTCCATGCGATTCGCTTGATAACCAGTTTAAGAATTGGGTCAGTATTGCCAAGGCTGTTAATAAAAATTACCGGATTGCAATCAAAGCAGATCAGACTACGGCGTATCCGGTCATTAAAAAATTGATGGGAACTCTTCAGGATATTAATGAGAACAGGTATAACCTGATTACCAGTCTCGAGAGTTCAAAAGATTTTGAAAAACTTTAAACTGAAGAATTCATGTCTGAAGTAACGCAGAATAACAACGGAAAGAAAAAAGGAAGAGCAAAAAAAATGTCCACCAGGGTAGATTTTACTCCTATGGTTGACCTTGGCTTCTTGCTGATTACTTTTTTTATGTTGGCAACTACCTTAAGTAAGCCTCAGACCATGGAGGTTGCATTGCCTTCGAAAGAAAAAGTTTCGGAGGTAGATCAAACGAAGATTAAGGCCTCAAGAGCGGTCACGATTCTTCTTGGCAAGGATAATAAGGTTTACTACTATGAAGGGACCCGCGAAAATGATATCGACCCGATCTTGGTTCCAACAGACTTTTCTCCCAAAGGGATTCGTCAGTTTTTGATCAGGAAGAATTACGATGTAATGGTCAAGGTCCGGGAACTTAAAGCGGAGAAGGACGCAAAAAAGCTTTCTGAAAAAGAGTTTGAAAAGCGAAAAGAAGAGATAATCGGTGATAAAAAAGCTCCGATAGTAATTATTAAAGGGACCAAAGAATCGTCTTATAAGAGCCTTATCGATGTTTTGGACGAGATGGCTATTTGCAATATCGGGCGTTATGCCATCATTGATATTGCTCCTTTTGATTTGGAACTTTTGTCGAAAAAGAGTTTATAAATGGTATCCTGATGGCAGCAAAAAATGATATTTTTTCGAACGAATGGTGCGAATTGGTTTTTGAAGCAAAAAACCATGAGTATGGTGCCTATGAGCTAAGAAAAAACTCTTCAAAAAGGCATCTGAGGGCTTTAATAATAGCATGCGTCGTTTTTGTATTTGTCGTATCTTCTCCAATATTGATAAGGCAGATCATACATAAAAAAGCAACTGACAAGGACGTAAGTGTAAGGATACTTACTGATATCAAAATCGACAGGCCGAAGGAGGACGAGATTGTCAGAGAGATTCCGCCGCCGCCGCCAATGCGGAATACGATTAAGTTTATTCCCCCGGTTATTAAGCCTGACGAGATGGTAGCTGAAGAGGAACAACCTGTAATGCAAAAAGAAGTATTGGAGTCAAAAGCAGCGGTTAGTAATGTTGTTTTCGATAAAGGTACCGATGATATTGTAGCTCCTGTTGCAACTGCAAATAATCAGATTACTGAGGAGACCGATCAGCCATTTGTGTCTGTTGAGCAGATGCCGCAATTCCCTGGAGGCGAGATGGAGATGATAAAGTTCATCAGGTACAATGTTCAATATCCTACGCGGGCGACTGAAATGCATATTTCGGGCACTGTACTTGTTAATTTTGTGATTGATAGGGATGGGAAAATAACCCGCTTAAAGGTGATTCGCGGAATCGGAGGTGGATGCGATGAAGAAGCAGTCAGGGTTTTAAGTAAAATGCCGACCTGGAGCCCGGGAAAACAAGGAGGAAAAACAGTTTTGGTTAGTTTTACAGTCCCTATTAAATTTACATTGAATTAAAGGTTAGTAGTAATGGAAAGATTTAAAAATGTTTTTTTAATATTCAGGTTTTTTATGGTTTTGGTTTATATGATGTTGGGGGTTTTGATATTGTTTTTTGACGTATTGCCGCTAACCATTGGCAATACCGGGAGGACTGTTTTTGGCATTTTATTTTTAATATACGGCATTTACAGGATCTACACCTTATATGCCTCTTTCAAAGAGCAAAGCGATGAAGAATAGTTGGTTCATCTTGTTCTTATTTCTGGTTGCCGGAGGTTGCAGATTTTTTAAGGTAGATCCTTACCGAAATACACCGACAACAGGAATATCAACAATATGTGCTGACGAAACTTTCCGCCCGGTTATTGAAGCCGAAATAGATGTTTTCAAAGGGATATACGGGTATACCGAATTGGATGCAAAGTTTGTTCCCGAAAGTGAGTCTTTTCGCCGGTTATTAAATGGCGAAGTTCAGTTGATTGTTGCCTCCCGACCTTTATCCGGTAATGAGACAGCAATCCTGAATCAAAAGAAGATTTTTCCGCGTCAAAATAAAATTGCAATTGATGCCATTGGTCTGGTTGTTTCCCTTTCAAGCATCGATACGATAATAACAGTTGATCAGATCAGAGGAATTCTCACAGGAAAAATAAAGCGTTGGGACCAGATCAATCCTGCATCAACTGCCGGAAAAATCAAAGTTGTTTTCGATAATGAGAAATCGGGCATTGTCAAATACCTTGCCGATTCAATTTGTGCCGGAAAACTTGTTACTTCCAATGTGTTTGCACTTCAATACAATCGCGATGTTATTGAATATACGAGTACTCATCCGGGAGTCCTTGGTTTTATAGGTGCAAGCTGGATCAGTAATACGGATGATTCTTTGCACCTCTCTTTTCATAAGAAGATCAGGGTTATTTCGGTCAGTAATGATTCACACCCCAATGCCGGCAATAGTTACAAACCTTATCAGGCATACCTTGTGGACAAGATTTACCCGCTGACACGTGATATTTATATCATTAATGCAGAACCGCGCAATGGGTTGGTAACAGGCTTTTCCTCGTTTGTTGCAAGCGATAAAGGGCAAAGGATTATCCTGAAATCAGGAATCCTTCCTGCGATTGCTCCAACAAGGGTCGTCAATATCCGAAAAGATTTATAGGATAAATTTTCATTGCTGAAAATATTATAATTCAATTTTTTGAAAAATGAAGTTCCGATTATTCTCATTTCTTGTACTTTTTTTTGCTGTCGTGAACAGTTTGGCCCAGGAAACTGCCAGCCATGGCATTTCTTACCTCGACGATCTTCAGTTTCATAAGGCACGCAACTTCTTCATTGGCCAGATCAAAACTGCACCTGCCAATGCAAGAACTTATTACTTTCTGGGTGATGCTTATCTTGGTTTACAACTGACAGACAGTGCCAAAATAATGTATGCAAAAGCGCTGGAACTTGACCCAAAGTCGCCTTTCCCTTTTATTGGTTTTGGCAAATTAGCCCTTCTTAAAGGCGAACGGATGGAAAAACTTGAGTTTTTCGAAAAAGCCAGAAAAATGGATAAGAAGAATCCCGAAGTTTATAATGAAATAGCCAAAGCTTGTATTACACTATCGAAAATTGATACCGCAACATGTGATATTTATTTGAAACAAGGATTTGAATTGAGTTCAAAGTATGCTCCATTTCATATTACCTATGGCGACTTTGAAGCGATGGGACACCAGGTCGGGAACGCTGTTAATGCTTATCAAAGGGCGATATTCTTTGACCCGTCATCTGCAGTTGCCTATCGCAAACTTGGTGTATTTCAAACGATCTCCCGGTCGTATCGGGATGCGATAACAGCATTCAATAAATGTATTGCGCTGAAAAGTGATCAGATTCTTGTTTATAAAAACCTGGGCGATTTATACTATATCCTTGGAAGATATCCTGAAGCAGAAAAAAATTATCAGATTTATATGTGGAAAGCCGAAGTCTCTGTTGATGATAAAGAACGGTACTCATTCATCCTTTTCTTTAATAAAAAATACACCGAGGCGGCAAAACTATTGGAAGATGTGATGATTCAGAATTCTGACGAATCTGTCCTTTTGAGGATCAGAGGTTACATTGCCTGTGAAACGGGCGATTATCAGAAAGGGTTGGAGTATATGAATAAATTCTTTAAGCTCCATGATCCGGCAAAAAACATCGCATTGGACTACCGTTATTACGGACGGTTATTGCAGATGAGTGGTAAAGATACGCTGGCAATCGTAAATTATAAGAAAGCTTTAGTGATAGATTCGACCAAAACAGAAATCTACGATGATCTTGCCAGGATTTATTCAACAAACATGATGCACAATGAGGCAGTTGCCAGTTACAAAAAGATGATAACCAATGGAGCCGACGCTGTTAATACCTGGTTTATGATTGGAAAAGAGTATTATTTTGAAGGCGATAAATATAGGGTTGAGTATGATTCATTAATGACACTTCAAAAGGCAGGCAAGATCCAGTTTTCGGACAGTACAACAGTCAGCGGGTCAAAACGGTTATATTTCCAAAAGGCAGACAGTGCCTTTACAAAAGTTACAGTTCTTAATCCTCAATATGCCGGTGGTTTTATCTGGAAAGGACGTATTAATTCATTACTCGATCCTGAAGCGATCACCACACAGGCGAAGGAATCGTACCTGAAAGCATTGGCATTACTCGAAGGTGGAGATGCAGTTAAGAATCGCAAATCGATCATTGAATGTTACAAATATTTAGGCTCCTACTACTTTCTGAATTGTGAACGTTTGGTCAAAACCGATAAACAACAAACTGAGGAATTTAAAGCCACTTCAATTGACTATTTCAGGAAAATTCTTGTGCTTGATCCGTCCGATACACAGGCTCAGGAGGTATTGAAGCAGCTGAAGATTGCAAAATGAATTTTCAGAAACCGTATATGTTCAGAAAATAAGGCATTCGTTTTTAAACAGGTGCTGAATTCTTAGTCGTTGATTTATTCATAGGGCGATTCGCAATATTCTCAGTCGGCAGATCCTGGCCTTTCAAAAAAAATCTCTGATTGATGACCCGGAATCGATTAAAACAGTGTAAATTCACCAAAGACTTAAAAACTCAGTTGGGAAATATATGATCAGAATCCGAAAAATATCCAATCCATATCTCGAGGTTAATATTCGGAAGATGGACAAGGTGAAGGAAATCATCAAAACCCAGATTCCGCTTCTTGGCGAAACAAAGATCGAAGAAATCGAAAACCAGATGATCGATCCGCTTAAATATAAATACCAGACAACACTGTTTATTGCCGAAGATATTCATGATGCAGTGAGGGGATTTGCTTTAATGTTGTACATGTCGGACCTGCGGTTCTGCTTTCTTGATTACATCGCAGTTTCGCCTGAAAAAACCTCTTCTGGTTTGGGAGGTGCCTTGTATGAAAGGGTAAGGGAAGAGGCTGAATCACTCGACGCGTTTGGGATATTCTGCGAATGTTTACCCGATGATCCCGACCTTTGCGGTGATGATGAACTGATCTTAAAACAAAATCAGCAGCGCCTCGCGTTTTATGAACGTTTCGGTGCCAGACCAATTGCGAATACAAAGTATGAAACGACGGTTGATCCGGAGGATGATTCACCGCCGTACCTTATTTTTGACGGGCTTAGCAAGCGAAATACCATTCCAAAAGCAAGGGCCCGCGAGATTGTGAAGGCGATTCTGGACCGCAAATATGGCGACTATTGTCCAAAGCCGTATATTAAAATGGTGATCGATAGTATTCAGGATGATCCGGTTGTACTCCGGCAACCAAAGTATACGCGAAAAAGAAATCCCAGATCCTATAAGAAACCGCTGAACGAGAAGAATAAGATCTTATTGATCGTGAATGACAAACACATTATTCACCATATCAAAGAAAGAGGTTATGTGGAGTCGCCGGTTCGGGTGAAGAGTATTCAAAAGGAACTTGACAAATCGGGTCTCTTCCGGTATGGGAAAGTAAGGGAATACCCCGATAAATTTATCCTGGAAGTTCACGACCGCCACTATTTTAATTATTTCAAAAAAGTATGCCAGAATCTTCCGAAAGGTAAATCGGTTTATCCCTATGTCTTTCCAATCCGCAATCCAGCACGACATCCAAAGGACTTGTCGGTAAAAGCGGGTTACTATTGCTTCGATACATTTACACCGCTCAACCAGAATGCATACCTTGCAGCACGTGCCGGGGTTAACTGCACCCTGACTGCTACCGACGAAATCATTGCAGGCAGTATGTTCGCTTATGTGCTGACACGACCGCCGGGACATCATACCGAAAGGTCGGTATTTGGCGGCTTTTGTTATTTTAATAACTGTGCAATCGCAGCGAACCGCTTTAGCAAATTAGGAAAGGTCGCAATCCTGGATATCGATTTTCACCACGGGAATGGCCAGCAACAAATTTTCTACCATCGCAACGATGTGTTAACGGTTTCAATACATGGTCATCCCTCGTTTGCTTATCCCTATTTTACAGGATTTGTTGATGAGAAAGGAGAGGAGTCCGGACTGGGATTCAACGTGAACTTTCCGTTGCCGGAAAAAATTTCATTCGATTACTACACCAAAACGCTTAACAAAGCCTTGAAACTTGTACAGGAATTTCAACCGGAATACCTGGTTATTGCGTTAGGCCTCGACACCGCCAAAGGTGATCCGACAGGAACCTGGGATTTTTCTCAGACTAATTTTTTAAGCATCGGGAACCTGATTGGGGCATTAAAAATTCCGGTCCTGATTGTGCAGGAAGGCGGATATAAAAGTCAATCCCTGGGTTCGAATGCCAGGGCATTTTTCACGGGATTTCACCAGGCATTCATCAATAAATGAACCTTTCGCATGGGTAGAGACGCACGGCCGTGCGTCTCTACAATCATGAAATTACTCGTCCGGTGTGTGCAACAATTTTTCAATGTCCTTTAATTTGCCGAAGAGTACGACCTGGTCGCCTGACGTCAACATTTGGTTCGCCGAAGGTAATCCAAGTGATTTTTTCTTAAGCTCAACATGGCCAAATATTGATTTTGATTCCTCGGTTTTGATAATGGTCAGAACCAGCAGCGAATGCCGGTTGGTAAAATCAACTTCACTGAGCAGCATACCAGCATACCGTTCGGGCAAACGTGCTTCAATAATTTTATACTCGTCCGTGATGTCAAAGGAATTACTAAGTCCTGAATACAGGATGCTGTCTGCAAACCGTGATGCAGCATCGTATTCGGGTTGAAGGACAAGATCCACGCCAAGGGCATCAATAACTTTGTGATGCAGCGGATTTATTGCCCTGCTCACAATCTTTTTGACACCTGCCTGTTTCAGCAATGCCGTCACCATGATCGATGCGCCAAAGTCTTCGCCTATCGCAACAATGGCATAATCGCACTCTTTCAACGGAAGTGTCGAGAGTGCCTGTTCATTGGTGCTGTCGAGGCAAATGGTTTGTGTGATCACGTCTTTAAACGTTTCGACCTTTTCCCTGTTTTCATCAATGCCGATTACTTCATGACCCATTGAAGTGAGCCTGATTGCCAGTGATGAACCAAAATTACCGAGACCAATTACGATGAATTTCATACGGTTATAATTTGTTTTTTAAAAGTCGTATGGAATAGCCATGAGCAAATATTCATTCCAATTTGTGATTTCTCAATCATGGCTATTTCATATATTTTGATTTAATTGATCATTATATCTTCTGATGGATAACGATACGCATAGTTCCGCATTCTACGGAACAGCCCTACCAAAATGGTGAGTGTCCCGACACGTCCGAGGAACATTGTAACAATCAGGATCCATTTCCCGGCCAACGACAACTTGGCGGTGATACCCAGTGACAAACCAACCGTGCCGAAGGCTGAAATCACCTCAAAAATAATTTTGGAAAGATCCAACTGACCATCTGTAATTGTCATCATCAGCACCGATAATCCAATGACAAGGAACGACAGGAAGATCACCGAAAAGGCCCTTCTTCCCGATTCGTTCGACAATTCGCGGCCAAAAACCTCCGTGCGGTCTTTCCCTTTTGCCATACTGACGAAATTAAGAATCGCAACTGCGAAGGTAGTGGTTTTAATCCCTCCTCCCGTTGAAGCCGGCGACGCACCAACCCACATCAGGAAGAAATAGACCAGGATCGTTGCGGGAGCCAGCAATGTCATATCAACAGTGTTGAAACCAGCTGTTCTCGCGGTTACAGATCCAAAAAATGCACCTGCCACCTTGCCACCCCACGAAAGACCTTTTAAGGAATGATCGTATTCTGAAAACATAAAAAAGACAAATCCGCCTGCCAGAAGAAGCAACGTGGTGATCACGACCAGACGGGTATTTGCATTGATTATCTTGGGGGTGTTGACATACCTGCTTTTGCTGTTGATCTGATTGTACTTATTTCGAAGGAATTGGTTGAACAGGCGATAGTAGTTGAAAACAATGGGGAACCCCATTCCTCCCAGAATAATTAACACCCCGATAATGTAATGAAGGTTGTAATTATTTCTGAACCCGGGCTGGTATAGGTTTTCAGAAAGTGTTGAAAAACCTGCGTTGCAAAAGGCCGAGATCGAATGAAATGCCGAAAATCCGATCACTGATAAACTTCCGGTAAATAACGTTGGATCAAGCGTTGAATAAATAATCATCGCGCCGATCGCTTCGATAGAGAGCGTAAGTGCAATAATCTTTAAAAGGGTATTAAATATCTCACCCAGCTTCTCCTCGTTAATCAGATCTTTCAGCAGAAACTCGTGGCCAAAAGTCGCTCCGCCTTTAAAGAAATAACCGAAAAAACTTGTAAACGTCATGATCCCCAGCCCGCCGATCTGGATAAGAACGACGATGAACGTCTGTCCCAACGGGGTAAAATAGGTTGCCGTGTCAACCACAATTAACCCTGTGACGCATACCGCACTTGTCGAAGTAAAGAAGGCATCGGTAAACCCGATTCCTGTATAAGTGGCATTTGGCAAAAGCAGCAATCCGGTTCCCAGTAAAATGATAAAGATGAAGCTGAACGCAAAAAGCAGTCCCGGATTTGTATTGCGGTTGTTAAAGTTAAGTGAGCTTGTGGAGATTTCAACAATCAGTGAAAGGACTAACACAGAATGAACAGCGAAGTTCCGGTTCAGCAGGTTGTAAAGTGCTGTTTGCGACCAGTCGATAAAACTATAACCCGTTCGGGCGTCAAGAATCAGTAAAAGCACAGGTACGATGGCCAGTTCGGCGATTCGGTACTTTCGTCCCTCATCCTTCCATGTTTTTACAGAAACCCCGGCCAGCGCGCTAAAAACTATAATCCAAAGAATCACATTGAATAAATGCTGGATAACAAGCAGTTCATCGGGTACGTGCGTGAAACCGATGTGATAAATAAATATAAGAAACCCTGCCAGAGCAGCCAGAATACCGATCGTATCCAGAAATACCATAATCTGCCTGCGCAAACGGTTGAAAAAATCTATAACTATGAATATACTGGTCTTTGAAGGCATTAATTCTTTGAATATGAAATGTTCAATATACAAAGTAAGCGATAATTTTCGCAGCACAGCGTATTGAATGTTGTAGAGACAAGGCATTGCCTCTACAATACAATACCTTGTCTCTACATCCCTTCGCCTGAAATTATCAAAAAAAAATGTAAACAATTAGTTGCAAAATCAAAAAAATTATTCATATTTTTATTGTTGCCTAATGAAACTGTTGGATTTGAGCCTTGAATGTTGAACCTAAACCATGATCATCATCAAAAAATCCATATACAATAAGGAAAGTTATAGGTGCAGAATCCATTTTTCTGCGTTCGTTAATGCTATGCTGTTTTGGTTCTGAAAATTTATTTTACGCCGGATATTTACGCGAAATATAAAATGAAGAAATTAAAATTGACATTTATCCAGCCGGAGTATCAATTTGAGTTGCACCCAGGCATTTGTTTCCCGAAACCTCCCCGCGATCTGCAGGAAGGTTTCGGGAACATCTGAAAGTCCCCTGCGATGCGCGGGAAGGTTTCGGTATCGCCCGAAAGTCCCCTGCGATGCGCGGGAAGGTTTCGGTATCACCCGAAAGTCCCCTGCGATGCGCAGGAAGGTTTCGGTATCACCCGAAAGTCCCCCGCGATACGCAGGAAGGTTTCGGTATTATCAGGATACAAAATGTGAAGAATTAAATTTAAATAAATTTCGTTTTTTAGTTTCTAACCATTTAAAACTTAATTTGTATGATTGAATCAATTGAATTAACAAAACTCCGCAATGGTGAGTTTCTGCAATTTGCGACCAACTTTTCTGCACTGGTCGAAAGTAATAACCCGACTGTTCTCAATGTAATGAAACAACACAACGATTTTAAAGTGGCTATCGGTGTGATTGAACCACTTTTCAAAGTTGAACATGTGAATGCAATTACCCAGCAACTGGTTCTTCTTGATGAACGTCGCGATAAAGCAATCACCGGATTAACGACTGTAATTGATGGATTCTGCTCTCATTTTAGCGTTCAGGTTGCCCAGGCAGCAAAACGATTGGCAGTTGATTTACAGCTTTTCGGAACAGGAGTTGCTAAGCAGAACTACCAGGCTGAAACGGCTTCGATCAACGGTATCATCAGCGACTGGGAGACAAAACCTGAGCTGGCAGCCGCACTTGCTATTCTTGGCATTGAAGAATGGAAAGACGAACTGAAAGCCGCCAACCATGTTTTCGATCAGAAATACCTCGAACGTGTGAAAGAGTATGGCGCCGCAAACCCTGATACACTGAAGGCGAAAAGAGAGGAAACGATGAATGTTTATTATGAACTGAGAAAATACCTCGATGCCAACTCGGTGCTTCATAACAGTCCGGATTACGAAAAAACGATCAAAGAACTCAACGCCTTGATAGGGCAGTATAATACATTGCTTATCGCGAGGCTGAAGGAGCCGGTTGTCAAAACGGCACCGGTTGTGAACTAAGTTTTCCTGAAGCCTTCATTCAACGTGAGGGCTTCACTACTTTAAAAAGAGTATACTTACTGAAAGTATATGAACTAAATGAAATATTCATTTGTTATTGGTTCAATATAGATTCATATAAAATGCCGCAAGATTATATACCAGTTTTAATTCAGACGTTTGTTGTCCTGGGATTCGTGATTACCACGATGGTACTGACACATTTTCTTGGACCCAAACGATCTTCACGGGCCAAACTTGAGAATTTTGAGTGTGGTATCGAAGGAATGGGCAATGCCCGGAGTCCTTTTTCGGTGAAATATTTCCTGATCGCAATTCTTTTTGTACTGTTTGATGTGGAAGTAATTTTTATGTACCCATGGGCGGTTAACTTTAAAGAGATGGGTAAAGAAGGGTTTCTCGATATGTTTTTATTTATGATCCTTCTTCTTGCGGGTTTCATTTATATCATTCTGAAAGGCGCTTTGAAATGGGATAAGCGTTAATGTGTGTTATAAATACTTATAGTCATGTCTGAAAATCAAAAACAAATAGATAAACCAACCGTAGCCGAGCCACCTGAAGGTGTTTCAGGTCAGGGTTTTTTTGCCACCTCATTCGAAAAAGCAGTCGGACTGGCACGGAAGAACTCCTTGTGGCCATTGCCTTTTGCCACCTCCTGCTGCGGAATTGAATTTATGGCGACGATGGGTGCACATTACGACCTTGCACGTTTTGGTTCCGAGCGGTTAAGCTTCTCGCCCCGCCAAAGCGACCTGCTGATGGTGATGGGAACCGTCGCAAAGAAAATGGGGCCTGTTTTGCGCGAAGTCTACGTTCAAATGGCAGAACCTAAATGGGTCATTGCTGTTGGCGCATGTGCTGCGAGTGGCGGCATCTTCGATACTTACAGTGTTATGCAAGGTATTGACCGCGTAATTCCGGTTGATGTGTATGTGCCGGGGTGTCCTCCCCGTCCTGAACAAATAATCGATGGTATTATAAAAATTCAGGAATTGGCAGGAAATGAATCGCTCAGGAGACGTCATTCAAAAGAATATGAAGATTTAATGAAACAATACAATATGGAATAATCTTGCGGAAGAGGGTTCTTTAATTCAGTCAGATTACCCTTTGATTTCCCGCAGAAAGAGTACTAACCTTATAAAATACAAATTAGTGTTCCAAATCAATCCGGAAAGAAACCAGTTAGTTGTCGCGCGACTTATTGAAAATTTCGGCGAAGCAATTGAAAAGCATGAAGTATTATCCGATATGCTTTGTATTACTGTTGCGAAAGAAGTTATTCATGATGTGCTGCTTTTCCTTCGCGATGAAAAGGAAATGCAGTTCAACTTTTTAACCACCCTTTGCGGTATGCATTATCCCGAAAAGGAACAACTAGGAGTCGTTTATCACCTGCATAGTTTCGTAAACAACAACAGGATAAGAATCAAAACAGCGACTGATATCAGCAACCCGGTAATCCTTACTGCGACTACAATCTGGCCTGCTGCCAACTGGATGGAGCGTGAAACATACGATTTCTACGGAATACTTTTCGAAGGTCATCCTAACCTGGTTCGTATCCTGAATATGGATGATATGACTGACTTCCCGATGCGCAAAGATTTTCCGCTCGAAGACCAGACACGTGAGGATAAGGATGACAGCATGTTTGGGAGATAGTTTATAAGATATGAATTGCCCTGGGTTTTAACCCGGGGATTGGATATAAGAACACAGTTTTACAGATATACCGTAAATGGCACTAGATTTTGATACAGATTATTGGGACAAAGATGTAGTCAGATCGGAAGAACCGAAAGAGTACAACACCCTGAATGTTGGCCCGACACATCCTGCAACGCATGGCGTATTCCAGAATGTGATGCTGATGGACGGTGAGTTTATTGTAAGTACTGAACAGACAATTGGCTATATACACCGTGCGTTTGAGAAAATTGCCGAACGCCGGCCTTTTTACCAGATCACTCCGCTTACCGACAGGTTGAATTACTGTTCATCCCCGATCAATAACATGGGATGGCACATGACTGTCGAGAAATTGCTGGGGATCGAAACACCCAAACGTGTCGATTACCTTCGCATTGTAATAATGGAACTTGCCCGTATTGCCGATCACATCATTTGCAACAGCGTTATTGGTGTTGATAGTGGTGCGCTGACCGGGTTCACCTATATTTTTCAGGACAGGGAATATATTTACGAAATCTATGAAGAGATCTGCGGGGCGCGACTCACCACGAATATGGGTAGAATTGGCGGGTTCGAACGCAATTTCAGCGACAAAGCCTGGACGAAAATCCGCCATTTCCTGAAGACATTTCCTGCACATCTTAAAGAATTCGAGACGCTGCTGGCCCGGAACCGCATTTTTATGGATCGCACGATCAATGTTGGGCCTTTCCCTGCCGACCGGGCGCTTGCCTATGGATTTACGGGTCCGAATCTGCGTGCCTGCGGTGTCGATTACGATGTCAGGGTGATGAATCCCTACTGTTCTTACGAAGAGTTCGACTTTATTGTCCCGGTTGGCCAGAATGGCGATACATACGACCGGTTCATGGTCCGGCAGGAAGAGATGAAGCAAAGTATGCACATCATGAAACAGGCAATTGCGAAACTCGATAAAATGGACGATAAGGAAACCTATTTTGCAAGTGATCCGCGCTTTGTGCTACCTCCAAAAGAGAAGGTGTACAACAATATGGAGGCGTTGATCTGGCATTTCAAGATTGTGATGGGCGAAACCGATATCCCTGTTGGTGAAGTCTACCATTGTGTTGAGGCGGCAAACGGCGAGCTTGGGTTTTACCTTGTAAGCGATGGCGGGCGCACCCCTTCGAGGCTGCATTTCCGCCGCCCCTGTTTTATCTTTTACCAGGCATATCCCGAAATGGTACAAGGAAACATGTTGTCGGATGCAATCCTTACAATGAGTTCAATGAATGTGATTGCCGGTGAATTGGATGCATAGGGACCAATCGCATTCTTCCCTGCCCATCTAATGCAATAATTGTAGAGACGCACGGTGTGCGTCTACTGATAATAAAAGAATTAAAGACAAATGGAGGATAAGAATAACATCACAGCATTTAATACCGAGACGCTGGCGCTTGTAAACCGGATTATCAAACGATATCCGCAGGGCAGGCAAAAATCGGCCTTGCTTCCGGTATTACATATTGCCCAATCGGAAAATAACGGCTGGCTTAGTTCCGAAATAATGGACTATGTCGCCACTTTGCTCGATATTCAACCCATCGAAGTTTACGAGGTGGCCTCGTTTTACTCAATGTTCAATTTACAACCTGTTGGAAATTGTGTAATCGAAGTTTGCCAAACCGGGCCTTGCTGGCTGAAAGGTGCTGAGGAAATTATTGCTCATTATGAAGCACGGCTTGGAATTAAGGTAGGTGAAACGACTGCTGATGGCAGGTTTACACTCAAAACAGTTGAGTGTCTTGCCGCCTGTGGAAATGCACCTGTACTTCAGGTCGGAACGGAATATCACGAGCATCTTACCCTGCAAAAGGCAGATCAGCTGCTTGATAAATGGCAGGCTGAAAATAAAATATCGCATACAAATCCTTACCTGTAACGATGGCAAAACAAATATTACTAAATAATATTGAGGTTCCCGGTCTTGCCGGTTTCGAGGTTTACAGACGATTGGGAGGATATTCGGCTGTTGAAAAGGCCCTGAAAGACTTTACACCCGATCAGGTTACCGAAGAAGTGAAGAAGTCTGGTTTGAAGGGACGGGGAGGAGCCGGCTTTCCTGCCGGGATGAAATGGGGCTTCATTGATAAGAAAAATGAAACGCGATATTTCGTCTGCAATTTCGATGAAAGTGAACCCGGAACCTTTAAAGACAGGCATCTCGGACAACTTAATCCGCATCTGCTGATCGAAGGGATGATACTTGGTTCGTATGCGTTGGGTGCCCGGTCATCGTACATCTACATCAGGGGTGAGTTGTTTTATGTATTGAAAATTTTAGAAAAGGCCATTGATGAAGCCTATCGCAATGGCTTTCTGGGCGACAACATCAAGGGAAGCGGTTATTCGCTCGACCTGTATGTTCATCCCGGTGCGGGCGCTTATATCTGCGGTGAAGAAACAGCATTGCTTGAATCGCTTGAAGGGAAACGTGGAAATCCACGCATTAAACCGCCATTTCCGGCAATTGTCGGGTTATACGGCTGTCCGACAGTAGTGAATAATGTTGAAACGATTGCGGCTCTGCCCTGGATCATGAACAACGGAGGTGAAGCGTATGCTGCAATCGGTATTGGCAACAGCAAAGGGACCAAACTCATTTCGGCATGTGGTCATATTAATAAACCAGGTGTTTACGAGATTGAACTTGGATTGCCGGTTGAAGAATTTATTTACAGTGATGAATATTGTGGTGGCATCCGGAATGGCAATAAATTGAAGGCGGTAGTAGCCGGAGGTTCATCCGTCCCGATCCTTCCTGCCAACTTGATCCTTAAAACGGCAGCCGGCGAACCCAGGCTGATGAGCTATGAATCATTGGCAGACGGCGGTTTTGCAACCGGAACGATGCTTGGCTCCGGCGGATTTATTGTGATGGACGACACGACCTGCATCGTTAAAAACCTTTTGACCTTTTCGCGGTTCTATCATCATGAATCGTGCGGGCAATGCAGCCCTTGCCGTGAAGGAACTGGCTGGATAGAAAAGATATTGACCCGAATTGAAAATGGCCGCGGAACAATGAAAGACATTGATCTGTTGGTTAATATTGCCAGACATGTTGAAGGAAATACGATTTGCCCGCTTGGCGATGCTGCGGCCTGGCCGGTTGCGAGTGCCATTCGTCATTTCCGCGAAGAATTTGAAGAACACATAAAACTGCAAAGATGTCCCTTATCAAAGTAACCATCGATAATATTGAGGTTGATGTAGAAGCAGGTACAACCATTCTGAATGCTGCCCGGCAAATAGGTGGCAGTGTGGTTCCGCCTGCTATGTGCTATTATTCGAAACTTGAAGGCAGCGGTGGGTATTGCCGGACCTGCCTGGTAAAAGTAGCCCAGGGTTCTGCAAAAGATCCTCGCCCGATGCCCAAACTGGTGCCATCATGCCGGACGACAGTTCAGGACGGGATGGTTGTGCAAAATATTACCTCACCGGAAGTGATGGAAAACCGTCGGGCTATTACAGAATTTTTGTTGATTAATCATCCGCTTGATTGTCCTGTCTGCGACCAAGCCGGAGAGTGCAGCCTCCAGGATCTTGCGTACGAACATGGTCTTGAAGAAACGCAGACCGTTGAAGAACGCCGTACGTTTGCACCTATTGACATTGGCGACAAAATCAAACTTAACATGAACCGGTGCATCCTTTGTTACCGTTGTGTGAAGGTAGCCGATCAGCTGACTGATCATCGCGTTCATGGCGTATTGGGTCGCGGCGATCATTCCGAAATAAGTACCCATATTCTGAAAGCAATTGACAACGATTTTTCCGGAAATATGATCGATGTATGTCCGGTAGGAGCTTTAACCGATAAGACTTTCCGTTTTAAAAGCCGTGTTTGGTTTACAAAGCCATTTGATGCACACCGTGAATGCCCTAAATGCAGTGGCAAAACAGCCATCTGGATGAAAGGAGAGGAGATTCTTCGTGTAACCGGGAGAAAAGATAAATATGGCGAACTGGAAGAATTTATCTGCAACGATTGCCGCTTTAACCACAAGGAATTAAAAGACTGGGTTATAGAAGGACCCCGGATGATCGAACGACATTCGGTCATCTCACAAAACCATTACCAGAAATAACAATTTGATATGGATTGGACATTACTGATATATAAGACCGTTTTTCTGTTCCTGATTTTACTTGTCACCCTTTTAGTGGCAATGTATTCGACATATGGCGAAAGAAAAGTGGCTGCCTTTATGCAGGATCGGCGGGGTCCCAACCGCGCCGGCCCTTTCGGCTTGTTACAACCACTGGCAGATGGTCTTAAAATGTTTATGAAAGAAGAGATCATTCCGCTCACTGCAAACAGGTACCTCTTTATTCTTGGACCTTCAATTGCGATGACAACCGCGTTGCTTACGGGCGTTGTAATACCATGGGGAGCGACGATCACAATTGGCGGACGCGAATTCTCGATGCAGATAGCCGATCTAAACATTGGTATCCTCTACGTTTTTGCGATGGTATCCATTGGTGTTTATGGCATTATGATCGGAGGTTGGGCATCGAATAATAAATATGCGCTGTACGGAGCCATCCGGGCGGCCTCGCAGATGATCAGTTATGAGTTGGCGATGGGAATGTCGATTGTTGCGCTTGTTCTGACAACCGGTTCGCTGAGTTTACATGAAATTGTAGAGCAACAGCACGGCATACACTGGAATATTTTCTACCAGCCTTTAGGCTTTCTGATATTCTTAATCTGTGCTTTTGCTGAAACAAATCGTGCTCCATTCGATCTTCCCGAATGCGAAACGGAACTAATTGGCGGATATCATACTGAATACAGTTCGATGAAACTGGGTTTTTACCTGTTTGCTGAATACATTAACATGTTCATATCATCAGCGGTCATCGCGACATTGTATTTTGGAGGATATAATATGCCCTTTATTGATGATATCGGGCTTTCGGCAAATATCGTTACGATCCTGGGAACGATATTCTTCTTCCTGAAAATATTCGGTTTTATCTTCCTTTTCATGTGGATCCGCTGGACCTTACCGCGGTTCCGCTACGATCAGCTGATGAACCTTGGATGGAAAGGATTGATTCCGTTATCGATCTTTAATATTCTTGCTACCGGAATCTATTATTACTTCACAGAACTCAAATAAACCGAAATTGCCATGCAAGCATTAACAAACAGATCAAAAGTGGTTTCGGATAAAAAGATGACGTTCCTTGAGTGGATCTATATTCCTGCCATCCTGAAAGGGATGTCCATCACGCTAAAACATTTTTTTAAAAAGAAGGCTACCATCAGTTATCCTGAACAAAAACGCGAATTCAGTCAGGTCTATCGTGGCCAGCATGTGTTAAAACGGGATGAAGAAGGACGCGAACGATGCACTGCCTGTGGATTATGCGCGGTGGCATGTCCGGCTGAGGCCATAACAATGGTAGCTGCCGAACGCTTGCCGGGTGAAGAGCATTTGTACCGGGAGGAGAAGTATGCTTCAATCTATGAGATCAATATGCTGCGATGTATCTTTTGCGGCGATTGCGAAGAGGCCTGTCCAAAGGAAGCAATTTTCCTTACCGACCGCATTGTTGCATCTGAATATAAACGTGCACCATTCGTTTACGGGAAAGATATTTTAGTCGAACCACTCGACCTTAATTTGCGGGTTGATATTTCGGCAAGGCAAACTGAAAGTGTATTGAAGTTCAAGCAGAACAAGCGTTTCGCTCATAATAAATAGATATAGGCAAAAGGAAAATTTTAATCAAAAAATATGGTCTTCTTATTCTACATGCTTTCGGCAATCATGATCATCAGTGCATTGTTAATTGTTTTCAACAGGAACCCGATTAATAATGTGATTTTTCTGATCGTTTGTTTTATAGCGATGGCTGGGCATTATATATTATTGAATGCTCAGTTTCTTGCGGTCGTACATATCATTGTTTACACGGGTGCCATCATGGTATTGTTCCTTTTTGTTATCATGTTGCTGAACCTCAACAAGGCGATCATTCCCCATAAATCACGTGCAACAAGAATTTTGGCAGTGATAACCGGGGGGATATTCTTCCTGGTTTTGATCGCCGCAACACGTCAGACAATTGAAATACATCCTCGATACCCTTTCACCAGTGATATTGGACTGGTGAAGGAAGTAGGTAGAACCTTGTTCCATGAGTTCCTGTTGCCTTTTGAAATGTCGTCGGCATTGTTTATTGCGGCAATGGTAGGCGCAATTATGTTTGGAAAGAAAGACGTGTAGAGACGTATTGTAGAGACGCGATTAATCGCGTCTCTACAGATATTAATAATAAATTGTGAATTATGAAAGAAGTATCATCCGCCATTCAGCTTATCCCACTCGATAACTATATCATGTTGAGTGTGGCGCTTTTCAGTATTGGTCTGATGGGAGTGTTGTTCCGGCGGAATATAATCGTTGTCCTGATGTGCCTTGAGCTGATGTTCAACTCTGTAAACCTTCTCATCACCGCTTTTTCGGCCTATCATTCTGATCCGGCCGGACAAGTTTTTGTCTTTTTTATCATGATTGTGGCTGCTGCTGAAGTTGCTGTCGGACTTTCGATTGTTGTAATGATGAAACGCAATGTTGAATCGGTAGATATTAACCTTTTGAACCGTTTAAGATGGTAGAACAAGTTCCTTATATCAATTTTGCCTGGTTGGTTCCTGCCTTGCCATTGTTAGGTTTTCTGATAACGGGATTGGCATACAAACGTTTAAAACATAACCAGGCTGGTATAATCGCCAGTACAATGGTTGTATTGTCGTTCCTTGTTTCGGCCGCTTTGTATTTTGTCCTTCAGTCTGCCGGGAAGGATTCGGCAACAGTAACCCTTTTCAACTGGATTGCGATCGGGAATATGAACATCCCTTTTGCGCTCCTGGTCGATCATTTGTCGCTTACAATGATGTTAATCATCACAGGTGTCGGGGCACTCATTCATATTTATTCCATCGGATATATGCACGGCGATGATCGTGTTAATTCCTTCTTCGCCCAAATGAATTTATTTACATTCAGTATGTTGCTGTTGGTAATGGGGGCCAATTACCTCGTTCTTTTCATCGGATGGGAAGGCGTTGGTTTATGCTCTTACTTGCTGATTGGATTCTGGTTTAAGAATCCGGCCTTTAATTATGCTGCCCGTAAGGCATTCGTGATGAATAGAATCGGTGATCTCGGATTTATCCTGGGTATTATTCTTCTGTTCTTTACTTTTAAATCGGTCACTTTCTCTGAAGTTTTCTCACAGGCAGCAACGCTTCAACCTGGTGCGCCTATGATTACTTTGATCACCTTGTTTCTGCTGATTGGTGCAGTCGGTAAGAGTGCGCAAATACCTTTATTCACCTGGCTTCCCGATGCAATGGCGGGTCCAACTCCTGTTTCAGCCCTTATCCACGCTGCAACGATGGTAACCGCCGGTATTTACATGATTGCCCGTTCAAGTATCCTGTATAATCTTGCTCCAATAACGCTTAATGTGATCATCATTATTGGATTGGCCACTGCATTGTTGGCCGCAATAATTGGGTTAAAGCAAAATGATATTAAGAAAGTCCTGGCCTATTCTACTGTTTCCCAGCTGGGATATATGTTTATCGCGTTAGGGCTTGGAGCTTATTCTACTGCTGTCTTTCATGTTACGACACATGCTTTTTTTAAGGCTTTACTGTTTCTTGGTGCCGGAAGCGTAATTCATGCAATGGGTGGCGAACAGGATATCCGCAAGATGGGCGGACTCAGAAAGAAAATGCCGTTAACTTATTTCACCTTCCTTGCGGCCACGCTGGCAATCAGCGGGATTCCTCCGTTCTCAGGTTTCTTCAGTAAAGATCTCATTCTTAGCAAGGCCTTCGAGCAAAACATGATCGTCTATATTCTGGCGCTTGGCGGAGCTTTGATAACCTGTTATTATATGTTCAGGTTATTGTACCTAGTATTCTTTGGTGAACAACGACTTGCGGGTGCACATCCGCACGAATCGCCAAGGGTAATGACTGTCCCATTGGTAATTCTGAGTGTCTTATCTGTCTTTGGCGGTTTTCTGAATATTCCTTCACTCTTTGGCGGAGATTCGAAATTTAGTGCTTTCATGCAGAGTGCTGTTTTCTCAAAAGTATCTGAGGAGATGACCCTTTCAACTGAAATCGGGTTGATTCTCATTCCCTTAATCCTTTTGAGCCTGGTAATTTGGTTCGCATACAAGACTTTCGTGAAGAAAGCGATGCTGCCCGCAGGCGATGAAAAACAAATGTCTTACTTCGGACAGTTGGTTTACAACAAGTTTTACATCGACGAAATCTATATTGCGCTGTTTGAAAAACCTTTCGGATTTCTTTCGGATTTCTTTTTCCATAAAGTTGAGAATACGATTCTTGATCCGGTTGTTGACGAAATAGGTGCTGCTACTTCGAGGTTTGGAACCATGGTGCGCAGATTGCAACCTGGCAATATGAGTTTTTACTTATTTGCGATGGTCGCCGGAATACTTTTATTCATTGTTTTCATCCTGATAATCTGAAGCTATGATATTATTGATCATTCTATTAATACCTTTTATTACCGGCCTGTTCTTGTTGCTGGTCAGGAATGCTTCAACTGTAAAATCAACAGCGCTGGTGTCTGCTATTACTAATTTGCTGATCACATTATCGCTGTTTTTTGCCGCTTCGGCCTCCAATTATTCGGTGAACTGGATCAACTTCCTGGGTACAAAATTTGCCCTGGGTTACGATGGCATCAGCCTGATCATGCTTTTGCTGACCAATCTGCTTTTCCCGTTCATCATCCTGGCAGGATTTAAACGCGATCAGCACCAGGCTTCTATACTTTATGCGCTGATACTTTTTACCCAGTCGGCACTTATCGGCGTTTTTCTTGCGCAAAATGCTTTTTTGTTTTACGTTTTCTGGGAACTGGCGCTTATTCCGGTCTATTTCTTACTCCTTCTCTGGGGAGGCGAGGGCAGGAGAGCCATCACATTCAAATTTTTTATTTACACATTGACTGGCAGTTTGTTCCTGTTATTTGGTATTATCTATTTATATCAATTGACGCCCGGCATGCATACAACTGATTTTTCGGCATTCTACCTACTGAAGATACCTGTACAAACCCAGATCTGGTTATTCTGGATTCTTTTTGTCGCATTTGCCATCAAGATGCCGTTATTCCCGTTTCACACCTGGCAGCCTTCCACTTATACGATGGCCCCGACGCAGGGAGTGATGATATTAGCTGGTGTAATGACCAAGATGGGCATTTATGGTGTACTTCGATTCCTTTTCCCGGTCATTCCACAAGGTGTTCTTTACTGGCAAAATACAGTAATCATTCTGAGTTTGATAGGTGTGATTTATGCTTCTGTGATTGCCTTCCGGCAGACTGACCTGAAAAAACTGATCGCTTTTTCGTCGATGGCGCATATTTCGCTGATGGTGGCGGCCATGTTTGTGTTGAATTACTATGCTTTACAGGGTTTGCTGATCCAGGCGCTCAGTCATGGCATTACGATCGTTGCCCTTTTCTACCTGGTAAGCCTTCTGGAAGAAAGAACGGGTACACTTGAATTGCCGCAGATGGGCGGAATCAAACTCAAGGCTCCGAATATGGCAATTCTTTTACTCTTAGTTGTCCTTGGATCCATCGCACTTCCTTTGACGGCCGGTTTTGTGGGGGAATTTTTAATGATAACAGGCCTTTTCGAACAGTCTGTCTGGTTTGCTGTTTTCGGCGGCATGACGATGATTCTTGGCGCCATCTATATGTTGTATGGCTACCAGCGTGTGATGCTCGGCGATTTAAAGGCTGGTTTTGAAAAGATAACGGACATTCAATTCCTCGATTACCTTATACTGGTACCGTTGGTTATTCTGATTATTGGCATCGGGATTTATCCGCAACCCATATTTAATATTGCAGAAGCGTCCGTCAATGTTATGCAAAAATTATTAATACCAGTTAATGATGTTATTACAGCTTTGATACATTAACCATTCTTATTAGAAACTTTTTGAATACTGTGAGCAAATGAGCGCATTAATTTTTTTGACAGTTCTTGGAATCATCATCTTGTATGTTGGATTGACGAATAGCAAGAAACTATTGGCACCTGTTGCTATTGCGGGTTTGCTGGTTACACTTTATCTTTCCTGGAAAGATTGGGGGCATGGTTCGAAGTATTTTCACGACATGATTATATTCGATAATTTTTCGATTGCGTTCAATATATCAATGATAATCATCACGATCCTGATTTTCCTGTTTGGAATTGATTATTATAAAAAACTGGAGTTGCATGTTGCAGAACAATATGCGCTTATGATCTTTGCGCTGACGGGAGCCTTTTTGATGACTTCATTTTCAAACCTGATTATGCTTTTCCTAGGAATTGAAATCCTGTCTATTCCCCTTTATATTCTGGCAGGAGGAAAGAAAGCTTCCTACCGGTCGAATGAAGCCTCGTTTAAGTATTTTATGCTTGGATCGTTTGCAACTACGTTCTTTTTATTTGGGATAGCGTTGATATATGGTGCTTCGGCGACCTTTTACCTGCCTGAAATCAAGGTGTTTATTGCTCAGTTTAATGGACACCTCCCGCCGATGGTTTTGGTTGGACTTCTGTTTATTTTAATCGGTGTTGCTTTTAAAGTAGCAGCTGCCCCTTTCCATTTTTGGGTTCCCGATGTCTACGAAGGGGCGCCCACACTTGTAACCGCTTTTATGGCCACTGTTGTGAAGACAGCCGGGTTTGCCGCATTTTATCGGCTTTTAAGCATGGGCTTGCTGCCATTACCCGGACCGCTCGAAAAGGCGTTGTGGGTTATGACGGGCCTTTCTTTAATCATTGGAAATCTTGGTGCATTAAGGCAGACGAACTTTAAACGGTTACTTGCCTATTCATCAATTGCACACAGCGGTTTCATCATGTTGGCGATGCTTTCGCAGCACGATTCGTCTGCTTCGACGATTTTGTACTACACATTTGTTTATTCGCTGGCCTCTGTTCCTTTATTTATCGTATTTATCCTGGTGAAACGTGCCTCTCTTGGTCTTGAAACATTGCATATCTTCCAGGGATTGTATGCCCAGAAACTCTGGATTGCAGCTTTTACGACGCTTTTTCTGATGTCGCTTGCAGGAATTCCGCTTACAGCAGGATTCCTTGCAAAATACCAGGTATTTGTCTTATCCATTAGCCAGGGGTACCTCGCGATCTCTATTTTAGCAATTTTAACGGCGGTAATCGGAATCTACTATTACTTCTTCGTGGTTCGTGAAGTTTTTACCGAAACTACTGAATCGAATCCCATTGTCGTCAGTAAGCTAAATGCTGCCGTGATCATCGTTTGTGGCGTGTCAATTGTTGTTTTAGGGATATTCGTCTGGTATTTACCCATTTAAATTTTATGTCGATGGATTAATATTGTAGAGAAAAGGCATTGTCTTTTCTCTACAACCCTGCGATTAAAATATTTTGAACGCCGGTTGAATATTGTATCGTCAGAAATGCTATTTTTGCGAACGAACAAATTAATATTGAAAAAATGACATTACTGGCAATATCAGGGGGACACATTGCAATTTTAGCAGTAGCTCTATTATTACTTTTTGGTGGCAAAAAAATCCCGGAATTAATGGGTGGACTTGGCAAAGGAATGAAAGACTTTAAAAAAGCCATAAAGGAAGATGATGATACTACTATAGATTCTCCGAAAGAGACACCATCATCAAGTGCCAAAAGAGAACCGCTGAAAGAATAGGCCCAACCTGCCATTCCTGCAAAAAGGGTCCATCTCAAATTTACTTTTGAGGTGGACTCTTTTTTGCTTTTATATTCTTATCCTGACGCGCTGCCAACCGGGTATTTTAACCTTTATGAACGTGATGCATTACGAGAAAAAACGAGAATTTCTTTCTTCCCAATAAAAAGGTATTCTCAATTGCTTTTAATAAAAACATGATTTATCTTTACAGTAATTGAAGCTTTTTCAAACATTACTTTTATAAATCGCTAAATTGTTAAATCACTTAAAACCTTAAGGAAATGTATATTTATTTATCGACAACCCCCGAAGCATTGATTGCGTCCATGCTTCCACCTAAAGAGTTCGGAACATACTTCTCAACCGGAACAAAGAAGATGAATAAAAGTCAGGCGATCTTCTTTGAGGTCGACCTTGCTAAGATTGAAAGTCTGATTGATATGAATAGCCTGAAACGGCGATGTGTTGCAAAACCTGACGGCAGCCCGAAAAACTCGGTGTATCTTTCAGTTTACAAGGTGCTGGAGATGATTCCATTGTCGGCGCTGAAGAGTTTATACCTTACAACGGATAACGGTAATACGCTTGAGCTGAAAAAAACACCTTACGATGCATCGCACGAAGTCGAAGGCAGAATGCATCTTTACCAGGAATTATGCCCTGTTAACCCTTTAATTGCCAGCAATTTATTACCTTCTGCTTTTATGAAGCGGTTAACCGATGGTTCAACTCCCATTGTATTACCAAAATTGTTTTTTTGCGAGCTGAAATTGGGCGATCTGGCGACCAACCCGCTGAAAGGTTCGGTTGATTATCTGCCATTTGCAAATGTCGGTCATCTGAAGGATTGTCTTGAAGTTTTAAGCGGTGACTACGAGAAACGGATGAAAACCGTTAACCGTATTTTTTCGGGCTCAATTCTTTACAGGACGATTGAAAGCGGTTTCTATGTTGGTTCGAAAGAGGAAATTATTTTTTATGCATATCCAAGTCTGGCTGAGTTGGAAAGTATTAATTATCAGTTTTTCAGGTCTATCTGATCAGATTTATTGCCTTGATATAAAGTGACCGGGTGGCTGTTCCTTAAATGAATTGGCATCCGGTCACTTTGTTTGGAAAAACAGGTGAAAGTGCGATTCGTAGAGGAATGATTTATTTAGTAGTTGCTGGTGTATTAACTACCACCATTCTGTTTTCATCCATTATTAAAATGACTATAATGCGTGCAAAACTGCCTTATAATTGAATACTTTAATTCCGCCTGATCGGAGAGTACGATTCCTATATATTCCGGTTTATTGCTTTAATCAGGCATTAAAGATTAACATTAATACAGTCACGAGTGTTTTCAGACGTTTTTATTCCGGAAAAAATAAATATCTTTGCCTCCTGATTTATTCGAGTATTTAATATAATTCAATACAGATAATTAAACCGTTAATCCAATGCAGAATAGAGGACTGATTCGGCTTTTAGCCATCGCGTTAGCCTTAGTATGTTTTTACCAGCTTTATTTCACTTATAAATCCTACAAGGTTGAGAGAGATGCAAAAGCTTATGGTATGACTCAGGCAAAACTGAAAAATGTTGGCGCAACATCATTGCAATTAGAGGCGATTGCTCCCAAGCTGGAAGCAAACTACCTTGACTCGATTGCAAGCCAACCCGTATACAATTTCTTCGGTTTGCGCAAATACACTTATCGCGAAGTGGGCGAATATGCCATTCCTCTGGGTCTTGACCTTAAGGGGGGTATGAATGTTACCCTCGAGATTTCTGTTGTTGATCTTGTAAGAGCCATGTCGGGTAACAGTACCGATTCCACTTTTACCGCGGCAATTAAACTGGCGCTTCAAAACCAGAAAGGCAGCCAGGAGGATTTTGTCACTTTGTTTGGCAAAGCATTCCAAACGGTTGATCCCAATGCAAAACTTGCAGCCATCTTCAATACGCTCGATTTAAGAGATAAAGTAAACTTTAACTCTTCCAATGCCGATGTTCTGAAGGTTATTCGTACAGAAACCAATGCTGCTGTCGATAACTCTTTCCAGATTCTTCGCACGCGTATCGACCGTTTCGGGGTTGCACAGCCAAATATTCAGCAGTTGCAAACGAAAGGACGCATCCTGATTGAACTTCCCGGAGTAAAGGATCCAAAACGTGTCCGGAAGTTGTTGCAGGGAACTGCAAATCTTGAATTCTGGGAAACACACGAAAACAGTGAGGTATATCCTTTTTTGCTCGAAGCAAACAAACGTCTCCGCGAGATAAAAGCATTTACTAAAGCTGGTCTTAGCAGCGTTAAAGATTCCACCAAGCAGGTTAGTGCTTCCGATTCATTAAAAGCAAGTGACTTGCTGGCCGAGATTAAAAAGCAGGGTAAGGATTCCCTGGCAGCCAGTACTGCCGATGATATGTCAAAAAACTTCCCGCTGTTCGCTGTTTTATCTCCTAATACCTCACGCGATGGTCAGATTGGCCGTGGTCCTGTGGTAGGTTATGCACATAGCAAGGATACTGCCGCAGTTAGTGAATACCTGAATATGCAACAGATCAAGTCGATCTTTCCAAGGACAATGTTATTCAGATGGACTGCACAGCCTACCGAAAAAGAAGGTAATTTCTATCAGTTAATAGCTTTAAAAGTAACCAACCGCGATGGCCGTGCTCCTCTAGACGGAGATGCAGTTGTTGATGCCCGTCAGGACTTCGGTCAGAACAAGGCTTCAAGTGTGGTTGATATGAACATGAATAACGAGGGAGCTAAAATCTGGCAGCGCATGACCCGCGAAAATGTGGGTAGAAGTGTTGCTGTTGTCCTCGATAACTATGTTCAATCTTTCCCAACCGTTCAGGGTGAAATTCCAAACGGACGTACCGAGATTTCGGGTAACTTTTCTGTTGAAGAGGCTAAGGACCTTGCAAATATGTTGAAATCGGGTAAGATGCCTGCTTCAGCACGTATTGTTCAGGAAGAAATTGTAGGGCCGACACTTGGACAGGAATCGATTCAGAGTGGTATGATTTCATTCGTTGCTGCCTTTATCCTGGTTCTTCTTTACATGTTGTTCTTCTACAGTAAAGATGCCGGTCTTGCCGCGAATGCTGCGTTGGTTGTCAACCTGTTCTTCCTGATTGGTATCCTGGCTTGTCTGGGTGCTGTACTTACACTTCCGGGTATCGCCGGTATCGTACTTACAATGGGTATGGCTGTCGATGCGAACGTGTTGATTTATGAACGTATTGAAGAAGAAGTCAGGGCCGGCAAAGGCGTACGGCTTGCCATTCACGATGGATTTAGCAACGCTTATTCTGCTATTATCGACGGCCAGGTAACAACACTGCTTACCGGTATTGTATTGTATATGTTTGGTTCAGGACCAATCAAAGGTTTTGCTACTACATTGATTATTGGTATTATCACATCACTTTTCACCTCGATATTTATTACACGTCTGATCTTCGAACGTTGGTTGGATAAAAATAAGAAAATCACTTTTGTAACCAGTTATTCTGCTGAATGGTTACGCCATACAGCAGTTCCGTTTATCCAGAGCCGTAAGGTTTTCTACATTTTCTCGGGTACATTGATTCTGATTTCAATTTTTGCGTTGACCTTTAAAGGACTGAATTATTCAATCGACTTCAAGGGTGGACGTACTTATGTGGTGCGTTTCGATAAGGATGTTCAGGTTGAGGCGATTTCTAAAGCATTGGCCGTTGAATTTACTACAGCTCCTGAAGTTAAAACTTACGGTGGAAACAATCAGGTTCGAATTACAACAGACTTCAGGATTGCTGAAGAAGGTGAGGCTGTTGATGCTCAGATTGAGACAAGTCTTTACAAAGGATTAAAACCATTTTTGGGTGATAATGTGACGGAAGATAAATATCAGTCCACCTACCAGTTGAGTTCACAAAAGGTTGGACCTACGATCTCCAAAGATATTGAAAGAGATGCAATTTTAGCGGTATTTTTCGCCTTGCTGATCATCTTCGTTTACATTGCTCTTCGGTTCCGCAACTGGGCGATGGGTCTTGGCGGTTTGGTTTCGCTTGCGCATGATGCGACTATTTTACTTGGTACTTACGCGTTGCTGGATGGCTATCTGTCCTTCTCGCTTTCGGTTGACCAGTCGTTTATCGCAGCCATACTGACGGTGCTTGGATATTCAATCAATGATACGGTAATCGTCTTTGACCGTGTTCGTGAGTACCTGCACCTACATCCGAAACAAAATACGACTAAAACCTATAATGATGCTATGAACAGTACGTTACGTCGTACTTTCAGTACCTCATTGACTACTTTGATTGTTTTGGTTGCTATCTTCATGTTTGGAGGAACATCAATTAAGGGATTCATCTTTGCAATGTTGTTCGGTATCTTTATCGGTACTTATTCTTCGGTTTTCGTTGCTACCCCAATTGCTTTTGATTCTTTAACCAAGAAAAAAAGAATAGAGTAAGAGAAGAAGTAGTATAAATAAATTTATAAGAACCCGGAGCTGATAAAGTTCCGGGTTTTATATTGATATTTTAATTTCGCCAGCTATCTTTGACATCCATAAAAAACGAATCACATGTTTGAATTTTTTCAGTCGCTGGCAGACTGGTACATGAATCATATCAACTATCTTACGATCACGTTGTTGATGGCCATTGAAAGTTCGTTTGTGCCATTACCATCCGAAATAGTAATACCACCGGCAATCTGGAAAGCAGCATCCGGCGAATTGAGCATGTACCTGGTCGTCGTATTTGCAACGTTAGGCGCAATCATCGGGGCTATGTTCAATTATTTGCTGGCCAGGTGGCTGGGCAGGGTAATTGTTCACAGTTTAGCTGAGTCGAAGGTTGGTAAAATGTTCTTATTGAACCAACGCAAAATTGAACATGCTGAAGTTTACTTTATTCGCAATGGCCGAATCTCAACTTTTGTGGGGCGTTTAATCCCGGGCATCCGGCATTTAATTTCAATTCCTGCGGGTCTTGCCAAAATGAATGTGGGTCAATTTGTACTGTACACTGCGCTGGGCTCAGGGATATGGCATATTATTCTGGCGATATTGAGTTTCTCTGTCTACTCCCATCAGGAATTGCTCAAAAGATACATGAATCAGGTCTCCTATGGATTGCTTGCAGCCGGTGTACTTTTTTTCATTTATCTGACGATTAAAAGCACGCGGAAAAATTGAATTAAATTGTCCATCTTTGGCAGACTGAATTTCAAAGTATCAAGTTAGTTACTTTAGTAGATATACTTTCTTCCGTGAAGTAGGATCTTGATCGTAAGAGTTCTTCGTTAAGACGTATTATCTGGGATATTCACTATGATTCGATTATTTTTATCGATATTGCTACTCTGCATCTGCAATGCCAGTTGGACTGCAAATGAACGTTTGTATTTATCCAATGATGTATCACTTTGTTGCCAATCTGAATCTTCGTCTCAGTACCAATTGTGCAACCAACTGGAAATTGGCGATGGGGTTATTGGTCCTACATCGAATGAAACAAATTTGTTCCCTCACGTTAAAAAAAATCTTTTTTCAGATTATAAGAACATTGATGAGATAAAAAGCAATGGTTGTTATTTCACAGATGCGAACCTGTTTTTTTTGATCCGGAAAGACAATCTTTTTCTTTCGATACTTAGGATTTAGAAGTTCGCCTTGTTAATGTTCGGATATCAGTTTCGTTACTGCTATTTTTCAATCCGGATATTCAATTTGTTCTTTCTGCTTTCAGGATTCTAAGTGCTATTTGAAGATAAGGTATGTGATATACTGTATTTAAACCTGTTAGCTATTAAAAATCCATAAATAATTCTATAAATGATTCTATTACTTCAAGCTCCTGCAGAAATATCGTATGCCGGCCTTTTGATGAAAGGCGGATGGTTGATGATTCCTCTGTTCATATTGTCCATTATTTCTGTATATATTTTTGGTGAAAGGTATATTTATTTAAAAAGGCAAAAGAATGTTGAGCCTGCTTTCTTTGAAAAGATAAAAGAACTAATAAAAGGGGGTAAAGTCGACGTCGCTTTGGCTTTGTGCTCTTCCACTGATAGTTCGGATTCACGCATTCTTGCGAAAGGGATTCAAAACTTAGGTAAGCCGTTACGTGATATCCGCGAAGAGATGGAAAGCGAAGGTAAACTGGAAGTTTATAAATACGAAGGGAATATGTATTTTCTTGGTGTGATCGCCGGTGTCGCCCCCATGATGGGTTTTATCGGCACCATTTCGGGTGTAATAAAGATCTTCTACAACATCTCGCTTGCTGATAATATCAGTATTTCGTTGATATCCGGCGGATTGTACGAAAAATTGATCACTTCAGGAGTCGGTCTTAGCATCGGAATTATAGCGTATGTTTCGTACCACTTTTTGAACCACAAGGTGAATAAACTGGTACAAAGATGGGAATATCAATGCGTCCGGTTTATTGATCTGATTAATAACAGCTCAAAATGAATATGAGGAGTGAAAGGAAGCAGGTTTTTGAGATCTTCTCAAATTCCTTCAGCGATATCATGTTCTTTCTGATGTTGTTCTTTTTGATTGCATCAACTATGATAACGCCCGGAACCATCAAACTGATGTTGCCACAGGCAAATCAGACCCAATCGATGAACAAGCCACCCAAAGAAGTAGCAATTTCGATTACAAAAGATCTGAAGTATTACGTCAATAACAAGGAGGTAAAATTTCAGGAAATTGAAGCTGAATTATTGAAAGAAAAGAAGGCTAACAGTGAAGTTCATGCTATTGTGCGTTGTGATAATGCAATTGCTGTTCAGTCATTGATTGATGTTTTGCAAATCGGGAGTAAAATAGAGGTTAAAATGGTTTTAGCGACGACCCGAAAAGAAGCTACTAAATAAAGGATTCAATAATGGATAAGGAAGATTTATCTTTTAAAGTCAGGCAGGATACCGGTGTTAACGTCAGGGAATGTTATCAGTGCGGAAAATGCACGGCCGGATGTCCGGTAGGTGAACGCATGGATCTCCGACCCAGTGTTATAATGCGAATGCTGCAATCGGGAGATCGTGCATCTGAGGAAGAGATACTCCGGTCGAACAGCATCTGGTTGTGTTTAACCTGCGAAACGTGTTATTCGCGTTGCCCGATGGAGCTTGATATCCCTAAAGTATTCGATTATCTCCGCGAGAAGTCATATGCAGAAGGGAAAGTTAACTCCCAGTCGAGTGATATTGTGACTTTTCACAAATCGTTTCTGAATGCAGTGGAACGAAATGGGCGTTTGCACGAGATGAGCCTTATTCTCGATTATAAAATTCATTCCGGGAATTTGTTCCAGGATATTGCGCTCGCTCCCGAGATGTATAGCAAGGGTAAACTTCACCTGTTGCCTGAGCACATAAAAGACAAAAAAGGATTTGCCCGCTTATTTAAGGATCAGTTCAAAAAAAGAAAATCATGAAGATAGGATTTTATCCGGGATGTTCTTTAACCGGCTCTTCGCGTGAGTATAACGAATCGTTGCTTGCCATTGCCAAAGAAGCAGGCATTGAGTTGGTTGAAATAAATGACTGGAATTGTTGCGGTGCAACTGCTGCTCATAACCTGAACAAGGAGCTTTCATTGTCGCTTCCTGCAAGGAACCTGGCGATTGCCGAATTTGAAGAGATGGATGAACTGGTTGTTCCCTGTGCTGCCTGTTTTAACAGGTTGGTGATGACACAACATGAGCTCGCCGAGAAGGAAGAACTTAAGAAGATCATTTCGGAAAAGCTTCAGATGCCATTGAAAAATGAAATCAGGATTTTAAATGTATTGCAGTTTCTTGAAAAACACATTGTTCCGTGTCTTGATCTGTTGGTAAAAAGTCCTCTGGAATTTGATGTGGCTTGTTACTATGGTTGTTTATTGGTTCGCCCGCAAAATGTAATGAAAAGCGAGCGCTTCGAGGATCCAATGTCAATGGACACAATTATGCAAAAATTGGGAGCCAATCCAATTGACTGGCCATTTAAAACGGAATGTTGCGGGGCGGGGTTCAGCATCTCGAAGACCGAAATTGTTGGGGAGCTTTCAGGCAAAATTGTTCGCAATGCGACCGACAGGGGTGCCAAAGCGATCGTGGTTGCCTGTCCGATGTGCCATTCAAACCTTGATATGCGCCGGTCGGCAATCGATAACTATTTGAATATGAAAATGGATATTCCTGTCATATATATTACACAAGCGATTGCACTGGCCATGGGACTTTCTCCGCGGCAAGCCGGAATTCAAAGGCATTTTGTGCCTGTTAACCTGACCGTTAATCGCTAAAATTAAACGAGTATGTCGAAAATAGGTGTTTTTATATGTCACTGCGGCGAAAATATCAGTGCAACTGTTGATGTAGCCAGGGTAGCTGAAGCTGCCGGGCAAATAGAAGGAGTTGCATTCAGTACCGATTATAAATATATGTGTTCCGATCCGGGGCAGACGATGATTAAGCAAGCTATTAAGGAAAAGGGGCTTACTGGTGTGGTTGTAGGGTCCTGCTCCCCGCGTATGCATGAACCCACTTTTCGCAAAGCTTGCCAGGAAGCTGGTTTGAACCCTTTTATGTGCGAGATGGCGAACCTTAGGGAACATTGTTCATGGGTACACGACAAGAGCGAAGCCACTACCCAAAAGGCAATAGACCTTGTCCGCACGTTGGTCGAAAAAGTAAAATTGAATAAACCACTCTACTCGATCAAAGTGCCGGTTACCAAAACCGCTTTGGTAATTGGTGGTGGAATTGCCGGGATACAGGCCAGCCTTGATATTGCAAATGCCGGGCACCAGGTTATTCTCGTTGAGAGAGATCCTTCGATTGGCGGACATATGTCGCAACTCTCCGAGACTTTCCCGACGCTCGACTGTTCGCAGTGTATCCTTACACCCCGCATGGTTGAAGTGGCTCAACATCCCAATATCAAGTTAATGACTTATGCCGAACTCGAAAAGCTGGAAGGTTCTATAGGTAGTTTTAAGGCTACTATCCGGAAAAAGGCAAAGAGTATTGACGAAGATCTGTGTAACGGTTGTGGAACTTGCACGACAAAATGTCCAACCAAAAAGATACCAAGCGAATTTAATACGGGTCTGGGAATGCGAACGGCCATTTATGTGCCGTTTCCGCAAGCAGTGCCAAATAAGCCGGTAATCGATAAGGAAAATTGTTCGTACTATCAAAAAGGGAAATGCAAGGTTTGCGAGAAAGTTTGTCCGACAGGGGCTATCCGCTTCGATCAGGAGGATGAGCTTGTGGAACTGGAGGTTGGTGCAGTTGTTATTGCCACAGGGTTTGATATTATGCAACCCTCCGGATTTCCTGAATATGGCTATGGCAAATACAAGGATGTGATTACAGGTTTGCAGTTCGAGCGACTTGCATCTGCCTCCGGACCAACTTTGGGTGAAATTCGTCGTCCGTCAGATGGGAAAATCCCCGAAAAGATTGTATTTGTAGCTTGTGCCGGTTCACGCGATCCTGCCAAAGGTATTCCGTATTGTTCGAAAATATGCTGCATGTACACGGCCAAACATGCAATGCTCTATCAACACAAGGTTCATCACGGGAAGTCCTATATCTTTTACATGGATATCAGGGCCGCCGGGAAAAATTATGAGGAATTTGTGCGACGGGCTATTGTTGAGGATGAAGTGAATTACATCCGGGGACGTGTATCAAAAATTTATGAAGAAAACGGCAAACTGATCGTTAAAGGTGTTGATACACTGTCGTCTGCCAAACCTGTCGAAATTGAAGCCGATATGGTGGTGCTTGCATCAGCTGCAGTTGCGAATCCTGGTGCTGAAGCGTTGGCTCAAAAGATGCATGTCTCTTACGACTCCTATAACTTCTTTTCAGAAGCACATCCCAAGTTAAAACCGGTTGAAACGAATACCGCAGGTATATTTCTTGCCGGAGCTTGTCAGGCACCAAAAGATATTCCCGAAACGGTATCACAGGCTTCAGGTGCTGCCAGTAAGGTGATCATTTTATTTTCAAAGGATGAATTGAGCCGCGATCCATTAATTGCGGTTGTCAATCGCAGTCCTGCGCCGGTATTCTCAACCTGTGTCGGATGCTTTATGTGTGCTTCGGCCTGTCCGTACCAGGCAATAGGCGAGGAGCTGATTACCAACCGCCAGGGAAAGGTGATAAAAAAAGTGGCCAAGGTGAATCCCGGATTGTGCCAGGGTTGCGGTACATGTGTCGCTTTTTGCCGCTCAAAATCAATTGACATTCAAGGCTATTCGAATGAACAGATGTGTGCGGAAGTAATAGCATTGCTTAATCATGAATAATTTATCAGTAAAATGACTGAATTTGAACCCAAAATAATAGCTTTTGTCTGCAACTGGTGCACATATGCCGGCGCCGATCTGACAGGGACGAGCCGAATTAAGTATGCTCAGAATGTGAAAATTATTCGCTTTCCCTGCACCGGACGCATTGATTTTATGCTACTTCTAAAGTCTTTTGGCGAAGGAGCTGATGGAATCATCGTTTCTGGTTGTCATCCGAATGACTGTCATTATACTTCCGGAAACTTTCATGCACGCAGACGATGGATCATGTTCCGTGGTTTACTCGACATGCTGGGCATTGATGTCCGCAGAATCCAGTATTCGTGGGTTTCGGCAGCGGAAGGATCTAAATGGGCAGACATTGTAAATTCAACCGTAAATACCATCCGCGAACTGGGTCCTTATACCGAGTACGAAAAAGTGGCCGGTTATCTTGAAAAGGAGGCTAATCAATGAGTGAACTTGTAAAAAAAGCAGCAGCCTTGCTCGAATCGAAATTGGTTCAGGTGGTGATTGGCTATGGAAAAGGTACGGGAAATCGTACCCGTGCGATTTTTGCGACCCAGGTTGCAGAATGCGAAAACCTTATTTTTGACAGCCGTTGCGTTCAGAACCTGGCTGTTTACCTTACTAAATTGGAAATTAAGAAACTGGGAAAACCCGCCATTGTTGCGCCGGTGCCGGTATTGAGAAGTATACTTCAGTTGGCTGTCGAAAACCAGATCGCCGAAAGTGATCTTGTTATTTTGGGCATTACTCCCGAAAGTGAATTGATTGATTTTGAATCATTCGCAAGTATTGAAACCTTTCTTTCAACCCATAAGATTGAAATCGAGGAAAAATATACGAAGACAATTGACGCAATCAAAGCAATGCCAGTCGCAGAACGGTTTGCATACTGGGTCAAGGAGTTGGAGCCTTGTTTTAAATGCTATGCCTGCCGTGGCGCCTGTCCATTGTGCTACTGTACACGTTGCACGGTCGATGATAACCAGCCTCAGTGGATTTCGGTAGCGTCTCATCCGCTTGGAAACCTCGAATGGCACATTATGAGGGCCATGCATCTTGCCGGGCGTTGTACGGATTGTGAAGCCTGTTACAATGCCTGTCCGATGGGTATCCCCATCCATTTGCTTACAAAAAGTATGCTTCAGGATGTGGCAGACAACTTTGGAAGTTATGGCCCTTCACTCGATAAACAGAATACACTTTCGAGTTTTAAACCCGATGATAAAGAATCTTTTATAAGATAACGATGCAGACAGAAAATTATCTGATCAGAAAGCCTTCACTCGAAAAATTGTTCAACAATTTAATCGGGAGCGGGAAAACTATATACGCCCCAAAGGCGAAAGGGGAATTGGCGCTTTTTGATAAAGTACAGGCATTCGGAGAAATTACAGAAGACTACATTGTTACAGCAAATTCCGCAAAGTCGGTCGTATTTCCCCGCACCGAGAAACTGTTTTCCTATCATAAAACGAAAGAGAAGACAGAAATTACCGATGCTGCAAACAGTGCCTTCCCCGATGTCGTTTTGTGGGGAACCCGTCCTTGCGATGCCGCAGCGTTTATTCCTCTGACCGATACCTTTAACGGTGACTATAAGGATATCATCTTCAATAACCGCAGGGATAGAGTTTTCCTGATTAGTTTTAGCTGCAGCCGAAGCGATGACTATTGTTTCTGTACTTCCGTAAACAGCGGACCTGGGAATACTTCAGGAAGCGATATTCTTTTCACAAAACTATCTGGCGGAGACTACCTTGCCGAAGTAATAACTCCGAAAGGACAACTTTTAGTGAGCGAAAACAGTGATTTGTTTGAAACTAAATCCGAAGAAGACAAGGAACAGAACCTTGCGGTTGTAGCAACCAGATTCAGCCAGGTAGAGATACAGGCAAAATTGCAAAACCTGTTCGAAAATCCAGTTTGGGATGACAAGTCGAGGGCCTGCCTCGGATGTGGTTCATGTGCTTACGTTTGTCCCGTCTGCAGTTGTTTCGATATTCAGGACGAAGCTCATGGCAATAAAGGAACCCGTCTGAGATGTTGGGATTCTTGTGGATTTGGCGTATTTACCATACATACATCCGGCCATAATCCGCGCGAAACACAAGGTGCACGCTGGAGGCAGCGAATCCTGCATAAATTCTTGTACGTACCTAATAAATCGAAAATAGCCGGATGTGTCGGATGTGGTCGTTGTTCACGGGCATGTCCTGCCGATATCAATATTTTAGATACTTTAACTTCTTTATAAGCGCATAAACGAAATGAGTAATCAGAACATATATATTCCCTACCTGATGCGGATCGAAAAAATTACACTCGAAGCTCCTGGTGTAAAGACATTTCGGTTGAAATTTGAAAATGAGGAGGATGCCGAAACGTTTAGTTTTAAAGCCGGACAATTTGGTGAATACTCCATCATGGGAGTGGGAGAGTCTACTTTCTGTATTGCATCGTCACCGACACGAAAAGGGTATATCGAATGCACATTCCGTCAAGCCGGAAAAGTAACTTCCGCCCTGGCATTGGCTGAAGAGGGTGATGTGGTAGGATTTCGCGGACCTTATGGAAACACCTTTCCGTTGGATGAATGGAAAGGGAAAAGCCTGTTATTTATAGCCGGAGGTATTGCATTGCCTCCTATGCGTTGCGTGATCTGGAATGCACTCGATACACGCGAAAATTTTAAAGATATTACGATTGTTTATGGTGCTAAATCCGTTGATGACCTTGTATACAAAGATGAACTTGCTGAGTGGCGAAGCCGTCCTGACGTAAAGCTCGTGACAACGGTGGATCCTGGAGGTGAAACGCCTGACTGGAAGGGTGAAATTGGTTTTGTTCCTATGGTTCTTGAGAAGACGGCCCCTTCATCAGAGAATACAATTGCCATTGTCTGTGGTCCGCCAATCATGATAAAATTTACCTTCCCTGTGCTGGAAAAATTGGGCTTTACGGAAGAGAATATCTATACAACGCTTGAAAACCGGATGAAATGTGGCTTTGGAAAGTGTGGGCGTTGCAATGTCGGAGAGGTTTATGTCTGTAAAGATGGGCCGGTTTTTAGTTACGAGCAGTTAAAGCTATTACCTGCTGAATATTAGATCAATAAATATAAATCTGATGTTTTTGGCCTTTTAATATTTACTTTCAAAAGGTTGAATTCTTTGGTTCAAAATCGTCTTTCGTTATTCAAAATTGTATCTTTGTCAAAAAGCAAATCAAAATGGGACATATAGTACTCTTTCTCAGTGGTGGTGAAATAATGGTCGTGGTTTTTTTTGCATTACTTTTCTTCGGTGCGGATGCAATTCCAGGACTGGCTCGTACCGTTGGAAAAGGAATGCGGGAATTCAACAAAGCCACTTCGGATCTTAAAAACGAATTTGAGAATCATACAGCAGATATTAAGCAGGATTTTAATAAGTTGACAGAAAAAATGGAAAAAGGGGGTGCTGAAGTCAAGCGGAAAATTGAGGATGAACTGAAGGATTAAATTATCGTCGCTATTTTACACCTTTAATCCAGATAAATGCTTAAAGCCGAGTTACTTGTTAAATCGTTTGGTGACCTTCAGGTCTTGAAAGGGATCTCGCTTCACGTGTCGAAGGGAGAAATCGTATCGATTGTCGGGGCAAGTGGGGCTGGGAAGACTACTTTGCTTCAAATTTTAGGAACGCTTGGAAAACCCGATTCCGGCAAGGTTTGGATCAATCAAAAAGATGTTTTTGCTTCTAACGAAAATGAACTTTCCCGCTTCAGAAATAAAGAAATTGGTTTTGTATTTCAGTTTCATCATTTATTACCTGAATTTTCTGCCTTCGAAAACGTCTGTATTCCAGGATATATAGCCCGGAGAAACCGAAAAGAGGTTGAATCAAGGGCAAAGGAGTTACTACAAATTCTGGAACTGACTGATCGCCTCGGTCATCGCCCTTCACAGTTGTCGGGTGGCGAGAAGCAACGGGTTGCTGTTGCCAGGGCATTGATCAACAATCCGGCAATTATCTTAGCCGACGAACCTTCCGGAAATCTTGATTCTCATAATCAGGAAGAGCTATACCGCCTCTTTTTCGATCTTCGCGAAAAATTCGGGCAAACCTTTATCATTGTTACGCACGACGAACATTTTGCCGGAATGTCTGACCGGATGATCCATATCAGGGATGGTGTGGTTGAGCTTTAGTGTTTTTGCAAATTTTTTCCTAATCATCGTTTTTATAACTGCCTGGTCCCATGTTCCCTGAAGAATTAAAAAATTTCCTCGACGAAAAGTATAATCAGTTCAATTGCTTGAATTTCATTGAGGTTGATCCTATTTCAATTCCACACCAGTTTTCGCGTAAGGAAGATATTGAGATTGCAGGGTTTCTTTCGGCTACAATTGCCTGGGGCCAACGACCGACGATCATCAGGAATGCCAATAAATTGATCCGGTTAATGGATGGTGAGCCCTATGAATTTCTAACCAAAACTGTGATTGAGGATCCGGAGCGTTTCGAATCATTTGTTCACCGAACCTTTAATGGAACCGACTGTTTTTATTTCATGAAAGCGCTCTCATCGATCTATCGCGAACACGGAGGGCTTGAAAAGCTGTTTATGGATGGTTTTTCCATTGATGGCACAGTGAAATCAGCCATCATCCACTTTCGTGAACGGTTTCTTTCATTCGAACCTCAGCATCGCTCCGAAAAACACGTTGCAAACCCGGAAACAGGATCTTCTGCAAAACGTATCAATATGTTTATGCAGGCAATTAAGGCGGCTTAATCAAAATTGATTAAGTCCTCTTTTTTTAGTTTAATAATTTCATGCATACTTTCGATACCTTCCGATCCTTTAAAGCCTTCGTCGGGTACATATTTATTACCAGCGGAAACTATCAGATATTCCGCCAGATCTCTGTCTTCCTGTAATTCCACATCGTTTGTTGCTTGAGATCTGTATCTTGATATCCACTGCCAATCCATAGCCTGCCAATCAGTAATGAAAAATGAATATTCATCAAAATGGCGATATTTAATTTTTATTAAATAAGATCCACTTCTTTCGTTTTTTGTATGTTTAATAGTTATTCTTTCGACTAAGGAATGGACTGCATGTTTGATTGATTCAAAATCGGCATCCACAGAATAATCGTCTATTAATCTCTTAACTATTTGTTTTCTGGCATCCGTTGTTTGCTGAATTATTTTATCTTCAATTATTTTGATGTCTTCTGATAGATTCTTCTGAGATATTTTTAATTTTTTTAATTCATCTTTGATTCTTATATCATCGGTAAAATCTGAGTCAAGTAAAAGATTATAAGCCTTTTCAATCCCTTTTCCAAACTTAATAAATAAGCCACTTTTACTTTCTAATTGCTTTTTTAGTGCGTTAGTTTCGTCTTTATCAATAGGAATACTGGTAAGATATTCTTTTAATTCTTTCGATTGAAACAGGTGTTGAATTACGAATGTTTCTATCCTTGGAATATTGATTCCCCTGCTATTTTTACAGACGTTATTGGAAGTATTCCGACCTTTACATTTATAAGCTATGTCACCTCCTTTTAAACGTTTTTTTCCACGGAACTCAAATCCACAGTCTTCACAAAAAATTAAGCCATTCAATAAGTAATGGTATTCAACTCTGCGACCTACCTTTTTTTTATTCTCTTGTAAGTTTTTATTTGTCTTGTCCCAAAGTTCAGTCTCTATTATAGCAGGAATGCTGATCTCATGCTCATTCCATTTTCTAATACCTTTGTAAACGGGATTAACGATCATGTCGTAAATCACGTTACCTCGCCAAATAACAGATTTCTTATTATGAATCGTAATTTGATCCGTAAACTTGTCTTTTTTTCGGATTTCCCCATCAAATCTATTATACTTGGTTGGGATATTTTCCATATTTAAAGATTTGGCAATTATATATGTTCCATCCCCTGCTAATGAAAGTTGGAAAATTCTTCTAACCACTATCGCCTCTTCCTCATTAATTTTAAAATAACCTTTTTCATCTTTTTGATAGCCATAAGCTGTAAGACCGTGAGTTTTCCCTGCCAGTGCGTTGAGTTCGTCGGCTATTTTTACCTTTCTTGAGGTAATTGTAGCATAAAACGAATTAAATAAGGAAGTAAAACCAGAGTACATTATATTTTCGGCAACATCTAAATCAAAAAAACTACCAGAAGGATAGAACTCACATTTATTCGTAAGCATTATTCCAACGAATAAATTCCAGATGTTGGTATTTCTTTCAATTCTTGACTGGTCTATACAATAAACTGCACTAATCTTATCTTTTCTGATGAGATCTAACATTTCCGCAAAATCTGGTCTTTCTTCTACGTCATTTTTCGTTCCGCTTATACCTTCATCAACAAAATACCTGTAATCCCATCCATTTTTAGCGGCAAATTCAGCACCAAGCTTTTTCTGACTTGGAATAGATACATCCTGTCCTTCCTTTTTGCTCTTACTCGTTCGGCAATATATCGCCAGCATTTTATTATTGAAATTTGCCATAATACAAATATAGTGTTTATTCGGGTAATTTAGATGGTAAATGCATTATTATTTTAACATTAAATGTGAGTTTTCTGATTAGGATTACACAATTTCTCATAGCTACAATAGGTATCTGGTGTTTCATATAGGTTTTTCTGATTTTTTTAAAAAAATGTATTCCATCTTAATCTTGTCAGATTCCGTTTTGATTCAGAATTATAATATTTTATAAAAACCGATTTCTGGAATTGGAATTTCATTTTGAAAATATTTAATGGGTCGTTATCATCCGTAAAAACCCAAATATGTAGGTTTCGTCTTCATGGAGCACACCTGCTGCCTGGAGAACTGGCCGTGGGGAGGGGGGGTGTTTGCGGATACCCCCTGTATATCTGTACATTATGATTATTTGTTCGATTGTAGCAACATATGTGTAATGATAATGTCTCACTAAAATCAATGTACTAATTCCATGCACGATCCCAAATAGAGTGACATCTATTTGTCTTGATCAGTTGCAATCAACGCTTACAACGATTCTAAAATCAACTGACGAGTTGAGGCAAGTTGCTTACTTATTTAGAGTTGGTATCAATAAATATAAAAAAGCGTTAGGGATATTTTAATTCTTGACGCTTTTTTATACCTGATTCAGAAAATGTATTTAATTTTGCATACTTTAATTATCATCATAGTGTGATGTCCTTTGTTGAAGTACTGATTGCCTGCAAATAATTGAGTGCAGTTGTTTCATACAACAATCCAGACAGGGCAAATGTGTAATTTCCTATCCCATTACCATATGATGTATAAGCAGAAGTGGGTATTCCAATTTTCAGAACTTGTACAGTAAGAGGAGATCCAAAATAAACTGGCATTGTCCCCTTCTTTACATTTAGCTGGTATGCGTGCGCACCTGAAATAGCATCCCATGAAATGTAAACGGAATCTCCATTTGCCGATTTTACAAGCGAAGTGATGTTAGGGGGGGCAAGTACGGAAGTGGATAATGTATTGGAGTATGATATTTTCTCTTCGTCCTTAAATGTAACGCTGTAGATGTAATTGCCAGCCACAGGTAGCGTAGTTACATAATCAGCTTCTATTGGTTCATATAAAAATAAATTGTTCAAGCCATCTGGTTGGATCAATTGTGTTGTTATTGCATCCATAGATTTTACACTAACGCTTTTCATACCATTTTGTGATATTACCTGATGCCCGACTGCATAAACAATTACTCCCTGATTGTTTTTAATTGCTTTTACGAAAACATCTGTTGATGCTTCATTCGTTTCTTTTGCTTTTTCACATCCTGCTAAAACCGCAATAATCAAGGATGAGAGGACTAATAATTGGAATATCTTCATCTTTAGTGTTTTAATGTGTAATTTATTTATTGTTTATATTGCTTGCAATTTAGCAATATAAATCATTATAATTAAGTAAATCTAATTAATTTTTTTCTCTGCTCTTTCAATCATACCAATATAAGTTCGATGCAAGATACCTGAATTAAGCTCCATTGAGAACTTTTAGTGTCCTCAATGCAAATTATAATATTCTTATTTCAGTACATACTATAGTTAGCATTAGATTGGCCTTTACAAGTCTGTTGATGCTCCAAAAGGCTTTCCAGTTTGAATCCATGAAATTGAAACCCTTTAATGCAATATTAGACTACCCATCAATGAGTATCAAAATTCAAACAATAATTAAAATATCTTCTCCAACTAAAAACGCCACAATTACCCAGCAAGGTGTTACCCTTTTAATCTTTTAAAAAACAATCTCAATGTTGGAAATAAATCATAAACAAAACAACGGCCTAAGATGGATGTTGAATATTTCAATGATCATCATATGTAATTAATAATGCAAATAAAGGGACGATTGTTTGCATACCAATTAACAGGGGAGGATAGGCGGTTTTATGGCATAAAAAACCCCACACAATTGTATGGGGGAGTATTGTTTGGTTTAATCCAAATATGATTCAATAGATTTATTTATACCGCTGTCCTCATCGACTTTTTGCCGTTTCTTGGCTTCTCGTAAAATGTAACCAGATTTCCTGCGTTGTTTACCATCTTTCGAACCTACGGGTCTTCCAGCTACCTTGCCCTGACTCTTTGCTCTTCTTAGACCTTCGATTGTACGTTCCCGAATTAATTCACGTTCAAATTCAGCGAAAGCGGATAATATCTGAAAATGCAATTTCCCAGAAGCTGTGGTGAAATCCAAGTTGTCGCTTAGGCTTATGAAACCAATACCTTTATCGAGGATCTCTTTAGTATCGATGATCAATTCTGTTGAGCTTCTTGCCCAGCGATCCAGCTTGAAAACGACTACCGATTCATATTCTTTGGCTCGAAGCCTTTTCAATAAAGCTTGTTTGACGGGTCGGGTTTTACGAGTTGACTCCGTTTCTTCAAACACATCATAGTCCAAATTTTTCGATTTGGCATACTCTATCAGTCTAATGCGCTGGTTTAGAGTTGTTTGTTCCGAAGTCGAAACTCGGCAGTATAGTGCGATTTTCTTCATAATGATTTAGTTATAGTAAAATTTATGTATGCGAAGTGTAATGAATATTTCCCAGTGATCTGGATATGAGATAAATAACAGTTTTTGCACATTGTCCTCATCAATTAATACAGCAAAATTCCTAATCCAACAGTTCTTGACCTCTCCCAATTCAATAATATAAATTTCTACTTTCATGCCAGTATTGATTTAAAGGCTTTGCTGTTGCTTAATATTACGAAGCCAGATGTTAGCGAAGGCGTTATGCTCAGTAAGTGATACTTGTCGGACAATTTGGATCAAAGCATCCCTTCATCGGCAAATGACAAATAACCCTCCTCAGTCAGAATAATATGATCTATAAGTGGAATGTCAAGAATAGTCCCTGCTTGTTTAACTTGTCTGGTTACCCTTATGTCAGCATCAGACGGCTGAAGGTTTCCGCTAGGGTGGTTATGAGCCATCATTATTGAAGTTGCATTTGCTTTTAATGCTACTTGAAAAATTACCCTGGTATCAATAACAGTGCCTGTCATTCCACCCTTTGCAAGGAAATACCTGCCTATGATCTGATTTTGGCGATTCAGTAATAAAAGGTGTGCATATTCAACATGTTCAAGATTTTGCCAGAATGATCTAAAAGCATTCACCGCCTCTTTAGATTGAGTTATCTTGACACGATCAGCACTCTTCGTTTTTGATGAATAAGAAATTTGAACTTCTGCGATAATGTCTTTAGATATTGATTGTGCAATTTGTTTCATTTTATTTAGATTTAGTTGGGTAAATAACTCTTAACAATGCTCTTTGCTTCATTTATGCAGGATTCAATTCCATAATACCCCCAGCAACTATCAAGCTCTTCATCATTTAAAGTAATTTGATAACCATACACATCACCAGCAAGATATTGGTCATAGGTTTCAACTTCACCAATGAGCAGTTGGGTCAATCTCTCTCTTAATTTCTTTGTGATTTTGCAGCCACCAAATTCATTTAATACTTTTTCTTTTGAAATGGATATGAATCCGATTTGTCCGCTGTCCCATGGGCAACTGAAAGGAGTAGTTTTTATTGTAATGCCTGAATGGTCATACATATATATAGGTAGGATCACAGCCACATTTTGATCTTTATTAATTCGGTTCTTTAATTCTTCCCAACTGTTAAAGTCATTGAAATTATAGTCATGCGTGTCCCCTAATGAATATTTTTTATGGAAACATATTATTGTACCAATATTATCCCATTCTCTTGGGTTCACTGGTTCATTGTCTTGAAGGATTTTAATAAGATAATCTCCAATAATCCTTTCTTCAATTGAATCTGTCATGATTTGAAATATTAAAATGTTAATAATTAACTGATTGCCTTTAATTTGAAAAATAATTAAAGGTTTTGTTGCTGTTTTATATTTTTCAACCACAGATTGGCGAAAATTGTGTGATCTACCTGCATTTTAGCCCTGTAACCTGTTATTTCACCGTTTCGCATGATTATTGAATCTTCTTCCATACCTAAATTATCTTGTTTGAAGTAGCTCGCAAAGAAGACATCCAATCCTTTTGAGTATATGAAAATCATCTCAGGGTCAGCCATCAAATCTCCATTCTGTTCGTAATAGTGTGCGATTGAGATTTGCTTGAACTTTTCATTCTCGAAAATCTGTTCAACACTGACTGGCATGAATGAACCATTAGTGTTATCAATTTTAACATAACCATCTTTCATCATCGAAACCATTTTTTTTAGGGTCTCAGTTGATTTCTTGTTCAGTGTTTTCATCTTACTTAGTTTTTAATGAGTGCCTATTATAATAGGCAAAGGTACTATATATTTTATCACTGCCTAATTTATTGGGCAATTTATTTATCTTTATGCCATTAATATTTTTATCAATGAAACCGAAAGAAATTGCACCTGAGCATCAAGAATTATTTCTTGCTATCGGGAAACGAATTAAAGAGTTGAGAAAGAATAAGGGCATGGGATATATTGAAATGGCAGAACAGATTGGCATTTCACGAAACTCATACAATCAGTTGGAGCTAGGCATTAGTAATTTTCAGTTTATTACTCTTTTGTCTGTAATTAAATATCATGAAATTGGGCTGACTGAATTTTTAAAGGATCTATAGAATTAATTCTTTGAAACTGATCAAATAATAATCTGATTTAAGATCTGCATGTAAATTCATCGTTTAAGAATTTGTGTAGCGATGAGATTATGTTGATAAAATTGAATTTCGAGAATACCTGAAAAAAATAATAGTGCGACGAATGCATGTGTTGGTACACTTTCCCAAATTCTGCACCGATTTCATTGGTAAATTGCAATGTTTAGCGTTAAATACTTCATTTTAATGCCAAATTCAGCAAAATATGGTACAATAAAGACCTGTATAAGAGGGTCGAAAAGGGCATTAAGGGCAGTTATCCTCCTATTTGTTGCGTAATTTAATGGGCGTGTATTTATACTAAACGATATACCATGACCATTACCAAGAAAACTTTTACAAACATTGATCAGGATCTTAATTGTAGCAGATTAAATGACATTGGGCAATACCTTAAACAACTTCGACTCTATGAAGGATTCACACAGCATGAAGCTGCTTCAAGAAGCGGGATAAGTAGGAATTGTCTCCAAAATGCTGAACATGGCCATAATATTACTATTCTAACGATCTTTAAACTTGTTGATTTTTATGATTTAAGTGCAAGTGAACTCTTTACTGATTTGGAATAATAAATGAAACTACGATTGATATTAGCTATTCAATTCTAAATTTTGACTGATCACACATTTACCCAATCCTACCTATGAATAGTGCGGTTGCAGTGCGAAGCCCAAGTTAATCCAAACCTTAAGTTGGAAATTGTAGACCTTCATTGGATTTGCCGGCTAAATTGACCACCCCACGCCGTTTTATATTGACCACCTTGCGCCGGTGTAATTTGACCACCCATTTTTGAGAGTTTTAAGAACGATCATTTCCTTATCCTGATTAGCGTATTACAAAATTAGATTTATTTATTTTGATTCAATATTTTCATTGACATTGTTTTTT
>Ga0209540_10000329_pt1 | contig 48841 bp, 36 predicted proteins | sample BarGraIncu01121A_FD_184501 | JGI IMG/M metagenome (GOLD analysis project Ga0209540, IMG submission 184501) | Arctic peat soil microbial communities from Barrow, Alaska - Barrow Graham LP Incubations 011-21A (SPAdes) (version 2) | ecosystem: Environmental > Terrestrial > Soil > Wetlands > Peat... | reverse complement strand
AGGGGAACTGCATAGCCTATTATTCCTACAACGATATCGTAAAGCTCGAAAAATTCATGCAGGGCAAGCCGATTGCCGAACAGGAAATTGGGAAGCAGCTCCTTCTTGAAACAGTATCATATGCAGAATCTTCGGTTTGCCGAAGGAAACTCCTGCTTCATTATTTCGGCGAGGAGTATGAGAAAGAAAATTGCGAGGCCTGCGACAACTGCCTGCATCCCAAGTCACAATTCGAAGGAAGCGATTCTGTGGTACTTGTCCTTGAAACTATCCTTGCCGTAAAGGAAAAATTCAAAGCCGATCATATAGCTCATATACTTTCCGGTAAAGTCACTTCATCGATTAAATCATATAAGCATAATAAGCTTGAGTTTTTCGGGGCAGGTGAAGATAAGGATGAAAAGTACTGGAACATGGTTATCAGACAGGCCTTGATTGCAGGAATGCTGACAAAGGATATCGAGAACTACGGGCTTCTGAAAATCACTCAGAAAGGGATGGACTTTATTGAGAAACCTGTCTCGTTTATGCTGGCTGAGGACCACGACTATGCCGATACTACTGATGAAGAGAATGCATTCGGTGCAAAAACAGCAACCGTTGATGAAGAGCTTTTCAGCGTCCTGAAAGACCTGCGCAAAAAAATATCAAAGCAGAAAGATGTTCCGCCTTTTGTGATCTTCCAGGATCCTTCTCTGGAGGATATGGCAATTCAATACCCTATAACTCTTGATGAATTGCAGAATATTTCAGGAGTCGGAGCAGGGAAGGCACAGCGCTATGGACAGGAATTCATAGAGATAATCAAGAAATATGTCGAGGAGAAAGAGATATTAAGACCTCTCGACATGGTGGTAAAGTCTGTTGTAAACAAATCCGGTATTAAAGTTTATATCATCCAGAGCATCGATATGAAACGACCCCTCGAGGATATAGCCGAAGCAAAAGGACTCGAGATGGGCGAACTCTTATCCGAGATAGAGGCAATAGTAAACTCAGGTACGAGACTGAATCTCGATTATTATATCGATTCAATGGTTGATCAGGAGAGACAAAATGACATTTATTTATATTTCAGGGAAGAAGCTGAAACAGATTCTCTTGAAGATGCAATCAGGGAACTGGGTAATGAATTTGAGGAGGACGAGATCAGGCTTGTCAGGATAAAATTCCTTTCCGAAATGGGGAATTAATCTATTTTTTCATCTCAGCTGGTACAAAATAGCTGATCACAACCAATAAGACATAAAAAGGATAAATGACCCCTGACAAAAGGAACCATTTAATAAGCTGTCTTTTGCAATATCTTGTGGCAGTGTTCATTACTATAAGATAATCCACAGACGATTTTATAAGGAATGCTGCCAGAAAAACCCAAAAATAAACAGGATTAAATATCCCTGCGACCAATAGAGAAAGCTGAAGGAAAACTGCAGCAAATGTTACAATTCCCAGGACCCTGGTAAATGTGTCCTTATATGCCCCGGCCTTTGATATCCATCTTGCTCTTTGCCTGAAAAATGCAGATAATGTTTCTGAAGTAATTGTAGATACCCTTGCCTCAGCAGATTCAAGCCACATAATTTTATTTCCAGGGTCACTTTTTATCCCGTGAAGCAGGAACACATCATCGCCGCTGATAAGTTCATCGTGAAGATTTCCAGAATACCTGTTATATACTTCTTTGGTGAAGGCAAGGTTTGCCCCGTTGCACATCACTGGTCTTCCCTGTAATGCCGTTCCCGCCGTTATGCCCTGAAGGCTCAGGAATTCAAGCTGCTGAAATCTCTGGAAAAACCCCATGCCTCCCTCCATCTCAACGGGAAGGATAATCATCTCAGGTTTATTCTCTTCAAAGAAAGATGCAATAGTTTTCAGCCAGCTTTTCCCCATCCTGCAATCCGCATCTGTTGTTACTATCAGGCTTCCTTTTGATACGCTTACACCTTGCCGGATAGCAGATTTCTTACCTCTTTCGCTGTTTTGTAAAACGACAAGATTTTTTATTCCTTCAAATCCCGAGGCGATGACTGTTGTTTTGTCGTTTGAATTATCGTCAATAATCAGGATCTCGAAAAGGGCAGGATCGTAATCCTGTTCAGAAAGATGCCTGAGGAGAACCGGCAGGTTTTTTTCTTCGTTGCGGCAGGCAACTACTACTGAAAGAAAACAGCCCGGTATTGATTGAGAGTGATAATATTTGATCTGAGTAAGACTTTTGTAAATCCGGCTGAGCAGATATATATAAGGTGTGATGAATATTAGCAGAAGCCATTGCATCGCTTATTTCCTCATCCATTCGTAGAAAGAATAGTGTTCGGAACTCATTCCCAGGGCTTCATAGGTTTTCCTCGCCCGTTCATTTTTCGTTTCGACATACAGGCGTAGTCCGGCAATATCCTGTTCTTCAGCTATATTCCTTATATTTGCATACATGTTCCTGAATATCCCCTGCCTTCTGAATTCAGGGACAACATAAACTGATTGAAACCACCAGACATTGCAGTTTCGCCAGTCGCTCCATTCGAATGTTATCAGCAGCGAGGCAATGACCCTGCCGGTAGCTTCCGCCACATAGTACTGTCCGCGGGAAGGATCCTCGAAAACGGCTTTTACTCCTTTTATAACAACGTCAGGGTCAAGTGTCATACGCTCGGTCTCCCATGCCATTTTAAGCTGGAAATCAGCTATGGATGGCGAATCGGCAAGAATAGCTTTTCGGATTGTTATCATATATTTATTATTACCACGGGAATACATTGAGATTGCTACTTCAGAAAACCCACCCCTGCCCCTCCCAAGAGGGGATTTAAGTAATTAATCCTCAACTCTTCAACCCCCTTCAACCTATTTATACTCATCCCAGCTCTTTATTGCAAGATCTTCCATTTTTATGTTGCAAAAAGCAAGGATAAATGCGCTTGCAAGCCTTGCATTCGTAATAAGAGGAACATTGAAATCGATAGCGCTTCTTCTGATAGTATAATCATTATCCAGTTCAGTTGCGCTGAGATCCTTTGGTATGTTCACCACAAGGTCAACTTCGCGGGTCTTTATGAGCTCTATGGTATTCGGTGATTTATTCTCATCAGGCCAGTAGGCCACGTGCGCTTCAACGCCTGCATTCTCGAGAAACTGCTGGGTTCCCCTTGTTGCGTATAGTTTATGTCCCCTCTCGGTGAGGGCCCTTGCGCTGTTTAAAAGTTCTACCTTTGAACGGGCAGGCCCGGTGGAAAGCAAGATGCTCTTTTTAGGTACCCTGTACCCGACAGAGAACATTGCCTTCAGTATTGCCTCGTAAAAACCCTCTCCGATGCAGCCAACCTCGCCAGTCGATGACATATCGACGCCAAGGATGGGATCGGCTTTGGCCAGGCGCGAGAAGCTGAACTGCGGCGCTTTTACCCCTACATAGTCAAGTTCAAAAAGCGATTTATCAAGTTTTTTTACGGGTATTCCAAGCATTACCTTCGTTGCCATTTCTATAAGGTTTGCTTTTAAGACTTTGGAAACAAACGGCATGCTGCGGCTTGCACGAAGGTTGCATTCAATCACTTTAATATCATTGTCCCTGGCAAGGAACTGAATATTGAAGGGACCGGTTATATTAAGCTCCCTTGCTATCTGTCTTGATATTCGTTTTATTCTCCTGACTGTCTCCAAATATATCTTCTGAGGGGGAAATACAATTGTTGCATCGCCCGAATGGACGCCGGCAAATTCTACATGCTCGCTGATGGCATATGCTATTATTTCTCCTTCTTTTCCAACGGCGTCTATTTCAATCTCCTTGGCATTCTCTATGAATTCGGAAACTACAACCGGGTACTGCTTTGATACCTGGGATGCCAGTTCGAGGTAATGAGTAAGTTCATTCTTATTTGAGACCACATTCATTGCTGCTCCGGACAATACATAAGAAGGCCTGATAAGTACGGGAAAGCCTATGCGGTCGACAAATTCGAAAATATCGTCGATAGAAGTGAGCTCTTGCCACCTCGGCTGGTCGATGGCAAGGTTATCGCACATCTTTGAGAACTTATGACGGTTTTCAGCCCTGTCAATTGAGAGCGGCGAAGTCCCCAGTACGGTAACATTTTCCCTGAAAAGCCTCATCGCCAGGTTATTCGGTATTTGTCCACCTACCGAAACAATTACTCCTCCCGGATGTTCGAGGTCAATAATATCAAGGACTCTTTCGAAAGTGAGCTCATCAAAGTAAAGCCTGTCGCAGATATCATAATCAGTACTTACGGTTTCGGGATTGTAATTGATCATTATTGACCGGAAGCCCTCTTTCTTAATTGTTTCGATTGCGTTGACCGAACACCAGTCGAACTCAACGCTTGACCCTATCCTGTATGCTCCTGACCCAAGTACGATTATTGACTTTCTGTCCCTTTCGTACACGATATCATTCTCAGTTCCTCCGTAAGTAAGGTACAGGTAATTTGTGACAGCCGGATACTCGGCTGCAAGGGTGTCGATTTGTTTTACACAGGGAACAATGCCGAGGTTCTTCCTTCTCTGCCTGACCTTAAGAAGATCTTCGTTGATTTCTGACGGACCTGACCTGAGTACATGCCTGGCAATCTGGAAGTCGCTGAATCCGTTTATCTTGGAATGAGATAACAGCTCTGTCGGAATACTTTCAATGGTTTTGTATTGGCTGAGCTCATCTTTGATATTGATGATATTTCTGAGCTTGAACAGGAACCACTTATCGATCTTTGTGAGTTCATAGATCCTGTCGATTGACATTCCCTTGTCGAGAGCCTCGGCAATAGAGAATATCCTCATGTCGGTCGGCTCGGCAAGCTCTTTCTCGATATCCCTGAATTTAATTTCATGGTTGCCGGTAAATCCATGCATTCCCTGGCCTATCATCCTGAGTCCCTTCTGGATGACCTCCTCGAAATTTCTCCCGATTGCCATAACTTCACCGACGCTTTTCATGCTGCTGCCTATGGCATGCGATACACCCTCGAATTTATTAAGGTCCCATCTCGGGATCTTGCAGACAATATAATCGAGGGCAGGTTCAAAGCATGCGGTGGTGGTTTTTGTCACAGAATTCTTCAGTTCATGAAGTCCGTATCCGAGACCAAGCTTTGCAGCCACGAATGCAAGAGGGTAGCCTGTTGCTTTTGATGCCAGGGCACTTGAACGTGAGAGCCGCGCATTGACTTCAATTACCCGGTAATCTTCCGAATCGGGAGAGAGTGCAAACTGAACGTTGCATTCACCGACGATCCCAATATGCCTTATGATCCTTATAGAAAGTTCCCTAAGCTTATGATATTCGCTGTTTGTGAGGGTTTGCGACGGAGCCACCACAATACTTTCTCCGGTATGAATACCAAGGGGATCGAAGTTCTCCATATTGCAGACAGTTATGCAATTGTCGAATTTGTCCCTGACAACTTCATATTCGACTTCTTTCCATCCTTTAAGCGATTCTTCAACTAGTATCTGGTTTGTAAAGGAAAAAGCCCTGGAAGCAAGGTTGTTCATCTCGGCCTTGCTTGATGCAAATCCGCTTCCCTGGCCTCCCAGGGTATATGCAGCCCTGATAATAATCGGAAATCCCAGTTTTTCAGCTGCTTCAATGGCATCATCAACATTTTGGACTGCGATACTGCGAGGTGTTTTAACGTCTATCTCTCCGAGCTTCCTTACAAAAAGCTCCCTGTCCTCCGTATCCATGATGGCAGAAACAGGAGTACCCAGCACCCTTACATTATATTTCTCAAATATTCCGTTTTTGAAAAGATCCGTTCCGCAATTGAGAGCTGTCTGTCCGCCAAAGGAAAGCAGGATGCCATCGGGCCGCTCCTTTTCAATAACCTTCTCTACAAAATAGGGAGTTACAGGAAGAAAATATATTTTTCCGGCAATCTCCTCCGAAGTCTGAACCGTTGCAATGTTGGGATTTATCAGGACGGTTTTGATACCTTCCTCTTTTAATGCCTTTAATGCCTGTGACCCCGAATAATCGAATTCACCTGCCTCACCAATTTTAAGGGCGCCGGATCCCAGGATTATTACCTTTTTCAAATCATCTTTCATCTGACGGATTTGAAGGTCAAAAATAACACAAATTTTTATTAGAAGCTTGTTTTTAATGAAAAATGAATATATTTGCAGAAAAAATGTATAAATATGCAGAAAACAAAACGGCTTCTGGCAATTGAAAAGTTAATTACAGAGGAGGAGATATCATCGCATGAAGTACTGCTGAAAAAGCTGAAAGGCAAAGGTCTCAGTTGCACTCAGGCAACTCTTTCCCGCAATTTAAGGCAGCTGGGAGCCGGGCGTATTCCTGACGGAAGAGGCGGCTACAAATATTTCCTGCCCGATAATTCCGGTAATTTGCATTCGAAAGCAGCCAAGATCCAGGTTCTTCCGGCAATTCGCGAGATTGTTGAGGCAAAAGGCCTTCTTGTAATAAAAACAATACCAGGCAATGCCAGCAATACTGCATTTTATATAGATAATACATCAAGGTTCGAGATTGCAGGAACCATAGCTGGTGACGATACCATTCTCGTCATTCCGCGTGACGGTATTTCAATTAATCAGGTGCATACATGCCTCGAGATCATTCTGCCAGGTCTGCATGAGCAAATAAAAAAGAAAAATATCTGATATAAATATTAAATAGTAGTTAACAGTTAAATTTCATAAAATGAAAGAAAAAGTTGTTTTGGCGTACAGCGGAGGATTGGATACTTCGGTAATACTTAAATGGTTAATCGAAAAGGGTTTTGATGTGATTGCATTTGTAGCAGATGTTGGCCAGGCAGAGAATTTTGAGGAGTGCAGGAAAAAAGCTCTGTTGCTTGGTGCATCCAAAGTCATAATAGCCGACCTGAAAAGGGAATTTGTCGAGAAGTATGTTTTGAAGGCGATAATGGCAAATGCAATTTATGAAGACAGGTATCTTCTTGGTACTGCGCTGGCCAGGCCGCTGATCGCTAAAAAACAGATTGAAGTTGCCAGGGAGGAAGGTGCCTCTGCCGTTGCTCATGGCGCAACCGGTAAAGGCAATGACCAGGTGAGATTTGAACTATGTTATTATGCCCTGATGCCGGGGGTCAAGGTAATTTCACCATGGAAAGACAAGGAATTCCTTGCACAATTCAAGGGCAGGACAGATCTTCTTAAATACGCTTCTGAAAAAAAGATCCCTGTGAAAGCCAGTATCGATAAGCCTTATAGCGAAGACGATAACCTTATGCATATAAGCCATGAGGCAGGAGTACTTGAAGATCCCATGTATACGCTTCACAAAAGCATGCTCGAAAAAATGGTCATGCCACAGGATGCCCCGGACAAAGAGACACGTATTGTGATCCACTTCAAGAACGGACTGCCGGTTAAGCTTGTAAACAAGGAAGATGGCACTATAAAAGAAGACCCCTATGATATGTATATATATCTGAATGAGCTTGCCGGGAAAAACGGGATCGGATTGCTCGACATGGTAGAGAACAGGTTCGTGGGAATCAAATCGAGAGGTGTCTACGAGACCCCGGCAGCGACTGTCCTGCATATTGCCCATAAGGATATTGAGGGAATTGCCATGGACCGCGAGGTAATGCGACTTGTTAATATGCTGACCCCTAAATTTGCAGAGATAATCTATAATGGATTCTGGTTCAGTCCTGAAATGGATTTTCTGATGGCAGCTATAGAGAAGAGCCAGGAGCTGATCGACGGCAGCGTTCATCTTTGCCTTTACAAGGGGAATGTAATTATTGAAGGGCGTGAATCTCCATCTTCATTATACAATAAAAAGCTATCCAGCATGGATATCGAGGGTGGATTTGATCAGACCGACAGCAAGGGATTCATAAAGATAAATGCTATCAGGCTCATGGCTCACCGGGCAATTGTAGAGGAGAACCGGAATAAATAACATAAAAAACAAGATTTTATGAAACTTTGGGAAAAAGGGATAACCCCGGAACCTGCAATCATTGAATTTACAGCAGGTGAAGACAGGATGACTGATCTTGCACTTGCCAAGTGGGATATTATCGGATCAATGGCCCATGTAATAATGCTCAATGATGTCGGGCTGATCGTGGAAGAAGAGAAGAATGATCTGTTAAAAGCACTTCATTCTCTCTTTGTATGGGATGAAGAGGGGAGTCTTGTAATTGAGAAAGATGTTGAAGACATTCATTCCCAGATAGAGAAAGAGATGTCATCGATCCTCGGCACAACCGGCAAAAAAATCCATACCGGTCGATCCCGGAACGATCAGGTTCTGGTCGACATCAGGCTTTATACGCGGGAGGAGATAGATAAGCTCGCCATTCTGGTAGGGAAGCTCTTTTCACGGCTTCAGGCCCTTAGCGAACAGCATCGCGAGGTGCTTCTTCCGGGTTATACCCACATGCAGCCGGCAATGGTTTCATCTTTCGGCCTCTGGCTCGGGGCCTATGCCGAATGCCTTGCAGAGGATATACTGATGCTCTCCTCGGCAAGGGCTCTCAACAACAGGAATCCTCTTGGAACGGCTGCCGGGTTTGGGACAACATTACCCCTGAACAGAAAACTGACTTCCGAGCTACTGGAATTCGATGATCTGCTTTATAATTCAGCATATGCCAGTCTCAGCAGGGGGAAGGTAGAGTTGTCTGTCGCCTCTGCTCTGGCTTCACTGGCCCAGACTCTGTCAAGGTTCTCTATGGATGTATGCCTCTATATGAGTGCAGAGTTCAGGTTTATTGATTTTCCCGATGAGTATGTGACAGGATCCAGTATAATGCCTCAGAAAAGAAATCCCGATGTCTTCGAGCTTATCCGCGGGAGATCCAATATCATTCAGACTATTCCGAATCAGATTGCCATGCTCACGTCGAATCTTCCTTCCGGTTATAACAGGGATCTGCAGCTGCTGAAAAAAATTGTATTTAGCGCATTTCATGAGCTCACGGAATGTATTGAAATCATGCTGCTGATGCTCAATAATATCATAATTCGTAAAAACATAACAGAAAATCCGCTTTACAACACTATTTTCAGCACCGAGGAGGTAAACAGGCTTGTTAGAGATGGTATTCCATTCAGGGATGCATACCAGGCAGTTTCCGAAAAGGTTAAAAATTCTACGTTTTCAAGGACGGTAATTTCAGATTATGCTCATGAGGGAAGCATCGGCAACCTTTGCAACGAGCAGATTGCAGAATTATTCAATAAGAGGATGGAGTGCTTTAAAAACAAGTCGGCTGCAGAAATGGCTGAAAAGATGATGGAGTATGTAAAATGATATGCCCCCCATCCCCCCTGAAGGGGGGACTTAATACATTAAAGATTTAGATTGTAACGGGATTTGAAGCCCCCTTTAGGGGGCAATCCGTCGTCTGACGGATGGGGGCTATTTTGATCTTTTAATATTCTCTATGAATACATCAAAAAGGTAATCGGTATCCGTTGGTCCACCGGAGGCTTCAGGGTGGAACTGAGTTGAGAAGAATGGCTTGGTTTTGTGCTTCATTCCCTCATTGGTCTTGTCATTTATATTTATAAAAAGCGGATCCCACTCTTTTCCGAGGGTATTGTTATCGACTGCAAATCCGTGATTCTGCGAGGTTATATATGCTTTATCCGTACCAACATGGATAACCGGCTGATTGTGGCTTCGGTGTCCGTACTTCAGTTTATATGTGTCGGCACCTGATGCCAGGGCCATAAGCTGGTTGCCAAGGCAAATCCCGAAAATCGGTATTCCCTTTTCAAAGGATTTTCTTATGTTTTCAATTGTAATGCCGCACATTTTAGGATCGCCGGGTCCGTTTGAAAGAAAGAGGCCGTCAAATTTCTCTGAATGATAATCGTAATCCCATGGAACTCTTATTATTGTTGTGTCTCGCTTCAGCAGGTTCCTGATTATGTTATATTTAACGCCACAGTCAACAAGCAGTATCCTGTATTTACCGCTGCCATAGATTTTCTTTTCTCTGGTGCTTACCTCGGCAACAAGATTGACCTTGTTCGGGTCATAAAAAGGAACTGATGCCCCTTCAGGTTCTATTTTCCCGAGCATTGCTCCCTTTTCACGGATCCTTTTGGTAAGGGCACGTGTATCAATTCCATAAACTCCGGGAACTTTATTCCTTTTAAGCCATTCATCAAGGCTTTCAGTGGCGTTCCAGTGGCTGTACTCGAAGGAGTAATCTGATACTATGAGTCCCGAAATATGAATTGAAGAAGATTCATAAAAACGGTAAAGGTCGTTCTCCTCGTTTTTTGCGGGGGCTCCATAATTGCCTACCAGAGGATAAGTAAGACAAAGTATCTGTCCCCTGTAAGATGGATCAGTAAGGCTTTCCGGGTAACCAGTCATTGCAGTATTGAAAACAACTTCTCCTGCAGCAGCAACCACAGCACCAAAGGATCTTCCATGGTAAACCGTTCCGTCTTTCAGCGTCAGAGTGACTTTAGTTCTTTCTTCCATCCGTGGGTTATTATTTTAATTGTCTAACTTCTGCAACTGCCTTTTCAATCTGCTCCAGAGCCTGAGCGACAATCTGCCTGGTTGTACCGATATTCATTCTCATAAAACCTTCACCCCCGGGGCCAAAAGCAGATCCCTCATTCATCCCGACACCTGCCTTATCGACAAAAAAGCTCTGCAGTTCTTTTCCGTTCATTCCAAATTTCCGGCAATCGAGCCATATCATATATGTTGCCTCATTTCTTACTGGTATTATCTCCGGGATGCGCTCCCGGCAATAATTCAGAACCAATTCTGCATTCTTGTTGAGGTACTCAAGCAGCTCCCCAAGCCACTCTTCGCCTTCAGAATAAGCAGCTATTGAAGCAACTGTTCCAAAGATATTTCCATTTCCGATATGCAGGCTTTCGATCTTCCTGTTGAAGTACTTTCTCAGCACATGGTTTGGAATTATCAGGGATGATGTTGATAGTCCGGCGAGATTGAAGGTTTTGCTCGGAGCGATGCATGTAACTGTAATATTAGCGATCTCTTCGGAGATTGATGCTATCGGCGTATACCTGTATCCGGGAAGCACCAGGTCGCTATGTATCTCATCGGAGAGGATAAGGATATTGTTTTTAAGACAAATGCCGGCAAGTGTTTGGAGTTCCTCGCGTGACCATGCTCTGCCGACAGGATTATGGGGATTGGAGATAATGATCATTTTTGTTGATTCGTTCAGAGAAGCTGCCAGTGAGTCAAAGTCCATACACCATTTTCCGTCCTTTTCAATCAGCTGATTATAAACAATATTTCTGCCATGGCTCTCGACGGCAGAGAAGAAAGGAGTGTACACCGGAGGCTGAACGATTATTGAGTCACCCGGTCTGGTAAATGACAGGGTGCATAAATTCAGTGCCGGAACAACACCGGGGCAGAAGCATATCCACTCGTTCTCAATTCGCCAGCCGTGTCTTTTTTCAACCCACCGGGAAATTGAATTATAATACTCTCCCGGGCGGAAAGTGTATCCCATTATTTCATGCTGAAGGCGGGTTCTTAATTTATCAATGATGAACTCCGGCGTTTTAAAATCCATGTCGGCCACCCACATCGGGATAATATCCTTTTTCCCGAAAGTCTCAAGCCTTAGATCATATTTGACACAGTCAGTTCCCTCTCTTTCAATATATTCATCAAAATTCCATCTCATTGGGAGTGCAATAATTTCAGGGGTTCAAAGATATATAAAATCACTGATAAACACGTGAGGCTGTTGATCAGGGATATAAATTGAAGATTACAGGGGTATCAAATACTGATTGGCTGGCAAACATCATATTTCTTATCAAAATGAGGCGCTTCTTGAGTATTTTCAATATAATTTATTACTTTTATGGGCGGGTTTAATTTAACTTTTGTAACTAAAAAAGATCATTTATGAAAAAGGCGATTGCAATTTTGATTCTTCCGGCTCTTCTGTTAAGTTTCGCTTCCATTACAGGATGTAAAAACAAGAAAGCCAATAACGAGCAGAAGAAGGTTGAAGTTCAGGCAGTTGATACAATTAAAAAGAATATAGAAGCAAATGTTTATCCGCTGCCAACATCTGCAGAGGTTATTAAAATGCTCTCTGACCTTGAGGTCGGATATATTTTCGGAATATCCAATCCGGTAGAGAATTCAAAGAAATACTTCAGCAGTACTGCCAGAGCAATTAATATGGGAGTATACGGAGCAGACCTGAGCTATGCAACTCTGTATAATATCCAGCAGTCGGTTATTGACTATATGGATGCGATCAGAAACCTGGCAAATGAGCTCAATATGTCAAAGATATATGATGCTTCACTGTACGATAAAATCAAACAGAATTTCGACAACAAGGACGAGCTTGTTAAGATTCTTACCGCAGCATTCAATGATACCTATAATTATCTGGCTGACAATGACCAGCAACCTCTGGCACTTCTTGTCGTAGGTGGCGCCTGGGTTGAGGGGATGTCCCTTACAACGCATGTCTCTGCTGCTGCATATCAGGTAGCCGGGATATCCAAAAACCTTCTGGATCAGAAAAAGTCGTTCGAATTATTTTTAGAGATTACCAAACCATATGGAAATGATCCTATAGTAAGCGACTTTGTCAAGGCTCTTGACCCGGTTAAGAAAGTCTATGACAGACTGGGAACAAGTTTGTCCGAACAGAATATAAAGGATATAACAAAAGCAATTGAAGAAGTAAGGGGACAAATTATCAAATAACTGATTTTTAAATATATGACCGCAAAGTGTTTCCTTTGCGGTCTTTTTTTTATTGCTGAGATATCTGTATGAGAGAATCTGTTCTGTTAGCATTGATTCATATTTTTGCCATTGTCTCTACCATTAGTCCGGTAGGGATAACGTCAAGGGGCAAGAAGATCCTCCGAAGCTACCTCAGGCGTTATCTTAACAGGGAGCTTGAAGAGGAGTACTATGCTCTGTTTGAAAATAACCTGGAGTTTTATTCAAATGAGCTCAAAAGCGTGAATAAGGCCGAGCTGGCTGATGAGGATTCGCTGATATCTTTCCAGATAACAAATATATGCCGTCAGATAAAAAAGGGACTCTTCCTGGAAGAGAGAATGATAGTTTTCCTCCAGCTCATTGAATTTGCTTTCGAGGACGGGCTTATCTCAGACCAGGAGAAGACAATTATTGATATTGTTGCCAAAACTTTTAACATCTCAAAAAAAGAGTATGATAATGCTTCTGCCTTCATGATCGGCAGAACGTTTGATGAGGTATCACCTGAATGCGTACTGATTATCGAGAGCGACAACCCGGAACTTTCGGGTTCTTCCACCTTTAAGAATTATGAACAATGGCGTCATATAAGGATAAAGGGGTTCAAGGGGCAACTGATAATCCTACATATTGAAAGTACCGGAACACTTCTTCTTACATACGACGGTCCGCTGCCCCTGTACTTCAAAGGGAGAGATATAATTGCGTGCAGGCCGTACCTGCTTGAGCGAGGGGTAAATATAAAAGGGCAGGGCATTGAACCTATCTATTATTCAAAAATTTATAAAAAGTTTGTTTCGAGGAACTTTCCTGAAAAAATAGTTTTTGAAGGACATGATATTGAATACATGTTCAAAAACTCAGAAAACGGAGTCCGCAAAATGAACTTCCATGTCGAATCGGGAAACCTTATCGGAATAATGGGAGGGAGCGGCGTTGGGAAGTCAACTATGCTTAATCTTCTCCATGGAAAGATCAAGCCGACAAGCGGTAACATCTATCTTAACGGGTATGATCTCAATTCCGAAATTGAGGAGCTGAAGGGAATTATCGGCTATGTTCCACAGGATGATATGCTGATCGAAGAACTTACCGTATATCAGAACCTCTATTTTAACGCACGTCTGTGTTTTGGAGATTACACTGAGGAACAACTGGCGGAGTGTGTCGATAAAATTCTTGTTGACCTTGATTTGTTTGATATCCGGGACCTTCAGGTTGGAGATGTTCTTAACAAGAAAGTGAGCGGTGGCCAGAGAAAACGGCTCAACATAGGCCTGGAGCTGATGCGTGAACCTGTAGTCCTGTTTGTTGATGAACCTACCTCAGGATTATCCTCGTTTGATTCTGAAATGGTTATGAGCCTTTTGAGGAACCAGTCCCTGAGCGGCAAGCTTGTATTTTCAATCATTCATCAGCCTTCGTCAGATATACTGAAGATGTTTGACAAGATCTGGATTCTGGACAAGGGCGGCTATATGATCTATGACGGTGATCCCGTTGAGGCTCTGGTTTATTTCAAGACAGAAACATCGCAGGCCAACGCAGCTGAAAGCGAGTGCCCAAGCTGCGGAAATATCGAGACCGATAATATCCTTCATATCATTGAGGTAAAGGTAATTGGTAATGACGGATTGCCAGGGAAAGACAGGCAGGTAAGCCCGAAGGAGTGGTACGATAAATACAAGAAAAAAATGATGCCGCACCTTGAGAAGAAGCCCTCAAGAATGCCAATCACTCCGGGTAATTTCAGAGTCCCCCGAAAATCATACCAGATAAAAACATTTATCAGACGAAACATATTAAGGAAGATTGCAGACAGACAATATATGACTATTAACCTGGTCGAAGCACCCCTGCTTGCATTAATCCTGGGATTCATTTCAAAGTACAGCGAAAACGGCATCTATATTTTTTCGGCAAATAAAAGCTATCCCATCTTCCTCTTTATGGCGATAATTGTAGCTCTTTTTATCGGGCTTACAGTAAGTGCAGAAGAGATATTCAGAGACAGGAAAATACTTGAGCGTGAAAAATTCCTTGACCTCAGCAGGCTGAGCTACCTGTTATCTAAGATCACATTCCTTTTCACCCTTTCGGCAATACAGACACTTTCATTTGTAATAGTGGCTGACCTGATCCTTGGGGTACATGGAATGCTTCTTCAGCAATGGCTCATTCTCTTTACTACAGCTTGTTTCGGAAACCTTCTTGGACTGAACATTTCAGCAGGTATGAGAACTGCCATAAGCATATATATACTTATCCCGCTTATACTGGTGCCCCAGCTTCTCCTTGGCGGTGCAATGATAAAGTTTGATGACCTTCACAAATCTTTGACACGAAAAATATATGTTCCCGTTATCGGGGATATTATGACAACCAGATGGGCATATGAAGCCATCAGCGTTGAAGAGTTCAGGAATAACAAGTTTGAAAAGCCGTTTTTCAGATCCGAGATGGAAATGAGCCAGGACGACTGGTACTCTTATTTTCTTATTCCGTTGCTGAAGGCAAAAACTGATGCCTGCATAAAAAATACCCTGAGGCCGATTGAAAAGCAGGAAGCTGTAAATAACCTGGAGGAGGTTAAGTATCATATCTCAGACCTGAGCGCAATTGCAGGCATAGTGCCCGGAAAATGGATAGATAACCTTGAATATTCTCGTTTTGACAATATTACAGGCAATAACGCTATAATCTTCCTTGACTCACTTAAAGCAACCTTCAGGGGAAGATATAAACTCGCTTCGGCAAGTCATGATCTGGTTTACAATGCCATGAAGGACAAAATTGGTGCGGATATGTTTTATTGTCTGAAGGAGAATAACCTTAACGCGAGTCTGGAGGACATTGTTCTTAACAGGATGACCACCTCAAAGATTTATGATACCGGGAAGAAAATTATTCAGAAAGCTGATCCGGTCTTCATGGCTCCCGGGTCGAAAATCGGACGCGCACATTTTTTTGCTCCCTATAAACTGATTGGGAACCTGAAGATCTCCACACTCATATTTAATATGGCAGCGATTTGGATTATGATTGCCGGCCTTTTCGTGACATTGTACTATAATGCTCTGAAACGATTCATTATGTGGCTCGACAGCCTCAAACTGCCAATAACAAGAAAATTCGGCAGGGATATGCTCCAGCTCTAATACCGGATTAATATATTATTTTACAAATGAGTAGGGTACAACCTAAAAAAAACCTTGGTCAGCATTTCCTGAAAGACAAAACCATTGCTGAAAGAATTGCCGGTACGCTGACAGGCAACGGCTACGGAACGGTACTCGAAATCGGGCCGGGAACCGGTATTCTGACTGAATTTCTGGTCAGAAGAAATTTCAGTGACTTCAGGGTAATAGAAATAGACAATGAGTCGGTTCATTTTCTGAAAGAGAAATTCACTGAAGGTATTGAAATAATCCGCGGCGATTTTCTCGAGATGGACATCGATTCATGTTTCAGCGAAAAGCTGGCAGTTATCGGGAATTTCCCTTACAATATTTCCAGCCAGATTCTCTTTAAAGTTCTTAAGCACAAGGATAAGATCACTGAGATATGCGGCATGCTTCAGAAAGAGGTAGCTGAAAGGATATGTGCCTCACCCGGATCGAAAACATATGGGATACTCAGTGTGCTGCTGCAGGCTTTTTATTCTGCTGAATATCTTTTTACTGTTCAGGAAACTGTATTTGTTCCTCCTCCAAAAGTAAAATCGGGTGTTATAAGGCTCACCAGGAATAATGTAACTGATCTTGGGTGCGATGAGGCGCTGTTTAAAAGGGTTGTAAAAGCCTGTTTCAACCAGAGGAGGAAGACACTCAGAAATTCAGTAAGATCTGCTTTTACCCTTAAGCGGGAAGATTATACCGATTTTGGATTAAGACCCGAACAGCTCTCCGTGGAGAGTTTTGTCAGACTCACAAACTGGATAAGTGAGAATGTGATCTATCCGAATGAGTAGCCGATAGCCTCGACAGGATCCATTTTTGCAGCCGAATAGGCCGGTGCGTAACCGGCAATTATGCCTATTACCCCTGAAATTACAATTGCCATTATGATATTGCCTGTAGTCAGGTACATATTCAGATCGTACAGGTAGTTGATGAACAGGGTTCCTATAAAAACCAGAATTAAGCCAACCACTCCGCCGATAATAGACAGCAGTACGGACTCGGTAAGAAACTGCATAAGTATGAAAAAGCGCTTTGCACCCAGGGCTTTCTGAATGCCTATCTGGTTTGTTCTTTCCCTTACAGAGACGAACATGATGTTGGCGATCCCGAAGCCACCGACAATTATTGCAAGTCCGCTTATGAACCATCCCGCCAGGTTAATTCCGGCAAATACCGAATTAAATCCTTGTGTGATCATGCTTGCCTGATTGACTGAAAAAGTAGATACCGCTTCAGGCTGGAGCCTCCTGGAAGCCCGGAGTATCATTGTTGTTTCATCACTCAGCTCGCTTATATTGACGCCAGGTTTTGCCTTTACCATCAGCTGGGATTCAACAAATCTGTTACGGAAGTTTATGAATGTTTTACCAAAATTCACAGGGATTATGGTAATCTCATCCATCCCTGAATCAGCTATTCCTCCCTTGCCTTCTTTTTTTATTACTCCGATCACGGTAGTTTTAAAACCTGCAATTGTAATCTCCTTGCCAACCGGATCGGCTTCAGCAAACAGGTTCTTTGCAACTTCCGACCCGATTATTGCGACATTCTTTCCTGAAGCTGCTTCAAACTGTGAAAAGTATCTTCCCTTATCTATTTCAAATGTTCTTATATCTTTAAACTCCGGGGTAGTGGCTGCAATAGTCGCTTCAGGGGCAACGTTTTTTTTGTATTTAACAGGTTCATTCTGATATACGGTAAGGCATGCAGATTCGCTTTTTGTCGATTTGTTGCGAATGGCATTATAGTCATCCATCGCTATTGGAGGCCATTTAATCATATCCCACCATGCCAGGTTGGGGTCATTGAATGTCCAGGGCCATTTCTGAACATAGACCACATTATCGCCCATTGAGGCTATAGTGTCGTGAACAGATTTTTCCATCCAGTCGAGAACAGTAAAAACCGAGATTATCGAAACAATGCCGATAGTTATCCCGAAAAGAGAAAGGAAAGTCCTGAACTTATTAACCATTATGGAGCTAATCGCAAACAGAAATCCCTCCTTGAACAGTCTGAAAAACATTTTCCCCTTGTTTTGATATTTGAAGATCAAAGATAAGAAAAATCATGTGTCATTACCATGAAAATTTCTTTATTGCCGAATTCCTTGCAATCATAATGTTATTATGTTGAGGTTAATAAAAAAATATCTATTTTTAATCGCCGTTTGGAACATAGGCCCGCAATCATAATTATCTGGTAATGAGTGAGAAGAAAATAAGCAGCGCTTTAATTTCTGTATTTTACAAGGATGGTCTCGATGATATAGTCAAAACTTTGTCCGGGCTGAATGTAAAGATATACTCAACAGGAGGGACATACTCTTTTATAAAGGATCTTGGAATTGATGCGGAAAAAGTTGAAGATATTACCGGCTACCCCTCGATTCTCGGAGGCAGGGTAAAAACGCTGCATCCCTCAGTTTTCGGGGGGATACTTGCCCGCAGGGAAAACAAGGATGACATGGAGCAGATGGCAAAATATAAGATCCCTGAAATCGACCTGGTCATTGTCGATCTATACCCGTTCGAAGAGACTATGAAAACTTCAAATATCGAAGAAGATATAATTGAGAAGATCGATATCGGAGGCATTTCCCTGATAAGGGCAGCTGCAAAAAACTACAATGATGTGCTTATAATCTCAGGAAGAGAGCAATACCCAGGTTTACTTGCCCTGCTCAGGGAAAAGAAAGGCACCTGTTCGCTTTCGGACCGCCGTTTTTATGCAGCTGAGGCATTTAAAACTTCTTCAAATTACGACACTGCAATTTTCAGGTATTTCAACCGTGAGGCTGGCATTCCGGTATTCAGGGAAAGCATTAATGCTTCTTATCCGCTCCGTTATGGCGAGAATCCTCACCAGAAAGGGGTCTTCTTCGGAGATCCGGATCAGCTTTTTGATAAACTTCACGGCAAGGAGATCTCATATAATAATTTTCTCGATATCGAAGCTGCCCTGAGCCTGATTGACGAATTCCCGGAGACAACTGTTATCATTATCAAGCATAATAATGCCTGCGGTGTAGCCTCAAGAAATGATATTACCGAGGCATGGAAAGCAGCACTTGCCTGCGATCCGGTATCAGCCTACGGGGGAGTTGTCGTTACAAACTGTCCGGTAAATGATTCTGCTGCCACTGAAATTGACAAGCTGTTTTTCGAAATAATCATTGCCCCTCAATATTCAGAAAAGGCACTTGATATTCTGAAGCAGAAGAAGAACAGGATTATCCTGCGGAGGAAGGAGACTTTTAAAGCATCTTACAGCTTCAGGTCCCTGCTGAACGGCGTCCTCTGGCAGGAACGCGACAACAGCACCGAATCAGATGCAGACCTGAAACCAGTCACTCCGGTAAAACCGGGACAGGTTGAAATAGATGACCTTGTATTTGCAAACAAGATAGTAAAGCACAGTAAATCCAATGCGATCGTGCTTGCAAAGAACCTTCAGCTCTGTGCAAGCGGCATCGGCCAGACATCAAGGGTTGATTCGCTAAAGCAGGCTATTGAAAAGGCAAGATCGTTCGGCTTTGATCTTAAAGGTGCAGTTATGGCATCTGATGCTTTTTTCCCGTTTGGTGATTGTGTTGAGATTGCGCATAAAGCCGGGGTCACTGCAATTGTACAGCCGGGGGGATCGGTCCGGGACAAGGAATCGATTGATTATTGCTCAGCAAACGGAGTCGCAATGGTATTTACAGGAGTAAGACATTTTAAACATTAACTATAATTAATTTATCTCATTCGATGGGACTATTTTCATTTTTAACGCAGGAGATTGCTATTGACCTCGGGACAGCTAATACGATTATTATTCATAATGATAAAATAGTAGTAGATGAACCTTCAATTGTTGCAATTGACAAGAACACGGGGAAACTCATAGCAATAGGTGAACAAGCCAGGCAGATGCATGGAAAGACTCACGATAACATAAAAACCATCAGGCCGTTGCGCGATGGTGTAATTGCCGATTTCAACGCTGCCGAGCTGATGATAAGGGGAATGATAAAAATGATAAACAAGGGACCTCAGCTTTTTTCTCCATCACTAAAGATGGTCGTTTGCATCCCCTCCGGGAGTACCGAGGTTGAGATACGTGCAGTGCGTGACTCATCGGAACATGCCGGTGGGAGGGATGTATACATGATCTATGAACCTATGGCAGCTGCGATAGGTATAGGCCTTGATGTTGAAGCACCTGAGGGATGCATGGTAATTGATATCGGTGGAGGTACAACAGAAATTGCTGTCATAGCCCTTGGCGGAATCGTCTGCAATAAGTCAATAAGAATAGCCGGAGATGGATTTACGGCTGATATTCAGGCTTATATGAGACATCAGCACAATATTAAGATCGGCGAAAGAACCGCCGAGGATATTAAAATAGGAGTGGGTGCTGCCTTGCCTGATATTGAAAATCCGCCTGCAGATTATGTCGTAAGGGGACCTAATATCATGACTGCGCTTCCTATTGAAATACCGATCTCTTACCAGGAAATTGCATATTGCCTTGATAAGTCATTATCAAAAGTTGAGGCTGCCATTCTTAATGTTCTCGAACAGACGCCTCCAGAGCTTTACGCAGATATTGTAAACAAGGGGATATATATGGCCGGCGGCGGCGCTCTTTTAAGGGGTCTGGATAAAAGACTTACTGATAAGATAAACATTAAATTCAACGTGGTTGAAGATCCGCTCCATTCTGTTGCACGCGGGACCGGAGTTGCGCTTAAGAATGTGGATAAGTTCCCGTTCCTGATGAGATAATTGCGGATATGAATGAGAAACCTTCTTAATTTTCTGGCGAAGTATAACAACCTTATCATCTTTCTTATACTTGAAGGGATTTCATTCTATTTGCTTACAACCGGAAACACTTATCATAATACACAGATTGTAAAAGGAGTCAGGGGATTGACCAGGGGTATTGATGAGAGAATCAGCAATACCAGGAATTATTTTCATCTCCGGGATATAAACCAGGCTCTCGCATACGAAAACTCAAGCCTCAAAAACAACATCTACCTGCTCAGGAACAAGGAGAACCTGCAGTTTATACCCGTCTCCGATACAAATTACAAGCAGCAGTACCAGTTCACTTCAGCTGAGGTCGTAAATAATTCAGTAACGCGTCAGAAGAATTTCTTCACTCTGAACAAAGGAAGCAGGCAAGGAATGGCCATCGACATGGCTGTTTCTTCAGGCGCGGGAATTGCAGGTGTAATTGTGAGCTGCTCACGGAATTACTCGATAGCCATGTCATTGCTGAACCTTGATTTTAAAGTGAGTGCCAGGCTCAAATCAAACGGATATTTCGGATCGCTGAGCTGGGATGGGAAAGAATATAAGTACGCTGTATTGAGTGAAATTCCCCAGCACGTTACCTTTGGAATTGGAGATACTGTCGAAACGACAGGTTATTCAGCCATATTCCCCGAAGGAATAGTTATCGGAACGGTAAACGGATTTGAGAAATCTGGCGGCGATTTTTATAAAATAAAAGTTTTGCTGCAGACAGATTTTAAAAAACTTCATTTTGTATCAGTCATTGGCAACATAAAGAAGAAGGAACAACTTGAACTTGAAAAACAATTTCAATGATTAACAGGATATTAAGATTCAGCCTGATCTTTGTTTTGCTGATCCTCATGCAGGTTCTGGTATTTGATAATATACGGTTCGGAGGATATATAAATCCGTACATATATGTCATGTTCATTCTCCTGCTGCCGGTTGAAATACCTTCCTGGCTTCTGCTGCTTATTTCTTTTGGCACGGGAGCGGTAATGGATATATTCTGCGGTTCGCCCGGCATGCATACTTCCGCAACTGTTCTCGCTGGTTTTGTAAGACCATACGCATTAAGGATCATCTCACCCCGTGACGGATATGAACCCGGCGCCGATCCGTCAATGTTGATTTACGGTTTGAGATGGTTCCTTATATATACATCATTTATTATTCTTATCCATCATACCGCATTATTTTACCTCGAAGTTTTCAGGTTTGCCGACTTTTTCCGCACATTGCTGAGGGTATTCTTGAGCTCTGCTTTTTCAATTACCTTTATTATTCTGCTTGAATACTTCAGGAAAGGAAAGTAAACAGCCATGAAGGATGCATTCGTAAATCGGAAATACATGGTAATGGGACTTATAATCATTGCTGCCGTAGCATTGATTATAAGGCTGTTTATCATTCAGGTTGTCAAGGATACATACAGATTATCGGCCGATAACAATGTTCTAAGGTATGTAACTCAATACCCTGCCCGCGGTTTGATATATGACCGATATGGTAATCTTATCGTTTCCAACCAGGCAGCCTATGACCTGATGGTCGTCCCTGCCCAGACAGCAAAACTCGACACTATAACTTTTTGCAACGATCTGGGAATCTCAGTCGAGGTGTTCAGGGAAAGGATGAAAGCAGCAAAGATTTATTCCCGGAGAGCACCATCGGTCTTCCTGAAGCAGATTTCAATGGAGACTTATGCAAAATTCCAGGAGAAATTGTTTACATACCCGGGCTTTTATGTTCAGCCCAGGACATTGCGAAAATATTCACGCCCTGTAGCTGCTCACCTGCTGGGATATGTCAGCGAGGTCGATGAAGCCCTGGTAAAAAAGGACCCGTACTACAAAACCGGCGATTATATTGGAAAGCTTGGAATTGAGGAAGCCTATGAAAAGGATCTCAGGGGGAGGCGTGGTGTTAAGATTTTCATGGTCGATGTTTACAGCCGCTTAAAAGGATCGTATGCAAACGGGGGAATGGATACAGTTGCTGTGCATGGCTCGGATATAATTTCCGGGTTGGACCTTGACCTGCAGGAGTATGGAGAAAAGCTCATGCAGAACAAGACAGGCAGTATAGTCGCCATTGAGCCGGAGTCAGGAGAGATACTTGCGCTTATCTCTTCTCCCAATTATGACCCCGGATTGCTGGTAGGCCGTGTGCGTTCCGAAAACTTTGCCAGGCTACAGTCAGATACAATTTATAAACCACTGTTTAACAGGGCATTCATGGCATCATACCCTCCGGGATCAACGTTTAAACCAATCAACGGGCTAATAGGTCTGCAGGAGAAAGTTATTGTTCCTTCAACAGAGTTTGGGTGCAGCAACGGCTACCATGCCGGATCGATTACAGTAAAATGTCATTCACACCGTTCACCTCTTAATCTGGTAGAGGCTATTGCATATTCATGTAACTCATACTTCTGCCAGACATACAGAAGGATCCTTGAAAATCCGGAGTACGGTTCGATTTCCGAAGCATTTGACAAATGGAAAACCTACTTAAACGAGTTCGGCTTAGGCAAGAAGCTCGGATCGGAATTTCCAAATGAGCTTAATGGTGTAATTCCTTCTTCAGCATATTTCGACAAATTATATCACAAAGGCGGATGGAAAGCCCTGACAGTGATCTCAATGGCGTTTGGACAGGGAGAGATCGGTACAACACCACTTCAGATGGCCAACATGACTGCCGCAATCGCGAACAGGGGTTATTATTATACTCCTCATATTGTAAAGTCAATTGGTAGTGATCACAAAATAGATCCGCGTTTTACAGTTAAGCACACTATCAGTATTGATTCGATTAATTTTGAATCAATCATTAAAGGAATGGAAGATGCCGTCAATGGAGGTCCCGGTGCTACAGCACGAGGTGCCGCCCTTGACAGTATAATTATATGCGGAAAGACAGGAACAGCCCAGAACCCGCATGGAGACGATCACTCGGTTTTTATTGCCTTTGCACCCAAAGATCATCCTAAAATTGCCATCGCAGTTTACGTTGAAAATTCGGGATTCGGAGCAACCTATGCTGCACCCGTTGCCAGCCTGATGATTGAAAAGTATTTGAGACGAAGAATTACAAACAAACCAATGGAGCAGAGGATGCTTGAGCTGAACCTGCTCCATAAACTTACAGAACCGAAAATTGAGAAGCAGCGTACTTATCTGGAGGGGGATTGATAAGACAACAGTTCTTATTTTCCTGCTTATGATCGTCATGGGCTGGTTCAATATTTATGCAGCCGTATATAATGATGAGCACGGGGAGATCTTCAACTTCACCCAGAGATATGGGAAACAGTTCATTTGGATAATAGCAACCCTTGTGCTGGCTGTTTTTATCATGATTATAGACAGCAGGTTTTATCTCTTTTTTGCATGGTTCATTTATGCCATAACGATGCTTCTTTTAATTCTTGTTTTGGTTTTAGGCAAGGATATTAACGGTGCCAGGTCGTGGTTTGAATTTGGTCCGATCAGCCTTCAGCCCTCAGAATTTGCTAAATTCGGAACTGCACTTGCCCTGGCAAGCTTTCTTAATAACCGAAGTAATGATCTTACAAAGCTTAAGGTCATCGCTCCTGCAGTAGGTATAATTCTTTTTCCGGCACTCCTTACTGCTCTTCAGCCTGATCTTGGTTCGACAATAGTTTTCTTTTCTTTTTTTCTTGTGCTATTCAGAGAAGGAATGAGCCCTTTCATCTTTGTTTCGGGATTACTGATGGTATTGCTTTTCTTCCTCACAGTTCTGTTCAACAACGTGTACCTGGAGATCGTACTTATTGCAATAGCTTTCCTCATGGTCTGGCTTTCCACAAGAAAATGGAAACTCTTGCTTACGGGGATGGTAACGATGCTCTTTATCGGAGGAATATTGTATACCCTTAATTATTTTGTCATTAAATCATTTGGCAATGAGACCATCCTGGTAATGACCCTGCTGTTTTCAGGAGTTGCCTATGCATATTATTTTTATACTAAAAAAGCAATTACCCTTTTTGTAATCTATCTCTTCCTTATGGGAAGTATACTTTACATTAATTCAGTTGATTTTGCATTCAATCACGTGCTTAAACCCCATCAGAAGGAAAGAATTGAAATTATGCTTGGTTTTAAAACTGACACTCACGGTACAGGATACAATGTCAACCAGTCTATAATTTCAGTTGGTTCAGGTGGATTCAAGGGCAAGGGTTATCTCCAGGGCACCCAGACTAAATTCAAATTTGTTCCTGCTCAGAGTACTGATTTTATTTTCTGTACTGTCGGTGAAGAATGGGGTTTTCTCGGATCTCTGGTTGTGATCGGATTATATGTTTTCCTTCTCATCAGGCTGATAATACTTGCAGAGCGGCAGCGATCGAATTTTTCAAGGATTTATGGTTATGGCGTCGCAAGCATCCTCTTCATGCATTTCTTCATTAATATAGGAATGGCAATTGGTCTGGTGCCTGTTATCGGCATTCCTCTTCCATTTTTCAGTTATGGGGGAAGCTCACTTTGGGGATTCACACTGCTGCTGTTCATCTTTCTGAGGCTTGATGCCGGCAAGACTGAGTACCTGGCATGATCAGAACGGGATGGTGATCCTGTGCGAAATCTCTACGCCGAAATCTTTCTCCACATAATCGATAAGCTGCGGAAAAAATTCCATAAAATCTTCCTGGAGAGAAGAATAGTTTTTCTTCAGGGCACGCATGGCAAAGCTGGTCTCATTTGGCAGAGTGGTCCTTTTGCTGAGTGTCCTTAGCACATGCCGGATACCATTCAAGGTCTGGTAAGATTCTATCCAGTTGTTAATAATAAAAAATGGCATCATTTCCCGGACGTTATCGGGTAGTATCTCGTAATTGTTCACCAGGGCCCTGTAAAAATTATAGGTCACACTTTCAAGAGGGCGACGCGAAAAAAAATCCCACTCCCTGGTAAGGAAATGATCGTAAATGATATCTGTAATGACACCTGAATATTTATGGTATTTTTTTGAGAAGAAGATTTTGCTGCGGTGAACAACCGGATGGCTGTCGGTGAAACCATCGATGTTCCGGTGAAGTATTATTCCCTTCCTGATAAGATCAGGATATTTCAGATAGTCGCGGCCCTTTACATAATCACCTATGTAATTGCCGATAATTATTTGATCAGAATCACCGGAAAGGTATATGTGGGCCAGAACATTCATATAGATTTATAATAGTACAAAGAATCTGCCATATCTGTTTATGTTATAGAGAACATTTTGTCACACATGGTTGCAAATCATCAATAAAACAAAGTTAGATGATTGTTTTACAGAAGGATAATACATAGTGACGGCATATAAAAAAATCCCTTTAAACACTCGGAATTACGGTACGCAAATTATACATTTGTTGATTCATTTTAAAATGGATTTTCTTTCAACTCAAAAATAAATATTTTAAACAAGGAGGATTTATGACCAGGAGAAATGTCATTATTATTGGAGCCGCCGGCAGGGATTTTCACAATTTCAATACTTACTTCAGGGATAATGAAAATTATAATGTAGTTGCATTTACTGCAGCTCAGATACCCGATATTGCAGGGAGAAAATATCCTAAAGAATTGGCAGGCAAGCTTTACCCCAAAGGAATTCCAATCTATGTTGAAGCTAATCTTCCTGAACTCATAAAGAAATTAAAGGTAAATGATTGTATTTTTTCGTACAGCGACGTACCATATCAGAGGGTAATGTCTGTCAGTGCTATTGTAAATGCAGCCGGTGCCAGTTTTGTTCTTCTCGGCCCTGATGATACAATGGTCAAAAGCACAAAACCGGTAATTGCCGTAGGCGCGATCCGAACAGGATGCGGTAAAAGTCAGACCTCGCGAAGGATTATCGAGATACTCATGGCTAAAGGATTAAAGGTAGTAGCAATTCGTCACCCTATGCCGTACGGCGACCTGAATGTCCAGAAGGTTCAGCGCTTTGCAGTTGTGAAGGATCTTGAAAAACACAAATGCACGGTCGAGGAGATGGAGGAATATGAACCTCATATTGTCAGGGGTAATGTGATCTATGCAGGAGTCGATTACGAAGCTATTCTCAGGAAGGCTGAAAAAGATCCTGCCGGTTGCGACGTTATTCTCTGGGACGGAGGAAATAACGATTTTCCTTTCTATAAGCCGGACCTTATGATTACAGTTACAGACCCTCACAGGGCCGGCCATGAACTTAGATATTACCCTGGCGAAGTCACCCTTCGTATTGCCGATGTGGTGGTGATCAATAAGATGGACAGCGCCTCGCCTGAGTCTATCCAGATTGTCCGTGAAAGCATTGAAAAGGTGAATCCAAAAGCAATCGTCATCGACGGAGCATCACCAATTAAAGTTGATGATCCGTCATTGATCAGAGGGAAGAGAGTGCTCGTTGTAGAGGATGGGCCGACGCTTACCCATGGTGAAATGAAAATAGGTGCAGGTGTTGTGGCTGCCCGTAAATTCGGCGCTGCTGAACTCGTTGACCCGCGTCCATATACGATAGGGAAAATGAGTGAGACATTCAGGCTCTATCCGAATATCGGAACATTGCTTCCTGCAATGGGATATGGCGATGAGCAGCTTCACGACCTGGAGAAAACGATCAACAATACAAAATGTGACAGTGTCATCATAGCCACGCCTATCGACCTGAACAGGATAATAAAGATTAAGAAGCCCAATACCAGGGTTTACTATGACCTTCAGGAGATCGGCGATCCTAATCTGACACAAGTGCTTGATGAGTTTGTGAAGAAATTCAAACTTAAGGGTAAAAAATAAAAGAACTAACACTGAGAAAATCCGGAGAACCACAGAGAGCCACAGAGATTATAGCATTCTAACTCTGTGTCACTCTGTGTCTTCTCTGTGTAGCTCTGTGTAAATTCTTGATTATCTCCTTACTCTGGCATTTCCTTTCCAGATGCTCCAGACCTGTTCTTCATCGGCAGGCTGGCCATAATCAGTAACAACTGTTGTTGCAAGAGCACCGGTAGCCCATCCGAACTGGATCCATTTTTCCGGTTCCCATCCCTTCAGTATGGCATAAAGCAATCCTCCCACGAACCCGTCTCCGCCTCCAATGCGGTCGAGAACATGTATTTCTCGGGGTTCTACAACATGCCAGTTGTCACCCTCAAGCATAATCGCTCCCCAGAGATGTTCATTGGCGTTTATCACCTGACGCAGGGTTGTTGCAAAAACTGATGCATTCGGGAATGTCTTTTTTACCCTGCTGATCATTTCCTTGAAGCTCTCTATTTTGGCAGCAAGATCTTTTCCACCCTCTTCAGGACCCTTGATTCCCAGGCAGAGCTGAAAATCTTCCTCATTGCCCACCAATATATCGGCAATGCCTGCTATCTCCCTGAATATGGCAGCCAGTTCTTTTTCGCGGTTCTTCCAGAAGGTAGCCCTGTAGTTAAGGTCGAATGCTATGCGGGTTCCATGTTTCTTTGCAGCTCTTGCCAGCTCAAGACAGAAGTTGCCTGTTTCGGGCGACATGGCGGCGATTAATCCTGAAAGATGCAGTATCTGTACACCTTCGGTTACAAAAAGGCGATTAAGATCGAAATCCTTAACGTTCAGTGTTCTTCCCACTTCACCTGCCCGGTCGTTATGTACTCTTGGCCCGCGTGATCCATATCCGCTGTCGGCAATATTGAACTGGTGCCGGTAACCCCATGGGCCACCCTGCTCAACCTCAACACCTTCATATACAATATGCCTGCTGCTGAGATCATCTTTGATGAATCTTGCGATCGGGCTCTCTTTTACAAAAGTTGTGAGCACCTTGACCGGAAGTCCGAGATAAGATGAAACACTTGCTACATTTGTTTCAGCGCTGGTAGCCTGCATATGGAACATATTGCTGCAATGAACGGGCTGCCCGTTTAAAGGTGTGATTCGTATTCCCATGCTAGAGGGTACAACCAGTGACCACATGAAATCTTTCTTAAGTTCTATTTTCATAATGATTATACTTAAAACAGTTATTATTTATTTTAATCTTTCTTTCAGTTTCTTGCCGGCCTCTTCAAATCCGGGTTTGTTAAGCAGTGCGAACATATTTTTCTTATAAGCTTCAACTCCGGGCTGATCGAATGGATTGACATCAAGAATATATCCGCTTACGGCACAAGCCAGCTCGAAAAAATAGATCAGTTGCCCTGTGTAGTACTCATCAAGCATCGGGATCTCTATTTTTATTACCGGGACATTGCCATCATTATGGGCGAGGATGGTTCCGGTTTCGGCATTGTGATTTACCTCGGAGAGTCTCATACCGGCAAGGTAATTAAGCTGGTCGGAATCATCTTTTTCAAGCGGGATAGTAAGTTTCTTCCCGGGTTCCTTTACCGAGATGATGGTTTCGAACAGGATTCGCTGTCCATCCTGAATGTATTGTCCCATCGAATGGAGATCAGTTGTGAAGTCAACGGAAGCAGGGAAAATGCCTTTCCCGTCTTTCCCCTCACTCTCACCAAAGAGCTGCTTCCACCATTCGGAGAAATAGTGAAGCTTTGGCGTAAACCCGACGAGTATCTCAACAGGCCTGCCGGTCCGAAGGACCAGGTTTCTTGCCGCAGCATAGATCAGTACGGGGTTGGCAGCGCCATTTTTATTATTCACTGTTGCTTCCTCCATGGAAAGAGCACCTTTAACGAGCACTCTGATATCGATCCCGCTGACTGCAATTGGAAGTAAGCCGACGGGGGTAAGGACAGAGTACCTTCCTCCAATATTGTCAGGGATCACGAATGTCTCATATCCGTTTGTTTCTGCGAGAGACCTTAATGCACCCTTTTTTTCATCGGTAATTGCCACTATCCTTTCAGCAGCCTTTTGCTTGCCTATTTTCTTTTCAAGATTATCCTTCAGCATTCTGAATGCAATCGCAGGCTCAGTGGTTGTGCCTGATTTGGAGATTACAATTATTGAATAGTTTCTGTCTTCAAGTATTTCGAGTAGATCCGACATATAATCCTCACAAATATTCTGTCCGGCAAAGATTATTTCATGATGTTTTTTCTTTAAAAGCGGAGTGAAGGAATGGGAGAGAGCCTCGATTACTGCTTTTGCACCCAGGTATGATCCTCCTATGCCAATAACAACTGTTGTATCGGAGACAGACCTGAGCTGTTTTGCTTTTTTTTCAATCTTGTCAAACTGAGCAGCTATATCACCGGGAAGGGTGAGCCAACCAAGAAAATCGCTCCCGGCTCCGGTGCCTTCCTTCAGTATCTCAAGGTGCCGTACCGATTGCTGGGCTAAAGCAAATACTTCTTCAGAGGGGACAAATCCCTCTGCATTTTTAAGGTTTATGCTTAAAATATCTTTCATCTGGTTTAAATTTTCGAAAATTCCTAAGGTGTACAAAGTTACAAAAAAACCGTCAGGAACGACCCTGACGGCTTGTAATAAATGTGATATATATAATTGAGAAGAGACTACTTTTTATGAATGCCGCCGGCACTGGAAGCATGTGCGTCAATAAGTCTGGGATCTCCCTTATAATTTATATCCCCGGCACTTGAGGCTCTTGCCGTAAGCTTGTCGGTTACGAAGACATCTGCATCACCAGCACTTGAAACTGAAACATCTGCCTCTCTGGTCTTTAGATTGTATGCATAAAGATCGCCTGCGCTGCTTAAATCTGCCTCAAGCATATCAGTTTCACCGGTAAGGGAGATATCGCCCGAGCTGCTGCCATCAACTTTAATTTCTTTTGCATATACCTCAAGCCTGATATCGCCAGCACTGCTTGCATTCAGTTCGAGATTATCGGTTTTTACAGGCGTTATACCCACAATATCTCCTGCACTGGTAGTGGAAAGCGATTTTATATCCTTCATTGTCACATGAACCCTTTTTCTTTCAGCTTCGCGGATGTTAACATCATTATCAATACGAATGTACAGTTCATCGCCCCTGATTTCTGTAAGAATATATTGGTGGAGGTTCTCATCAGCTTCAACAGTAATGCTCATATTGTCGCCCTGTGACAGGTATAAGTCAATTCCGGTGCTGACTTTTACGCTAGTAAATGATCCGGCTATACGTTCCTTTTTCACAACATTTCTGTTGCCGTAAACAGTCCTGCGGAACTGCCCGTTTATACATGCTGTTGCTGCCAGGCAAAGAATGATTACTGTAAAATACTTCAGATTTTTCATGGTTTATATTTTTAATTTTTGAATGTTCTGATAAAAAGACATGGATAATTTCTGTTTGTTGCATAAACCCTGAATAAAAAAATAAGTATTGGTAATCAGGAGATTCCTCATTCCGCCTGCCCCTTCGATTTGGCTTCATTTAGAGCGTCAGTGAGGAATCTCATTATTCAATTACGACATTTAAAAATGGGTTGAATAAGTTTTGTATCTTAGTGAATTACCCGAAAACAGAACCGGAGATGAAGAAAACATTTATCATTTTGCTGACTGTCTGTGTCTCTCAGGTATTTGAAATATGCCTTGCACAGGAAGGAAACAGACTGAAACTATGGTACGAAAAGCCTGCTTCTGTATGGGAAGAGGCACTCCCGATTGGTAATGGAAGGCTTGGAGCGATGATCTTTGGCGGGCTTGAAGCTGATCATATCCAGTTTAATGAAGAGACTCTATGGTCGGGCGCACCTCATGATTATTCGCATCCGGGCGCATACAAATCACTTGCGGAAATAAGGGAACTCTTATGGCTTGGAAAACAAAAGGAAGCTGAAGACCTGGCGCTCGAAAAATTCATGAGCGTTCCGCTGAGACAGGAGAAGTACCAGCCTTTCGGGGACTTATGGATATGCTTCCCGAAACATGAAAACATTACCGGTTACAGAAGGGAGCTTGACATCTCAAAAGCTATTTGCTCAACATCTTTTAAAGCCGGCGATACAACTTATACGAGAAGGTACATCGCAAGTTTCCCTGATAATGTAATTGGTGTCAGCCTGACATCTGACAGGAAAAAGGCACTCTCGTTCGACGTCATTCTTACTGCGATTCATGAGGGTGCATCAGTTATGGCTGCCGAGGACGGGATCATTGAATTAAAGGTAAAAGTGAAGGATGGCGCTCTATTCGGAACTGCCATTGCAAAGGTCAGGATAAAGGGTGGAAAGATTTCGGTAACTGCCAATAAACTGCATATTGAAAAAGCCGATGAGGCAATAGTGTGGCTTGCAGCTGCAACAAATTTCATCACCCCTAAAAATGTTTCAGGGAACCCTGAATCACTCTGCTTTAATTGTCTGAATGCTTTGGGCAATAAATCATTTGAGAATGTTCAAAAGACTCATGTGCTTGATTATCAAAAGTATTTCAACAGGTTTTCAATTGGCCTCGGGACCTCTGGAAATGAAAACCTTCCGACAGATGAAAGGATTAAGGCTATTCCTGAAAAAATGGATAATTCCCTTGTCGCCCTTTATGTTCAGTATGGACGCTATTTGCTTCTCTCAAGCAGTCGTCCCGGGACATACCCGGCAAACCTCCAGGGAATCTGGAATGATAAGCTGAACCCTTCCTGGGACAGCAAATATACGGTCAACATTAATACTGAAATGAACTACTGGCCCGTAGAGGTACTGAATATTGCAGAGTGCCATGAGGCATTGTTCAAAATGATAAATGAGGTTGTCCCTTCAGGAGAGAAAGTTGCCAGGGAACATTATAATGCCAGGGGGTGGGTCCTTCATCATAACACCGACCTGTGGAGAGGCGCTGCACCTATAAATGCCTCAAATCATGGCATCTGGGTATCAGGCAGTGGCTGGATGGCGCAGCACTACTGGGAGCATTTCCTATACAGCCGCGATATTGGTTTCCTGTCTGCCACTGCATGGCCGGTAATGAAAGGTGCTGCAATGTTCTATGTCGATTTTTTGGTGAAGGATCCCAAGACCGGATGGCTTGTTTCGGCTCCTTCCAACTCACCCGAAAACGGAGGTCTCGTATCCGGTCCCACAATGGATCATGAGATTATAAAAAGCCTGTTCAAAGCATGTATTGAGGCCTCTGAAATACTGGGCCGCGATAAACAGTTTGCCGATACTCTGAAGCAAAAACTTCAGAATATTGCCCCTTGCCAGGTTGGCAAATTCGGACAGTTGCAAGAGTGGATGGACGACATTGATGACCCGAATAACAAGCACAGGCATGTTTCCCATCTCTGGGGAGTTTACCCAGGGAAAGAGATCAACAGGGACGATACACCCGACCTTATGAAAGCTGCCAGGACATCACTTGTTGACAGGGGAGATGAAGGAACCGGATGGAGCCTTGCCTGGAAGATCAATTTCTGGGCCAGGTTCCTTGATGGAAACCATGCCTGGAAATTAGTCCAGATGTTATTAAGACCCCAGGGTATATCCGTTACCCAGGCAACAGGCGGCGGATCTTCAGGAGGTGGTTCATATCCCAATCTTTTTGACGCTCATCCTCCTTTCCAGATCGACGGTAATTTTGGAGGTTCTGCAGGTATTGTCGAGATGCTGATGCAGAGCCACCTGAAGTCGATTGATATTCTTCCGGCCCTGCCTGATGGGCTCCCTTCAGGCCATATCAAAGGCATTCGCGCCAGGGGCGGCTTTGAACTTGAGATTTCCTGGGAAGGAGGGAAGCTTGTTTCGCTAAAGGTAACTTCAAAAGCCGGTTTGCCCCTTAACTTAAGATATGGCGATAAGGTTTATTCTTCTTCAACTAAAAAAGGAGAGATAAAAAGGTTTGATCCAAACCTCAATGCCATTTGAATAATTTGAGTCCTGCCATAAAGAAGATAACACCGGTTGCGCTGAGTATCATAACCGGCAGGGCCACCTGCGGGTAACCGGCACCTTCATTGAAAATGCTCCTGATCCCGTCTGTCAGTATAGTAAGTGGCAGCTTATTTATAATCTGTATGCTCCAGTCAGGAAAATTATGGTAGCTGAAGAAAATACCCGAAAGCACCATCATTGGCGTTACGATGGCATTTATCAGCCCGTTCCCGACTTCAGTATTGGAGGTATGGCATGAAACGAAAACAGCTATTCCGGCAAATGCTATATTTCCGGCAAGAAAGAGGAGTATCATGGCCGATATGCTCCCCTGGATGGTTATATGAAAAGCGATAATTGCAAATAAAATCAAAACGATAGCTTCGACAAAATTCATTGCTGTCCTTACAGTTATGAGAGCTATGAGAAAATGAGATTTCTTCATCGGTGTTGCGACGAGACGGCGCAGCAGCTTTTTTGACCTTTTTTCAATGATCCCGTAGCTTATTCCCCACATTGCCGACATCATGATGCCCATTGTTAAAAGACCCGGCACAAGGAAATCAATGTATCGCGTACCTTTAATTGTAAGCGGCTTGATCTCAGCCGATTTTTCTTCAGCAATAACGTCGCCAGACCCTATAGCGCTGCTGAGCTTGAGGTAGGTAAGCTCTGCATCTGAATTCATCGGATCGAAGTGATATTGCGCATGCCCGTCATTGCCGGTAAGAATAAGGTTTATCGTTCCTCTTTTCAGCAGGATCATTGCATCATCCCATTTAAGCTCATAGAAAAAGAAAACAGAAGTGCCCAGCTTTTCGTTTTTTATTTCAAGCTTCCAATTGTAATCTTCCTTTCCGCTTACGGGATTTTTTACACATTTGTTCTCAAGAAAATTATATACCACCGAGCTGTCACGCTCAGCAGAGCCAGCTTCATTTATCACTGCCACTTTCCTGATAACATCAGCTTTTTTTGTAAAGGCAAGTCCAAGCCCAACTGTCATAAGGATCGGGAACACTATTCCCCAGAACAGCACCCCCGGCTCTCTTATCAGTTCCCGCAAGAGAGACAATGTCAGCAGCCATAGCTGTCTCAATCTTGGAAACCTACTCATTTATTTTCCTCCCGGTTAATGAAACAAAAAGATCATCGAGAGTCCTGTGGCCTTCAAGCAGCTGGCTGAGCGTTCCCTCACGCAGGATGACGCCGTTATCCATAATGATGATATAATCGCAAAGCCTTTCGGCTTCTTCCATATAGTGAGTCGTGAGAATCATTGATGTGTTTGAACCGTCTTTCAGCTTATGCAATATCTCCCACACCTCGCGCCTGGCGTTTGGATCGAGCCCTGTTGTTGGTTCATCGAGAAGCAAAATTGCAGGTGTGTTTATCAGTGCTATGCCGAGAGCAAGTCTCTGCCTTTGTCCGCCGGAAAGATTAACGACATATGCCCTTCTTTTTTCCTCCAGTCCCACGAGATCGATTATTTCATCGACTCTTTTCTTTCCCATATCGAAAAAACTGGCAAAAAGCTCGAGAGTTTCGGTAACCCTCAGCTTATCGATGAACATTGTCTCCTGGAGTGATAGCCCGATGATCTTGTGAAGCTCATCCTCGTTCCCTTTCCAATGTTTTCCTATTATGGTAATATCACCCTTGTCGGGCTTTTGTATCCCTTCGATCATTTCAACCAGGGTGGTTTTGCCGGCACCATTTGGACCAAGGATTGCCACAAACTGCCCTTTTGGAATATTAAGGCTTATCCCTTTTACTGCCTGAACAGTCTTAAAGGATTTCCAGACTTCCCTGACTTCTATTACGTTTTCAGCGCCCATATTTTAATTGAACAGGCGAAAATAAGAATTGTTTAATAAACTTAAAGGTATTTGCATACAATGCAGATGAAGGTTTTAACATTATTTAGTAGAATTTCCTCTCCGTTTTTCCTAACTTTATAAAAAAATGAGCACAAATAAATCCATAATCCTTCTTCTCTGCCTTGTGACGGTTTTCGGCTGCAAACCCCGTAAATCAGAGAAAGTAGCTGAAAATTTACCGGAACCGCCAAAGAAAAGCTTATCAGGCAGTTTCGCCATCAGCGGTGCCTATGCTCTCTATCCGCTGGTTTCGCAGTGGGCAAATGAATTCATGGCACTTAATCCGGATGTCAAGATTGAAGTTGCTGAAACCGGCACAGGGCAGGGTATTTCCGACTTGATCGATAATAAGGTTAAACTTGCAATGATCTCGAGGCCATTAAGTGATGAAGAAAAAGAATCCGGAATCTGGGTCGTTCCCGTTGCAAAGGACGGAGTAGCTCCAATAGTGAATCAGAAAAATCCCTACCTCAGGAATATTCTTCAGCATGGGATGAGCCCTGATAAAATGCAGAAAGTGTTCACGGGAGATAAATCGATGCTTTGGGGAGATATTCTCGACACAGTCGGGAAAGATAAAATTATCGTTTTTTCGAGGGCAGATGAATCAGGTGCTCAGGATGTTTTTGCCAGCTTCCTTTTCAGGAAAGCATCTGATATGAAGGGGATAAAGGTCACCGGTGATGATGAAATGATAAAATCCGTCCGGGAAAATCCATTAGCCATCGGATTCTGCAATTTCTCCTTTGCCTTCAATCTACCTGACGGAGAAAGGAAGGATGGCATTCAGATCGTTCCCTTTGACCTTGACTTTGATAAAACAATTGACAGGAAAGAGATTCCCTTTAAAAACCTGGAAACAGCTCACCGAGGCATCTGGTTAGGGATTTATCCGGAAAACCTTTGCAGGGAGCTGACTATTGGTTCATTAGGAAAGCCGACAGACCCTGCTGTAATTGAGTTTATTAAATATATACTGAGTGACGGGCAGGATAAGGTAAAGGGGATGGGCCTATGTGAACTTAACAATGTTTACGTCAGGTATTCCCTTGATGCGCTTAAACAGTAAAAGCTATTTTGTCCCGAATAACCTGTCGCCGGCATCTCCAAGCCCGGGAACTATATATCCGTTGCCGTTGAGCTTTTCGTCCAGCCCAGCCAGGTATATCTGCACATCGGGATGGTCCTTTTCAATCCTATTTATTCCTTCGGGAGCTCCGACAACGCAGACCAGCTTGATGGTTTTTGCACCATGAGCCTTGAGTACGCTGATCGCGGCGCTTGAGCTTCCTCCGGTAGCAAGCATCGGATCGAGCACCATCACCACGGCATCCGGAAGGTTATCAGGAAATTTGGAGTAATATGTATTTGGGAGCAGCGTCTCATGGTCCCTGTACATCCCGATATGTCCGATACGCGCCGTAGGAATCAGGTGTGATATGCCGGCTACCATTCCCAGTCCCGCCCTGAGAACCGGTATCAGGACTACCTCGCTGGCAAGTTCGTAGGTGGAACACTTTGCCAGTGGAGTTTCAATAACTATCTCTTTTAATGGGAGATCACGCGTGATCTCGTATGCCATCAGTCCGGCAATCTCTTCAAGCGTTTCACGGAATCCTTTTGTATCTGTCTCTTTGCGACGGAGAAGTGTCAGCTTATGAGTAAGAAGCGGGTGTTTAAGGAGGTTCAGCATGTTTAATTGGTTTGAGATTATCAAAGATAATTGGAAATTTGATATTCAATTTAGATACTTCCATTTTGAAGTGAAGACCATTATAAGGATGTTCTCCTGGCGCTATCTTTTATTTGATTTGTGTCTCTCCCTTTCGTAATTTTAACATTAGAATAGAATTATATGCCAGGCCTCTTTAATGATCTTGAAACTAAATATTTCTTAGTATTTTATTTCCTGTGCAAATCAAGATTCAGGAATTTCAATGAAAGCGATATTAAGAAGTATCAAAATAATAGGATAAAAAAGATCGCAGAATATGCCGTTGATCATTCGAAATTCTATAAGGAATATTTTTCAGGTTTTGATTTAAATAATTTCACATCGCTGCCTACTATCAATAAAAAAATAATGATGGATAACCTGACTGATTTCAATACGATCGGATTATCTAAAGACGAAATATTGAATTTCTGCCTGGAAGTCGAGAAAACAAGAAATTTTTCAAAAAGGCTGAAAGGACTGAATATCGGGATGTCTTCTGGTACAAGCGGGAACAAAGGTGTGGAAATTGTAACCCCGCGAGAGGAAAATTATATGAAAGCCGCTTTGTTTGCGCGCTTTGATTTTCCCAAAAACGAAAAAATAAATCTTGCTTTTATCTTAAGAGTCAGTGCGCCGGCATTTAATCTGGATAAGTTTGGCCATAGGCTGACATATATAAGTCAGATGAATTCTATTGATGAAATAGACAAACAGCTTGAAGAAATATATCCCAATGTTATTTCTGCACCACCATCTATGCTGAAATTAATAGCTGCAGAGGTTGAAAATGGCAGATTATCAATTAATCCCAAACGATTAATTTCTTATTCGGAAATACTCTATTCTGATGTTATGGATTATCTGATCAAAGTTTTTAAGTGCCCCGTTCATCAGATTTATAAATGTACCGAAGGACCCATCGCTATTTCATGCAAATATGGCCAGTTGCACATTAATGAAGATCTGGTGCTTGTCGAAACCTTGAATAATGACGGAACAATTACGTCAACCGGTCAGCCTTGCCAGAAATTGATTGTCACTGATCTGCACAAAAAATCACAGCCGATAATCCGTTATGAGCTAAATGATATTATTACCATTAGCCCTGATATGTGTAAATGCGGATCATATTTCAGGGTGATAGAAAATATTCAGGGCAGAGCTGATGATCTTTTCTGGGGGGAAAATATAAAAACTAACGAATGGCAGTATATTTTCCCGGATTATATTAGCAGAGCTATTATTTCTGCTTCAGAGGATATTGACGAATACCAGGCCATACAAAGTACTCCTGATGATGTTTTGATCAGAATTCAATTAAAGAACGGGGTTAATCGGGATCAGTTTAACAGCCAGGCGGTCATCGAAAATATTAATAATGTTTTTAGCGGTTATCACTGCAGACTGCCCAAAATATCAATTGTGTTTGAAAAGCCGGAATTCAACAGGAATTCAAACAAGCTAATAAGGATTCATCGAAATTTTAGTAAAAACTAAAGTAATGATGCAAGACAAAAGAATTGAATCACTGGATATTTTAAGAGGTATGGCGTTAATGTTTATAATACTTTTTCATTCATCGATATATAACTATGCAAATATTAATAAGATTGATTTCAGCAATCCGCCAATAATAGTTGTTTTAATGAGTTTTATGGCTCTGTGGGGTGGAATATTTATAATTTATTCAATGGTTGTAAACACGATAATGCTTCTTGGAAGAAGTCAAAAAACAGTAAGTTTTAAAATCTTCTTATATCCGATTATTGCAGGAATTATCTATCTGTTATTTCACTACATCTTAAATGTTTTTTTAGGCAGATGGAGTCTTGATTTCGTCAACAACAATCCCGACCTGACCGCTGTCGCCAGTTCTATACGCAACATGCACCTTTCACTTCCTCATTTTACAAAGCTTTTTGAGGGTTCATCATTATCAGCAGTTGCGCTTAATCTTATTATTTTGTCATTAGTTCTGTTCTTATTATTGAGAAAAAATGGGATAGCAAAAGAAAACAGGAATTATCTGATATTAGGGATTTCAGGTGTTTTAATCATGTTTCTCTCTTTGATCAGAATTCCGATTTTCCATTTATTCACAGAGGCAATAGAAATGAAGAAATATTTCTCAGCGACTTTTTTTAGTTTCCTTCTTGCCAATCCTTATCCGCTTCTGCCATATCTGGCTTACGGTTATTTTGGAGCAATGATGGGCATGATGATCTATAAAGGGAGGAATAAATTACTGAAGTTTATATTCATTCCATTAGGAATATTTTTTCTCTTCTATGGATTCTTCGGCATGATGAATTTCGAAAAAACGATTTCGACGCCGGATTACTTCTGGTATTTCAAGACAAATTTTGAGCTCGGAATATTTATGTTGTTATTGATTTTTACAGTATTATTTCTGGAGCCAAAATCTGATTTACTGAATAAACTATCAGTTTTAAAATGGTTTAGCAGAATAAGTCTGACAATTTATATGTTTGAAACGGCTGCTTCTGAAATATTCAGAATTGCGCTGCTTCAGGTTTGGCCGTCATGGAATCAGACGATTAATGGGTGTTTATTATTCGGAAGCATGAATATTGTTTTATGGATCGTAATATTATTTTTCTGGGCGAAAATAAATTTCAAATACAGTTTAGAATATTATTGGGTTAAATTCTTTAAAAGAATTGGCAAGGATTCAACAAAAATGGAATTTTAAATAAGCCATTTCCCGACGGCTTCCGGGCTTAACCCTGTTAGTCCAAGCTTGTTCTTCTTGTTGTAACCATTAAGATCATTTGCAAGCTTGCCTGGTTTTTCTGTTTCTCTGAGTTTGGATACTGTAGTAAAACCAAGGCTTTTCAACGGTTCAATCCATTCCTCAGGAACTCCGAGAGCTAAATATTCTTCTTTTTGACTTTCGACTTTCGACTTTTGAGTCTCAGGTTTCATCTGAGGGAAAAGCAGTACATCCTGTATTGATGGTTGATTGGTAATAAGCATCGTCAGCCTGTCGATTCCCATTCCCATCCCTGATGTGGGCGGCATGCCGTATTCAAGCGCCCTTACGAAATCAGAATCAATAAACATAGCTTCGTCATCACCTTTTTCAGAAAGTCTCAGCTGGTCCTGGAAACGTTCCATCTGGTCAACCGGATCGTTCAGCTCTGAATAGGCATTGGCAATCTCCTTGCAGTTGATGAAGAGCTCAAACCTCTCTGTCAGACCCGGTTTGCTCCTGTGCATTTTTGTAAGAGGTGAAGTTTCAGTGGGATAATCAATAATGAATGTCGGCTGAATAAACGTGTGTCCACATTTTTCACTGAAGATGGCATCAACAAGCTTACCCTTTCCCATAGTCTGATCATTTGCAATTCCAAGCTTTTTGCAAACATTCCTGAGCTCTTCTTCATTCATTGATGCGATATCTAGGCCGGTATTCTCTTTTATTGAATCGAGCATGCTTATCCTTTTATAAGGCGGGTTTAAATTTATGACCTTATCTTCAAAGACTATTTCAGTTTTTCCCTGGATTTCCATAGCAACTTTGCTTATGATCTCTTCGGTGAATGTCATCATCCAGTTATAATCCTTAAAAGCAATGTAGATTTCCATCACTGTGAATTCGGGATTATGAGTCCTGTCCATTCCCTCGTTGCGGAAATCCTTTGCAAACTCATAAACACCCTCAAATCCGCCTACAATCAGGCGTTTCAGGTAGAGTTCGTTTGCTATTCTCAGGTAAAGAGGAATATCGAGAGAATTATGATGTGTTATAAACGGCCTTGCTGAAGCGCCTCCGGGTATTGGCTGAAGGATGGGTGTCTCAACTTCGAGGTAACCCCTTGAATTGAAGAGCTCGCGCATCGACTGAATGATCCTGGTTCTTTTGCGGAAAACGTCACGCACATGCGGATTGACAATCAGGTCGACATACCGCTGACGGTAACGCATCTCCGGGTCAGTAACTGCATCGAACAGGATTCCATCCTTTTCCTTCACAACAGGAAGAGGCCGGATTGATTTACTGAGCACTGTAAATTCCTTTACATGAACTGTCGTTTCACCCATCTGGGTCTTGAATACAAATCCTTTAATTCCGATAATATCGCCAATGCCAAGGAGATGCTTAAAGACAGTATTATACATTGTTTTATCTTCACCGGGACATATATCATCGCGGCGAAAATAAATCTGTACCCTGCCGGAGGAATCCATAAGCTCAGCAAAAGAAGCATTGCCCATTATTCGCCGTGACATTATCCTTCCGGCAAGGCATACATCCTGGAAATTATTTTTTTCAGGAGTGTAATTTTCCAGAATATCCTGTGCAAAAACATTTGTCTTATACTCAGCAGCCGGATATGGATTAATACCCAGTTTTCTTAATTCATCGAGAGAATTTCTCCTAATTTGCTCCTGTTCGCTCAATATCATGTTACTCATATTCTTTTTTGAAATTTGTGCAAATATAGAAAAATTATGCCTTTAAAGGATCAATGGTGCAGAGGCTCAGAGGCGCGAAGGCTCGATTATTTCTGTCTTATAGTCTATTTTCAATCTTGCCTCTTCAGGAGATGAGGCATTTCCGCATGCAGACTGGACAAACAGCGAAGCTCCCAGCACTGTGGTCTCCTTCTGATCAATTACTTTAACGGGAACTCCTGTATAACTTGCTCTCAGCTTGTTCCATAACCTGTTCTTTGATCCCCCTCCGACACAAAGGATACTTTCAGTTTTGAAGCCTCCGGCCTTTTCGAGGGCAACTTTACCTTCAACGAGCCTTTCCGATAAAGCTTCCAGCATTGCGCGATAAATATCATCACGAGTCGATTCCATTGTCAGCCCAAGGATCTGGCCACCGGGCCTGCCCTTCAGTTCTTCATAAAATTTTGGCACTATCCTGATGCCATTGGAGCCTGGTGGTACCTTTTCCGCACCCGCGATCATCGCCTCATAGACTCCATCTTTAATGTCGCTGTAAAGATTTTTCCTGGCCCATTCAAGTATTCCCGAAGCAATCCATTGATTCCCGATGTTGTAAAGGCCTTTTTGTGAATCGAGTTCAGTGGTTATAGACATATCAAGCTGCTCTTTGCCCGACTTAAAGGATTCTGATCGTACCATGAGTATCTCCCATGTGCCTGAGCTGAGAATCGGCTGATTTCTGCCGGCTCCCGACCCGAATATTGCAAATTGGGTATCGTGGCCGGTTGCGACAACCTTCGTGCCGGCAGGGATCCCTGTTTCAGCAGATGCCGCTTTTGTCACTTTCCCTGTAATTGTTCCGGGCTCGGCAATTTCTCCGAACCTGTTCGAAGGAAAGCCAATCTTTCCAAGAATATTTTCAGAGACATTCCGCGTAGAAAGTGAGGAGACCATTGAGGTTCCTGTCATTGTCGCATCGTTGATCATTTCACCCGAGAGGAAGTACGAGAATATTGACGGCATGAAGAGAAACCTGTAACTTTTATCGATAAGATCAGGCTTCTGTTCAGCAAACCATATAAGCTTATTTATTGTGTTGAAGTTGAAAGGAAGCACTCCGCTCTCACCGTAAAGGTCTCCGACAGGAATATATTTTCCGATATTTTCCATTATCGGTCTTGTTCGTTCACACTGCCAGGAGATTACCGGGTAGAGCATCTTTCCGCCCTTATCAAAAAGAGTGCCGTCGACGCCGAAGGTTGTGACGGTGACCCCTGCAATCTGGCTGCTCCGGATAGTTGTTGTTACTTTCCTTGATGCCTGGCACATCTGCTGCCAGATCCGGTTTACATCCCATATCCTGTACGATGGGTAGAAAGGATCGGGGGAACTGTTGTTCTGGTACGATTCTGAAGCCACAATTGTACCGTTGCTGTCAATTGCAATGACCCTGACATTGGTGGCACCGCAATCAAATACTATTACAATATCTTTTTCGGACATTTCAGCCTTTACCCCATATTTTTAAGGAATGCCATTGAAAAGCCAGCGCTTATCAGGGCAACGAAACATATGACTAGAAAGATAATTGTCAGGACACCGATGTAGACATAATATGATTTGAGGTTTTTCAATGCTTTTTTCATCTCTTTCCTGTCAAGTGAGTGCACGGCATTTGATGTGTGATTGGAAAAACGAAACAGAAAAAACACAGGGAAGAAGCAAATAACAGCGAAGGCCAGAATTATAACAAATACCATCCATTCAGGGAATCCGTATGTTGTTTTAGCTATTTTGAATGCTGAAAGAAAAACCCCGGTAAACAAGCCAATAATTACAATGAGCCCAACGCCAATAAAACCAAGGATTGCAAATAACATTGTCCACTTACGCGTAGTGTTAAGATAGTTAATGGAATCCTGTTCGATCTCAATTCTCCTGATCTCGGGAGCATTTTCCATAAAGTTGCTTTTTAAAATATTGACAATTAATAGTTTACTGTTAATTAATTAACAACGAAAAAATAATCTTTACCAGATTATGATTAATCTTCTATTTATACAGTGCTCCGTAGGTAGTGCATGCCCTGTAATCTGAACCCTCCTTGTCCATTCCGTAAGCATTCCATGCGCTCGGACGGAATATCTTATCTTCGGGTACGTTATGCATACAAACCGGTATACGGAGCAGAGATGCCAGTGTAATAAGGTCAGCTCCGATATGCCCGAAGCTTGAAGCAGAATGGTTTGCTCCCCAGTTGGCCATTACTGAATAAACGTCTTTAAATGGACCATTGCCTGTAAGCCGCGGAGTGAACCAGGTGGTGGGCCAGGTCGGGTCAGTCCTGTCTGTCAGTATTTTATGAACTTTTTCCGGCAGCTCGACGCTCCATCCTTCAGCGATCTGAAGGACAGGCCCAAGTCCTTTTACCAGGTTGACCCTGGAGATGGTCATTGGCATTCCGCCGACACTGTTGAATTGTGAAGAGTAACCTCCGCCCCTGAAGTATCCGGTGGCAGCAGGCATCCATTGAGTTGCCCTGAGACATGATGTGGCATCTTTATCTGTTATTTCCCAGAAAGGCTTGATACAGGCTTTGCCCCTGTTAGTCTGCCGTCCTGAAAAATCAAGCGCTGATGCGCCTGAATTGATCAGGTGGATAATCCCATTCGAAGCAAGACCTTCAGGTTTTGTTTTTGTGACTCTTTTAATAGCTTCCGGGCTCCAGTAAGTCCTTATGTCTGAGAACATCTGGGCAGTATTGGTAAGCAGATATCCAAATAGCATCGGTACTCCGTTCATTGCATCATTTTCGGTTGCAACCAGATAGGGTGGTCTGATCCCGTTCCAGTCGAAAGAGGAACATAGGATTGCTTCCATAAAATCGCCATTGGGCATATGGTCGGTCCACTGGCGCTGCCCCTGGAAACCGGAAAGAATTGCATTATGCCCATGAGACTCTTCTCCGAACCCCAGCTTTTTGAGTTTTGGATTGCCCACCATCAGGTCGCGTGCAATCATTGTCATTTTGACTACGATCTCCCATTCCTCATCTTTTCTGGCCCTTGTCTTTGGCTTGGCATTCATATCTTTTCCCTCTTTGCAGTTCTTCTTAGTCCATGCAAGAGCTTTTTTGAATTCCTCCTTGTCAAAGATCTCTTCGTCCAGGCGCCTGTTGAATTCGCTCATATCGATATACTCATTGCGCATTCCGAGATATTCCTGGAAGAAATCTTCCTTAACAATCGATCCTGCAATTCCCATTGAAACAGAGCCCATCGACAAATATGATTTACCTTTCATATATGCAACTGCAAGGCCTCCGCGGACAAAACGGATTATCTTTTCACTTACATCGTCGGGGATTGTCTGGTCTCCTGCGTCCTGAACATCATGTCCGTAAATACCAAATGCAGGTAAACCCTTCATTGTATGTCCGGCCAGTGCTGCTGCAAGGTATACGGCACCCGGACGCTCTGTACCATTGAATCCCCAGATGGCTTTTGGCATATCGGTATCCATATCAATGGTTTCGCTGCCGTAGCACCAGCATGGCGTGACGGTAAGACTTATACCGACACCGCTCTTTTTGAATTTTTCTGCACATAAAGCAGTCTCAGCCACTCCGCCGATGCAGGTATCAGAAATTACACATTCGACAGGTTTACCGTCAGGATATTTCAGGTTCGAGGAAATTAGCTTTGCAGCAAGCTTTGCCATCCCTATTGTCTGTTTTTCGAGAGATTCCCTTACGCCCTTTTCACGGCCGTCTATTACCGGGCGTATGCCCACTTTTGGAAAATCGCCGATAACTGTCTGATAGTCGCGATTTACCTTTAATTTATCATTTGCCATTTCTGAAATATTTTTAATTGTAATTTTCAATACAGACAAATATATATAAATTTTCACCTCGGTGGAACTCTGTGATCCTCTGTGTCACTCTGTGAAAGTTCTTCAAACTCTTTTTTCTTTCATAGAGATCCACAGAGAAGTCACAGAGAAACACTGAGATTTTGTACCTTTGTCATCTTAATATTTCCTGAATGCAAAGCGGAAGAAGATTACCCGGATGGCTTAAAATGCAGCGGGCAAGCGGGGAGAATTACTCAAGGGTCAGGCGGCTCGTTCGGGAGAATGCGCTTAATACTATCTGCACCAGCGGAAACTGTCCCAACATTGGGGAATGCTGGAATGCCGGAACCGCAACTTTCATGATCCTTGGCGATATCTGCACTCGTGCATGCAAATTCTGCAATACAAAAACCGGCAAACCATTGCCTCCCGATCCATCAGAGCATCAGCGGCTTGCAGAAACAATCAGAACAATGGGACTGAAGCATTGCGTAATCACTTCGGTTGACAGGGATGATCTTCCTGACGGCGGTGCATCATTCTGGGCAAATGTGATTGCCACAATAAGAAGCGTCAACCCCGGAACCACTATCGAAGCACTCATTCCGGATTTTGACGGTAAACAGGAAAATATCAATAAGATAATCAATGCAAACCCTGATCTTATTTCTCATAATGTCGAAACAGTCAGGCGGCTTACACCTCAGATAAGGACAAGGGCAAAATATGACAGGAGCCTTAGTGTCATTAAATATATTGCAGAGAACGGGAAAATCGCCAAGTCAGGATTTATGCTCGGGCTTGGAGAAACGGAGCCGGAGATACTTGAAACTGTTGACGATCTTTATAATGCAGGCTGCAGGATCCTCACTATCGGGCAGTACCTGAAGCCATCTCCGGACCACATGGATGCAGTTGAATATATTACACCCGATAAGTTTGAAATGTATCGCGAATCAGCTCTGTTAAAAGGATTTGACATAGTTGAAAGCAGGCCTTTAGTACGTTCCTCTTTTCATGCAGAGAAACATGTAAAAGCATGAGAATTTTAATTATATTGTAATGTCAAATATGATAAGCCCGTTTTGAGCTATTCTGTTAAATATGAGGATATTGGTCTAAAAGATTATAAAGAGGCATGGGATTATCAGACGACGCTCTTTAAAGAGCTTGTGGACATGAAGAAGAGCAATGAAGCCGCAAAGCCTCATGGCTCGGACAATCATCCCGGGACATTGATTTTTGTTGAACATCCCAATGTTTATACGCTTGGAAGAAGCGGTTCTGAGAATAACCTGCTTCTCGATTATATCCAGCTGAAAGCAAAGGATGCTGCCTTTTATAAAATCGACAGGGGAGGAGATATTACATTTCACGGACCCGGGCAGATTGTAGGTTACCCGATTTTTGACCTCGAGGTTATTCATATCGGATTGAAGGAATATATTTTCAGGATTGAAGAGGCAATTATAAGATCAGCCGGGGAGTTTGGTATTGTCTGCTCGAGGCTTGACGGCGGAACGGGTGTATGGATTGATCCCGAAATACCCGGGAAGGCAAGGAAGATATGTGCGATAGGTGTAAAGGCCAGCAAATTTGTTACTATGCATGGATTTGCATTCAATGTTAACACAGACCTTACATACTTCAACTATATCAACCCCTGCGGCTTTACTGACAAGGGAGTCACTTCAATTGAAAAAGAGACCGGTCGTAAGGCCGATATGAATGAAGTAAAGAAAATTGTAAAAAACAGACTCAGGGAAGTTTTTGATTTATCCTGGGTTAATAAAACAAGCTGATGGGAAAGAGATGGGTAACAAAGGAGCGTGGAGACAGTATTGTTGTAAGACAGCTTGCAGTTGCGCTTGGTGTTTCTGAATCGCTGGCCAACCTGATGGTTCAGAGAAATATCACCTCTTTTCAGGAAGCAAAAGCTTTTTTTTCACCTGACCTGAGCTACCTGCATGATCCATTTCTCATGAAGGACATGAATATTGCAGTCGACAGGCTTTCAACTGCAATCAAGAAGAATGAGAAAATACTGGTTTATGGTGATTATGACGTTGACGGAACGACTGCTGTCGCGCTTGTATATTCATTCCTGAAAGAACAATATTCAAATGTCGAATACTATATTCCCGACAGGTACAAGGAGGGTTATGGCGTATCTTTCCAGGGAATTGATTTTGCGGTTGCAAACAATTGCAAACTGTTAATTACCCTTGATTGCGGCATCAAGGCCGTGGAGAAGATAAAATATGCCAGAACCAAAGGTGTTGATGTGATAGTCTGCGACCATCATTACCCCGGATCCGAAATACCTGCCGCTGTTGCCGTTCTTGACCCTAAACAGCCGGGTTGCAGCTATCCCTATAAAGAGCTTTCAGGATGCGGTGTGGGCTTTAAGCTTATTCATGCGTATTCGAGAATTCAGAGCATCCCTTTCAGTTCCATTGCAAACTACCTCGACCTGGTTGCAGTAAGCATAGCTTCAGATATCGTACCGATAACCGGCGAAAACAGGGTTCTTGCATACTTCGGGCTTAAGCAGCTGAATGAATCACCTCGTATCGGATTAAAGGAGATCATCAGGGAAGCCGAGGTATCAAGGGCTCTTACAGTTGAAGATATAGTATTCAAAATCGGGCCAAGGATAAATGCAGCCGGAAGGATGGAAGCGGGAAGCAAAGCAGTTGAACTCCTTGTCTGCAATGACGTTAAAGCTGCAGAGGGCTTTAGCAAGGAGATCAGCAGCTTCAATACCGAACGCAGAAGCATCGACCGATCCATTACTACGGAAGCCATGCGAATGATCTCCGATAATCAGCGATCGGTAAATGCGCGAACTACAGTGCTTTACAATCCATCCTGGAAAAAAGGGGTAATCGGCATAGTGGCATCGCGACTCATAGAGACTTATTACAGGCCAACAGTTATCCTTACAGAATCGAATGGCTTCGCAACCGGTTCTGCAAGATCAGTCCAGGGTTATGACCTTTACCAGGCAATTGAAGCATGCAGCGATCTCCTCGAAAGTTTCGGCGGACATATGTTTGCAGCAGGGCTTACGCTGAAGAAGGAGAATATCCAGCCTTTCATGGAGAGGTTTGAACAGTTCGTAAACAGTACAATAACCGAAGACCAGCTTCTTCCAAGGGTTTCCATTGATACTGAACTCTCATTTAATGAGATCAATGAGGAGTTTTTCAAAATAATGAGCCAGTTCCAGCCGTTTGGCCCTGAAAACATGTCGCCCATATTTGTGTCAAGGAATGTTTTCGATACCGGCTCAGGCAAGATGGTCGGCTCAAACGGCGAACATCTCAAGCTTGACCTTTGCCAGGATTCGTCAACGGTTAAATCAATATCTGCCATAGCCTTTAACCAGGCTAACCATTTTGAGTATATCAGAGACGGGAATCCGTTTGATATTTGCTATTCAATTGAAATGAATGAGTTCCGCGGAAACAGGAATC
>Ga0209540_10000328_pt1 | contig 49400 bp, 63 predicted proteins | sample BarGraIncu01121A_FD_184501 | JGI IMG/M metagenome (GOLD analysis project Ga0209540, IMG submission 184501) | Arctic peat soil microbial communities from Barrow, Alaska - Barrow Graham LP Incubations 011-21A (SPAdes) (version 2) | ecosystem: Environmental > Terrestrial > Soil > Wetlands > Peat... | reverse complement strand
ATGGGCATGGGCATGGGCATGGGCATGGGCATGGGCATGGGCATGGGCATGGGCATGGGCATGGGCATGGGCATGGGCATGGGCATACCCCTGTGAGCGCACGTAGTGCCCATACAGGCAGGGAGATCGAACAATGGCACGACTGTACTAGTGCGTCTATTCTAAAGTCTACAATACGCGTGCCAACATGGGCAGTCTAGGCATGATGTTGCCAAATCTACACATGATTATGTGCAGAATAGATCGAGAATCTACACGACTAATCCACACGTTCTACACAACAAATCCACACGTTCTACACATCGAAGCCCGAACATAGATAGTGAGTTATACGAACAAACGTTCGATAAGGGAGATGCGCAATGACCACGACACGCACACTGAAGAGCACGACGGATGCCCGCATCCGGCTGGAGCACGGTGCATTCGAGAGTGCCGAAGGTCCGGCAGTCAATGACACAATCACGGTTCGCCTACCGGACGGAAGCAACGTTCGCATTACCGTTACCAAGTCCGAGATATGCGGCAGGCCGTCCACGTTCGGCAACATCTTCACGCACGGACTCGATAACGGCGTCGTGGATTACGTGCTCGCTACATTCAGTGACTGCGGAAAGGAGTAACTATCATGGCCACCGTCAACTATGCGCAAGTCAGGGACGCGCTCTACTATCGTGAGTCGTTCGAGCATGGTTCCTGCCATGCGATACGATACGATTCGGGCGCGTATCTCGTCTACTCGTATGGGACGTTGATTCTGCACTGTGACTTCGATTCGGATGGAGACGCGCTAACGTACTTCGATCATCGTTACTACAGCGTCACGACCTCACGACTTCAGAACATGATACGCGATCAATTTGGAATGGGAGGGACGTACTACGATGCGTGTATCATCTACCCGATAGCAGGCTAGTCTCGACACTCTCGGCTTTCCACTAGGTGGAGGTCTAGTGGAAAGACAAGAGTACCGCGACGCGGCACTCGCGCAACAGGAAGGACGTGTACCATGTTCGATCATCCCGTATCAGACGGTGCGACTGCTCCGAAGAAGCGCAACATCGGTGAAGTGTACGTGGATACCTCCATCAATCATGGCGGCACGTTTGATAGAAAGACCTTTCAGCCTGTGGTCTTTTCGGACGGGTACACTGTGGCCATCCGTGGCGTGGCGCATACCTACGTTCAGGATGCAGACGTGTCATGGTTCGAGCGCGTATGGCCTCGCGAGGGTTCGCTTGTGGGTACGTGGATCGACCCTGCAACGTCCATCGTATGGATTGACGTAGTGGTCTACACGCCTTTCCTCGGCGTGGCACGCGCTATCGGTGCCATTCACGACGAAATCAGCGTATGGGACAATGCGCGTGGCGTTGCAATCGCGGTGCACTGATGTACGCCTTCACACGCTATCTCACAGGCGTTGCGGACGACGTGATACACTCCGGCTGTCGCGTGCGCGTCAATGCACCAACATGGGCGGACGCACACCGACTCGGATGCAAGTGTCTAGAATCCTTTGGATACGCTCGCGTCGTTGTGGACGATACCTACCCCGACGGGCCGACCGACGAGCCGGAAGGGATAGTATCATGCTAGACACTTGCCCAGAGTGTGGCGCGACACTCGACGCGTTCGAGGATTGTCCAGAGTGCGGGTATTACTCGACACGTGAGGTAGAACCGCTCACGGCCGACGACCTCGCGTTGCTACACTACGAATGGGGGTTGTGATGCACTACTGCGAACACGTCCAAGGTTCTTGCATAGGTCTCACGTGTGCCATGTTCGAGGACTGCTCGGTGCATTCAGTGTCTCACAGAAGCGCCCCATACAATGATTCGACCCGGTACACCTTCACAGGCGCAACGGGCCGCACAGAGCATTCTGTGGCCTCGCAGCCACTATCGAGGAAGGAGCGTTACGGTGCGCGTCGGCAGGATACACGGGAGGCGCTAGCGTTCGGCGCTAGCATCGCAGTCTCTATCATCGTGCTCTACTTGCTCGCACACTGATTCCGGATCTACATCAGTAACCTCGTATTCATCACTTTGCAACATGAGTACACGCTCTTTGTATTCGTCCGGTGTTAGGTCGGAGGTGTTGTCTTCTACCTTGAACGTAACGCTCTGATTCTCTACCGCGCCATAGTACACTTTGTTCTGGTGAAGATATATGGTAAAATTTAGGCTACCATCCATGGCAGAAAGTTCCAGAAAACCGCGTATCGCTTCCTTGCACGCGGAGATTATCGAAGACCTCGGATCGCTCTTGTCTTGCTCTATCTGATTCACGTATGGCACACTTACACCGTTCCACACAGAGAAGCAACTGATTGTCGGAGGTACCTTGTGAAGTCCGCAGAACGTGAAGAAATCCTGAAGACTGTCAATAAGTTCCAGCGGCGTCCTTGGGAACGGTCTGCCCGCGCCACGCGACGCGAGGTATTGAATCACGTTCAACTTGTATCCGTCGTCCTCGTACATCTTATTGACCGACACGTTCATGTTCCGTGTCTCTTTCAGTGTACGCGCGAATCCGTCACTTACCATCGGAGCATCCGGTGAGGCCATGTACCTTGCTAGATCGGCCAGCACTCTTGCCCGCGAGCCTGACGCGGCCAGCGGGTTCGGCTCTACCTTGTCGTTTGGTCCATGTCTGCCCATACACGCGATTGTACCATAGTGGCACTCGCGTTGCAAGACCTTGGACCTCGAAACCTCGCTTTTGCGTCGATTCCTCGTATTTCAGCCCACTGGCAAGAATGTAAAACGCTTATCGCAGGTCAGAGGCCCTTTTTCCAGAATGTAAAATGTTGTGCAGGAAGTTTCTCTAATGACTGTTAGTGTTTTACTTTGTTTTTCTTCCTATAGAGAAACTTTGCTACAACATTATACATTAGAGAAACAAAACTAGTTTCCGCAGGTCAGAAGAAAATGCCACTGGCAGCGATGTAAAATGTTTAGCGTTTTCGTTGCATTTCTCTTTCCCCTATGGTACAATGGTACCAGCCGGTCAAAACGACCGATATTCGAGAAACGGTGAAAAATGCGTCTGAACACGCTTGACGGCATACCCCGCGCCACCCCCGAGACGGCATATCCCGACACGTTGCACTCATTCGTCGATATGCCAGAACACGTCGCAGAACTCGTAGATGATACAGGACAGCGTACCGCGCGCGTCATGTGCGCGGCCCTGCGCTACCAGTGCAAGACCAACAAAGCGTTTCGACAGATCAGCGTGATGCGACGAGGAGAGCATGTCTATCTGGCCAAACCCGGAGCGGGATACATCACGAACAGTATGTTGCTTCACTTCGCCCCGACGACTGCCGACGCACTCGACAAGGAGTTTGCCGACCTGACCGAGAAGGTGTATCGTCTGAGCACAGAAAAGGTGACATTGCTCGGTGAGATAGATGTGCTCAAAACGAGCCGTGATCACTTCGAGCGGCTATTCACCAAAGAGCACAACAAGGTGCTGGCATTCAGAGAAGCGAGGGACTGATGCGGATAGAACCGATCGACCGTATCCCGGTAGCAGGAGACTACACGCCCGAGTGGGACGAGTGGCGTATCCACACGGACAAGACGCCGCACAGCGGGTATCAAAGCCTGATCCGCGCATTCATGGCGGGTGACAACGGAGCGATTGTGGAGGTCATCTACGACACCGACACCGCGCCCCCACAGACCATATGTAGCGGTCTACGGTCTGCACGATTGAAGATGGGTGCGCCGGTGGACGTGGTGCTGCGTGGCGCGCGGGTGTTCCTGCGGCAGCACCCCTACGACCGCGCGGCATTGCGCCGCAGCGTCGTCACGACGCTGGAGGATTTTGTCAGTGACCTGAACGAGAATCTGTCGCTAACCGTGGACTATGGCGACCAGACACGCGCGGCACACAACGCATTCAACTATCAGCGCAAAGTGCTGCGGCTCGGGCAGGTACATATTGCCATGCGTGGCGGTCTGATCGTGCTGACAAAAGACCTGTGAAACTGCCTATTGACATTAGCGCACAAGCATGATAGTGTGTAGTCGTGAGTGAAAGACAAACGCCGGACGAGAGGAGTAGAGGACGATGCCACTGTATGACATCTTCACGACAGCCGCGACCGAGAAGCACGCACGCGAGTGCCGCATCCCTATCATCTTGCAAGGGACGGTGAACGCGGTCTCCGGTCTCGCACACTTGGCCATCCTCACCCCGCTCGGCATCCATGCCGTCCCGCTCGGCGTCCGTGTCTACATCGGTCCGCGTGGCATGGTGTTGTGGGAGCAGGATACGGCCAAGTGGCACAAGGCACAGCGGTTCACCGGCGACAACGCATGGCGTCGGGCCGACTATGCGGCCAAGAAACTACCCTACGGAGGAGAGTGACAGCGTGAAGGACTACGCGGTGAAGCACAACGATTGTCGGCTGTGCCTGTACGGGCGCAAGCCTCGGCTGTGGGAGCGGATCGTCAAGAAGTGGACGCTGGCCGAGTACGCTGCGGTCTGCACGTCCGAGGGTGCCGACACAGCAGGCTGCTCCCCGGTAGACCACTACGCGAATCAGTGGTTGCGGTGTCGTCTGTACGTGAAGAAGGGATGATATCGTGAACATGGACGAGTACCTAGAGCAGCACGGCATGGACGACGACTATGACCTCGACACACCCAACAATGAGGACATATGCACGGGCGACTGCTCGGATTGTCCGAATGGCGACGAAGACGGGGAGTGCCAGAAGTGACCGACACCAAGCGTAACAACACGGAATGGATTACATGCCCCTGTCCGTGCGACTGCAATGACCTCTACCGGGTGTTCGACGGGCAAGAGCAGTACGCGCGGGGGTACATGTTAGACCTCGAAGTCGCCCTTGCTGATTTGCGGGTGTGCTATGGCCTTGTGTGCAACGATCTTACCGAGTCCCGCGCAGAGGTGGCCGCGCTGCGTGAGCGGTTGCAGACCTCGCTCCAAGACGCCTGCGACCTGAACAGCAGCAAGGCGTGCCTCGCCGCGCTCACCCCGAAGGAGGCCGACGATGAGTGACCGCATGAGTGACGAAGAGTTGGCGAAGGTGGAATCGTATAGGGACATCTGCATAGCGAACGGTGCGGGATTGTCGTGCGCGGAGTGCCCCGAGTACGACAGTCAGGGGTATTGCGAACCCTACGAGTTCGGCGCAGGAAGCGTCTCGGTTGAGTACGTCCGAGCCGAGCGCACCTTCGCTGGCGAGCAGACGCATCGGCTGGCTATCTGCGAGGCGGAGGAAGCGGTGGCTAGGCACGCCTACGACACCTTACTGGCTGCCGCTACGCGAATGGAACTTGCGACATACGGCGACCACTTGGACTGGGAGCCAGCTATCAACGCCCTCCGCGCCATCATCGAGAAGGGCGGTGCGTCGTGAGCGAATGGATACTTGCACTCCTAGCGGCGATTGCGTTCTTCGCCGCCCCTGTATTCGTCGGGTTCTGGTTGTCAATAGGATGGCACGAGGGCAAGCGGTTCGTAGATGGAAGGGACATATCGCCATGAGTAGCGAACTGACGCGGGAGCAGGTGGCGAGAGCCGCCTACGAACGGCTCGTGACCCGGCCCCCGAACATCGGAGACATATGCGAACCCGACTGATCCTTGCAACCCTAACCCTCACGTTGATACTCATACCTTCACAAGCCCTCACCCTCACATATCACCAAGCGTCACACCTGACGCAAGCCACGGTTCGGTCGATGATCCGGGCCGAGGCACATCACGAAGGGTACGGCCCTATCCAGACGGCAGCACTCGTCGAGTTGGCCCGCAGGGAATCGAACTGGCACGCGACGAGCAGCAATCACGGCAGGTTCCTCGGCACTTTCCAACTCAAACGTTCGATGTGCATAGGCCCTCCGTGGTATCATCCGACATGGAACACACGCAGAGCGATCCGCTACATCCGGTACTCGTCTCACCACTACCGCACACCGACCAGAGCACTTGCTTTCTGGAACACTCACCACTACTATTAGAAAGGAACGACATGACCATCTTCAGACTCATCGTGTTCATCATCGGTATGAACATCGCTATCCTTGTTGACCAGCCTGTTGTTCAAGGATTGGGTATCGGTCTCGCCGCGTGTGCCATCTTCCTGTGATGCTCACCACCGACCCTGACGAGATACGCCGCTACGCGCGTTCCGGCGCGGTGGTTCTAGGCACCGACACTATCTGCCCTGTCTGCTACACCCGACCGAAAGGACGCAATGCCATGACCTGTAACACCTGTGCGCCGCGCGAGGCCAAGAACCCCGGACGCCCGCAGACCTACACCGACGAAGAACTGCTGTTCTTCATCGAACACGGGCGCAACACGCCCAACCTGCTCCTCGCCTCACTGGGTCTGTCATCCAAGACCACACTCATCAAGCGTCTGCGCCGCCTGCACGCCGAGGGCCGCGTCACGATGGTGGAGCGCACGCGCCGCGAGGGATTCACCGTGACGATTCGTAAGGCGGGGTGACAACAATGAAACGATACGAGGGCAACTTCGACACCCTGCCCAAGTGGGCGCGCACCGAGATCACCGTTCTGGAAATGCGGCTGGACGAAGCCAACACGCGCAACGCCCGCCTCGACGCGGGTGAGACCGACACACGCATTCACCATTGGGACAAGGAGGACGAGACCTTGCCGAACGGCGCACGCATCGCGTTTGCCCTTGACGCGCATCGGGAAATCGCGGTGTATGTGTGTGAGGGAATGCTTCACATCAGCGGCGGAACGGGGCGTCTCGTAATCACACCCGTCGCCTCGAATGTCATCGACGTGGTGACCACGCGATGACATTCGAGGCCGACCGCGCGCGTCTGTGCTCCCGAGACCCGTTGGCCATGCTTGTTTCGTCGTTCGTTGACAGCGGAAAGGACTCGTTGGAGATAATCGTGCCGGAACCCGGCACCGTGCTCGACGGTATGCGATACGTCGATACCCCTGCCGCGACTCCGTTCCGCGTCCACCAGCGCGTCTACACGATGGCGCTGCGCGGACATTGGCTCAAAGACTCGGTGTGGGTCTACCGCAACCAGCGTTCGATCTGGCTCTACCGCACCGAGGAACTGTACCACGCCGCCAGAGAAGCAAGGAAGAAGCACTGATGGCCTACATCATGTTCGAGCATCAGAAGCGAATCCTCGAACTGCTCACGGAGCATGATCGCTTCCTGCTCCTACCCGAGCAGGGTACGGGCAAGACGCTTCCGACAGTCGTTCATCTGTCGAACCTGATGCTTGCGGGTGAGGTGTCCACAGCGCTCATCGTCGCACCACTCTCTGGTCTCGGTGCATGGGCGCGGGACATCGCCAAACTCTCACCCGACCGCCAGCGGCTCATCAACGCGGGCACCACCCTGATAAACTATGACAAGTTGTCCCGCAAGGGGTCGAAGTACCAGAAAGACGTATGGCGCGCATGGGACTTCATCGTGCTCGACGAGTCGCACGCGATCAAGAAACCCACGGCCAACCGGACGCAGTATTTCATCGGCAAAGGTGCGGCACTCGGGCTGGTGAGCAAAGCGAAGTACGTCTATCTCCTCACCGGAACACTCATCACCAACAGCCACCTCGAAGACGCATGGGCACCGCTGCGTGCCGTCCTCGGTGACGCGTGGCCCGCGTGGGCGGACTTCAAGCGGCAGTACCTTGTGACCAAGAATCTCCCCGGCTCGTACGCCGAGATCATCGTGGGATACCGTCACCGCGCCGAACTGCTGGACGTGCTGGCGCAGTATTCGTACCGCGTGCTGAAGAAGGACTGTCTCGATCTGCCGAAGGTGCAGGACGATGAGATAATCATGGTGCCGTTCGCTGACACCAAGAATGCCGCTCCGTTCGGTAAGACGACGAAGGCACTCTACGACGACGCACTTCAGTCGTACGTCGAGGCACTTGACATGGTGATGGACAATCCGTTGACGCGGATGCTCAGGCTGCGGCAGATAGCAGCGGGGCATGTCAGTGAATCCGGCACGATGGATGAGACTGGACGTAAGGTCAAGGGTGAGCGTTACGCGCTCAAGTCTCTCAAGACGCAGTACGCCGTCGAACTCATCGAGGCGAACTTGCCGAAAAAGACGGTGGTCGCGTATCAGTTCACCGCGACCTGCGATGCGCTAGAGCGCGCGCTGAAAGCCAAAGGCATCAAGTACTACACACTCAACGGCGCGCAGAACGACAAGAACATCTGGCAGGACTTCCAGCAGGACAACACGCCCGTGTTCATCGGACAGTACCAGTCGGCAGCGCGGGCCATCGACCTGTTCGCGTCGTCGTACACGATATTCATGGAGCCGTCAGACTCGTCTGAGATAGTCGAGCAGTACCGCGCTCGCACCGACCGCAACGGCCAGACGGAGAGTTGTGAGTACGTGTGGCTGCTGACCGAGGGCAGCATCGAGGTTGACATGTATAAGAAGTTGCAAGGGCACGAGGACTTCAGTGAGAAAGCGTACCGGGAAATAGCCATAGCACAAGTGAAAGGGGCATGACAATGAACTCTCCGAAATCCAAGATGCCAGTTCGCTACTACCAGAAGACCCGCGAGGCCAAGCGAGCCGAGAATATCCGTCTCGCACATCTGCTGGGTGGCGTGAGCCGTCACGAAGAAGACCCCGAAGGGTCGCAACGATGGGTTGAGACTGGCATCTGGGAAGCACCGAAGGAGACAACACAATGAGTTACACGCTGACGCTTCACGATCCACAGACGGGAATGCCCACCCTGTCGTTCAGTTGCACTACCGAGGCAGGTGTGTCGAGCCTGTTCCGTGCGTTCTCAGCAGAACAGGCGATGATCGCAGATTTGGACGCGATGCTCGCGGCCCCTGCCGCGAAGAAGCAAACCTGCCGCATAACGAAAGGAGAAACACGATGATTGACGACCGCACCGACGCGGAGTTGGCGGCAGAGGTCGGAATCTTCATTGAGGAGAACGCCTACTTTGTTCAGGAGGCGTGGAAGGACGACGCGACCGCAGCCCTGACCGAACTCACCACCCGCCTTGCCGAAGCACGGAGAATGGCACGGTCTTACTGCGATGACGCGGAATCGCTGGCACTCGATGTTGGCGGTATGGGGAATCGCATGATGGGACTTGAACGCGACCTTGCCGAGTCCCGCGCAGAGGTAGCCGCGCTGCGTGAGGCGCTGACCAAGGCCATCCCATTCATCGGGTGGCAGGGCGACTACCACGAACTCGTGGATGAGTGCATGGCGCTAGTGAACTACGCGGGCGAATCGTCGTGATTCCGACCTCTGTCCGCCAGAATATGTGCGGAAACAAGAAGCGTTACAAGTCCATCGGTGCGGCCATCCGGGCAGCAATAGGGTCGAGCAAGTCGTTTGCTCGACCCATGCGTTTCTATCATTGCCCTATCTGCAAAGGCTACCATTGCACCAGTCAGGTGCGCTAGTGCTACTTGATTACGGCTATCACGATGGCAACGACCCCGACGAGTGCGGCTGCCCCTGCGTAGATGGCGGCGGTGTTGTCCTTCGCACCCGCCCTCTGCGACTCTACCGCCACGACCCGTTCCCGCATCGGATCGCCGTGACGTGCAGACTCGATGGAAACGACCCGCTCTTTCAGGTCGCTAACGGCGCGCTCCACAGAAGCAATCGCGGCTGTAAACGTCACGGACAACTGCTTGATTGCCTCATTCGTGGAGTTTTCGCTCTTGGCGATGGACTTTTCACTTGCGTTAGTCTGCTCCCTCACCGCTTCCTTGGCGGCGGAGAGAGCCGCCGCCAGACTATCCAGCGAATCCCGTTTCTGCTCGATGCGCCATGACTCCTCAAGGTCAAATCGCTGAGAGACCGTTGTGAACTTAGCCTCCGTGAGGTCGGCCCGATGCTCCATCGCTTCATCTAGTTTGGCACCGAGCGCAGAGATGGACGTGTCAAGTTTTTCGTGCATGGTCGTCATTTCACGTTCAAGAACTTCAAGCGTGCGCTGGGTCGGGTCTGGAATGGATATCACGTGATGGGCCTCTCCCGCGCGACGCTGTTTTGTGGAGGTCATGCTACTCCGATTTTGGGCATACAACAAGCGTGAATAGTTCGCTGTCATTATACACCAAACCGCATAGACCGGCAACTATTCGTGCTTGACGCGACGACATGGACGTGATAGTGTAGACGTTCCACGAGAGGGGCCACGGTGGCACGACGCAAGAAGACAGAGGAACCACCGCTCGACCTGACCACGCTTCAGCAAGGTGACATAGTGACCGCGCATGTTTACCCTTGTCGGACAAGATACAATAAGCCCGTTCTCATCGTGGGGCGAGTGGTGGACATCTTCGAGGCGGGGTTGACATTGACCGCGTTCGGGGGGTACCATTCGGTACGGTTCAGTGACATCGTGAAGATCAAACAGGGAGTTGTCGCGTGACATCCTACGAGAACATCCCGCACGCGCTGGCCATCACACCGAACTGGCTGTGCTGGCGGGCCGTCGATACAGGCAAGGGTCGGCTGTCCAAGCCGCCAGTATCCCCGAAGACGGGCATCGTCTGCGCCAAGAACGACATCACCAACTTTACCACGCTCGAAGAAGCGCTCGTTGGGATGGAACGCTACGATCTGGCCGGGGTGGGTTTCGTCTTCACCGACGGGTTTCTGGCCATCGACCTCGACGACTGTTTCGACGAGGCGGGGGTCATGTCCCCTGTGGCACAGGACATCTACGACCACCTGAGTGACACCTACTGGGAATATTCCCCATCCGGTAACGGCCTGCACGGGTTCATGCGTGCCGTCAAACCCAACGACCGCACGAAGGACACCGCACTCGGCATCGAGGTCTACAGTGGCAGCAACTTCGTCACTGTCACGGGCGACATCCTCGACTCCAACAACTTCGACGCCGAGAACATGCAGGACGAGATCGACTGGCTGTTCGAGACGTACCTGCCGCCCATCGTATCGGCCAACGCCGAGCATCGCCCCATCGAGCACGGCGACCGTACGCCCGAGGAGTGGCTGGCGTTCGCGCTGACCCGTGACGAAAAGATGATCTCGACCTATAACAAAACCGACCACACTGGCGACGAGTCGTCGTCGGACTTCGCGCTCATGTCGAAACTGGCCTATTGGCTCAACCGCGACACCGACGCGATGACGACGGCGTTCATGTCGTCTCCGTGGACACGCACGAAAGACGCGGCCCACGCCAAGAAACTCGAACGCTCCGACTATCTGCCGGACTCCATCGCCAAGGCAGCAGCACTCTGTTCCGCCACGGCGTACGAGGGATCGAAGCAGTTGGAGACGAAGGCGGTGCGTTTTTTCAGTCAGGGGTCGATGACCGAGGACAGTGACCCCGAGGACTTTCCGCTGCACGACTACACCGACCTCGGGAACTCCATCGTACTCGCGCAAATCTACAGCGACGGCCTATGTTACACTCCCGAGTGGGGCTGGTGCTACTTCGATGGCACTCGGTGGGAGACCGATGTCAACTACCGCGCGATGCTGGCCGCGAAGGATGTTGCCACGGCGTTGCTCGACAGCGCGAAGGCGTGGCACCAGCGCGTCATCGACTCGCTCGATGCTGACGGACTGGCCCCGGACAGTGAGGAGGGCAAGCGCAGGCTCAAGCCTGCTGCGACCCTCTACGCCCACGCGCTGAAGTCACAGTCAGAGCACGGCATCACCGCGATGGTCACGCTGAACAAGGCGTACATGATAGCGTCGGCTGACACGTTCAACACCGACCCGTGGCTGTTGAACACACCGACGGGCGTCGTAGACCTGAAGACGGGCGAACTCATGCCCCACGACGCCAAGTACCGGCTCACGTCGATGACTTCCGTCTCCCCCGAGAAGATGCCGACGCCGCTGTTCGACGCGTTTCTGGACAAGGTGTTCTGCCACGACGCGGAACTCATCGACTTCGTACAAAAGGCATTCGGTTCGGCGCTGGTTGGTAAGGTTTACACCGAAAACCTTATCATAGCCAACGGATGTGGCTCCAACGGCAAGTCCACGTTGTTCAACACCATCGAGTACCTGCTGGGTGACTACGCCACATCCATCGACCCGAACCTACTCATGTCGGGCAAGCCCAACGAGCAGGCCGTCGGCATGGCGATGATGCAGGGCAAGCGGTTCGCCGTGGCGCAGGAGACCGAGGAGGGGCAACGCCTGTCGTCGTCCATGCTGAAGCGCATGGTCTCCACCGACATGATGGTAGCCAAGAAACTCTACAAAGACCCCCACGAGTTCGTCCCGTCCCACACGCTGGTGCTGTCCACCAACCATCTACCCAAAATCAGCAGCACCGACACGGGTACATGGCGACGCATCGTCGTCCTTCCGTTCGAGGCCATCATCCGGCCCGAGGAGATCATCACTGATTTCCACTCGATGCTCATGGAGCGCGAGGGTGCGGGCATCTTGGCGTGGGCCATCGAGGGTGCTGTCAAGTTCTGCGACATGGGTTGCGATATCCCAGTCAAGCCCGCCGCCGTCGTGCGCGTGAGCGCGGAGTACCGCGTGGACGAGGACTGGGTGGCGCGGTTCTTGGGCGAGTGCTGCACACCGGGCAATCCGCATGACGAGTCCGTGGTGCTGAAGCACAACGACCTGTACCGCATCTACCAGCATTGGGCCAAGAACAACGGTGAGTATGTCCGCTCCACGAACGCGCTGTCGCGTGCGTTGCAGACATCGGGGTGGATAGGCAAGCAGAAATGGTTTGACGAGGAGACCAAAGCGACTGTCAAGATATGGTTCGGGTTTCAGTTGCTCGACGGTGGCCGCAGGTTCACGTTGACACAGGCAAGTCAGCCGACAGAGGGGGACGCATGACACCGCGAGGTCATCGACAGTGGGACGATTTCGACGATCCAGACGCGCTCGATGACGACGCGGACGAGATTGACGGATTCCATCTTGACATCCCGTCTGGCATCGACTATGTTGATGTCCCGGAATGCGACTTCGGCTTCGGGGACAGCGACGGGTACTGCATCCGAAACAAGTACGGGTGCCATTTGGAAGGCTGCGAACATGCCACGCCGAACTACTGAGATTCCCTGTCACCGTTGCGGGTATCCCGCACGGCGCGGGAAGTTGCCCATCATCTGGCGCAGCGACGAAACTGGGACTGGACGCGCGGCGTTCTGTAGTGTAGCGTGTCTGGAAGCGGCATTGGGTGGGCGACTGCCCGAGCCGAACAGATCGTTGCAGTTGGCTGTCGAGGTTGGCGAATAAGGGTACAAACACGTTAGCGATTCGACACAGGAGTTGGGCACATGGCACAGGACATCGAATACGGATTCTGTCAATGCGGTTGCGGCGAACGCACCACCATACACAACGGCCATCCCCGTCGATACATCCACAACCATCACACCCGGTTGTCGCCAGTCGAGTATGTCGAGCAGGACTGTGGTTACAAAACTCCGTGTTGGATTTGGCAGCGAAGCATCAATGCTGACGGCTATGGCTCGGGTGGTACTCGGATGAACCCTAGGCACGCACATCAACTATACTACGAGCGATTGGTTGGCCCTGTCCCGGATGGTTTGGAACTCGATCATCTTTGCGGCCAGCGAGCCTGTTGTAACCCCGCTCATCTCGAACCAGCAACCCATATCGAGAACGTTCGGCGGGGTGGTGTGGCTCACCTTACAGCGGTCTACGTTAGCCAAATCAAAGAATGGCTGAACTGCAAAGGACTAGCACAGTCCACCATCGCCAAGATGTACGGTGTGAGCAACAGCGCTATCAATCACATACACCGGGGTCGAACGTGGGGCGACGTGCGATGACACAGCCGATATGGTACGCGGATTTTGAGGTCTTTTCTAACGACTGGCTGCTGGTCGCAAAACGGCAGCGTGACGGTCAGACCATCTCTATCTGGAACGACACCGAGTCCGTGCAGAACTTCATCACAGCGTACAATCCCGTCCTCTGTGGCTACAACTTCCGCGACTACGATTCCTATATCCTCAAAGCGGTGCTGCTTGGCTGGTGCCCCGAGGACATCAAGATAGTCAACGACACCATCATCAACAGTCACGACGACAAGACTGTCGTATGGGGTCTGTTCAACGGACAGCCGTGGATAGAACTGCCGCCTGTCATCGACCTGTTCCATGACATCGTGCCGCGCAAGGGTCTCAAAGAGATCGAAGCGAACATCGGCATGTCCATCGTCGAGTCGAGTGTTCCGTTCGACATCGACCGACCGCTGACTACAATAGAGCGCACCGAGGTGCTGCGTTATTGTATCCACGACGTGGACGCGACAGCCGCGCTCTACGACCTGCGATTCGACTATCTCAAGTCCAAGTCAGACCTGTGTGAGTTGCGTCATGTTGATCCGCTCACGATGCTGAAGCACACCAATGCTCGCATCGTGTCCGAGGTCATGGAAGCGCAGAAGTTCCGTGCTCCGTTTGAGACGTACGAAATCCCCGAGAACGTGGACATCACCGCCATCCCCGAAAGTGTCAGAGTGTACGTCGAGAAAGTCAACACTGACAACTGTATGGACAATGACGCGCCGAAGGTTGAGTTCCTGTTCCACGGTTGCCCCTGTGTCGTTGGGCTGGGTGGCATCCACGCTGCCCGTCCTTCGTACAAGGAGACATCGGGGCAAAGTCGTCCTTCCGGCGAGGACAGAATCATCCTCATGCAAGACATCGGGTCATACTATCCGTCGCTCATCATCAACAACGGGTACATGTCGCGGGCTGTCGCAGACCCGTCCGTCTACAAGACGTTCTACGACACCCGCATGGCGGCGAAGGCGTCCGGCGACAAGGCTACCGCCGACGCTGCGAAACTGGTGCTGAATACGACGTACGGCACGATGAAAGACCAGTACAACAAGATGTTCGACCCGATGCAGGCCACCCGCGTGTGTCTGTCGGGGCAACTCTACATCATCGACCTCATTGAGAACATCCACCGAGTCATAGGTGACGACCTGACGCTTATCCAACTCAACACCGACGGATGGGTCGTTTCATGCCCCCGTGTGTCTCTACGGACCGTACAGCGCGTCGTGGAGGGATGGCAGCGTCGGACTCACTTCGTTGTTGAGACTGACGAGGTACAGTCCATCGTACAAGCCAACGTGAACAACTACGTGCTACGCTTCGCTGACGGCAAGATCAAGGCGAAGGGTGGTGTCGTCGCCAAGTATGCCGGGGGCGACTTCAAGTCGAATAGCGCGACCATCATAGACGAGGCAGTCGTGTCATTCCTGTTGGACAACGTGCCTGTTGCAGACACGATAGACGCATGTAATGACATCGAGCGGTTCCAGATTGTTGCTAAGGCCGGACGGACATTCAGCAAGGTCGTTCACCAACTCCTGTACCCGTTGGGCGACAAACCGTGGGTGGATTGTGAAGGTGTCGAGCGCGAAGACATCGTACAACGCGTCAACCGGGTGTACGCCACGATAGAGCCGTGGTACGGCGGCATCTACAAGGTCAAGATGGAGGACGGAAAGGAGACTGGACGGTCGAGGATTCCACTCACCCCGGAGCATTGTATCATCGACAACGACAACGCGCTACGAGATAGTGGAAAACTCTTGACATCGTTGGACAAGGCGTGGTACATTACGTTGGCAAAGGAAAAGGCCAAAGCGTTCATCACCCGAAAGAAAGAGGAGAGGGAACAAATGTCAACAGTAGACGAGAAGACAAACGAGTTGCAGCAGGAGGTCGTCGAGCCGAAGGCGAAGCCGACGCGCAAGAAGGCCGACCCCAAGGAGTCCGCACAGGTACCCGAGCAGCCACCGATTCCGTCGTTCAAGCAGCGTCTTCTGGCGCTTCAGGGCGACATGGCAAAGGCCGCGTCGGGCGTCAAGTTCGACAAGGTGATTGACAACATCTCGTACGAGTACGCCGACACGTCGCAGTACAAGATGTGGCTCTGCGCGCTCTGCACGAGTCACGACCTCATCTTCAAGTTGGATGTCGATGTCAAGTTCCTCGGTATCATCGGCAAGACCAACAAGGGTGCCGATATCTTCGCTGCACAGGCCGACGGTGCCGTGACGATGCGTGATGTCTACACGGACGAGTTCGAGACCTACTGCATCTCAGGTTTCGGTTCCAACATGCAGCCGGGGTATTGCAACGGCGCAGCGCAGACGAACATGCTCCGCAACTTCATCCTCAACAACTACCTGCTCGACAACAAGGGCCGTGAGGGCGACGATCAGGCGTTCAGCGCAGCCACCGACAGTGGCGCAGCCAAGAATGGCTACGTCTCCGGTGCGGCCAAGGCAGAAATCAAGCAAGCCATCGTTGACGACAAGGCCGAGGACGCGTCGTTCGCCACGGACATGTTCGCCAAGGCGCTGTATGACAACATCCTCGCGGCTCAGAAGATCGACCCGAAGTTCTGCGTCAAGTTGGTCGCGGAGCACTTCGAGGCCGACGGGACGCCCAAGGTCGGGGCGAACGGCAAGTCCACCCTGAAGAAGACCAAGGCCGTTGCGACACTCACCAAGGCCGAGGAAATCATCGTTGAGGGCGAGAAGGCGGCTGAGTAACATGCCGACACGCGCACAAGTTGAAGTCAAGATGAACCAGATTCGGGAGGGCGTTGCCCCGACATTCGTAGAAGGCACCGAGACCAACTATCCCAATCGTGCTGAGAAGCGTCGGCTTGCACGAATCACGCGGCACGCGCAAGCGCTCAAGATGAGGAAGGTGCTGGACAATGGCTAAGTTCCAGCCGTGGGCCTATGCCGACTCCACGCACACGCGTATCACCGTGGACAGCGGACCGACGAAGAACCCCAAGAAGATGACGGGTACACGCCTCGGTGCCATCGCAGGGGTCAACAAGTACAAGACCGACTTCGGTGCGTGGTGCGAGATTTGCCGAGTGGCGGAAGATCCGTTCGTCGAGTCTAAGTACACCCGTGCTGGCATCGCAATCGAGCCTGCACTCATCGCGTGGTGCAAGGAGAACGTCAGTCCGTACATCGTGACACCGGAACAGTGGTTCGGCACTCCCGAGAAGTTGTACGACCACTTCCCGAGCGAACCCGTCTTCGGCGGCATGTGGGACGCGCTAGTGCTCGACAAGCCGTGGAAGGGTACACGCACGGGTGTCAAGATAGTTGCCGTCATCGAGGCGAAGACCTCCTCACGACCGCAGGACTGGTTCGACGGCGTTCCGGCGTCGTACGCGGTGCAGGGTCTCTCGTATGCCTACCTGCTCGATGTGGAGCGCGTGTTCGTCCCCGTGGCGTTCCTCAATGACGAGGACTACAACCATCCCGAGGAGTTCGTCTGCACGGACGACAACACACAACTCTACGACCTGCGAACATCCGACAGCGACATCGTAAACATCATGGCATGTGCGATGGACTGGTATGACGCGCACGTCGTCGGCAACATCTCACCGGCGTTCAACGAGTCACTGAAGGCTGACAAGACCTTCCTCGACATCCTGCGGAAGACAGAAGTCAAGCATGATGGGCTTGAGACGATGGCGAAAGAAGCCGCTATTCTGGAAGCCAAGATAGAGACCATACGCTCCAAGTCCGACCTCGACGCACTTGAGAAGTCACTCAAGACGCTGAAGGACAAGATGAAGCCCGAGTTCGTGGCTCTGTTCACAGACAACGACGACACCGTTTCAGCCTATGGCTGGAAGGTCAAACGAGCAGAGCGTTCAGCCATCGACAAGGAGGCACTAGCAGCAGACAACCTGTTGGAGAAGTACACCTGTGTTACCCTAACGTACACGATGTCAAAGGAGAAGTACTAGGCGTCATGCTATGCGAATGCGGCTGCGGCCAAACCACCAAGCCTGCACCGATAACCCGAGCAGCAAGAGGCTGGGTCAAGGGTCAGCCCATGCGATTTGTGATGGGACATCGGTGTCGAGACGCAGCCAAGGATTACATCGAGCGGGATTGTGGATACGAGACACCCTGCTGGGTTTGGCAGCGGGCGTTCGGGCACAACGGATACGGATTGGCCAAGTGTCATGGAAAGATGCAGAATGCACATCGGTTTTATTGGACACGGGCGAATGGCCCAATCCCTACTGGGATGCAGTTGGATCACCTGTGCAGAAACCGAGCGTGCATCCGGCCATCACATTTGGAACCTGTTTCGATGACGGAGAATGTCAGACGTAGTGCCAGCGCCAAACTGACTTGTGCCATCGTGGCCGAAATCAGGAGTTCTGTATTAGGTACATCGCAAGCCGAGTTGGCACGGATGTATGGCGTAACCGCCAGCACCATCAACGATGTTGTCCATCACAGGACATGGAAAAATCTATCAAAGGAGTTCAGTCATGCCTAACGTAGTAGGAAAAGGTCGGCCCAAGGGATTCCGTCTGTTGGACGAGGGCGAGCAGAACCTCAAGATCGTCGAGGTCAAGGGTCTCCCCCGTGCGAACGTCACGAACGTCGAAATCAAGTTCGTCGATGTCGAGGGTATCACGCTCAAGAACAAGTACGATCTCACGAGTGACGGCGGGTACGCGGCCTTCTACTTCCTCGTGCTCAACGGTCTCGGCGTCGATCTCAACGAGGGCGATGCATTCGACATCGACCAGTTGCTCAACCAGTTCGTGCTCGTCGAGATCGTCCACAAGGACGGCACGCGAGAGAACGCGAATGGTATCATCCCGGTCTTCGCCAACATCAAGCAAACCATCGGTGAGGGCACCCCGTTCGGAGACACGGACGCTCCGGTCGAGGACGACGCAGAGGACTTCGACTAGCGCATGGGCCGAGTAGAGTCGAAGATTCAGTCAGACATCATCGCGTATCTGCGCGGCTGTGACTCGACCTACGTCATCAACATCGGTGGTGGGGCGTCCTCTGCGAAGGGGACGCCCGACCTCGTTGTCTGTCATCGGGGCTACTTTCTCGGCGTCGAGGTCAAGCGGCCCGATGGCTCGTATGGAATTACGAAACCACAGGAACTTCGCATGAACCAGATACAAAACGCGGGTGGCATGGCCTTTGTTGTCACCAGCGTCAGCGAAGTAGCAAGCATCATCCACGCTCTCGACGAAAGGAATGAGTGATGAAGGTCATTGACTGTGCGGTCAGCGCAGCAGCCGTCATCCCCGCGCTCAAGAAAGCGGGGATCAACGTCGTCGTACGGTATTTCGGTCTCGCATCGTCATGGAAGACGGCGGACAAAGCCGAGTGCAACGCGCTTCGCAAGGCGGGTATTGACCTCGTAACCGTCTATGAGACGACTGCGACGATGATGGTCGGCTCGAACGCGCACGCGGACGGGGTTGCTGGCGCAAAGACCGCGAAGGCGGGAATCATCGCCGCAGGTGGCCCGGCAAACGCGTTTGTGTACTTCGCCTGTGACACCAACACGCAGAACCACACAGCGGTCGAGGCCTATCTGAAGGGCGCAGCGGAAGTGCTCGGGGCATCACGCGTCGGCATCTACGGATCGTACGACGTGTGCGCGCACGCGCTGGCGAACCACTCCGCTGCAAAGGCATGGCAGACGCTCGCGTGGTCGAGTGGCAAGCGGCTCGCCACCGCTGCGCTCTACCAGCAGAACGGGGCCAAGCCGTACAACCTCGGTATTGACTACGACTGGAACATCGTGCAGTCCGTCGATGTGGGTCAGTGGGGTTACGTCGTGGCGGCACCCAAGCCCGTTCCCGTGCCGACGGCCACGCCATACAACCGCATCGTGTGGGGCTTCCCGACCGCGTACGCGCGCCTGAACCCCAGCATCGCCTCGCGTGTGCTCAAGACGCTGGCGAAGGGTGACAAGGTGACTGCCGTTCCCGGTGGCACCATTCTGTGGGCAAAGACCACCGTCGGCTACATCCTGCGGACGCGCCTTCGCACCATCTAGTTCGGCACGACTAAGACCCCCGCTGCGGGAAGGAGAGAGGACTCGCAACGGGGGTCTTTCTATGCACTCACCGAGTCTCGCTCAGTGAGGGTACAGGTAGTTAGACGAAGGCCACAGATGGCCACTCAAAGTTGTCTACGCGGACAGCGATGGAGAAGGACGACCAGCCTGTTCCATCGACTGTCACGGTTGTCGCAGGGTAGGGCACGGTAGCAATCAGCGTTGGGGTTGTCGTGGTGTCGTAGATAAGGTATTCGATGTCCACGTTGTCCCAGTCGTCATACCCTGTGATGTTACCCCATGCAAAGGTAGCCGAGGTTGACCCGATGGTCTTTGTCGGACTCGTCACAGCCACGGGGAACGGTGCCTCCTCGGTCGTACCGACATAGACCGCTAGGTACTCGACACGTCCCGCACCATTGAAAGTACGCTTCGCTTCGATGAGCAGCACGTCTAGATACTCATTGTCCACAGCGAGTTGGACGATGTTTCCACATTTCAGCGACGGATCGTCGCGCATTGTGAATCGGTACGACCGTCCAGCGAAGTCGGGGAACGACCACGACAACACGCCATCCGCCTTGTACTGCGTCGTGACAAACGGATTGTCGATATTCGTTCCTGCGACCGTGGACGCGTCATTCGCCACCGAGTCATCAATCTTCTGGCCCTTGATGACGAGTCGCGCGTACGTCGTCAGCGGGGTGGTGCTCGCAATCCATACGTCCGAGCGCACCACCGTGTTGTAGGTGTTCATCTCGACGATAGCGTTTGGTATCTCCGTGTCCGTTGTCCCCACGCGGCTGTAGACCTTCCGGTCTGCACATCCGCTGTGCGCGACGGAGACCGCGATGGACGATCCCACTGAGTCGTATCCGCTGAACTTCGGCACATCGAGAATGTCGGTGTATGTGGTCTCAATCTGGTAGTTGTGAACCGCCGCCGAGAACGGTGCGACGGGTTGGTCGTACTTCTCGTATATTGGGATACCGAACGTGTTGAGCGCGTTGATTTTGTAGTCGAGTTTGTCGATGTTGTGAGTACAAACGAGTGTCCGCACGCCAGTGTTATCCAGATACCACCGACCTCCGAGGAGGTTGGCGAAGTGAGCGACGACATCGTTCGCCTTGTCTGTCGAGGAAATGGGAGCGGAGAACTCGCCGCCCGACACATCGGCACCGAGAAACAAGCCTGAATGAATCATGGCGGGAACCCCCTAGCCGTTGTAGTTGGTCACGATGGCACACAATACGCAACGCCATAGCCATCGTGGTAGTCGGCAAATGGACTTGCCCGGACGGTCCACGTCGTGCCATCGGGTGAGGTGGCTATTTCAGTGACATTGTTGGGGTCGCCTATGCCGTAGTTGTAGTCGTAGCCTTTACCGACAGCAACCCACAGCGAGCCATTCCACGCAACGTCACGACCGGTGGAGGTGAACGGGCTTGTCCGGCCAGTCCACGTCGTGCCGTTGGGTGAGGTGGCTATCGCATCGACGCCATCGACTGCATCAGTGTTGTCACCGATAGCGACCCACAACGAGCCATTCCACGCGACGCCGCGACCGGTGGTGAGTGGGTTTCTCCGGTGAGTCCAAGTGAGGCCATCCGGTGACGTGGCTATCGTGTAAGTGCCATAGCCGACAGCGACCCACAGCGAGCCGTTCCACGCGATGTCATAGCCACCGGTGCTAAACGGACTCGTCCGACCAGTCCACGTCACGCCGTCGGGGGAGGTGGCTATCCTGTAGCCATCACCGCTATTGAGGCCGACAGCGACCCACAACGAGCCATTCCACGCAACGGCACGACCGGTGACGATTGGGTTTGCCCGGCCAGTCCATGTGATGCCGTCAGGTGACGTGGCTGTCGTGTAAGTGCCATAGCCGACAGCAACCCACAGCGAGCCGTTCCACGCGACGCCATAACCGGTGGTGAGCGGACTTGTCCGACCAGTCCACGTCACGCCGTCGGGGGAGGTGGCTATCCCGCCTGCGCGGATACCGACAGCAACCCACAGCGAGCCGTTCCACGCGACGCCATACCCGGAGGCGAGTTGACTTGTCCGGCCAGTCCACGTCGTGCCATCGGGCGAGGTGGCTATGTCATTGACTCCAACACCAGTACTGCCCGCGCCTGCGCCACCAATGACGACCCACTGGGGGGTTGGTGCTTCTTCTAGCGCCACAGGCGTCGCCTCCACAGCATCACTCTCCGCGCCCCAGTTGCCAACAATGTCACGAGCCGCCACCGTGAACGAGTACGTCGTGCCGTTCGTAAGTCCCGTCGCGGCGTAGGTCAGTGTGTCCCCCCCGAGAGTGGCGAGCAGGCTACTGTCCTCATAGACCGCGTAGCCCACCACGGCCACGTTGTCGGTCGCCGCGTCCCACGTCAGGGAGGATGTGGTATTGCCATTGGACGCAGTAAGGCCCGTCACTTGTGAGGGCGGTTCGGTGTCGAGGAGAGGAACATACGCATCACCCGGTGGGAGTGGGATAAACGGATCATCGGGATATGGCCCGATGGTGATGACGCCATATGGTGAGTTCAGATAGGCTGCGTCCAAAAGAAGCCCCATCCCATCCTGCGCCGACACATTCAATATCCACTGGTTCTTGTCCAGTGTCGCGTCGGTGACGAAGAATCGACCCATCGTCACGATGTCGTAGTATTCCACACCCGCCACAACGGTCATCCACCCACGTTCGACCTCGAATGGTTGATCTTGTGCGAAGGTGGCCAAAAATGCAGCGATGGTCGTCTGCGGTGTCTCTTTAGTGAACGGGGTATGAATCGAGAATTGGCAGGAGTTGATCTGCGCGAGCGTCGAGGTCGGATCAAAATACTCAGACGTATCCACAGACACGAGGGAATCGTTGCCATCAACACCATTGCTGTAGCTGGTCGTCGGTAGGCCGTCCGTACCGAGCATTGTCACTCGACCGTATGCTCCGTCCAGCGAAGTCTCGAAGTTCTTGGCATACCACTCGGTATTTGGGGGACTTGGGACGATAGCGTCAGCCGCCGCGACATCAGTCCACGCATACCCGCTCCCGAGCGCGTATGGGTTGCTCCACTGATTCGTCCCCATCAGCGCGAACAGTGGCAACGACAGATAGGCGGACACCCACTCGGTCGGTGCTGCCGACGGAGCAGTCCACACCTCGAAGATTTTGTAGTTGCCCGCTTCACGCGCCACGACCTTGATATACGCTTGTCCGAGACCCGTGGGAAGCGGGATGTGGTAGGGCGCAGTCCACGTCGTGTCTCCACCGATTGTCGAGACCCCATCCAGCACAGCGTTGATAGCCACGGTGCTTGTGCCTGATGTGAGAATATTCACAATGAAGTCGAGGTAGTTGCGCGCGTCGGCAGCGTAGCGCACCTGTGCGCTATAGCCTCCCGTGACCGCCGTGGTCCGCCCCGTCATTGTGCCGAAGTTTCCCGTGGCTATCGGATTCGCATTTGGGGGCGGGAGGATGTCGAACCAATCAAGCACGACAGCGTAGGTGTCAGTGACCGCTGTCGCGTTCTTGCGTCCGCTCCACGACCACACGACCGTATGAGTATCGCTCACCAGTACACCGCTGTCCCAGACGGGCGTGGTGCTTGCAACCGTGTCAGCGCTGTAGAGGTCTACGTCAGTAGCCGCCCCACCATCGATTGACACCGTGGCGATACCATGATGCGCGTATTTGACGGCGTAGAGCCGGATACGCGTGCCCGTGAATGTGATGGAATCGTTACCCGCCGCGTCCCATTGGTGATACCAGCCGTGGCTGTGGACACCCGGCAACTTATGGAATATCTCGTTGCCGCCCGTCCGAGTGACGTGGGTGTCGTAGACGTTGTATGCGACTTCAGCCATATTCTAGACCTCGATCAAGTCTGCGGAGACGTTGAGCCAGTGACTCGGCACGCCACCGGACGTTGTGCCAACACGGAACGGATCGCCCTTGCGGTCGCCAATATACATCTTCTTGATGACCTTGGCCCGCACACGCGGGTCGTAGAACTTCGCCCAAAAGGTGAAGGTGCCGCCCTGCGAGCGATCAAAGAGACTGACGAACGTGTGGAACTCAGTGTCGGTCAGAGGCGGGAAGGCAAGTGTCACTTTGCACTTGTCCGACCCGACCGTCTGACCGATGAACGTACCCGTCGCGTTACGTCCGCCATCGACGTTGGTCGAGAAGACGAGTTCGCCCGAGTCCACTTTTGGCAGAGGGATATTCTGCCACGAGTAGGTGTAACTACCCGAACTACCACCACGGGTCTTGCTGATTTGGATGTAGTCGCTCATCATGGTGGGTTATCCCGCCTGTCCGACTGAGACCATGCCACCGAGACCAGCACGAGTCGTGCTGGCTTTGATGACCTTACCTGCCTTCACACCGTCGATATACACATCGCCCGTGCCACCGCTGTTCTGCTTCGTCGTGCCCATCGCAGCGACGGTAGCGGAGTAGACAGCCGAGGCCATCGCCTCGACGAATCCGCTGTTCGCCAGCGGCATGACTGTGTTGGGATTGCCGTTGAACGAACCCGTGAGTTCCGGTCCGGTTTCGCCTGCCCGGAACATCGTTCCCGAGGTCGGCATACCGCCTGCGGCGAATGCAGGGGCATTCGTGAACTTATTTGAGAAGGTGTCCGAGAACGAGTTGAGAAGTGCCTCGTGTTGGATAGAACCTGCCGTGGACGCAATCTTGGCGATCTTCGCCCACTTGTCGTAGAGTTTGTGGAGGTTGTTGATAGCCCCATCTGTGTTGATGGTGAGCGCGCCCTTGATATGCTTACCCATGCTATCCGCGTTGGCAGAGACGGTCTTAGTGGTCGTCGCCGTGTTCGCGGCGAACTTCTGCATACTGGTATTGACAGCGGTGATGCCCGCCTTTGCGCCCGACACAAATCCCGTCGCGGCGCTCACGGACCCACCGATGGAGTCGGCTACACCCTTTCCGATACCAGCGAGCGCCTTTGCTATGCCCTTGGAATCGAACGTCGCTGTGGCTACCGCGAGGTTGAATGTCGAGATGATGACCTCAGCCAATCCGGCAATCAACTGGATGATGCCCGGCAGAACACCCGCAACGATACTCAGCGCAATGACGAGTGCATACAGCGCTGCCAGAAGGATTCCGCTGATGGCCGTTCCGAGTTGTTCAATGACGGGTTGACCGAGCAAGTTCCACACTAGCACGACTATATCCCAGATGTTCGACATTGCGACTTTCAACTGATCCCACGCGCTGGACAACGCGTCCATCGCGGGTGCCATTGCCGTCTTCATCGTGGCTACCGTATCGGTGAACAACTGTCGTATGGGCGCGAGCGAGTCCCACAAGTCCGTGCCCCACTTGCTTATCTTGTCCCAGTTCGCCCAGATGACGGTGGCGATAAGCGCGACACCAATCGCTATCCAACCAGTGGGGCCAAGGGCCGCGCCAAGCGCGGTGAACCCTTCCGACGCGCCGCCCGTAGCGAAGGCATCGAATATCCCACTGATTGCGGTACCGACCCCACCGACTGCGCCAGACCCAGCAAACAAGTCTTTGATACCTATACCTGTGTTGGTTAGGTCACGTACCCACGGAGCCGATTTGATAGGGATAGACATAGTGGATATACCCGCCACAACGTCGATGATGCCGCCAATGCCACGCCCTACTCCGTCAATGACTCCCGTGATGTTGGATAGGCCAAACGCCCCACCCAACAGACCGAAAAAGGTGCTCAGGATGCCTATGGTCATGTCAAGACCCTTCAGCGCGACGAACGCGCCGAGGGCTTCGCCAAGCAGTTTGGCGGCGTTGGGGTGGTCATTAAACCATTCGAGTATCTTCCTGATGGTTTCGAGCGCGGCAACGCCAATGGTGTTTATCGTCCACACAGCCATCGGCTTCATCGTGTTGTTCCAGAAGTCCACGAAACCCTGCCACACGTTCTTGACGAACGGTTTGAGCGCGTCCCATACCCTGCCAAGGGCGTCGAGGAACGGTTTGAACACGACACCGAGTTTCTTGAACTCAGCGAGGACTGGTGCAACGATGGCACTCAGTCCTTTCGCCCCGCCTATCATGTCGTAGACACCGAAGGGATTGATGTTGGGACCACCCGCCGCGCCCTTGTCGGCCTCCGGTGGCTTCATTATGTTGAGTTCGTCAATCCCCATCGTATAGTCTTTGAGTTTCTTCGCGGCATCTGCCGCAGCCTTGGTCGCAGCCGCCGTGCCGGTCATGTCGTTGAACAGATCGTCGGTACCCACAGCAGCCTGACCGAGTTGATTCGTCATGTCCGTCCACGAGGGCATCTCGATTCCGAACAACCCGAGGAATCGCTGTGTGAGCGATGTAATCCCCTGTATGATAGCGATGAGCACGGGGAGAATCGCGCTCAACGCAGGGATGAACAGATAGCCGATGGTGCGTGCGGCGACTTGGAACTGGTCGCCCAGAATACGCATCATGTTCGTTGGAGAGGCCAGCGTTCGTGCGAGGTCGCCTTGCGCCAACGTGGACTGCCGAAGCATGATGTTGTGCATCAGGATGACTTTGTTCGCCTTGGTGAACTCAGTTACGTTTCCCTTGATGCCTTCTTTGAGGGCTTCGACCTTCAGCGCGGCGAGCGTCACATCAATACCCAACCGAGCCACAGCGCGGGTCTGCCCCGCGAGCGCCGAGGTGAACTTAGCCTCGACATCTGCGAAGGACATATCCTTGAACGAGGCGTAGTCGTAAGCCAACTGGGTAAGGTTGCGCGAGACGATGGTCGCTTTCTCTGCCGTCATCCCGAGCGAAACAGCCAACAGTTGGAAGTTTGCATTGGTGGTCTTGAACGCCATCGGGTCGAGTCCGAGCGCGTTGGTGATTGCGTCACCGTACGCACTCGCGGCTTCGGCACCCTTGCCCATCGTGACTTGGAATAGGTTGATCTTCTCAATGAGCATAGCCGACGCGCCGACAAACGCCTTGAACAGCACGACCAACGCGCCGATGGCAAAGAAGGCGAAGAAGATAGTAGAGCGCAACTGGATGAACGAGCCACCCAACATGTTCGTTGCCTTCGTGCCGTCCGTCCCCATCGCCTGAAGTTTCTGAGTGAAGGACGAGACCTTATTTTGCACGGTTGCCAGTGCAGGCGCGGTTTCCTTGATGGCTGCTGTGGTGGTTTTCATGGCAGCACTAGCCACCGTAGCCGACTGCGTGAAGGCGGGGGTGTATGCCAACGGCGCGGCTGGGAAACCCGCGCCACCCATCATCACAGTAGAAGACTGCATCTTCTGTGCGAACGCTGCGGTTGTCGTCAACTTCTGAAGACGATTCGTGGCAGCAGATATCGCGCTGCTATACCGCGAGATTTGGGTCGTGTTGAATGCGCCTCCCGTTGACTGTTCACGGGAGACGGCGAACAACTGCGACTTCATCTGTGCGAGCGCACGCTTCGCTTGGTCGAGTTGCACCGGGAAGTTCGGAGAGATGGGGTCAACGTTCTTAGTGTTGTTCTGAAAGGATTTCAGCGACCCACCGAAACGCTCTGCCGCAATAGATGCCTTGTTCAGCGAAGGCGGAACAACGCCGAGACTTGACGCCAACTTCTTAACCTCGAAGTCCATCTTACTGAACCCCGCGTCGGCAAGTTCAAGTTCGCTAGACGGGATTAGGTCGGTGCCAATTCTTTTCATCTGCATTATCTGGGTATTGGTATTCCCCAAGATAGTGCCCATTTGCTTGAAGGCTGTGTTGGCTGGAATGGTGCCAGCCGCCATCCCGGTCTGGGTCTCCCTAAACTGATTCCCCAATCTAAGCAACTCAGCACGCGCATTGTCTGCGGCGGTACCTGTCTTGCCGAGTTCAACAGAACCCGAGGCGATAGTACCCTTGAGCGCAGACATGCTGACCTTAGGGATAACAACAGCCAAGGCTGCGAGTTTGGCAACCGCAGGGGCCAGAATCGCATCAAGACCTTCGAGCGCTGTAACAAGCAGACCAATACTATCAGCAGCGGGTTTCGCTTCCGCAACTACGTTGATGGCAAGTTCGTCTACCGTGGTGGCGTTAGACATCTAGAACATCCATTCAGGTAACGAACGGGGCAGACACGCCTATGCTGTGCCTGCCCCGTTCGAGTTCTGCAACGAGAGTGCCGCTGCGAGGGCGAGGAAATCGTCTCGCTGCTTACGCAGATCACGTTCGTACTTATCCTTCTTCAACCGCTCGTCGAGTTCCGTGGCGAGCAACGGTTCACTCGGATAGGCGGCTTGGCTGTTGCGGTCGAACGCTTGAGACAGCACCACACCCACCGCGATCATAACGTACAGACCCGTATTCCATGCTGCCACGTCGCTGAGAATCGCGGTGTTCTTCTGACGCAACTTCTCAGTCTCGATGGCGTATCCGACTATCGCAGGCTCGCCGTGCCAGAACTCCTCGTACGAGACACCGATAGCCATGACCTGTGGACACAAATCCGAGAAATACTCACTGAGACTGGTGTAGACTTTCGCGTCAGGTTGCGAGCCGAGGTCTACTCCTTCGACCCGCCCAAGTTGAAAAGTTCGACATAGGCTTCCGACAGTTCGGTGAACAGTTCCTCGAACGTGACGGTGCCTGCATCAAGCAGCGCGTCGAGCATCGCGCCGGACTTGTTCGGGTTCATCTTGTACTTGCTATACAGCGCAGCGAAAAACAGGAGGTTCAGCGCGGAGAACGGCTTGTCAGCAATCTCCGACGATGAAAGCCCCTGTGCTTCTGCCGCGCGTACGCCCGCACGAGTCAGACTAAGGTCGTACGTGTTTCCCTCATAGTCAACGCTGGTCATGTGCTCTCTCCTTCACAGATGGATAATGCGTTGCGACCACTTAGGGCTGGTCGCCCACCCTCGTTCCTGCTAAGAAACAGCCTCGGAAACCTCAACCAGCGAAGTCGCCTGCGAGATGTAGAGCATCGTGCTGACAGCAGCGTCGGTCTTGGAATCGCCCGGAGCCACAGGCAGGATGGTGCCAGTCCACCAGTAGCGCATCGCAAGCGGCGCGGGGAACTGGACGGAGAACGCGCGCGTCTTGCCTGACGCGGCGTCGGCGGCTGCGAGGTTGACAGCATCGACCAGCGCGGGGGTCATGTGCGCGTCGAAGGTGAACGACCCACCCAAGTCCATGAGACCGTTGATGTACGTCTTCTGACGCAGTTCCGCGAGCGTGGTCGTCTCGATCTTCGCAGGGGCCGTGCCCATTGCCGGGACCGAGGTGATGTCGGGAATCTCAGTCCACGAGGTCGGGATGGTGATGGTGGAGCCGCTGACAGCAGCGTCACCGAAGAACAGTTTGATTCCAGCAGTAATCTGTGCCATGCTGATTGCTCCTTATCGTCTGTACGTGTACCCGTACGAGTCCAACACGCCTTCGCCACGCCATATCGTCGTTACCGTGTCAAGGGTAGGTGCCCCCGGCGTGATGGTTCTACGTGTCACCTTCATGGTGTCGAGCAGGTCGCTGACTTCGTACATCAACAGTCTTGACGCATCTGCTCGACCCACTACGTTGCCCGCGTTGTCCAGACAGTCGCGTGCAACGATGTCCAGTTGATACGCGAGAATGGTTCGTTCCTCACCGCTCACGGTGGCGTGGTCTGTCGGAAGGTTTGTGATTTCATGTACCACGATGAGCGGATATTCCTTGGGTGAATCCTCGTACGGTTTACGGACAGCAACATTCGCTATCGTGAAGGTGTGTTCGCTGAGGGCAGTCACGATGTCGTCATAGAGTGACCGCACGTCGCAACGCCTCCTCTACTATCCGTTTCGCAGGGATGAGCGCGCCTGCTCGACGCATGGCCATCGCCGCGTTCCACATCGGGGCGTGCGGCACCTCACCGAATGATGTAACGGGGTGTCCCATATTCTTGTAGTTCCATGCAGTTTTGGTTGGGTCGGGCATGTAGCCGGACATCGGCATGGCTGCACCCGGATAGTGCCCCGCTGCACCCACCGCACCCGTTCCGAACTCAAGGTACGTTATCTGCTTACCCCGCCAAATAACATCGTGCCCAATCAGTCCGACCTCTACGCCTACGGCAGACGGGTCTCCACCGAGATAGTTGCCGTCAACGTCCTGAATCATCGCAATGCCTATTTGGACATCTTCTGCGATGGAACCACAGACGGCCCGTTCGATGTCAACCTTCACTTTGTCGTTCAACGACTTGGCGAGTGCCTTTATCTGTGTCTTCAACTGACGTACATTCTCGACACTCAGCGGAAGCGGGACTCTAATCATCGTGGCTCAACCGCTTGAACGTCACGTCTGCGATGCCACCCGCACTAGGCACGACGCCAAGCACGTAGAACTCTGCGGTGCTCGCCAGCGCGTCAACTGTCTCAAGTGGCGTCTCGTCAAGCCAAACCCTGTCAAGTTGCGAGATGCCGACAGTCTCCGATATGTCAGTGACCGCACGGCGGTAGTCCATGTACTCAGGTCCGAACGTCATCATGCCGATGGTCGAACTCAATCCCCGCCAGTTCCAGTGATGTAGAACAGGTGTGCCGTACCGCCGTACGCCGTTGACCATCGTCCCGTGGGCTATCCACACGGGCCGCTTCAGTCCTGCGGCGAAAGTCGGCATCTTATCCAGTCTCGACGGAAAGGGCGATGCGTGCGAGCATCGACGGCGGGAACGAACCCTTCTCGAAACTGCGCACTACGCCATTCTCGCTGAAGGCTATGGTGCCATCCACGCCGCGCTTCGAGAAGGCGTAGACCCCCATCTCGATTGCCAATGACGTATACACGGCCTCAAAGTCGTCTACCTTGCGGTAGAACTTGATGGTGTCGATTGCAGCCGTAGCAGCCATCTCTGCCGCTGCCACCTCGGCGGGTGTGGGGCTTGCGACCCCACACCACACCAAGATAGCATCGGGGATGTCAGAGGCTATGGCTGTGACATCGAAGGCCATGTCAGATGCCTACGAAACCTCGTCGGTGAAGACCGGCGAACCAGAACCGTTGGTGACAAAGACCTGCGGAGCCGTGGTGGCTGCGGTGGTCGTGCTCAGGCCCGTGATCTTCGCGTGCATCCACTCGGGACCGTAATCCAGACCCCACTGGCCGAAGATTTGACCAGACTCGCCAGCGCCGACCTTGGCCAGCGCCTCGTAGAAGAAGTTGCCCTTGCCCGGAACGCCCTGAAGCACGTTGCGGCAGATGCCGAGGTTGTAGAAACCAGCGGTGCCGTTGGGCTGATAGCGGTGAGCCATGAAGTTCAGGCGACCGAACGGGGTGAGGTACGTCGTCAGAGCCGAACCAGCGTCACTCATGGAGGCGCGCTGACCCTGATTGAGAATGATCTTGTTCAACTGAACCATCTGCTCCGGGTTCAGAACACCCGTCACACCGAGCAGGCCGTACGGCGAATCAGTGACGACGCCCTGCGCGAGTTCGATGAGCATGTCTCCGCCGAGTTCATCGCTACCACCAGTGACCACGTTGGTCTCGATGGCTGCGTTCAGGCCACGAGTCTTGTCGATGGTCGCGGAGGTCGTGGCAAGCGAGTACACACCGTTGATGATGGTGAACTCGATGTCATTGCGAATCTCAGCCGTGCGGTTGGCGATGGCGAACGCGAGCGGATTCTGGACGTTGTTGCTCTGACCGGCGAGGTTCAGACCAGTCAGTTCGTCCGTGTTAGACATCTTGCGGTAGGTCGCAGCAACGGAACGGTGGAACATCTGCGTGACGTTCTTGTCCTGCGTGGGAGTGTCGTAGGTCGGCGCGGGGGCCGTCTGCGACGCATCCTCAGAGATGGCAGGCTGCGAGGCTGCACCGAGGCTGTATTCAGCGCTGCACAGGAACTCACGAGCACTCGACGCGACCCCACCGAGCATGTTGAACAGCGGGGTACGCACATCGGTCTTGGCGAACAGGACACCTGCGATATTGACGGGCGCGAACACACCCTGCGTTCCAACGGGAGAAAGGGCCATCTGTAGTGCTCCTTAGTGGTTAGTAGCCCGCGTCTTTGAGTAGCACGTCCACGGCTGCAACATCCTGACCCTTTGCGGCCAGTTCGTTCGCGGAGTGCAACGCATCGGTCTGGGCCGTGGTCTGGCCGTTCGGGGGTGTTGCATTGGTCAGGAGTGCTTGCTTTGCTGCATCGACCTGAGACTTCACCGTGGCCGAGTTCACCTTGATGAACGACTCGATGGTCGTGTCGAAGACTGCATCGGCAACTGATGTGAACAACGGGAGAAGGTTGGTGACATCCTCGTCACCGAAACCCGCACCCAGCAACGTCTTTCTGGCTGTGAAACTCTTGCGGTCGGTTGCGAGGGTGGCCCGCTCAGTCTCAATCTTCTTGCGATCCATCTCAAGGCGCTCGGTCTCACTCGCTTCGAGTTTGGTTCGCTCCTCCAAGATTGCCGCCGCGATTCGGGCATCCACGTCCTTGTCGGCATCCTTCAGCGCGTTCGTGCGTGCGGTGACAGACGCCTGCGTGCGTTCCCGGTCGAGATCGGCCTCATACGCGGCCCACTGTTCGTCAGTTGCGAAATCTTCTCTTTTCAGCATTGCAACGCTCCCGTCAGTTGTCGAACAACACCCCTGCTACGCAGTTTTGGTGTTCGCCCCTGTAGTTACCTTCACGCCCTTCTTCACCTTGGGGTCAGCCGTTTTGTCAGTCGTGGCTGCACCGTCGGTAGTTGAGTTCGTGTTGGCATTGATTACTTTCAACGCTTCTGCGGCCTTTGCTGCATTTTCTGTAGCAAAAGTCTCCATACGCATTATAACATCATGGACGTTATTCGTCAAACCAGCGATGTCAAGTGCGTCAATAGGAGCAATAGGTGAATCGCCACTGGTGAGACTCTGGTAGACCTGCGCCTTACTCTGAAGGTTTGCAGTCTTGTTGCGATTGAAGTGTATGGCGATGTCCGTAGCCTTGATGCTTGATACCTCATCGAACGTCCCGAGGATGTAGAGCATGACGGATAGAGCCTCACGTTCGGCCTGAATGAAGTACGGCTCTTTGGCGCACGCCACCAAATCGATGTCCTGCCAGCCATCACGCATGAACACAGCGTCGCCTGTGTCGCCACCGCCACCGCCGCGCGTCTTCCGGTCAGGCACGCCAACGATGACACGGAGGGTGGCTTCGAGATAGTCACGCATGGCGACACCGACAGGGGCATCCATCGCTTCTGAGATGAACTTGATCTCGGGCTTCACTCCCGTGGGAATATCGGACACAGAGAGGAATCCATGCGTTGACAGGTTGGCGAACGTCTCATCGGTCATCGTAGCGCCGAGAACGACCAGCACGGAGTTGACGGCCTGCTGGATATCGTTCGCACCATCAGACGCCACGCCGTCGAGCGCATCCATGAGCGAGAGTGCCATCTCCCAGTCACCGAGTCGCCACAAGTTGTTTTGATACTCGGTGATGGGCAGTCCGCCACCGAAGTTGATGTCAACCGGCTCGTCTGCGGTTTCGAGCAATCCACCCACCATCGGGTCTTGACCGTTGAGCGAAACATCCTTGAACGTGAACATCTTGTCAGGGGTGTAGACCTTGTAATACGTGATGGCCCCACCCGGCGACATGGCTGGGCCGAAGAAGTTATCAGGTGCCGACTCGTAAGTGGTCACAGCGTATGCGGGCGGCAGGACGGGGTTGGCCGGGTAGACGACGAACGTGTCGAGGGGATCGAGACGCAGCAACTTCAGATGTGTGCCATTGAGGGGATTCTTCTCACTGAACGTCCCCCGGTAGCCGACGCCGCAGATCGAGCAGTCTTGGGCTATCTGATAGTCCACGAGTGCCTTGTTCTCGGCAGTCAGACACGCGACGAAGTTCTCCATTTGCTTGCGGAACGTGCCCTTACGGTTCGTGTACTGGATGGGCTTGCCAAGGAAATAGCCCACGATGTCGCGGGTCATGGAGTACGCGTAGTCAACGGTTATCTTGTTGTCCACGTCCGTGCGCGTGGTCTTCTCCCTGTCCTGAATGACGGGGTGCCAGCCCTTCAGGTATTCCTGAAGCGCGCGAATCTGCTGGCGGTTGTACGCGTGCTGCGGGAGCACGCGCGCGAGGTCTGTCTTCAGACTCTCGACGGTGAATGTCGTCAAGTCGGTACGCAGCACGTTGCGCCCACTCGACACGTCGGACGGGATGTTGGTAATCATTGCCGTCTCCTAGCCATAGTAGGTACCGTCCGGGGCGGTGAAACATCCATCAATAGCGACGACCGGGAAAAGGTTGAACTGACCATCGGGACGAATGTAGAAGACTGTGAAGCCTGTCACCCAACTATTGGGTTGATTGAGCCGGTACGACGGGTTCAGTTCGCACGCACACGGTACCGAGGTGGCCGCGTAGGGCAATGAATCGAGTGGGGTCACTATGGTGTGAGTCTGAAGGGTGTGCATATGCCCGTACATCATGCTTCGATTGTAGACCTGTGCTGTCTTGTAGGCGTGATGGATGTTGGTGTAGGTTCCGTGCATCGAGTGAAGATGTCCGAACTTGGCTATCTCGCCATACGGGATGACTCGCCATCCGTCAAGATGCAGATACTCCTCGAACTCTATCATGCCTTCCATCTCAGGATGGACGTCGAGGTACTGTCGTACCCAATCCTCGTGGTTCCCGAGGTGGAACACTCGCTCGACGTTCTCACGCAGAATCGCATCGAGCGGGTCGAGCACATCCCGGTTGAAGTCGAGATAGTCTCGCTTGAGTCGCTTGCCTTCGACGACCTTTCGCTTGTCCTTGACCCAATGCGAGACGACTTCGAGGTCTTCGTTGTCGCCACCGAAGACGAAAATGTCGGGGTCGGTGTCTGCGACATACCGAAGCACGTTGCTCCACAGTTTCTTGTCGTGCTTCGGATGGTGCATGTCCCAGTAGCCGATACCCATGCGGGTCTTCGCCGTGGTGATGGCGGGTGCGAGCACGCCGCCGAACCAATCGAGTTTCGGATATTCACGTTTCGCGTCGCGTATCTTGCGTCGTGCACTGCCGCCATCGATGCCGAGTCGTCGTCCGACTTCCTCACCACTCAGCGGAGCCAATGACACCCAATACTCGTGTGGTTCCAAACCGGCCTCCTTGGTCAGATGTGCTTGCGATCAAAGACCGTGAGTGTCGCATTGAGGTTCGTACGCATCATCGCCGCCAATCCGGCCAGCGAGTCAGGTGCGTCGTCATTCGGGTTCTTGCCACTCATCGTGTATGACGTGAGGCCCATCAGAAATGCTCGATACATCGGTGACGCGAGGTAGTTGCCATCCGCGTCTTTACTAGATGGGTCAAGGAACTCGAACTCGCGAATAGCAGGACTGTGCTGCACGATGCGCGTCTCTTTGCTCTTATTCGATGCCGCTCTCGTGGCAGTAATTTGACACATATGTCCAGTTGCCGCTACGAGTTGGGCCACATCGCGGGAATAGAAGTCACCACCGTTGTTCGCCTCAAACACCGCACGCCGCACCTGCCGCGACACGAGTGTTCCCGATACCAACGGCTCGCTCTCCGTGTATCCGCCCTTCGTGAATACCACGTCTGCTATAACGGGCGGATCGAGGCCCCACTGGTAGGCAATGGGCATGGAGAGGAAGTCGCCCCCACCGAACGCCACGTCGCAGAATGCGAAGATGTCGTCAGGCGGATTGTCTTTCAGGTACTCGGCGGTGAATGGTGTGAGTGTGTACTTGAGCGAATCTGCGGGGAACAGCAGACCCGTACGCTCGATTGGCTCCTGCTGGTAGACGCATTGCCACGTCACATCGTCTTCGAGACGCTTCAACTCGTTGTAGTACGTGGTGGAAAACCCTACACCGTATGGGTAATCGAAATTCGATTCGCCCGTCTCGGGGTCGAGCGCGGGGATGCGGATTATCTTGCAGCGTGGGTTGTCCGCGTTCTGCCGTTCGACGAGTCCGATGGGGTCGTGAATCGACCAACGAGTACCGACGTGAAGTTCCTTGCAGCCCTCTTTGCGACGGCTGTAGAGGTTCGTCGTCATCTTGTCGCACAGCATCGTGAGTCGGGTAGGACTCAATGCCTCCTCGATGCCACTCACAAGGTCGTCACAGTAGAGCAGTTGACGCGCCTCGGTCGAGCCGTGTAGTGACGCCTCGATGGCACGGCATGTGACCGACTTGTACTTCCGTGACGACTCTTTGCCGTCATCGCGGAAGTCGAGGGTCAAGTCCTTTGCGGACGTGTTGACGAGTTTGATGTGAGGGAAAATCTCGTGGTAGTTGTAGATGGGATCATCGTAGATTTCGAGAAGTCCGCCGTAGAGCATCGTGGTGATTTTCTCAGCGAATGCCGACCCAAGGATGGGACTGTCGGGATTGCGACCGATGAGCCACGAGAGGCCGAACAGCGAGATGGTCGTCTTGCCCACGCGCGGGGGCATCGAGAACAGGATGATGTCGTACACGTCGTTGACCATCATCTCGGTGAACGAATCGGCAAACTCGCGCATCACCGCCTTGCGCGGCTGGTAGAACCGTGACTTCGCCGGACGGTTCCATTCGAGTGCGATGAGGTAGTCGTGGAAATTGTTGGGAGCGCGGGTTATGTACGCACGCTCCAGAGCGTCGTAAACTTGATGGTCCGTCGCGCAGGTCAACCCAAGGGCGATGACCTCAGCGGCTACGGCGTCGGCGGGCTGCTTGTCTTTGGCGAGAGAATAGCGTAGCGCGTCGCCCGCGAGCACCCGTTCGACGACGGGTCGGGTGGTGTCGTGGAATACTATCTCTAGACCAGCCCGCTCGTCGTTTGGATTCATACGCCACATTATACACGATTTTCGAGACTAGAACAAGAAACCCCGCGTTTCTGCGGGGTTTCTATGCGGTTGGCGAATGAGGAGGTCTACGACACGCCCTCAGTCGAGACCTCAGCCGAGGTGTCCTCGTAGCCAGCGTGTCGCGCCAGCAGCGTCCAAACATGACCGACGGGCAACGCATAAGTGTAATCTCCATCAACATCAGCCGTGAAGCGATACTTAGCCACGGTGTTGAGCGAGACTGTCACGACCCCGTAGGGCATGACTGGACCAAGCGCCTCACCCATCGTGTCGAGAGTCGCGGGTGTGATGATGACTAGTTCGTCGGGTGTGGGGTTGAACGTCCCGGTCGCAAGACCATCTGTGATGGCGAGGGTATCCAGATACCCAGACTTTCGTGCAATGAGTGTCCACACGCTGCCCGCAGGTAGGTCGTAAGAGTAGTCGCCATCCGCGTCAGCGGTGAACTGGTACTCAGCGTCCTCGCCGTGGTAGACCGTCACGACACCATAGGGCATGACGCGGCCAAGTACCTCGCCGCTAGTGTCTAGCGTCGCGGGGGTGATGGTGACGCCCTCCGCCAGAGTGGCTGAGCCATAGGTGCCCGTACCGTGATTGGTTGTGATGAGACCATCTGTCGCAGCAGCGATGGCTGCACGTTCACCTGTCGAGAGCACCGTCGGATTGACGGTGACACTCGGAGCCGAGACCGTGCCGCTGAACGTCACAGTGCCGTCGAATGTCGGAGCGGGAATCGCGGCGATGGCTTCGGTGACGGGAGTCATGTCTGCCTCGACAGTACCGTCGAATGTGACCGTACCCGAGAACGTCGGTGCCTGTATCGCCGCCACGTCAGCCTTCATGGCGAGTACCGTCGATGCTTCGATAACACCAAGCGTCGGGATGCCCGCGACCGCCAGCGCATCCACGACATCGGAGGCGATGGCGGCGGTATCAACGGTAGCGTCTGCGTTCACGGAGCCGTCTACGTTCGTGACGAGTTTGTTGGCAGGAGTGACAAGGATGAGCGCGGCAACGTCAGCCGGGTCTGCGGCGGCGGTCACGGGGGAGAGCGCAAGCACTTCCGTCTTGGTGGCGAGACCACTGAGGTCAGGCGCTGCGTCCACATGGTTGAGCGCGGCGACTTGCAGAGATGTGGCAAGACCACTGATGTCGGGTGCGGACTGAACCGCCGACAGACCAGCGATACCTGTGAGCACGTCGTCCTTGGCGTGGTCGTAGGCTACACCGAGTGTGACGGTCTCAATAGTGGGATTGAAGGTGGACAGCCCGCTGATGTCCGGTGCCGCGTCCACATGCGCGAGGTCAGCGATTGCGCTTGCGAGTTCCAAGTTCGTCGGCAGGTCCGCGATGGACGGCGCAGTAGCAACCATGTCAGTGTTCGTGGTGGTTGTATCGACCAGTGTAACGTGAGCCACCGTGTCGAGCGCGGGGTCGAACGTGGAGAGTCCACTGATGTCAGGCGCGGCCTGTACGGTGGCGAGGGCGGCGATAGCCAAGCCAAGTTCGGCGTTAGTCGGCAGGTCGCTGAGGTCAACCATCGTGGGAGGCTCGGATACCATATCCGTATTGGTTGTGGTTGTGTCCACCAATGTAACGTGCGCCACAACATCCGTGGCGGGCGCAAAGGTAGACAGTCCGCTCACACTCACCATGTCCGTGTTGGTCGTCGTGGTGTCCACGAGCGTCACGCGCGCGATGGTGCGCGTCTGCACTTCGTCAGCGATAGCATCAGCGGTAATCATCGCGGGTGCTTCGTCGGGCAGGGTGGCGATGATGGCCGTCTGCGCGTCGGAGACGTTCGTCGCGGTAGCGATGCCCGTGAGCGAGGAGATGGGCGTGATGTGGTCCTGTGTTGCAGCGAGTTGTACGTCGGGCAGGGTCGCTACTTTGACACCAGCCGTGTCGAGTATCGCCTTGAGCGCCCCGAGGCCGTCCGTCGCGTTGGCGAGGTCGTCCTTGGCGGCGGTCGCGTCGGTGCAGGAGACGGCTGCGGTCACGGATGCGACAGCGCCCATCGCACTTCCGACGATTGCGAGGCCACCCGTCGCGCCAGCCGTAGCGTCGGGGATGCGCGTCAGTATCTCGTCGGTGTCGGTATTCACTCCACCGATGGCGGTGATGACGGTTCCGACATCCGTGTGCAGGTCAGAAACCGCCGTCGCCGTGGCGAGTGAAGCGATGGACGGCGGTGCGCCAAACCCTTCGATGGTGCCGACGTGGACGTGGACGGCGGCTACGTCGGTGGCGATGCCATCCACCACAGTATCAACAGTGTCGATGAGTGTGTCGATGGCGGCAAGGGCCGTAGCACTCGCCGCTGTCTTTGCAGCGTCGTACGCGCTCGTGAGCGCCTTGGCGGAGGACACGTTCTCGTCGATACGCCCGAGTTCTGTGGCGAGGTTCGTCCGTACTGCGGACGCTACTGCGGTAGCAGACACGTCGCCAGCAGACCAGTCACCGGATACCTTATCCGCGATGGCCTGCAACAGCGCCGAGGAGTCGCCCTCGTTGAGCAATGCCGCCTCTATCTGTGCGGTGGTCGGCGGAACGGTGTAGCCCGCAGTTGCCAGCCGAGTACTGATAGCCGCATCCACCCGTCCGAGTTCGGTACCGAGTTCGGTGCGTACCGCGCTTGCGTTGGCGGCTGCGGTGGGCGGTGCGGTGGTGAGTGCGTAGCCAGTCTTGCTCGCGGCGGCTACCACGACTCCATCGGTGCCTGTGTCGGCAAGGATGGCGTCTACGACAGTATCGACCGTGGCGAGTGCGGACGCGGTGGCGACCCCAGACAGGTCGGCGTTGGCGAGGTCGGTCAACTTCTTGCCGACGGTTCCAGCCGTGGTGTGACCAGACAGCGCGTTGTCAAGCAGCGCGGTCGCGTTCGCATCAGCCGTTGGCGCGGCAGCGGGGATAGCCGCCTTGATTGCGGACAAGCCGTTGGTTCCGTCGTCAATCGCGGTGTGAATAGCCGCCGTGTCCGCCTTGACGGCGGGCAGGTCGGTTCCGTGGATGTCCGTGAGCATCGATGCTATCGCTGGCAGGTCGGTCGCGTGAACGTCGCCAACGGCGGTCACGATGGTGTCCAGCGTCCCGAGATGCACGAACGACGCGGGTACCGACTTCACGTCAGCCGTGCCCGTGGTGGAGAGCACCCCGATAGGCACCCCGTCCGCGCCCATTGTGTATGGTGCCTTGTACGCCCCGCCGCCTATTTCGGTGACGGTTAGCGTCGTGCCAGTGGTGTCGTTCGGGTTCTTCGTACCGTTGTCGGCTATCTCCCACACCTTGCCCGTCACGGTCAGCCCTGTTGCGGCTGCTCCCGACGCGACGAAGTGGGCGATGAGGACGCCCGCCTGCCCGGCCTTTGCGTACATGGTCACGCTCCAATCAGGTTGAGCAAGCCGCGCGAGGTGCGGGTGATGAGGGGATAGTTCGTCGTTGCGAACTCGCTGCCAGCCCACGAGTCGCCTCCGAAGACGTTGATCTCGTCGCCGCCCTGCTGCACGCCCGTCGTCGCCGGGTTCGCGTTGTAGATCTGCAAGAGCCACGGCCCGACGCCCGTCATCGAGGAGGGGGAGAGCGTTGCCGACCCGCCCGAGGCCGCCGCGTCTACGGTATGCAGGCCGTCGCTGAGGCGGGCGTAGTAGCCCGCAGGGAGCGCCGTGACGGTGACGTTAGCCCTGAGGGCCGCGTAGGTCGAGGTGATCGCTGCTGCCGCGTGCGCGGTGTTCGAGATCCTGACACCCGCGACCGTGCCGGGAGTCAGGGAGGCCGGGGAGGTCAGATCCCAATACCGCCCGAGGATGGTGAAGCGGGCAGGGATGGAGAGGGGCGCGTTGTTCGAGGTCGTCGCCGACACGAGCGCGTTGAGGTAGATCCTCGTCGTCCCGCCCGACTCCCTGACGAGAGCCGCGTAGTACCAAGTGTCGGCGAGGACGGGCGTGTCGCTCGGGATGATGTAGACGGTGCCCCCGTAGAGGGATCCGAAGACCGCCGTTCCCCCGGCCGTCCCTCTCACGAGGAGGCCGTAGCCGCCTGAGTCTGTGCCGTTGTAGGCGATCATCGCGTCGGCTCCGTTGCCCGGCAGCGTGCCGAGCTTGAAGACGGCCTCAAGCGTGAAGTTGGAGACGGCCGTCAGCGGAGACGAGAGGACGTGCGCCCCGATGGTCGTCCCGTTGGAGATAAGGTCGGGTGCGCCCCCGACGGATCCCCATGAGGATCCCCCGAGCATCGTCAGATTCCTCGCGTTCGCCGTCGTGTCGACGACGGTGGTGCCTGCCCCGTCGAGACACTTCCAGAGGCCGACGGTGTCGGAGAGATTCGGGAAGCGGGTAGCGAGCCCTCCCGGCGTCGTCCTAGACAGGGGCGAGGGGATGTCGACGGAGTAGGCCCACGAGTCTCCCCCGAATACGGATCGACTGGCGCCCTGCTTCACTCCTCCCGATGAGGGGTTGCCGTCGTAGATGCTCAGAGGCCACGGCCCGAACCATTGAGCGACCGACGGGGAGAGCGTGGCGGTGCCGCCAGAGGCCGCCGCGTCGACGTTGTTCGTCCCGTCGCTGAGGCGTGCGTAGTAGCCGGTCGGGAGCCCGGTGACGACGACGGCGTCACGAGTGGTGTAGAGCTCCTCCGTCGCCTGCTGCTCAATGATGACATCGCCCGGAGCTGAGACTACCGTGTTCGTGAGGTCGGCGATCTTCGCCCACACGAGCCCGTCAGGGGAGGAGTAGACCCTGATGTTCGATCCGAGGATCCCGAAGCGGTAGTGGGCGCCTGTCGAGCCGGAGCCACCGAGGCTGTACGCAGACCCGCTCGCCCACCGATAGAGGTAGATCGCGCTCGGGCCCGCCTGAATCTGATAGTCGACCGATCCAGAGACGCGGAGATCTATGGCCGCCGTGGCCCCGGTGCTCAGGAACCCGATCAGCACGTCGGCGACCGACTGAACGCCTGCCGACGTGGAGGGCCCCTGTACGGTTCTGTTCAGCGCCATCGAGTCTTACCTCTTCCGTGGCCTTCTAGGTGAGCGAGACCCCGAGGGCCCCGGCGACTGCGCTCGTGCCATCCCCGGCGAGCAGCGTCCTCACGGTGTCGAGGAGCTGCCAGTCGGTCTTGCGAACGCCGCCCGAGTTGCCAGCGTTGCCACCAGCACCGCCACCGCCACCGCCCACGACCAGCGCCGAACCCGTGGCAGAGCCGGTGCAGACGAACGACGACGAGCCGAGGAACTTGTGGACGGCGTAGAGGCCGTCGCGAGTGACGGTATTGCCACCAGTGGCATGGAAGCCAGCGGTCGTAAGTGAGAGCGTCATCTAGCCCACCTCCGCGTGTCCGCGTGTGTTGTTCATGTGCGGACTCCTTCGTGGCCATACATGGGACTCCTAGATACGCCGAAAGACGACGGTTGTCCGTCGTCTGAAAATCGGTGGCGCGCCTTGCCCCTTACGCACCGCGTCGCACCCCGTAACGAGCAGAACCGTGTGCGCGACCGCCCATGTCCCTACTTCTTGCCGACCTTTTTCAGTTTCTTCTTGTCGGCCTTGTCCTTGCCGTCCTTCTTGGTGAACGGAGCAGCCTTGTTCTTCATCACGCGTCGCCATCCTCGGTCGGGTCTCCATCGAGCGCGGAAGCACCACACGAATCCACGAACTCCTGCGTCCCGGTATCCACGTTGGTCTTGAGGAACGCCATGAAGTTCGAGAGTCCGGCGAGTACGCCCGTGACAGCCGCCAGAATCCGCAGCAGATCGTCGGTCGAGACGATGCCGAACGCGGTGAGCGCAATACAGACTGCACCCACGATTCCATAAATGGCCTTACGCCGTTCTGGTGTGAACCACGCCATGTCGTTTCTCCTTCGTATCGACGTACCCACATTATACAGCAATCTGGCGTATCAGTCTACTCGATACGCGGGTCTGTGAGTAGACCTGCGGCTTTGAGGGCCACAGCGGTCGGGCGGTCGATCTTCGTACCCTTGGGGTACGTCTTACTCTTGTACTCGACTGTCACGGCCAGCGTGACGGGATAGTGAAGCGGTGCGGTACGCAGCGCGGCAGCGGGCTGCGACGGGATACCGAGCGCGGCCCACTTGTTGTGCATGTACGTGCGAAGTGCCGCGTCTTTGACCCTAGCCCCGTCTACCGAGCCACGGATGTGCTTGCGGTCGATGGGGTGCTTGCGATAGAAGAACAAGGTCTCGGGCACGACATGTACCCCATACCCCTTGTGCGTGGCCCGCGTCCAGAAATCCCAGTCCTCGTACCCGTCGCGCATCGACTCGTCATACCCGCCGACGCGTTCCCATATCTCCCGCTTGTAGAGGGAACAGCACATAATGTGGTTCTGACGGGCGAAGTCCTGCCACGTCGGGTTCACTTTCGGTGGTACCCATCGCCTATTCTCGGAACCGAAGGTCTCAAGGACGGCGGACACGATGTCGCTCTTGCCGATCATCTTCTCGATGTATTCCGGCGCGAGTTGGTCATCCGCGTCGAGGGTGGCTATCCACTTCCCCGTGGCGACGCGGATACCCATGTTTCGAGCCGCCGCCACACCACGATTCGGCGTGACGATGGTCGTCACCGTGTCGCCGTAGGGCGCGGTGAGCGCGGCGACCCATCCCGTCTTCGACCCGTCGTCCACCACGATGATCTCGTGTGGCGGAACGGTCTGCGCGAGCGCGCTGTCGATGGCCTCACACAGATACTCGGCCTGATTGTAACAGGGGATGATGATGGATACCGGCTCTTTGAGCACGGGATTCCACGAGTGCGCCCAATGATGCACCGCGACCGTCTCGGGCTTGATGCAGCGCGGATCGAACGTCTCCGTGTAGAGGTACGGGTAGAAGTACGTGCGCGGGTAGACCTTGACATCACCGAACACCATTGGAACGGATCGTTGGTGATACCACCCGCGCCGACGCAGGAGTTCGGTGAACGCGCGCGGCCCGGTCTCATTCTCGACATGCTTCGACGCGATGTCGAAACCTTCGATGTATCGCATACACTCAGCGAGAAATGGGTGTCCCGCTTCGGCACCGAATACGGCGCAGCCGAGCCACTTTTCCTCCTCTGAGCCGACGAAACACGCATCGTGGAGCAAGTCATCGAAGGACTTGAGCACTTCCACGTCCACGTCGAGGTACACGCCACCCGTGTCGTAGACCGCCTGACAGCGGGCGTAGTTGCTCGCAAGCACGTTGTTGCCTGCCGCCAAGGCCGCGTCCACCCACGGGTTGTGCTTGATGTTGTCGAGACCGAGGACGACTATCTCGTAGTCGGGCATGACCTTGCGCCACGACTCGATGTACGGCTCGAACTTCGCGGGCATCGGTTTGTCGGAAATCCAAGTCGTGTAGATGATCTTCGGAATCACGGGAGCAACACCCCATCCGGCGTCAGATGACCGCAGATGCAATCCCAGTCGATGATCAACTCCTCCAACTGCGATGTGAGTTCGTAGTCTACAGGGCCGGGGCCGTCACCAAGCAGCGCGTGACGGTACTCCTCGCCCGTGGTCATCAAACAGCCCAAGCCAGCGCCATCGACAGTCTCAAAACCCGTGCTGTAGGTATGACGCAGCGGATAGACGACAGGATTGCGATTCTCGTGCCGCGCGACCTGCACACCCGTCATGTTCGTGGGTGCAAGTGTCGTGAGACGAGCGTAAATGTCGGGAGGGACGAGTACGTCGTCCTCAAGACACAGCAACGGGCCGTCAGGTACCAAAGATTGGCTGTATTTCACCATTGCACGGTGCCGGTCACGCCGTTCGACCCGTCCCTCGGGCGGATATGGGTTGTGCCGGACGTATGAGTGGACGTCGAAGCCTAGAGACCAGAGTGTGAGCAACCACGATTCACAATCGGGCGCGTCAAGAATGACGATACACTTCTCACGAGGAATGTCAGACGCGGCAATGGCATCACAGACGGCGGTGCGCGTCCAAGGCCGGATCACGGGCAGCAGTAGTGTCAACATCGGCCCTCCGTGGGGTCTATAGTTGCTATTTCCGCGCCCATTATAGCAGGTATACGTGCCGAATGTCGAGAAAAAGGTTGATTTTGCCGGATTCGGGTGGTAGACTAGTCTCATTGAAGCACAACAGACCGAGGAAGGGGCAGGAATGCTCGTCACATTGCCATATGACCGCGTAATCCGTATCGCAATCGAGCAAGCAGAGGGCGAGCAGACGTGTCCGAAGCGAGGACACGTGTGTCTCAACGAAAGAGGTTTGAAGTCCTACGTCCCCGAAAAATCTGAGTGTACCGCGTGCTGGGTGCAGTATCTTCTGAATGAGAACTGACATGACCCTATCCCCGAATCAATATCTTGAACAGGACTGCGGCTACACGACCCCGTGTTGGGTGTGGCAACGCGCGCTCGATTACGGCGGATATGGTCATATGCGGATAAACAAGCGGTATAGGGGCGCGCATCGGGTCTACTGGGAACGTGAAAACGGGCCGATTCCCGACGGGTTGCAGTTGGATCACCTGTGTCGAAATCGACCCTGCGTCCGACCCTCGCACCTCGAACCCGTGACCCACGCTGAGAACATGCGACGCGGTGCAGGAACCACATTGACGACGGCACAGGTTCGAGAAATCAAAGAACTCTTGGGCACAGGGAACATCACCGGGCAGGTCATTGCTGCGCGATACGGAGTATGCGACCAAACCGTCTACGACATAGCCAATGGTCGTTGTTGGCAGAACGTGGAGAACTGACATGGCAGTCCGCACACTTCTATCACAACTTGATGACCGTTTGGCCGATGCCAACAAGCACGAGGCCACACAGCCGTATGTTGTGCCAAAGTCGTATGACACCGACCTTCTCCGCGCCATCCTCGCGGCGATGCTGGTCATCATCGACCAACTGGCACGCAGATGAGCAACCCCCACGGAAGTTGCGAAACGTGTGACTGGCACTCGCATACCGTCAGTCGTGATCACGACGGGGCCGTGTGGCATCGTTGGACGTGCTGGCGATGCGGCGGCGAACCTGCTATCCGTCTGGACACGACCACAGACATGCAACCACCCGCGTGTGACGGCCATCTGAAGGAGCGGATGTCTCGTGCCTCGCTATGATATGAAGTGCCCGCTGTGTGACGAGCGGTGGGAAGTCCAGCGCGCGATGAGCGAGTGCGACGATCCTGCTCCGTGCCCCGAGTGCGGGGCCGATGGGAAACTTGTATTCACGAATCCTCCTGTCGTCCCGTGGTACCCCGGCACGACGCGGGAGTTCTTCAAGGAGAGAAAGCGGAGGCCATAATGAGAGGAAAGTTCATGGAGAGCACGCAGCCGAACAACGGCAGTATGGGGTGTCTGACAGTCGTGCAGATAGTGTTTCTCATCCTGAAGTTGGCAGGTCTCGTTACGTGGTCGTGGTGGTGGGTGTGGACACCGACACTCATCCCTCTTGGATTCATTGCGCTCATCATGCTGTGGGGTCTGTGTGCATTCATCGTTGAGAAGGCGGGACGGCGATGAGTAGCGAAGTCCACACTGTAGATGTCGATACGGGGGCGGAGAAGGGCGTGAAGTTGGAGCGATTCGACCTCATTCCGGCTGCACCGTTCGAAGCCGTTGCGCGTCATTATGGCGTCGGTGCCAAGAAGTATGCGGATCGCAACTGGGAGCGCGGGTACGCGTGGTCGAAGTCCTTTGGCGCGATGATGCGTCACGCGTGGGCGTTCTGGCGTGGCGAGGACATCGACGAGGAGACCGGCAGTCATCACCTCGCAGCTGTCGTGTTCCACGCTTTCGCGCTGATGGAATACGGTAAGACCCACCCCGAGAAGGATGATAGACCATACACTGAGCAGACAATCGACATCGTGAAGCGGCTCAATGACGCGATGGGGCATGTGCCGAGTCAGGCGAGTGCGGTACACGACTGCGAAACGTGTCACTATCTTCCAGTTGCGGGTAGCGACGAGCCGTGCCTGTCCTGCTGTATGTGGAACAGTCTGCCGAACTGGGAGGTACGATGAGCATCAAGGAACACGAAGAGTCCATCCTGCGCGAACTCATCCATTGTCCCAATGGATTCTCGCTCGACAGCGACCCGCTGACGTGGCCCATCGAGGAGCGTCCGGTCATTTATATCGCAGGCTATTACAGCGCGTGCCCGACACAGGGCACGGCCAATGCCATCAAGGCGTTCGACGCGCTGCTCGCGGTCGGATGGATACCGCTCGTCCCGCACGCCAGTCTCGTCGTGGACATGCTCTCGCCGCATCCACCCGAGTTCTGGTACGCGTACGATCTCGCGCTGCTGATGCGCTGTGACGCGGTGTACGTCTGTCCCGACCTACTCACCGCGCGCTCGACAGGTGTAGCAAAGGAGATAGGCTTCGCGCACCTGCGCAACATCCCGGTGTTCTACGAAGTCGTCGAGGCGAAGGACAGGTACAATGGCTGACGCGAAGAAGCACATCTTCTTCCACTGGGGCAACGGCCACGTGTCCATCGGCCCCACCGACATGCCGGAGTTCGGCAAGCGACCCTCTCTGATGGTGACGCGAGGCAACACCAGTCACAAGATCGCCTCGTTCTCGTCCGTCGAGGCTGCGTATGAGTTCGTTGGGGTGCTCGAACAACTATTCAACGGAGGAGACCCGATATGCTAGTGACTACAAAGAGTGGGACGGTGTACGACTTCTCCAACGACGGCGTGCTCGTCCGCAGGTTCGGTGGAGCACCGATGCGCAAAGACGGGGCGTGGATGCGCCTCGTCGAGTGCAGCGACATCACCCTCGGGCAGCCAATGCGTATGGTGCTCGACGGCGTGGCGGAGAAAGTGCTGACGGCGCGGGTCACGACCCCCGTGGTCAAGGTGTTCGGGAGGGTGCAGGCATGAGAGCCAACGTGGGGGACGGCTGGCGGTACAAGGTCTATCTCAACGGCGAGGACGTGTCGAACGTCGTCACGGAGGCCGTGTCGATTCTCGGCATCGGCTACGTGTGGCGGATCAGGGAGCGTGACGGGTTCATCGTGTATGACACGAACGGCATCATTCTGGATGTGGTGTGGGGGTTCGTCCATATCGTCCGTATCGGTCGCACGGCCTAGTATTACCGCACAAACTCGTTGGATTCTGCTGGATTTTTTCAAGACATGCGAAAGCCCGCTCTCGGCCACTCCGGGAACGGGCTTTTCGCTGTGCCTCGTCAGGGCTTTTCATCGCCATCCGACTACTCAGCAAGCCGACGAGCCTTGATATGCGGGGCGGACGGGATGCACCCCGCTCCCCGCCCCGGCCTCGGCATCACCGAGGGCTTCGCCCCTTCGCGCATCGCGCTCCGGGGTAGCCGCTGATGAGGCGGCATTGATCTGTGTGTCGTCGGCCCCTACGGGGCCTTTCCGGCCCTCCACTACCGACGACGTGCGGCTGAGGCATACTCGCCGCTCCACCCCGCCTGTGTCGCGCCACCTACGGGGGACTCCGTGTGACATGATACGCCTCCGTGGCCACGGTGTCAAGTGTTTCCTGCGCAGGGTGTGTATCCCGATTGGGAAACAGGGGTCAGATAGTTGTCGGGGTGAGGGAGATAATACCATCACGAGTGAGTGTTGAGAGGGTGTTGGGGCAACAGGGTAGATGCTGTCGATCAGGAGTGGGATGACAGGGAGTAGGCTGTCAGTTCGGGGAGAGATAGTCTATCGCAAGGTGCAACAGTTTGGGGTCGTCCTTGAACATGCCCAAACCCGTGTTGCATGTGCCGCATAGGAGTCCCCGCACGTTCCCCGAGGTATGACAGTGATCAATGCTGAGTTCACCCACCGCTCCACAAATGGCACACCTGCCATCCTGTGTAATGACCATCGCGTTATACTCAGCCGCCGAGAGGCCATATTTTGCATACCGCGTTGCACGAGTTTGTTTTTGGAAGCACCGCTTGCACCACGCTCGACGTTCTCCTGTCGGGTGCGTATAGAAGAACTCGGGGGTATCGGGCATCTGTTCCAGACACAGCGTACATGTTCTGATTCCATCAACTGCGTAGGATCGCCCGTCTTTTTCAATACCCGTGGGATAACCCATGCCGTATTTCCTCACTGTTGATACTTGGCTAATACTTGATTGCTACTTCATGGAGTCAGTATATCACCAATCCGTGTTGATGTCAAAGTTGATCAGTCCTAATAGTTGGCTGATAGTTGGAGGGAATGGGCAGGTCAGCGTGAGTGTGGAAGTGTCAATGGGTTAGCGCACTAACTCTGGAAATCTGGCGATTCGTCGGAAGGGCGACCCGCCGTGCTGCTGCAAAGCACAGAATAGGGGAGGGGTATAGCATCCATTGCAATCAGACTACAAGGGTAGAGTGTATGCCCTAGTCTACCCCATCCCCTATAGCATCACATTGTAGTATTGTGCTGTATGACTAGGGGTATACGTTGTACTATGCACTATGTATATGCTTTGTATTGTATGCATGTAGCATGGCAGGCTAGGCTATGCACAATGGCACGCTATTTGTACCCATGTTGGCATGGCGTTTGTACTGCATACTCATGCCCATAGTATGCACTGTACTATGCTGCTATGCTACTGTGCTATCGCTTTACTGTGCTAAAGCGTATGGGCATGGGCATGGGCATGGGCATGGGCATGGGCATGGGCATGGGCATGGGCATGGGCATGGGCATGGGCATGGGCATGGGCATACCCCTGTGAGCGCACGTAGTGCCCATACAGGCAGGGAGAT
>Ga0209540_10000323_pt1 | contig 49596 bp, 36 predicted proteins | sample BarGraIncu01121A_FD_184501 | JGI IMG/M metagenome (GOLD analysis project Ga0209540, IMG submission 184501) | Arctic peat soil microbial communities from Barrow, Alaska - Barrow Graham LP Incubations 011-21A (SPAdes) (version 2) | ecosystem: Environmental > Terrestrial > Soil > Wetlands > Peat... | reverse complement strand
CGGCTTTCTGCTCGGCAAGCCCCGGGACCTGGACCACGAGTACCTGTCGAGCTACGTCAGGAACTTCGAGTTCGTGGCCATCGTGGAGGGGGACGCCGGCTCCGGCGGCACCCTGGTGGCCGTGCGCAACCGGATGCAGCTGGGCGACCGGCTGGAATTGATCGGGCAGGGCTCCAGTTTCTCGAGCTTCACCCTGACCCGGATGGAGAACGAAAACGGGGAGCCGGTTCAGTTTGCCAACCCGAACCAGAGGGTCGTCCTGACCGGGCTTCCCGGCGCCGGGCGCTTCGACCTGATCAGGCGGGAAAAAACGGCACCGGTGGCGGCCTCGGGGTCCGGCCCGGCCGACAAGACCTCCCCCTCCCCCTCCCCGTCCCCCTGCACCAAGACCGGCGCAAGCCTACCTTCGCCGGGATAATCAGGAAATTGTTTGACCAGCGGGACCGTTCATGCAATATTGTTAGGTTGACGTCCAATGAGCAGGAGGCAATCATGCGAACAACTTTTCTCCCATTTTCCATCCCCACCATAGGCGAGGAAGAGATCAACGAGGTTGTCGATTCGCTGCGCAGCGGCTGGATCACCACCGGCCCCAAGGTGAAGCGGTTCGAGGAGGCCTTCAAGCAGTACGTGGGAGCCCCCTTTGCCGTGCCGCTCTCCTCGGCGACGGCTGGCCTGCACCTGACCATGCTCGCCCTCCAGCTCAAGCCGGGCGACGAGGTGATCACCACGCCGATGACCTTCGCCGCGACCGTCAGCATGATCGTGCAGGGAGGCGGCACGCCGGTATTGGCCGACATCGAGCCCGGGACGCTCAACATAGACGTGCAGGCGATCCGCAAGAAGATCACCCCGCGCACCCGCGCGGTCGTGCCGGTCCACTTCGCGGGGCAGCCGTGCGACATGGACGAGATCTTCGCCATCGCCCGCGAGTTCGGCCTGCAGGTCGTCGAGGATGCCGCGCACGCGGTGGGGACCGAGTACAAGGGGGCGCGCATCGGCTCGCTGGACAGCGTATCGGTGTTCTCCTTCCATCCCATCAAGAACATCACCACCGGCGAGGGGGGGATGGTCGCCACCCGCGACGAGCGACTCGCCGAGGAAATCTCGCTCATGAAGTTCCACGGCATGAACCGGGAGGCCTGGAAGCGCTACGAGGCAAGCGGCACCCCCAACTACGACATCGTCATGCCGGGATTCAAATACAACATGATGGACCTGCAGGCCGCGCTCGGGCTGCACCAGCTCGACAAGCTGGACAGCTTCATCGAGATGCGGACCCTCCTGGCCGACTTCTACAACGAGGCGTTTCGCGACGTCCCCGAACTGGTGACCCCGCAGCCGGTCCCCTACCAGCACCGCCACGCCTGGCACCTCTACACCCCGCTGGTCAAGATCGAGGCGCTCTCCATCGACCGGGACGCCTTCATGGCCCAGCTGAAGGGGGAGAACATCGGAACCGGACTCCACTTCAAGGCGATCCACCACCACCCCTATTACCGGGACACCCTCGGCATCGCCCAGGGTGCGCTCCCCAACGCGGACTACGCCTCGGAGCGGATCCTGTCGCTGCCGCTTTTCCCCCTCATGACGCTCGACGACGCGCGGGACGTGGTGGCGGCGGTGAAGACCGTCATCGCCCGCAACAAACGGTAGCTGCCGGCAAACCCGGCGCTTACAGACCAGGATATCCACCGATATGGAAAAGCCTTATATAACGATCGTCGTCCCGGCCTACAACGAGGAGGAGAACCTCTCCCCGCTCATGGGCAGGCTGCTCCCCGTCATGCACGGGCTGGGCAAACCGTTCGAGATCATCTTCACGGACGACGGTTCCCGCGACCGCACCCTGTTCCTTTTGAAGATGATGCTGGAGACCGTCCCGCAGCTGCGCCTGATCGAGTTCAACGGCAACTTCGGCCAGCACATGGCGATCCTGGCTGCCTTCGAGAGGAGCCGCGGCGAGATCGTCATCACGCTGGACGCGGACCTGCAGAACCCGCCGGAGGAGATCCCGCGGCTGGTGGCCGAGATCGAGAAGGGGCACGACGTGGTCGGCACCATCCGGCTCAAGAGGCAGGACAGCATCTTCCGCAAGGCGGCCTCCCGGATCGTGAACATCACCACCAACAAGATGACCGGCATGCGGATGAGCGACTACGGCTGCATGCTGCGCGCCTACCACCGTGACGTGATCGACAACATCAACCACTGCCAGGAGACCACCACCTTCATACCGGCCCTGGCCCAGACCTTCGCGGCGAACCCGACCGAGATCGAGGTGGCCCACGCCGAGCGCGGCCAGGGGGAGAGCAAGTACTCCCTGTACCGGCTGATCCGCCTGAACTTCGACCTGATGACCGGGTTCTCCGTGGTGCCGCTGCAGCTCTTCGCCCTCATGGGGATCTTCACCTCGCTCGCCTCGCTCGCTTTCGCCCTGTTCCTCCTGCTCCGGCGCTTCGTGATAGGTGCCGAGGTGGAAGGGGTGTTCACCCTGTTCGCCATCCTCTTCTTCTTCATCGGAATCATCATCTTCGGCATCGGTCTTGTAGGCGAGTACGTCGGCAGGATCTATCAGGAGGTGCGCAAGCGGCCGCGCTACGTGGTGAGAAGGTTGCATGGCTTCGAAGACAAATCAGCGCCGGAGGTGGCCCCTTGAACAGGAAAAAGAGCATCGTCGTCTGCGCCTACCACAACGTCGGCTACCGCTGTCTGGAGGAGCTGATCCGCCAGGACACGGACATTGCCCTGGTCTTCACCCACGACGACTCGCCCAACGAAGAGATCTGGTTCGCCTCGGTCAGGGAGCTTGCCGAGAGGCAGGGGATCCCGGTCATGACCTCGGACATAAACCTGAGGGAAAACGTGGAGCTTTTGAGAGAGCTCGCCCCCGACCTGCTGCTCTCCTTCTACTACCGCACCATGATCCGGGAAGAGGTGCTGGCGGTCCCCAAGCTCGGGGCGCTCAACGTGCACGGCTCCTACCTGCCGAAGTACCGCGGGCGGGTGCCAGTGAACTGGGCCGTGATCAACGGCGAGAGCGAGACCGGCGCCACGCTGCACTACATGGTGCAAAAGCCTGACGCCGGCGACATCGTGGACCAGGAGAAGGTCGGCATCAGCTTCACCGATACCGCACTCGACGTCTTCAACAAGGTGACCCAGGCAGCCGTCACGGTGCTTTCACGCTCCCTGGCGCCGCTCCTTGAGGGACGCGCCCCCCGCTTACCGATGGACCTCTCCCGCGGCAGCTACTATGGCGGCAGGAGACCGGCCGACGGGCGGATCGACTGGCAAAAGAGCGCGCTCGAGATCTACAACCTGGTCCGCGGGGTGACCCACCCCTACCCCGGCGCCTTCACCCATCTGGACGGCAAGAAGATCGTCATCTGGAGCGCGGTCCCTACCGAGGGAGAGGGGGAGCCGGGGAAGATCGTGAGCCTCGCCCCGTTACTGGTGGGGACCGGGTCGGGGCTTTTGGAGATCCGGTCGCTGCAGGAAGAGGAGGACGCCGAGTTGGAGGCTGCCGCCTACGCGCGGCAGACCGATCTCACCGGGAGTAGCTTTTCCGCCCCGAGCCCCTAGGGACGATTCAACGAACGATTCAACGATTCAACGACTCAACGATTTAAACGACTCAACACATCGGAGATAACATGAAAGTTCTGATTCTCGGCGTCAACGGCTTCATCGGCAATGCCCTCACCAAAAGGATCCTGGACACCACCGACTGGGAGGTTTACGGCCTCGACATGAGCAGCGACAAGCTCGAGCACTCCATGGGGCACCCCCGTTTCAATTTCCTCGAGGGGGACATCACCATCAACAAGGAGTGGATCGAGTACAACATAAAGAAGTGCGATGTGGTCCTGCCGCTGGTGGCGATCGCCACGCCGGTCACCTACGTCAAGGACCCGCTGCGCGTCTTCGAACTCGACTTCGAGGAAAACCTGAAGATCATCCGCCTGTGCGCCAAGTACAAGAAGAGGGTGATCTTCCCCTCCACCTCCGAAGTGTACGGCATGAGTCCGGACCAGGAATTCGACGAGGAGACCTCGCCGCTCATGCTCGGCCCGATCAACAAGGAGCGCTGGATCTACTCCTGTGCCAAGCAGATGCTGGACCGGGTCATCTACGCCTACGGCGAGCACGAGGGGCTGCGCTACACCCTGTTCCGCCCCTTCAACTGGATCGGCCCCAAGCTCGACTCCATCTCCACCGCCAAGGAAGGAAGCTCCCGGGTGCTGACCCAGTTCCTCTACAACATCCTGGCCGGCGAGCAGATCTCCTTGGTCGACGGCGGCAACCAGCGCCGCTCCTTCACCTTCATCGAGGACGGCATCGACTGCCTGATGAAGATCATCGAGAACCGGGACGGCTGCGCCGACAGCGGCATCTTCAACATAGGTAACCCGGTGAACGACCTCTCCGTCAAGGAGCTGGCCCTGAAGCTGCGCGACATGGTAAAGCAGTATCCGGATTATGCCGAAAGGGCAGAGAACTGCGTCATCGCGGAGACCACTTCGGAAAGCTTCTATGGCAAGGGTTATCAGGACATGCTGACGCGGGTTCCCTCGGTGCAGAACGCGAAGAACAAGCTGGGCTGGGAGCCCACGACGGGAATAGACGAAGCGCTCAGGAAGACCCTCGACTTCTACCTCATCGAGCAGCGCGAGAAGATCGAACATCTGCTTTAAAGCAATTGACAATTAACAATGCTAACTACTTTAAAGCAATTGACAATTGACAATGATAGCTGCAAAACCACTATCTGGTTCCCAGGCATCTGCTTAGGGACCAGATAGTGGTAATCCAGGATCAGAACTCTGAAAACCTAAAGCCTTCCCAACGTCAAAAGCGACCCGACTCTCCAAGACCAATTGTCAATTGTCCATTGTCAATTGATTCAAAACTAATCCAGGATCAGAACTCTGAAAACCGAAAGCCTTCACAACGCCAAAAGCGACCCGACTATCCAAGACCAATTGTCAATTGTCAATCGTCCATTGTCAATTGATTCCTCAATTGCGCTGAAGGTTGACGTCGACACCCATACCGGCACCCGCGACGGGGTGCCGCGCCTCCTCGACATCATGGAGCGCGCCGGCATCAAGGCGACCTTCTACTTCTCCATGGGACCGGACAACTCCGGCAAGGCGATCCGCCGGATCTTCACCCGGAAGGGGTTCCTGCAGAAGATGCTCAGGACCGGCGCACCGGGCGCCTACGGCATCAGGACCATGCTCTACGGCACGCTCCTGCCGGCTCCCCAGATCGCCTCCTCGTTCCCGGAGATCCTGAGGGAGACCGAAGCCCGCGGGCACGAGACCGGGGTCCACTGCTGGGACCACATCCGCTGGCACGACTTCCTGCCCAGGATGGCCATGGGCGAGGTGTCGGCGGAACTTGCCCGCGGCGCCGGACTGTTCCAGCGGATCATGGGGCACCCCCCGAGAACCACGGCGGCTCCCGGCTGGACCGTCTCGGCGGCGTCGCTCGAATTGCAGGACTCGATGCAGCTCGACTACTGCAGCGACGCCAGGGGGTACGCCCCTTTCTACCCGGTGTTCCAGGGCAAGCGCTTCGCCACCCTCCAGATACCGAGCACCTGGCCCACCATGGACGAGATCCTCGGCACTGACGGCATCGACGCGCACAGCATCAACGACTTCTACCTGTCCCGGCTCAAGAGCGGCCTGAACGTCCACACCATCCATGCCGAGATGGAGGGGGGGGTGATGTCGCAATCCTTCATCGCGCTCCTCGGGCGCCTGCAGGATGCCGGGGTACGCTTCGTCACCCTGGCCGAGGCTGCCGCCGCCCATCGGGAAACTGCGCCCGACGCCCCGCTCGCCATGGGAGAGCTCCCCGGCCGTGCGGGACTGGTCGCCATTCAGGGGTAACCGACCACCGCGTTCCTGCCGCCGTGCTTTGCCTTGTACAGAAGCTGGTCGGCGCAGGCCAGGACTGCCGGTGCATCGCCACCGTCCTGCGGGTAGCTCGCGACCCCGATGCTGACGGTCACGCACCCGAGCGGCTGCTTCTCCCGGCCGGGAAAATGCTCCTGCTCCACCATGGCCCGCACCCCCTCCGCTATCCTCAACGCCGCCTCCTTCGAGGTCTCCGGGAGCAGCAGGACGAACTCCTCTCCGCCATAACGCGCCGCCAGGTCGGAACACCTCAGGTGGCCCATCAGAATATCCGACAGGGTCTTCAGCAGGCGATCCCCCTCCGGATGCCCGTTGCTGTCGTTGTACACCTTGAAATTGTCCACATCCATGAACACCACGGAACACTGCTTGGCATACCTCTGCGACCTGGCTATCTCCAGCGCTAACGCCTCCTGGAAATAGCGATGGTTGTACAGGGAGGTGAGCCCGTCCCTGACCGCCATCTCCTTCAGCGCGCTGTTCACCTCCTGCAGCTCCTCGTTGGCGCGCTTCAGTTGCTCCAGAAGCTCCCGGTTCTGCGCCACCAGACGCGCCTTCTCGGCCGCCCTGCCGGCGACCGCGGAGATCAGGTCCAGGCTCTCGAACGGCTTGATGAGATAGTCGTAGGCCCCGGCCCTCAGTGCGGTGAGCGCGCTGTCGAGCGAGGCGTGGCTGGTCATGATCACCACCTGGGTGTCCGGGTTGTGACGCTTGATCTCGGTCAATAGCTCGATGCCGCTCATACCGCCCATCCGGATGTCCGTGATGACCAGGGGGTGCGACAGCGCCCGGAACGCCTCCAGGGCCTCCTCGCCGCTGGCGGCCTCGGCCACCAGGAATCCGTCGGCGCTAAGGACCTGCGAAACGACGCTCCTCAGGGTTTCCTCGTCGTCAACCACCAGAAGATTCATAGCTCCTCCCATCTCGGTTTCCTGCTGCAGCCGCCTCGGCAGAGGCGGGAAGGGTGATGACGAAGGTGGTCCCGGCTCCCGCTTCGCACTCCAGGCGTATCTCGCCGCCGTGGTCCTTCACGATGCCGTAGGTGACCGAGAGGCCGAGGCCGGTTCCCTGTCCCGCCGGCTTCGTGGTGAAAAAGGGTTCGAAGATCCTCCCCTGGATCTCCTTAGGTATCCCGGGTCCGGTGTCGCTCACCCGCAGTTCCACGGCGCCCCGCTCCCCCCTCCTGGCCGAGAGCCTCACGGTGCCGCTGGAGCCGGCCATCGCCTGCTGTGCGTTTATCATCAGGTTCATCAGCACCTGCTGCAGCTGGTTCGCGTTCCCCCTGCAGGTCGGGATCCCCTCTTCCAACTCCTGTTCGACCCGGATGCTGTGGATGCCGAGCTGGTGGTCCACTATGGCCAGCGCATCGGCCACCACCTGCGGGATCTCCACGTCGTCGAATTCCACCTGCTCCTGGCGGGCGAACCTGAGCAGATTCTCGATGATTGTCTTGCAGCGCTTGGTCTCCTTTTCTATGATCTGCAGGTTCTTTTGCAGCGGGTGCCCACCCTCAACGCCCCTGAGCGAGAGCTGGGTGATGCCGAGGATGCCGGCCAGGGGGTTCTTCACCTCATGGGCGATCCCCGCGCCGAGCGAGCCGAAGGCCGCCATCTTCTCCGACTGGACCAGCTGCCCGTAGAGGTCCTTGAGAGCCTTCTCGCGGGTCTTCAGTTCGGCCGCCATCCGGTTGAAGGAGCCGGCCAGGGCGCCGATCTCGTCTCCCGAATCCACCTTCACCTCGATCTCGAAGCGCCCCTGCCCCACCATGCGGGTCGCCTCGGAGAGCTTTTCGATGGGGCGGGTGAGCCGGCGCGACCAGAAGATGCTCAGGAGTGCGGCCGCGCCCAGAAGGGTCAGGGAGAGGGCCAGCAGCTCCCCCAAAAGCTCCCGCGAGGTGAGGTAGGCGGCACTTTTCGGGATCTGCACCCCGGCCGTGAGCCCGCCGCAGGAGACCCGGGAGAACCCCCCCACCATCCCCCTCCCCTGCTCCTGGTACTCCATGGTGCCGGAGCTCCGCATGCTGCTCACCCGTTGCCACCAGCCGCTTGGCGCGGCGGAGTCGATCTTGGAGCGGTCCGAATGCGCCAGGAACCGGCCGCCGGCGTCCAGCAGGAAGGTCTCGAAGACCCGGGAGCGGCGCGCCAGCCTCAACAGCTTGTCGAGCCGGATCACGCCGGAGGTGGTCACCGTCTCGCCGCCGTCCGGGGACGGCTCCGAGATGGTGAGGGTGAGGGTGGGGAGCTTCGCCGAGACCGTCGAGTTCTCGAGGTAGGGCTCCCCCCCGGCGAGGCTTGCCGGAAGCGGATGGGAACTCCTGAAGCGGAGCAGATCTTCCTTGGAAAGCCCGCCTGCTGCCAGCGCCGCCGCGTCGTAGACCGTCTCCTCGCCCCCCGCGGAGCCGCGGGTCACCATCAGGAACTCCCCGAACTCCTCGAAAAGCCGATTGAGCACCTGCTGGCGCCCGTCGAGCTCGTCCTGCGCCATGATCCTCGAGAACAGCCTGAGCCTTTCCCGGTAGCCGACCAGCAGGGCATTGGCCTCCTCCGCCGTGTGCAGCACGACCGTGGAGGTGAGGTCGTGGATGTACGCCGTCTTGTCGGCGTGAAAGAGGTTGGCCATGGTGAAGGTGATCAGGCTGAGCACGACCGTCACCCCCAGGAGCTGGGCCACCAGGATCTTGAACCTGAGCGGGAATTTCAGTTTTTTTGGCATGGTCAAGCGATCCTCCTTCCCGAAGAGTACCAATCTTCTCAGCTTCCCCCGGTCAGAGGCGACCGTAGACGATCCGTGAGGCGTAGCTCGCATTGCCGGCCGGGTCGAGCGACTCGACCCGTATCAGGTTGACCCCGGGCTTGAGCCGCACCTCGTGCGAGAATTCCCCGGCGCTCCCGGTAGCCAGCTCGCTGCCGTCCAGAAACACCCTCGACCCCGGCTCCGTCTCCCCCGAAACTGTGTAGGGGCCGGCGGGTGCGCTCTCCGGCGGGAAGCTCACCGAGAGCGCCGGAGCCCGGAGCAGCTGCTGCAGCTCGCAGCGCCCGGTTCTGCTGAAGAGCCCTTCCCGCCCCTCTTCCACCCGGCTCACCCTCCAGAAGTAGCTGCCCTTGGTGAGCTTCCCGGAGACCAGCTCCGGCGCGGCGAGCCTCTGGTCGAGCAGGCAGTTGTCGAAGCGCGCAGTTTTGGAGAGTTGGAAATGGTAATCCCCGCCCCCCCCGCTCCAGGTGAAGCGGACCCGGGGAGGGAGCAGGCGGTAGCGGTAGACCGCCCGCTCCGGCCCCCCGGGGACCGGTGCTGCGGGGACCGGTGCTGCGGGGACCGGTGCTGCGGGGACCGGTGCTGCGGGGAGCGCTACGGCTCTCCCCGCCAGGACCCCCTCCCGCAGCGTCACCCCGAAGTTGGCCGGCACCCGGACCTTGCCCCCCTTCCCGACTATCTGCACCTCGCCGGCATAGACCGCGAGGCTCGCGGAGTTGTCGGCGTTCGGGGAGACCCGGAACCGCGCGGCGCCGGGCTCTACCCGCGCCAGGTGACCGGCAGCGGCAAACTCCAGCCGCAGTTTCCTGGCAGCCGAGAGGCTCCCGCGCAGCTCCCCCGCCACCTGCACCCGGTAGGACCTGGGGCCCGTCTCGTCCCGGGCGTTCAGACGCGTCACCACGACGAGGGAGTTGCTCCCGACGGAAAGCCGGTCCCTGGCGCCAAAGGAGATGGTGGCGCCGGACCTGTCAAAGGTCTGCACGGCGTCCTGGCTGAAGAGCTGCATCCCCTCACGGGCCCCGCCCCAGGCTATCGAGTTGCCGCGCCTGAGCCGGACCTCCCGCATCAGCGAGGAGAGGGTCGCCTCGGCACTCCTCTCCGCCGGGGTCGCGGCCGGCTCCGGGGAGCCCCCGATCATTTCCTTGAGCGGCGTGCCGGAGGGAAACAGGGCGTAGAGGAGCACGATGAAGATCCAGAACAGGGCGAGCACCAGGAGGAGCGCCCCCCCCGCCTCGGCGGCAAGCGCCCCCCATCTCCTCGCCCGGGTCCCGGCTACCATGGCTTGGCCCCTGCCGGCGGCGTCCCCGGCGCTGCCTCCTGCGCGCTCGACTCGACCCGCAGGTTCATCAGTTTCAGGCACCCCTCGCCCCGCAGCACCATGCCGACCACCTGCTCGCCACCCTTGAGCGGCAATTCCAGGGCGAAACGTCCGTCCCGACCCAGCTGGACCCTTTCCCCGTCAACCTCCAGGGTGTTTCCCGGCGCGGTCTCCCCCGAAATCCTGCAGTGGGCGGCGCCGCTCGGGTCCACCCGCACCCCGCCGGCGGCCGAGCCGTAGCGCACCAGAAGCCTCCCTGCGGGTTCGGCGAGCTTCAGCTCCGGCACCGCAATCGCCGTAGCGAGCGACCGGCCGAGCGAGTCCCCCATCTTCACCCGGAGGAGGCCCGAGTCTGCGGGCACAAAGGTCTCGAAGCGCCCGAGCGGGTCAACCGGCACCGGGAGGTCGTTGATGACGACAAAGGGGGCGCTGCGGTACCTGTCGTTCGGGCCGACCGGGACCGTCTCCCGGAAATCGGCCTTCAGTTCCACGCGCCGGTTGAGCCGTCTGCCGTCCGCGGTGCGGTTGTCCGCGACCGGGAGCGACTTGCCGTACCAGCGCCTCAGGAGTCTCTCGGGCGGGATCGCCTCCTCACGCACCAGGAAGTCCGCGGCCGCGTCGCACCTCCTTCTCGATAGTCCCATGTTGTACCTCACCGTGCCGATGCCGTCCGTATGCCCCTCGACGATCACCTTGTCCTCCGGATGCGCCCGGAGCACGCCGGCCGCCCCTTTCAGAAGGCGCTTGGCCTCCCCGGTGAGCCTCGCCGAATCGAAGACGAAGGCGCCCCCCGAAAGGGTGAGGAACACCACGTCCTGGCGGCTCACGCCGAACAGCTCGCGCCCGGTGCTGAACAGTGAGCCGTCCCGGTAGCTCACCTCGAGCTGGTACTGGTACAGCTCCCCCGCGACAAGACCGGCGCCGTCGGTCTCCCCGTCCCAGGCCAAGCGCGCCCCGGGCGCCCCGGCCCCCTTGAGGACCCGCACCGGCTCCCCCGCGGCGTTCATGATGCTGAGGGACCAGCCCCTGACCAGCTCCGGCTTCTCCACGGAGGTCAGAAAGGTCAGAGGGCGGGCGAGCCTGCCGCGTTTCAGCTGGAGCGAGCCGCTGAGCCGCTCCCGGCTCACGGTCACCTTCGTCGAGGGGAGCCGGGCCTGCTCGCCGTTTATCAAGAGTGTGAAGAGCTCCGCGCTCCCGGAGAGCTGCAGCGGCTCGTCCCGCTTGGCGGCGGCGAACAGCAGCGCCGGGACCGGCGGCTTCGGTGCCTTCTGCGGGGCTACCGGCGCCAGCTCCGGCGGCGCTTCGGCCACCGCCTGCGGAACGGGCGCGGGCTCGGGGAGCACCAGCACCCGGCGCTCGGTGCTATCGAACATCTCCTCGTCGAACTTCACCTTCACCCCCAGGAAGGGGCCCTGCCCCTGGAAGCTCTCGCCGGTCAGGTCCCGGTCGTCCAGCCGCGCGTAGTTGTAGCCGGCGCCCAGCACCACGTTGCGGTAGACCCGGTAGCCGGCGCTCGCGACGGCGCCGAAGCTGTGCTGGCGCGTGTCGTACTGGTTCGTGAGTTTCAGGTAGCAGGCGAGCTCCCAGCGCTCGGCCAGGTCGTAGCTCAGCCCGGCAAGGATCAGGTCGGTGTAGGCCCGGTACCGGTTGCCGGCGGGGTCCGTAAGCCACCCCCTCTTCCCCGCGTACTTCCCCTGGGCGCTCCAGTTCCTGTCCACCCGGTAGGTCGGCTCCGCGGAAAGGATGACGTTTTTGCTCCGGTCGGCGCCGGGGACGCTCCCCTTGTCGTCCTGCTTGTAGCGCACCAGGGTGAGAAGCTGCAGCGGGTGGCCCGCCAGCGGCCGGAACGCGGTGCCGAGGTAGCCGTCGAGCAGCAGGTCGTGCCCCGCGTCGGCGTCCCGGTCCCAAACGGTTCCCTTCCCGAGCAGGGTGAGCGACCCGTTCACCTTGTAGGCGAGCCCCGCGCCGTACAGCGAGGCGGTCTCGTCCGGGCCGGACCTGATCTCGTAGCGGCCGGTGAGTTTCAGGTCCCTCTGGCGCAGGTACTCCCCGGCCAGGGTGAAGGCGGTGCGGGTCCCGGAACTCCCCTGTACCGTCTGCACCCGCTCCAGGGTGGAGTTGAGAAGCACCCCCGGGGCCGCCTCCAGGCGGCTGTTGAGACCGAGGATCGCCTGTCCCCTTTCCCCGGAGAGGGCGTTCTCCAGCTGGTAGCCGCTGCGCGAGTTAAGGGAGAAGCCTTGCCGCTCGACCAGCTTCGTGTTGAGATCGACGTTGCTGTGCTGGGTCGACCCTGCGGAGCCGCTGGAGAGCTGGTACCCGGTGGTGAGGCGCATCCGCTCCGAGAGCCTGCTCTCCACGCCGAGCAGGGTCGCCTGCCGGACCAGCGGGTCCCCCTCCTGGTACTCCTCGGTGACAAAGGCGCGCGTGGCGTCGGTGATCCGGTAGTCGAGCTTCAGGAAGGTCCTGGTCTGGTACTCGGCGACGCTTGAGGGAGCCAGGAGCTGGTCGCGCCTCAGGGTGGCGTCGAGCCGGGTGCTGAGCGCCCCCTTCACCCCCGCGTACAGCAGGTCCGAATGCCCTTCCGCCCCCCCCTTTTCCTGCGCCACCCTCTTGAAGCCACCCTCCCCCTCCAGAAGCGAAAACTTCCTGACGAAGCCGGCCTGGTTGCCGAACAGGGTGCCCCCCTGCAGCGCGTCCTTCTGCACGAAGCTCTCGGCCGACAGAAGCGTGTCGGGGAGGCCCCGGTAATCGAGGCGGCCGCCGTACTTCTCGGTCCCGGTCTCGGTCCCGGTCATGGAGCTGTTGAAGAAGTCGGCGTCGACCTTCCGGTAGTAGGCGCCCAGGTTCAGCGAGTCGAGCGGGCGGGCGGAGAACTCCGCCTTCCGGGCGCTCCCCCTGCCGTGGTCCAGGGTGTCGCTCACGGCCCCCTCCCCCTTCAGGGTGACCCTTTCGCCGAACTTCACCCCGGCGTCCAGGCCGAAGAGTGTGCTGTCCTTGAGCGCCCCTTCCTCGACGACCGCGGTACCGCCGAAAAAGGAGCCGTTATCCCCCTTCAGAAGCCCCCGCCCGCCGTAGACGTAACGCTTCGCCCCGCCCGACTGGCTCTGGTAGACCACGACGATGGTCACCGGGTTCAGGTTCTGGTCGAGCGAGGGGACCGGCTCCTTGAAAAGGACCGTCCCGGCGCTGTAGTCGATCGAGTAGTCGGCGTAGCGCAGCTTCTCCACGACGGATAGCACCCGCTCGGAATGGTAGCGGTCCCGCACCTCGATCCTCACCCGCTCGCTGTTCTCAAAGACCGGCTTGCGGCTCAGGAAGAAGTAGCCGGAGCTACCGTTTCCGGGGATCTCGTCCTTGGCGGCGGTCTCCTCGGTCCGGCTCTCGAACCCCCTGGCACTGGCATGCTCGCCGTTTAACTCGAACTTGACGCCGTTTAAGGCCCGGTCGTAGCGGGTGAACTCGTTCTCCGAGAGATCGGTGCGGTAGTCGCCCCCCAGAAGGTAGGAGCGCCCCGCCTCCAGCTTCAGGTAGACCTTGCCCCGGGACTGCGCCTCGTAGCCTAGGTCCGAGGCGTCGCCGTAGACCGGGTAGTACTTCTCAGGGTCGATGGCCTGGAACACACCGTCGCGCCGCTCCTTCCCGGAGTCGTAGGCGGCGGTCAGGAGATACTTGCCGAGGATCTTCCCCCTGGTGAAGAAGGCGAGCCTCTCCTCGTGAAAGATCCCCTCGTCGAAGCGGTCCTCCTTGTCTATCTTCTCCAGGTGGCCGCTCACCGCCTTGCCGCCGAAGGTGAGGCTGCCGAGCCCGACCACGATCCAGTCGCGCAGCTCCGAGCTGAAGTAGAGGTCGAGCCCCCCGGAGCTGCCGTTTTCGCCGCTGACCCGGACCACGTCCTGGCCGGCGGAGATGCCGGAGCGCACCCGGAATACCCCGATGCCGTCCTGCACGCGGATCTGGTGCCCCGGGAGCGCCGGGTCCGCGTCGGGCTCGACGATCGCCCCGCGGCCAAGCGACACGGTCACCGTCCTTTCCCCGGCCACCCTCCTCCCCTGGGCGTTCAACAGCTCGACCGTGACCGGGAGGACGCTCTTTCCGTCCGCCGGCATGTCGACCCGCTCCGGGGTCACCGTGAGTCGCACCGCCGGGCCCGGGACAGTTCCCTCGGGCGAGATCGGCTGCGGCGCAGCTGCTTCGGAGGCTGGCGGCGCTTCCTCGGCAAGTCCCGAGGGGACCAGGGCGAAGTCGCCGCGGGCGGGGCCGCCGAAGGGGACCGTGATGAACTGGGACCATCCCACCCCGGCGAAGGCGGTGTTGTAGGGGGCGGGCCGCAGGCGGCGCGCCAGCGTGGAGCGGTCGATCTTCACCACGTGGTTTCCGGCGGAGATCCCGGTGAAGGAGTACTGCCCCTCGGGGTCGCTCACGGTGAAGGAGCCGTCTTCCAGGTAGATCCGGACCCCCGGGACCCCCGGCTCACCCGGGTCCGGCATGCCGTTGGCGTTCAGGTCCTCGAAGAGCCTGCCGAGGATGATCGCCTTGTCCCCGAGGATGGAGGGTCGCACCCTGACGGTGGCGGAGGCCTGCGGCGAGACGCTGGCCCCCCCGCCCGGGGTGACCCCGGACCCGCTGGCCCAGTTTACCGAGCTCCCGACGGGTGCGTCGGCCGAGACGGCCAAGCGGTAGCCAAGCGCCCTCAACTGGCCCGGGTCGAGGGTCCCCAGGTCCCAGGAGAGCCGCTGCCCGGTGCCGGCCGGGTCGGGTGAGGATCTGCCGTCCAGAAGCGTCGACCCCTTCAGGTAGCGAAAGCCGCGCGGCAGCAGGTCGCTCACCGTGGCATGGGCAAGCGGGGCCGTCCCGGTGTTCTCCACCTGCACCGTGTAGGAGACGATGTCCCCCGCCTCGGCGACGGCGCTTCCCGCCTGCTTGCTGACCCGCAAAGACGGAGCGACCGGCGCCAGAACCACCAGCTGGTTACTGAGGCTGGAGCCCCGGGCGGGGGCCAGCGTGGAGGCGGCCGAGACCTCGATGGCATAGACGCGACCCTCGCTCCCCGGCGGGGGGGTGACCCGCAGCACCAGATCGAGCGAGGCACCCGGGGGGAGCGGGCCGGCCACCTGGCTGCCGCCGGCGCCGGCGGCAAGGGGCGTCCTGCCGTCGCTTGCGAAAAACTGCATCGCGGGTGCGGCGCCGCTTTCGGTGAGAGTCCCCGGTTTGAGCGCTGCCTTGAGGAGGAAGCTGTCCGAGGAGTTGCCCCGGTTGCTGATGGTGTGGGGGAAATCGACCGGCTGGCCAGCGAGGGTGGCGGCGCTGCGCGCCGGGACGATGGTCGGGTCGGCTAGGTCCCTGACCATGACCTGCGTCTGGTTGGAGCCGATTCCCTGGGGCGGAGTCAGCGCCCCGAAACTTGCCACGAAACTATGCGTGATCACGCTTCCCGCCGGGGTGAGCGGGGCCGCGGTCCCAGGGACAAGGAGGAGCAAGAGCGCCAGCCAGCGCGCCAATACCCTCCCCCCGGTCTTCTTCTGCGCAGGGCCCATAGCCCGTTTCCCCGATCACTGTTTCACTCGTGACTATTCAGTTGCCGTTGGCTCCTGCCGCCGTAGAGTGGGCCTTGCCCACCGGCAGTCATCGGCCATGGCACCCGCAAATCGGTGTTGTAGGATGCTCCTTGCGGGTATCCAGGCCGACGGTGATCGGTGGGCAAGGCCCACCCTACGCTATCCGATTGTTGACGCTGAATAATCACAAGATTGTGCAATATGCTGAATAGTTACAAGAAATTTAGCCGGCGCATTGCGGGACCATTCACCATTCACCATTCACCATTCACCATTCACGCTTTTTCACTCTACCTGCACCCGGAAATATACATAGAGCGTTGTGCCTGAGGGGAGGCTCCCCCCCGCGGCTTCTGTCACACCCTCGCCGAGATGCGCCACGATGCTGCCGCCCGATTCGCGCACCCAGCCGCACTGGGCCGCAGCACATGCGCTCCCCGCGCCTGTGGCTGAGGTGCCGATCCAGAGGCTCGCCGGCAGGCAGGCGGTGCTGGCGGGTACTGCGCTCCTGATGCCGACCGAGGAGGCAGGGGCCGAGCCGGCGTTGGTGACGGCCATCCGGTACTCCAGGGTGTCCCCGGGGAGCGCGCTGGCGCTCGGCGCGAAGACGCCGCCCTGGGTCAGGTTCCGTACGCTCTCCGCCACCGAGATGCTGGCCGTGATGGCGCTGGTCGTCACCTTGTCGGCTCCGCTGGCGCCCTCTGCGCCGGAGACCGAGATGCTGGTGTCAGCGCGCGCCCCGTTGGCGCTACCCGGAGGGATGGTAACCTCGACGAAGAAGCGGAAAGACGCCCCCGGGGCAAGCAACCCGGTCGAGTTGACCCGCGTGGTCTCGCCGGGCTGGCGCAGGTTGTCCCGCGCGATGCCGCCGCCCGCTCCGTCGTCGGCGTAGATCTCGCTCCCCCAGTCGGCGGGACCTGGCACCGAAAGAGTGAAACTGTTGCCGGCGTTCCCCACGTTGGTCACCGTGTACGGGTAATTGACCGCCGTCCCCGGTGCCCCGGAGCCGTCTGGAGGAGCGGATACCGTAACTGCGGCGGAGCTGCCGCAGGCGACCGTCTCGGTTTTAACCTGGTCGATGACACGGTCAGGATCGCCGGTGCGGGCGGCCCCGATGGTCACCCGAAAGCTGACGCCGAGCTGCAAGGCGGCCGGGGTCACCTGCACCAAAAAGAAAAGCGACTCCTCAGGGGACAGGACCCGTGTGGTGAAGCCCCCCGGGAGCGCAGCGGTCCTGTCCACCCCTGCCTCGTCGCAGCGGACCGTGAAGCCGTTGCCGCTTCCGGTCCCCCTGATCACGAAGCTGCCGGCCTGGTCCCCGACGTTTTTCAGCTGCACCAGGAAGGAGGCGGCAGACCCGGGAAAAGCCGCCTGGGACTTCGACTGCAGCGAGGCGATGGTTTCGGAGAGTCCGGCGCCCAGATAGCCGGCATCCCCCTCAGAGGCGAGCTTCACCAGAAGGTCGGGCGAAGCCCCGGCGAATCCCTGCGCCGCTCCCATGAAGAGCAGCATCGCCAGGAGTCCGCAGACTCGCGCCATCAGGCCACGCCGACGTGCGGCGGCCCTCGCATGTATATTAATTCCCATTAATTTCATACTTGGAAAACATATCAGATGCTGGGGGAGAGGCAAGGAAGCAAAGAAGATTTGTCTTTTCGTCCCTACAGTGGTATCTAAATTCAGGACGTTTTGCCTGCCGTCCGCAGGGGGTATCATGGAAACCGAAAGCCGTTACTACCAGCTTGCCAGTCGCGATCTGGTCTACATGAAGTTCATACTCGAGGCGTACGAAGGGCTCTCCTTCATGAGCACTGTCGACGGCAAGAGGGGGATCGTCCGGGTGAACTACCCCCTTCCCTTCGCCGACGACATTGCCGCCCTGATGGAGGCGCTTTCTGCCGAGATAGCGGTCACGGAGGTGACCGAGGGGGGCGAGCCGTGCTGCAAGCCGTAGACACCGCAGCCATACTGCGCCGGGCGCTTTCGGCCGGGGGCGACTTTGCCGACATCTACTACGAGGACACCGCGTTCACTTCGGTGGTCTGCGACGACGGCAAGGTGGAACGGGTCCTCGCCGCGGTGGACCGCGGGGTAGGCATCAGGGTCATCTCCGAGTTCTGCACAGCCTATGCCTACACGAACCAGCTGAGTCTGGAGGCGCTGCTGGCGCTCGCCGAGACGGTGAGCCGCGGCGTGCGCGGCGGCGCCTTCCGGGGTGACATCAACCTCTGCGAGCGGGAAAAAGGCGCGGGGTTCCCGATCGCTATCCATCCCGACCAGATACCGCTTGCCGAGAAGGTCGCGCTGGTGAACCGGGCCGACCGCGCCGCGCGCGGGTTTGACAACAGGATCCGGCAGGTGATGGCGGTCTACCGCGACTCGCAGGTGACGACCCAGACGGCCAATTCGCTAGGGGAGTTCCGCGAGGAGAGCGCGACCTCGACGCTCTTCATGGTGCAGGTGGTGGCCCAGGACGGCGCCGTCACCCAGACCGGGTACGAGCCCCTGGGTGCCCGGCGCGGCTTCGAGCTCTTCGACCAGGCATCCCCCGAGGAGCAGGCGCTGAAGGCGGCCGCGCGCGGGGTGCTGATGCTGGGGGCGAGGAAATCGCCCGGCGGCGTGCTCCCGGTGGTGCTATCCTCCGAGGCGGGGGGGACCATGGTGCACGAGGCGATCGGGCACGGGCTGGAGGCCGACCTGGTACAGGCCGGAACCTCCGTGTACCGGGGGAGGGTCGGCGAGACGGTCGCCTCGGAGCTGGTAACGGTGCTGGACGACGCGACCATACCGAACGCCCGGGGCTCTTTCAGCTTCGACGGCGAAGGGACGCCGGGGCAAAAGACCGTGCTGGTGGAAAACGGCGTTCTCAAGGGGTACCTGTACGACAGACTCACCGCCATGAAGGATGGCTGCGCCTCCACCGGCAACGGCCGGCGCGAGTCCTACCGGGCGCGCCCCATCGTACGGATGACCAACACGCTGATCGCCCCGGGGGCGAGCGATCCGGCCCGGATCATCGGGAGCGTTGCCAGTGGGCTCTTCGTGCGGCGCATGGGGGGCGGCCAGGTGAACACGGTGAACGGCGATTTCGTCTTCGAGGTTTCCGAGGGGTACCTGATAGAGAACGGCGTGGTGGGAGAGCCGGTCCGTGGGGCGACTTTGGCCGGTAACGGCCCGGAAGTACTGAAGAAGATCACCATGGTCGGCAGCGATCTCGGGTTCGGGATCGGCACCTGCGGCAAGGACGGCCAGGGAGTGCCGGTCGCGGACGCCCAGCCGACGCTCCTCATCTCCGGGATCACGGTAGGCGGGAGTGCCTGAGGCTCTGGGATGCGAGGCTGAGCAAAGCGGAGAGACGGCAATTTGAGATGGACAAGATGGACGAGACGGACGAGACGGACGAGACGCATGCAATGCGTCTCTACGGTCAAGGGTAAGGACCTGACACCTAACGTGTAGAGACGCATTGCATGCGTCTCGGTTTCGACGTTCGAAAAACCGCCGCTCGATTACCGGCGCCGATCCAGCTTGGTCCCCGCGTCACGGTTCCCGCGCGCCCCTTGCCAGCCGCTTTTCCAGGACGGAAAGTTTCTTCCCTATCTCCCTTCCCGCCCAGATCTGCGGGCTGGAGGGTGTTTCCCCCCGTTTTTCCTCCCATTGCCGGATCGTCTCGCGCGCCTTCTCGAAGGCGGCCGTGAAGGAGAAGGTGTCGCGCAGTGCCCCGCCCAGGAAGGCCTCGCCAAACCAGGTGAACTCCTCGCCGTAGCCGCAACCAAACGATTCGTGGCTTGCGTCTGCCGCAGTTATGATGAGGCTCCGGTCGTCCTTGAGCGGATCGATGAAGCCACCCGCGTAGCAGGCCGAAACGACCAGCACCTTCCAGGCGATGCCGGATTTCTTCAGCATGCGCCGGAGCATCTCCGGGGTGAGTCCGTCCAGTTCCAGGGGCCGGTTGTTGACCGCGAGTTCGTGCTCCCGCGAGCCGTGGGAGGTGAGGAACAGCAGGAGCACGTCGTCCTCCCGGTTCATAACCTGGCCCAGCCGCGTCAGGGCCCGTTCCAGGTTGGTCGCGCTGGCAAACGGCAGGGTGAGGGCGGTCTGCGGATTGTTGGCGAGGATGACGCTGCGTCCGGCGGTCCCGAAGCGCCCGGTGAAAAGCTTCTCGGCCGCCAACAGCTCCTTCAGGAAGACGTCCTGGGTTGCGTCTCCGGCAAAGCCCACGAAATAGAGGTTCGGCTCCCCTCTTCTGCCGGGCAGAAGTCCCGCGAGCTGCCGGTCGAGGAGCCGCGCCTGGGCCGCGAGGACCTGCTCGGTCAGATGGAGTTCGCCGCTCTCACTACCCTCGGAGGCGCTCACCCAAAGGTCGCCGCGGGGATAGAACCAGAGAGGGGCGAGCAGCAAGGTAAAAAGCAGGAGCGTCGCGATGCGGCGTGAGACCGGGGCCGGAGCGAGCCGCAGCGCGAAGAGAAGCGTGGCCGCCGTCCACCACCAGAAGAACCGGTAATAGTGCGTCACATCCAGGTAACTATCCAGCCACCCCATTTGCCTGAGCTGCGCCAGCCACTCCAGCAGTGCGTGGCAAAGCTCGATGGGAATACTGAGAGCGACCAGCGCCACGGGGACGGTGGTAACAAGAGAGGGGCGGGAAAGGACCCTCCCTGCCAGGAAACCGCACAACAGCAGCAGCGGCAGGTGGAAGAAGAAGACGGGCACCGCGGAGTAGGCAAAGGACCCGCCGCGCCCGACGAAAAGAAAGGAGACGCCGAGGTTGAGGATGGCGTCTGTCAGGGCGAGAAGCGCCAGGGCTACCGGCGTTGCGCAGAGCTGATCCGGGTCCACCCGGAGAAGCAGCGACATGCGCAGCCCGCTCCATAGGTTACGAAGCAGCTGCCGCAGGGAATTGTCCTGTCGGGGAAGCGCTGCAGTGGCCCCCCCCGGTGCGTTGGCAGCGTCTGCTGCAGCTGCATCCGGTTCCGATTGCGGCTCGGAATGGGCGCAAGAGTCGCCGGGAGTCATCGGGATGTGCTGTTCCATGTCCATGATGGAAGGATGATACCACGGTGACAGCTGTTTTGGGAGCGAGGATTCACGATTTCCAGCCGAGTTTATTGATATTTTTCACCTTTTCTGGTATCGGTAAAACCGGTGAATGGTGGAGGGTGAAAGGTTCACGGCTTTTAGCTTTTTCAATCGCGGCAATCCTGTTATCATGCATGGCAACAGCTGCCGCAGCCAGCAACAGAAGGATCCCGGCATCGACGCACTGCGGTCGATCCGCCTGGCAGCTGCGGCAGATTCAGCAAATAACGCTCTAAGAGGTCAGATCATGCCTACCCCGAAGTGGAAAAAATCGAGCTGGCGCTCCTTTCCCGCCCTGCAGCAACCCAACTGGCCGGAAGGCCCCGCGCGCGACGAGTCCCTCAAGACGCTCTCCCAGCTCCCGCCGCTGGTCTTCGCCGGAGAATGCCAGACGCTGAAAGGTCAGCTCGCCGAGGCCGTGGAGGGGAAAGCCTTCGTGCTTCAGTGTGGCGACTGCGCCGAGGATTTCTCGCGCTGCACCGGACCGGATATCCGTGAACTGCTGAAGGTCATCCTGCAGATGTCGGTGGTTCTCGCCTTCGCGGGAGAAAAAAGGGTCATCAAGATCGGCAGGATCGCCGGGCAGTACGCCAAGCCCCGTTCCAGCGACACCGAAATGGTCAACGGCGTGGAGATGCAGAGCTACCGGGGGGACATGGTGAACAGCCCCGAGCCCACCGTGGAGGCGCGCACGCCCGACCCGCGCAGGATGCTGGAGGGATACTTCCGGGCAGCCGCCTCCCTGAACCTGGTGCGCTCCTTCACCCTCGGGGGGTACGCGGCGCTGGAGCGTGTCCAGGCCTGGCACCGGGCCTCCCTCGACGCGCTCCCCGCCGGCCAGAAATACGAGGAGCTCACCAGGCAGATTTGGAAGACCATCAACTTCATGTCCGCCATCGGGCTCGACCCGCAGCACGTCCCACAGCTGAACCAGGTCACGCTCTACACCTCCCACGAGGCGCTGCTGCTCGACTACGAGCAGGCGCTGACCCGGATGGATTCGATCAGCGGAGGATGGTACGACACCAGCGCGCACATGCTCTGGATCGGCGACCGGACCCGCCAGCTGGACGGCGCGCATGTGGAATTCCTGCGCGGGATTCAGAACCCGCTCGGCATGAAGATCGGCCCGAACTACGACATCGACGACATCAAGCGCATCATCGGGAGGCTCAATCCGGATAACGAAGCTGGCCGCCTCACCCTGATCACCCGTTTCGGCGCCGAGAAAATCTCGTCCTACCTGCCGCAGCTGCTCCGGGAGATCACCAGGGAGGGTTACAAAGTCGTCTGGAGCTGCGACCCGATGCACGGCAACACCTACCAGAACGAGTACGGCCAGAAATCCAGGAACTTCGAAGTCATCCTGCAGGAAATCCGTGCCTTCTACCAGCTCCACAAGTCGGAGGGGACCGTAGCGGGCGGCGTCCACCTGGAGCTTACCGGCGACAACGTGACCGAATGCACCGGAGGGAGCCGGCAGCTGCTCGACAAGCACCTGCACCTGAACTACCAGACCAACTGCGATCCCCGCCTCAATGCCGAGCAGAGCGTGGAACTCGCCTTCGAGCTCGCCGAGATGCTGCATCCCTGAGGCCGAACCGACCCGGGGCTCGGAAGATCGGCGAAGAAAAATCGAAACGGAGGGACCCAATGAAAATCGTCAGCCTGCTGGGGAGCCCCAGGAGCAAAAGCAACAGTTCGACCATTGCCAACCAGTTCCTGAAAACCGCCGCGGAGCTCGGGGCCGAAACCCGCTCCTTCGAGCTGAACCGCCTCACCTACCGTGGCTGCCAGGGGTGTTACGCCTGCAAGACTGCACTCGACTGCTGTGTGCTGAAAGACGATCTGACCGAGGTGCTGGCCGCCGTGGCCGAAGCGGATCTGGTCGTTATGGCCTCGCCGGTCTATTACGGAGAGATCACCAGTCAGCTCAAGGGGTTCATGGACCGCACCTTTTCCTACCTGGTTCCCGATTACACCACCAATCCCCAGCCGAGCCGGCTCGGGCCGAAGAAACTGGTTTTCGTCCTCAGCCAGGGGCACCCGGATGAAGCGCTGTTCGCCGATATTTTCCCCCGCTACGAGGGGTTCCTCAAGTGGCAGGGCTTCAGTGACGCCAAACTGATACGCGCCTGCGGCATCGGCCCCGGCACTGTCGATGCGGTTCCCGAACATATCCTGCGTCTAGCCGAAGAAACGGCGCGGCAGTCGCTGGCTTGAACTGCCGCCTCTTAACCCATCCCCCTCCTGACCTCCCCCTTGAAGGGGGAGGAACGTGCTAAATTTCGCATACGATCATCATGGCTTTTGTTCCCTGACCTCCCCCTTGAAGGGGGAGGAAGCTCTATGAAGGCAGCCCCCCCGGCTGCCTTTTTCTTTGCCGATGACTCGGCAGTCCCTTTTCGTGTCCCGTTTTACCGGGCTGCACTCTCCTTGACACGTCGCTTTCGCAGGCTAGGATATTCAAGGCAAGTTCCGCAGGCGGGGGATGCAGTCGAGCGCAGCGAAAAGGTCACTCCCCCTGCCCACCGTATAACCCGCGCTGAGCGTTAAAGGAAAAGGGATTATGTCAAACAGCCCATCAACAGCAGAAATGTTGTACCGAACCCTCGGCAGCACCGGGGAGAAGGTCTCGGCGATCGGGGTAGGCGGCTGGCACCTCGGGCTCAAATATCTGGATGAGCAACTCGCCATCCGCATCGTGCGCAGCGCCATCGATCGCGGCATCAACTTCATGGACAACTGCTGGGATTACAACGAGGGCGCCAGCGAGATCCGTATGGGCAAGGCGCTTCGCGACGGCTACCGCGACAGGGCGTTCCTGATGACCAAGATCGACGGGCGCTCGAAAAAAGAGGCGGCCAGGCAGCTCGATGAATCGCTGCGGCGCCTCCAGGTGGAGATGATCGATCTGGTCCAGCACCACGAGATCCTCCGCTTCGAGGACCCGCACAGGATCTTTGACGGAGAAGGGGCCAATGCGGCGCTTGTGGAGGCCCGGGCGGCGGGGAAGATCCGCTATATCGGGTTTACCGGGCACAAGGACCCCAATATTCACCTGTACATGCTCAAGGTCGCAGCAGACTACGGGTTCCGCTTCGACACGGTCCAGATGCCGCTGAACGTCATGGATGCGCACTACCGCAGTTTCGAGCAGCAGGTGCTGCCGGAACTGGTCAGGGAGAACATCGGTGTGCTCGGGATGAAGAGCATGGCCAACGGGATCGTTTTGAAGTCCAACACCGTGACGCCGATCGAGTGCCTGCATTATGCCCTGAATCTGCCCACTTCCGTCGTCATAACCGGGATCGACAGCATGGAGATCCTTCATCAGGCCTGCCAGGCGGCGCGGACCTTCCGCCCGCTGGGTGAACAGGAGGTGAGGAGTTTGCTGGCAAAAACCGCACAGGCGGCAGCGCGCGGAGAGTATGAACCGTTCAAGACCACGTCCATTTTCGACGGCACTGCCCAGAATCCCGAGTGGTTGGGGGAAGAGCCCGAACGTCTGCAGCAGTTGATGCCGCATTAACCACCGAAGGAAGCGCAGACTAATAATCGAAAACGGCTGTGAATTCATTCGTGCAGGCTCGCTGCTCCATTTACAGGACCGGCCCGACGTCTGCCGACGTTTTTTCTGCCGGGATTAGCCAGGAACAGACCGACTTCGGTATAATCAGGCAGAACGCAGGGAGCGTGTACCTGATCGGCCGGACCAAGGCCAAACTGAAAGCGATTAACCCCATCAGTGAAAGGAATTGGTCAGGGGAGGGACGAAATACATTAAAGGAGATGCCACATGACAAAGATCAACAGGAGTGTTGTCGTAGCGCTGATGTTGGGCGCCTTGGTTGTCGGACTATCCGGGTGCAAAAAAGAAGGCCCGGCGGAGCGTGCCGGCAAGGAAATGGACAAAGCGGCCGAAAAAGCCGGACAACAGATTGAAAAGGCCGGCGATAAAATGAAGGACGCGGTACACGACATGAAGAAATGATTCCACGGCCCGCACCAAGCGGGCCTTCCTTTAGCTGTTCATCCTGAATTCTGTGCTAGGACTTCAGTTTCCATGAATGGTCACGGACTAGCGCGCCTGCCCACCTTGCGAAGCAGGATGAGCGGCAACTACGCCAGTCGGGTCCGATCGATCCGTCAAAAAGTAACATTGACATGGAACCCTCGTTGCGCTATGGTACCGCGAAATCTTAACTTGCGCTCAGATAAACGACAATACTAAACCATCCGCGAGGATGGGACGGAAAGCCTACTGGGTCTCACCGAGACAGCCGGGTCGCCGAAATATCAAATAGATATTGAGGTACCGGCTTTTTTATTGTCTGAAGGTAGCTTAGTGAGCCGTCCATATTCTCGGAGGTTTTATGCCTATAGTTGAGTGGAATATCAGTTTTTTGCTTGGCATTCATGAGATTGATCAACATCACAGGCAGCTGGTTCAATTGCTTAACAAGACCTATGATGAATTCAGAGAAGGGATTAATATAAAACCGTCGGTTGTAGAGGAATTGGTTGACTTTGCTACCGATCATTTTGCTTGCGAAGAGAGTTTGATGACGGAGACTTCGTATCCCAAACTTGCCGAGCATAAAGAAGAACATGAATTGTTTGCTTGCAGAGTCCTTGAATTTCAAAAAAATCACCAGCAGAACTCTAATAATTCAGTAGATTTGCTGTGGTTCTTATGCAACTGGGTCACCCACCACATACGTGAGACTGATGCCGAATTCGGTCGTTTTGTCGATGTGGAAAATATCCGCAAAAGAACCGCACAAAGAAAGTAATTAAGCGAGCCGTCTCCCCCGCCCCTTCAGGCTTCCTGCGCCCTGGGCCAATCAAAAGGAAACGGTATCCGGCTTCGGCTCTGGAAATGGGGCAGGGAGATCGGTCGATTCAAGAGCCGGCTACCCGGAGCTGGTTCAACAACCGTGAAAGCTGGTGCGCATCATAGGGTTTCGGAGACGCGGCACAGAATCCGTACTCCTGGTATGCTTGCATAACAACATTGTTGGCATAACCGCTCGAGACGATCAGTTGGGCATCGGGATCGAGCGCCAGGATCTGCTGCGCCGTCTCTCTCCCCCCCATTCCGCCCGGAATGGTGAGGTCGAGGATGGCAGCCAGGTACGTGGTGCCGGACTCATAGGCTTCCCGGTAAAGGGCACACGCTTCTGCGCCGTTGGAGCACAAAGTCACCCGATACCCTTGTTCCTCCAGTACGTCACCTGCCAACTCCCTGATCGTCTTCTCATCGTCCATCACGAGTATCGACTTGCCGCTGACGCTTGCCGGAGCCGCGGCAACTTTTGCATCCGGCAGCTGTTCGGGCACCCCCCTCCCGACTACGGGGAGGTACACCGTAAAGGTGGTGCCTTTGCCTACCTTGGTGGCAAACGTTATCATCCCGCCATGCCTTGTGATGATCGAGTGAACCGTGGCAAGTCCCAAGCCGGTGCCCAACTTTGCCTTGGTGGTGAAATAGGGGGTGAAGATACTGGACTGGTCTTCCTCCCGGATGCCGCACCCCTCGTCTTCAAAGGAAAGCTCGACGTACTCGCCATCGGCCGGAACCGGAAGTTTCTCGTTGTCAGTGCTGACATTCCTGCCGCGAACGGTCAGCACCCCACCCTCCGGCATGGCCTGGACCGCGTTTATGCAGATGCAGTTGAACGCCTGGCAGATCTGGCCGTCATCGGCATACAGGTAATAGAGCGAAGGGGGGAGCTTCAGACAGCTCACCACATTGGAACCGCTCGTTGCCAGAAACACGGACTCCTCGACCAGTTTCACGGTCGAGACAATTTTCCTGTTGGGCGCACCACCTTTGGCAAAGCTCAGGAGCTGATTCGCCAGCCCGGCTGCACGTTTGGTCGCCTTGTCCGCATGGGTCAGGAGATCGTGGGCCCGGTGCGACTCATCGAGGAACTTTTTGGCGAAGGAGATATACCCCAGAACGCCGGTCAGCGCATTGTTGAAGTTATGGGCGATCCCCCCCGCCAGCACGCCTATCGATTCGAGTTTCTGGTTCCTGATGATCTGTTGCTGCAGCTGCTCGCGTTCGGTCATATCTATCATGATGTCGACGGTACGCGTTCCTGACCGCTGGTTGCTGCAGTTCAGGTCGCGGACGGAACCGTCCTTGCAGACGGCTCTGACGTCGTAAAATGAAATGCTGCCTGCGCCGTCCTTCCAGGCGTCGATCGCAGCACGCCGCAATCCGGCGATCCGTTCTCGGTACGCCGGCTCGGGACAGGCACGCGAAAACCACTCATCGATGGTGCCGACCTCGTCACGGGGGTACCCGATGCGCTCAAGCATGAACTGGTTCAGGTACTCGATGCTCCCGTCGCTGTCAGACCAGACGATCCCGACCGGCAACTGTTCCACCAGGTTCTTGAGTTCCTGCCTGGCCCGGGTGCGCTCGGCGATCTCCTCCTCAAGATTCTGGTTGATGCAGACCAGCTGCCGTTTCGAGGCGATCTCAAACTCCATGGCTGACATCAGTTCGGCATTGAGGCTGCGGTTCTCCTTGGCACGCTCCCCGAGCGATTCGGCCAGCTCGTTTACCGAGGCCGAGGCCCTGCCCGGCTCGTCGTCCGACAGGATATCGATCCGCGACACGTAGTCTCCGCTTTGAACTTTCTCCAACCCCCGCATCAGGGCCTGAAAGGAACGGATCACGCGCCGCAGCAGCAGGTAGCTGGAGCAGGAGACCAGCAGCCAGAACAAGACGGCGAGGGCGCAGGCCGTCGCCACCAGCTTGTGCCCGTTACGCGACAGATCCTCGGTGCCCCGGTACAGGCGGACGTATCCGACCAGGTTCGCCTGCGCCTGGGGCTCGCTCTCCAGCGCCGACTCCGGCGAAAGACCAAAGGAGGAGGTGCGGACTTCCACCGTCTTGGCGATGAAATCAGCCGCATCGGACGGGACAGCGGGAAGCTTTACCAGCACCTTGCCGCTGGCTGCGGAAATCTCCACTCCGCGGATCTCGGGAAGGCGCAGCGCCTCCTCGGCGTAGCGCGTGAGGAGATCGGTGTTTTCGGCGTACAGAGGGAGCCGGATGGAATCGGCGAAGCCCCGGGTCAGCAACTGGAGCTTTTCCGAGGCATGACGCTTGTCCTCATGAAGTGCGTTGAATACGAACAGGGTGCCGAATAAAAAGGTGATTGCCGCGGTAAGAAGCGTAAAGAGGAAGAACAGCTTGAACTGGAAGCTGGAGCGGATCGTGGATAGTCGTGCTCGTAGTGACATCATAATTACCATAAGGAACAGTTTCCCTGCGCATTCCAGCGCACCGGGACCGGTCCGGGCACAAACAACCAAGCGTTGGCATGCTACGGGTTAGTCTCAATATTTGGAATGCCCAATCTAACACATACTGTCCCAAATGCAAGAACAATCCTGCGCAGGGTCAGCTACTTTGAGATTAAAGCGGGGATTCTCATGAAATTCTTTGACATAACCGCAGCAAACTGTTAAGGGTTGTGACCTGTTATCAGCGGCAATTTTCCACAGAAGCATCGGCACGCGGCCTACAATAAATCTGTACCGTAAACGGAACTGCATGCTGCGCTGCACCTCTTCATATAGAACGCTTTTCAGTCTCATCGTCCTCTTCCTGGCCTGCCTTGCGGCGCCCGCCAAAGGAGAAGATCTCAACGAACTTCCCATCGGCCTGACCGGCGACGAGCCGGCCGCCACCTCCAGATTCCCTCGTCCCGTTTCGAAAATCGCCGAAAACGTCACCGTCATCACCGCCCGGGATATCACCCGAATAAACGCCCACACCCTCGCCGAGGTGCTGAATACGGTGCCAGGCTTCCAACTGGACCAGCTGCAGACCCCCGGCAGCGCCGTCTTTTTCAGTGTTCTGGGGATGACGAGCAGACATATCCAGGTGCAGCTTGACGGGGTACCGCTGAATTTCATCAGTGCGGACAACATCGCGGAGGTCGGCAACATCCCGGTGCAGATGATCGAGCGGGTCGAGATCATCAAGGGGGCGGCTTCTGCCGCCTGGGGCTCGGCACTGGGAGGGGTGATCAACATCACCACCAAATCGCCGGCAACCGACCGGGAGCTGGGCGGCACGGCATCCGCCTCGATTGCCGATCGCTCCACCAGCGACCTGCGCGCAGAGCTAAGCGGCACGGCCAACCGCTTCGGCTACTACCTGACCGGCGGCAACTTACGCTCCGACGGTCTGACACGGGGGAACCAAACCAATCTGAAGCACGGCTTCGGCAAGTTCAGCCTGGAGCTGCCGAACCGCGGCAAACTGACCCTCGGTGTCGAGGCCCGGGAAAACACCCTCGGCTTTGACGAGTCCGCCTCCTGGAACCGGCTCGACACCGGAGAGCTTAGCTATCTGAACGGTTATCTCGCCCTGCGTTACCCCCTTGCCGAGCGTCTCACCCTGGAGCTTAACGCCCGGGGAGGTCGCAGGCAGTCTGCGGTCCAGGCGGCCGCCCTGAACCCACCGACCGTCGACATGAATGCAAGCGCACGGGAAATTTTCCATGGCGCGGGGCTTGGACTCAACTGGGGGGATGCCGAAACGAACCTGAGCGCAGGTGTCGAGTACGAGGATAATGACATACGGCAGCGCGAGACGGTCCGCCTGGCGCCCGACAGCAATTTCGACCTGTCGTTTGACCGCTGGTCCGGCTATCTGAACGGCTCCTACGCCCTCGGCCGCCTGTCGATCCTGCCGGGCTTCCGTATCGACCATACCAACCTGGTGGAGAACGCGCTCAGCTACACCCTGGGAGCAACCTTTCGGCTGACCGACAGCACCATCCTGCGGGCCTATGCCGCCCGGGGATTCAGCATGCCGGTCATCAACAACATCGAGGTCCTGAACGGGCAACGGCAGTTGCAAAACATCTGGACCCTGCAGACCGGGATCGAGACCTCGGCGATTCCCTATCTCTGGCTCAAGGGAACACTCTTCTACAACAACATCTGGAAGATCCAGACCTTCGACAGACAGCTCCGAGGGATCGTACTGCGCGAGCACATCAGGCAGGGAGTCGACCTGGAGTTTCGCACCTCTCCGCTCTACGGCCTTGCCCTGACCGGCGGATACACCTACATCGACGCCTGGGACAAGCAGAGCAAGGCAGAACTGACGTCAGGCGAAAGCGGCCCACGGCAGGGTCTCAAGCTGGGGCTCAACTACGATAACAGCGCGATCGGACTCCTCGCCGCGCTGACCGGCAACTATGCCCAATGGAACCAGCCGTCGCTCCCCGCGCACGACTCGGCGGTGATCTGGGACCTGCATCTCACCCAGAAGCTCTTCCCCCGCGAGGAGACGTCGCCCGAGCTCTTCTTCTCCGTCCGCAACATCTTCAACGACGACCAGTACCAGATCGATATCCATGCCAACAACCCCCGTTGGTTTGAAGGCGGAGTGAGGTGCCATTTCTGATGCGCATACTCATCCTCTGCATAGCTTTCACGCTGTCGAACCTGCTGCCTGCCCGGGCTGCCGACGTTCTGATCCTCCAATCGAGCCGCAGTCACTGCTATACCGAGGCATTGCGCGGTTTCCATGCCGGCTGCAAGGGGACGGATCAGACCGTCGTTCTGAGCGACTTTGCCGAGGTCGATGTGGATCGCATGGTGAAAGAGGAACGGCCGAGACTGGTTTTGGCGGTGGGCGACAGGGCCCTGGAGGCGGCCAGAAGGATCCGCGAAGTTCCGGTGCTGGCACTCTTGGCGCTTTCGCTTAACTTCCAGAAACATGCGCCGGACAACATCGGCGGCATCTCCATGGTCGCCGCCCCCGAGCAGTATCTGAAGCTGTTCAGTTCCATGGGGGTGAATAAGATCGGCGTGCTTTACGACCCGGCGAAGACGGGACGCTATCTGAAGCGGGTTGAACATCTCTCGAAGCAACGGGGGCTTGACCTGGTGACGGAGTCCGTAGCCAGTCCCCGCGAGATCCAGGCAAAGCTGGACAAGATCAAGGGGCGCGTGGACGTGCTCTGGATGCTGCCGGACACCACCGTCTTCACGGCCGTGAACATGGAAGCATTCATCCTCTTCTCGATGGACCACAACGTGCCGGTCGTCACCTTTAGCAGCCAGTACCTGAAGAAAGGCGCAGCCGCTTCTCTTGACGTAGACTATTTGGACATCGGCGTTCAGGCCGCAGAAATGGCCGTCTCCATGCTGAACGGCGGGGCACTGCGCAAGGTTCCGGTAGTAGACCCCCGCAAGATCATTCTCCACACCAATGACAGCGTTATCCGCAAACTCTGGGACAGGCTTTGAGAGTCAGGCCGGTACCAGTCCCTGACACACCAAACAAAAAAGGCACTCAGCTGACATAGCCAAGTGCCGCCGCATACCTTTTGCGCGTCAGGGCGATGGCCCGACTGCAAGGAGTCGCCAAGGCTCAGGAGGTCCCTGCTGAAAAGGTTGTTGGATTTGCGGCTAGGCCGGGAGGCAGCACCCTCCTGCAAGATTGCAAAAGCGCGCTCCGCATAGGATCAACTTCCTTGATCAGACCTCAATCCTGAATTCCGCACCATCCCCCGTATTGCGCACGGTGAGTCTCCCATCCATATTTTTCTCGATAATGGCTTTTGCCATGTATAATCCGATCCCGGTTCCTTTGTCCGGACCCTTGGTGGTAAAATACGGGTCGAAAACCTTATCTATGACATCTTCTGATATGCCTCCGGCATTGTCCGCAATTGTTACCACGGACCGGTCATTTTGCTTAAAAACAGTGATCCTAACAACCCGCTGCCTGTCGATCTTGCTCCCTTCAAAGGCATCCTTGCAATTGAGAAGGATATTAAGCAGCACTTGCGAATATTCGTGCGCATATCCGTTGACGTCAGCATCATCCATTGCAGTGACCTCAATTTTGATATTCAGGTTTTCCAGGCTCGGTTCGACAAGAGATAAAGTCTTGGCGACAGCCTGACGTACCTTGAACCGAACCTTCTCCTTCTCCGGTTTAAAGTAGTTTTTGAAATCTTCAATGGTTTGCGACATATGGAATATCACTCCCATGGCTTTCTTGACATTGGCCTCAAGGCTTTCCTTGTTAAATTCGTCACGACCATAGGTCATCTTTAGTTCCTGTACGATTAACCCCAGCGTGTTGAGCGGCTGACGCCACTGATGGGCGATATTACCGATCATTTCTCCCATGGCGGCCTGACGGCTCTGCTGTATCAAGATCTGATCCTTTTGTCGTGAATCCGACACTGCCTCTGCAACACGTCGTTCCAGATGCATGTTGAGTTCTTGCAGCAGGAGCTGTTTTTCGGCCAATGCCTGCTCGGCAAGCTTTCGATCAGTTACGTCGCGGGCAATGCCAAGCAGTGAAACGATCTCTCCTGCATCATTTCGAAAGGGCACGACATGGGCGTCCAGCCAGACATGCCTTCCTTTGAGCTCCGCCTCGTACTCGAGATTTCCGGACACCCCATGAAAAACATCGTTGCTGAGCTTTACAAAGGCATCGCGATAGCCAGTTTCTATCAGAGTGAGCATCGGCTGGCCTAACAGGGCGTCCGGAGAATCTGCGTATTTTGCAATGGCTGGGCTGATGAAAAGTATGCGGCCGTCGTGATCCAGGCGAAAGATGATATCCGGCACCGCCTTGACAATCGAGTCCATGATTTCTTCGCTGGACTTCAGCAGGATCAGGGTGCTGTCGGCCACTTCCCGGGCAACGAGCTGGACTTTCCAGGTCTTGAAGATGGTGAGGACGACAAAGTTCAGCACCACCAGAGCGGTCGGGAATAGCGGTGAAAGCAGATAGCCCCGTGCCCGGAAGATAAGCCACATGCCGAGCCAGCTGCCGGCCAGCAATGTCGCGCAGACGGCCGCGCTTGGCAGAATCTTCATCCTGGCAACGGCCAGGCCGGTGCATGCCGCGACCAGCAGCCCGACCAGGACTTCCCACAACAGAAATTTACCGGTCCGGACCATCTGTCGGCCGGCAAGCAGATTGTCCAGCACCTGGGCATGGATTTCAGCATGGTTATGGACCGGTCTGGTGGAGGTCTGATAGGTAGGCTCCAAGCCGGCGGCCGACGAGCCGACGAGGACGATCTTGCTCTTGAGCTTTTCCGGTGGAAGTTTCCCGCCCAGCAGGTCGCCGGCGGAAACCTGCGGTGCTGCATCAGCCCGGCGGGAGAACTGCACGATCATGTTCCCCTGACTGTCGACCGAAATAGACCTGTCGCCCACCATGAGATCAAGACCGCCGCTGATTTCCCTCCGGTGAATCCCGATCTGGCTGCTCTTTGCGTACTGCATCAGTGTTGCCAGCGCCAGTGAGGGATAGAGCCGGTCCTCAAACCGGATCAGCATCGGCACCCGCCGCAGGATGCCATCGGCATCCGGGGTTGCGTTCAGAAAACCCGAGCGCGTCACCGCCCCGGAGAACAGTTGACGGTTGCAGACAACGCCCTGAGCCGTAAAAAAGGGGAGCCGATCCCGAACCGCTTCGGGCACGCCGATCCAGACAATGCCCGGAGGATGCAGTCCGCATGGCGTCTGCTGTTTCGGGTTGTTCCTGAACAAAAACTCGTACCCGAGGACAAATGGCCCCTTGGCAAGAGTATCGGCCAGGTTTTTATCGTGGTCCTGCAGATCGGTCGGGACGCCTGAGGTGTCAATGTGGCGGCCGGGTTCGCGGTCGATGCCGGCTGGCAGGATCCCGGCGGAGGTGCGGTCGGGTTCGGCCAGGATCAGGTCCAGTCCAATACTGGCGGCACCCGATGCGTTTATAGTGCGGAGCAACTGCGCCAGGCGGTTGCGCGGCCAGGGCCATTGGCCATAACGGGCCAGGCTTTTTTCGTCGATGTCAACAATGACGATTGAACCCGATGCAGGCTTTGCCTGCGCAAGGTTCATGAAGACATCGAGTGTTCTGTTGTTTGCGGAGTTGATAAAGGCAGGATGAATCAGGTAGGCCACACTCATGACCACACTTACAAGAAGCCCAATGAGCAGTAGCCTCCAGGCAATTCCATGTTTGCTGTTAATGGGTTCCGGCATATCCGCGTTATCCCCTATCTGACGATAACCTCTACCCGGCGGTTTCTTGGTTCCCACACATTGTCCCCGCTTGGAATCATGGGGTATTCCTGGCCGCGGTAAGTGGTCCAGATAGTGTTTGAATCTACGCCTTGTTTAACCAGTAGATCTTTCACCGTCAATGCCCTGTTTTTTGACAGCTCCATATTCCAATCCTCGGTGCCGAGTGTGTCGGTATGTCCGATCACCGAAATGTATGCCGATTTCCGTTCCCGAATGGCCGCTATGATTTCGGGCAGAAGCTTCTCGGAATCATGGGCGAGCCTGGTCTTTTTAACGAAATAGAGCTGGAAATGGAGCGGGCGTTTGGACTCAATGGAGAGCGCTTCCGCAAATATCTTGTCCAGAACTTTCTTGTCGAGATGTACTGGCGCGGCCGGCCGTTCCTTGGGATCCCCGATGGTGGTCGCCAGGTACGGTGCGTCGATGGCAACGCTGCCGGCTTCATTAAGGACGGAGATGCTGCCGGTCCTGCCGTCCGGGTCGGGCACAAGGGCCACCAGCGTCCTCTTGGCGCAACTGCTTGCCAGTGTGATCAGGAGGAACAGCAGTGTAAGTCGTACCACGATGCCCATATACAGGCTCCCTTCCAGGGTGTCGTGTATGCCTCGGATCGTGACCGGATGCGGTACGATCCTCAATCCACCTGGATCAGAACATGTGTGCCCCGTACCCCGACGGTCACGCTCGGCGTCTTGATATGCATCCGTTCCGGTGCCAGTTTGGCAATCTGGCCTGATAAAAATGAAAACGTTCCTTGGAAGACCCTGACGATGAGGGAGAGCTTCTTTTCATCGGGATGGAATACGAAGGCTTCTATGACGAGCCTGCTGTTCAGCCCCATGGAAATGACCGTATCGTCTTCCAGTATCAGGCTGGCCTTGCCGTTCGGTCCGGTTTGGACAACATCGCCCTCAAACAGTTTCAGGTTGGGTTCCACAATGATGGTGCGGCCGCTTCTGGCTATCACGACCTTGCCAGCCATGGATTTGACGACGCCGACATGATCCGCATCCCCGTTTGCCAGGGTGCCTGCCAGCAACAGTGTCGCCACCAGCACCACCAGGAAGATCGGTCTCATGCGGCGCACCTCTCTGGATTAATAGTTCCCATAAATTGTTCCCAAGAGTCACTGCCTAATAATAACAGGGAAAGAGGGGGAGGCAAATCGGAAGCTGTGGCACCCGTGGTAAGGGAAAAGGTTCCAGTCAAAGTTTTACTTGAGACGTATCAATGCTATGCTATCTGCAATCTTCCTGAAATGCATCCCCGAACAAGCATATATCCACACACAAAAAACCAACCCAGAGCGGAGGTGACTTTCATGAGCGGAAATGACTTCGTCGATTACTACGAGCTATTGCAACTCAATCCAAACGCCGACACCGAAACCATTGAACGTATCTTTCGGCATCTCGCCAAAAAGTTCCATCCCGACAATACCCAGTCTGCGGACATCGAGCGATTCGAACAGATCGTCGAGGCTCACCGTATGCTGATAAACCCCGAGATTCGTGCCGGTTATGACGTCAGGCACCAGGATTACTGGAACCGCAAATGGGGGATCGCATCGGAGGCTGCCGAAAGGTCCGCGTTCGGCGACGACCAGCTGGCTCGGGAGGGGCTGCTTTCACTGTTATATGTTCAGCGCCGGCGCAACATGGGCAGTCCGGGAATGGGTGAGATCGAAATGGCCCGTCTCCTCCACTCGCCGCCCGAATTGGTGGAATTCCACTTGTGGTACCTCAAGGCCAAGGGTTGGGTGGAACGCCTCGAAACCGGGCATGTGGCGATCACCGCACCGGGTGTTGATCAGGTTGAGCAGAGCCGACTACGGCTCAGCCCCGACCATCTGATCGAAGCTCCCAGCCACGCTAGCAAGGATGCAGGGCAAAGCGGTGACGGGAATAGGGATAGGGATTTCTTGGTTCAGGGGGGGCAGGGAACGCCGGAGCAGGCCTGAAAGGGGGCTTCAGGCAGATCCGAGACGTGCGGCAGTGCCTATCAGGAGGCCACACCATTACCTGTCCAGTATCTCCCGGATCTTCCTGACAAGATCCAGTGGATTAACCGGCTTCATCAGAAGGTCAATTCCTTTCTCAAGATCGCCGCGGCTGTGGATGATGTCTGCCGTGTAGCCACTGATGAAAAGGACCTTTGTGCCCGGCTGGATCTGCCTGATCTCATCGTATGCCTCTTTGCCGCTCTTTTTCGGCATGATGAGGTCCGTGAGGAGCAGATTGATCCTGTCCCGGTTCGCTTGGAACTTTTCGACGGCTTCCTGTCCATCCCCGGCAAGAATGACCTCATAGCCGAATTGCCTGAGAGTTAACTCCAGAAGTTGTTGCACTTTGGCATCATCCTCAGCCATAAGGATAGTTTCGGTTCCCCCTTTTGGATAGCCTGGCGCGGTCGTTCCCTTATACGCCGCAGCCTGCTCCTCGACTACAGGGAGATAGATCTTGAAGGTGGTCCCCCTGCCCGGCTCGCTGTAGACATTAATAAAGCCGTTATGCTGTTTGATGATGCCATAAACGATCGCCAGGCCAAGTCCGGTCCCTTTGCCCACCTCCTTGGTCGTGAAGAACGGCTCGAAGATCTTGTCCTTTGTTTCGTCGTCGATTCCTATGCCGGTATCCGACACTATCACGACGGCGAAACTGCCCGGAGCTCCGTAACCGTGCAAATGAACAAATGAGGCATCCAATTCCTGTATTTGCGTTTCAATCGCCAATACCCCGCCTTTTCCCATGGCGTCCCTGGCATTGGTGGCAAGGTTTAACAGCACTTGCTCGAATTGACTTCGGTCCACAAAGACATTGATCGGTTTTTCCGAGTTTTTTATAACAAGCGTTATGTCTTCTCCGATAATCCTCCTCAGAAATGTCCCCACACCCTGCACAATTTCATTCAGGTTGACCTGGCGGGCCTGAATCTCCTGTTTGCGGCTGAAGGCCAGAAGACCTCTGGTCAGGTTGGCCGCCCGCTCCGCCGAAGCCATGATCTGATCCAGCATTTCCCGACGCGGATCATTCGAATCCAGCTGCAGTTGCAGCAGGGAGCCGTACCCGGCAATCACGGTGAGGATATTATTGAAGTCATGGGCGATCCCTCCGGCAAGCAGGCCGATCGCTTCCAGTTTCTGGGACTGGTGCAGCTGCTTTTCGAGGTTTTTCCGCTCTGTGATGTCGCGGACAAATACCTGGGCTGCCGGTTTTCCTTGATATGCTATGGCGGCGGATGACACCTCGACGCTGAACGGGGTTCCATCAAGTTTCAGATATTTTTCTTCCGTGCGGGGGAGTTTTTCCCCTTTTTTGGCTGCATCCATTCGGCTTTGAATGAGCTCCTTCGACTCGGGGTGCACGAAATCCAGAACCGGTCTCGAAAGGAGTTCCTCCGGGCTTGAAGCTCCGAACAGGACCGCCCCGGCCTCGTTGATGAAAACGATCTTCCCTCCGCACTCGATGAAAATGGTATCCGGGGAGAGTTCGATCAACTGGCGATAGCGTTCCTCGCTTTCGCGCAGCTTTTCCTGGACCTGCCGATCATGGCTGAGGTCGTGCTGGGTTACGGATATGCTGGCTGGCTCCCCCTGTCTGTTGCGAACGATCCTGACGCTTATTTCTACCGGTTTCCCGAAGGGGTTGTCCGGGTGGTCCGCCTCCATGGTAATTATCAGGTCGCGCTTCTCTTCCTGCGCATGGCACACAGGGCATGGTTCGCGATCAGTCGGGTGAATAATCTTGGCAATATGGCGGCCGATGACTTCTTTAGACGCCCTGCCGACCATGGCGTAGAATGCCTTGTTCGCCCGCAACAAATGCCTATTGAGATCGAGCAGATATATGGCATCCGCTGAGGCGTCCATGACGGCGCTCCACTCCGTTGCCGCCCGTTCCAGCGACTCTTGCGCCTGCGTGCGTTCAGCAATCTCTTCCTCAAGGATCACCGTCTGCTCCTGGAGTTGCTCCTGTGCCGTCTGCCGTTCGGCGATCTCCTGCTCGAGCAGGGTCGCCTGGTCCTGGAGGGATGCTTCGACGCGTTTGCGCTCTTCGATTTCCAGTTTCAGCAGTTCGGCCTGGCCCGCAAGTTTATGATGCGACGCTTTCAGCTCTTCCAAAGTCCTGTTCAGGGCAATGAATTTATTGGTTTCGGAGGCTTTGGGCTCACATCTCAGGAGGATCAGCGGAGAGGATTCGTTCGCAGCGGACCGCAGGGTATTCCCGTAACAGCGGCAGGGAACGCCCTGCTCGCCGTCCCCGCGCCAGACCAGCGCCCCGGGGACTTGATCCCTGTTTCTGGCGCAGTCCTTCAGGAAGCGGGATACCTTGTCCGCGTCATCCAGCACCAGTTCGGTTATCTGTTGGCCGGCGATTGCTCGAACGTCTTTTCCCAGGAGCTTTGCAGCGGCGGGATTTGCCGCCCTGATTTCGCCTGTCTCGGAGAGAAGAAAGCAAGGCTCAGGAAAATGTCGGGTCAAATCATTGAAACATTGGATTATCATAGCGTATTTCCGGACCTGAAATATTCTCTTCCTTGGGCACTCTCTGATTCCGGTGACGGAGCAAGGTAGACAACGACTCTGCACATGCCGTCTCTCTTCGCTATCGTCTTTTCAAGCACTACCTTGGCATATCCCAGGTTCTCCGCGGCAATGACGCCGAATACATTGGAGGTCATCATGCACATGGAAGGCCGGTCTACAACCTTATCCTCAAAGGGACAGGTACGATTATCCAGGACGATCTTCTGGTCATCACAGCACGCTATGGAGAATTCCCCGAGAATCCGCGACTTGAGATCGACCAGGACCTCGGCCACCTGCCCGGCGGAGAGGGATGAAACCCCGAGCTCTTTTTTGTATAACTCGTTGAGCCATACACCAATACGCTGCCCTACGAGGCTTATGTAACCGGCCGCCTCGTCGTAGCCCACGACGTCTTCTAGAATGCCGGACAACTCCCTGATAAGCACCCGCAGGAACAGATCCCGCTCCAGGAGGATTTTCAGGGTACTCAAAGATGCAGTCGTATTCATGACAAGTCTCCTCTGCAAACGGTGGCAGGATTCCCACCCAGTTGATAGACGTGAGGCTCAAGCACTGGCAACGAGCCGGAATGGCGGCTATTTAAAGTTACTTAAAAAAATCACCGGAAAGTAATCTGCTAACCGAACCGCAGGCGGATAGTATTTTTTTAATGCGTACTATACCACAAAAGATCGGCAAAAAAAAAACAGAAACCACGGTACAGGAAACCGCCAAGGGAGAGGCATGCAACAAAGACTGCCATATTATCATGATTTAACAAGGTAACAGCAGAGCAAGTCCGCCTGAGCAGTCGGCACTGAAATGATCTGTAAAGCTGAGTTAAGCAGGATCGCAGGGGCGTCCCCTTGTCCCTCTAGGATCGCAGGGGCGTCCCCTTGTGCCTCTGGTGAGATACCTGACAAGGCGCGTATCGAATTTCTTTGCCGGAATCGCCAGAATACGCCGGATCTGTTCTAAAGCCGCCGGCACACGATATTCCATAAAGTGCATAAATGACTTGATCGCAGCCAGTCGAATGTTTCTGGAACTCGGCCCATTCCCACGCTCTGTCTCCAGATGATCCAGGAAGCTCACAATGAGCGGGGCATCAAGCTGTTCGAGACACAATTCCGACGGTGGAACTTTGAGGCGCTTACTGGCGTATTCAAAGAGGAGCTTGAAAGCATACGCATAAGACTCAAAGTCGCTTTCCGGAACGGCAACCCGGGTATGGCGATATCGCTTTCCGGCGACAATGCAGAACATTGGTTGACTAGATATTTTATCTATGGTAACTATCTGTCAGAAATTTATTAACTGGGAGGTCTCATGAAGAAAATTGTATTATTGCTTGTTTCGGCGGGAATGTTCGCGATGTCTGGCTGCAGTGGTCTGAGCACTAGCGTTCAGAGTAGTAACGTCGGTATTGGTACGACTGCGAATTACCAAGCTAATATCCATGTCGGTGAGAAAATATCCGGCACCTGCACTGTCACGAAACTGCTTGGCTTCATAACCCTCGGTGACACCGACAAGGAAGCCTCCGGCGTTTTCTTCGACGCGCCCAGCTCCGCCGGCCCGAGCTCCATGGCACCGGTTTTCTCCCTTTTCGCAGCCGCAGATCCCGTCGCCAAGTGTGCGAGATCGGCAGCATACAATGCCGTGGTCAAAAACGGCGCCGACGTTATCTTTGCTCCCCGTTATACTTCGGAAGTCTCAGGCATTCCTTTCCTCTTTCAGACCATCAACGTCAACCTGACCGGCTACAAGGCAACCATCAACGGATTCACGCAGCTCGACACTCAGAAAATCCTCGAGAGCAGGCGCTAAATCGAATAATCAAGACAAAGCGATACGGCGGGCCGGTTATCCTCAGGGGTAACCGGTTCTTTCACGTTTAAAGGAGTGGCGCGTTGAAACGATTAAACACCTTTTGCTTTCTCTTGCTCCTGTCATTCGCCCCATTAAAATCTGCTACAGCCGCAGCTGCGCCGGTTATTTATGTAACAAATGAGGTCGTTCTTGACGGCAAGGGGACGACGGGTGTGCAGCAAATAGGCGCGGACCTCATAAGGTTGGTGAAGAGTGGCTTGGCTCAAAAGGGATTCGAGATCTCCACGGACAGATACGAATATTCGGTTCGTTTTCGCGTTGAGACGGATGTTGATTACGGGCTTTTTGGGGCCAGGGTCGCTTTTGTCAAATCCGTAGCCATTTTAGAAAAAAACGGCGCGGAAATGGATACCGTCGTCTATGATGAGCGGACTCCTGCCGGGTCTTTCTCTTCCTATGGTAAAGAAGGCGAGGCATATGCCAAAAAAACTGCGGAGTATTTTGTGTCCGGCCTTCTCAAGTCGGAGGCGCTGGCAAGATACGGGAAAGCGGCCCCAGTAGTGACCTCGAAGGCCGATAATCTCGCGTCTCGTGCCTCCTCCAACCGGCGAACGGCAGATACAGCATCGGGTTACGCTGACACCATTGGCAGCCTGCCCAAGGGCAAAGGTGCCGGCAAATATGATGTCGCGGTAATTATCGGCAACAAGAACTACAAGAAAACCTCGAATGTCGATTACGCCATCAACGATGCGATGAAGATGAAGGAACTGGTAGTAAAAACGATGGGTTTTTCACCAGACAATGTGATGTATTTTGAGGACGCCACCCTCACCGATTTCACGGAGACCTTTGGCTCCCAACGCGGGACGGCGAAGAGCAAGCTTTACAATTTCATCAAACCGAACGTGTCCAGCGTCTTCGTTTATTATGTGGGACACGGCGCCCCCGACATCAAAGCAGAGAAACCGGAGGCGTATTTCGTACCCGTTGACGCGGATCCTCAATACATCAGCGAGAGCGGCTATAAGGTACAGGCACTGTACGACAACCTCTCCAAATTGCCGGCAAAGAGTATAACCGTCGTGCTGGATTCCTGCTTCTCGGGCAACACCTCGGCTGGCCTACTCTTTAAAGGGATCAGCGCGCTGGTTCGCGTAGACAAGACGCCAAGCCTGACAACCGGAAACTCCATTGTCCTGACAAGCACCAGCGACAATCAAGTCTCATCCTGGTATCCGGAGAAACAGCACTCACTGTTCACCTACTTCTTGATCAAAGGATTGCTCGGTGAAGCCGACATGAACGGAGACAAGAAAATAACCGCCGCAGAACTGGAAGAATATGCTGGTGAAAACGTTGCCAGACTCTCCAAGCGCCTCACCGGAAACCTTCAACAGCCCTTTTTGACTGGTGACGGTTCAAGGGTTCTTACGGTACTTGACAAGTAAAACAGGAAACATGAAAGGGGAAACGCTCCCTACTTTTCCCTGGTTTCCACATATGCTGTTGATTCGAACAGTGCCGTCTCCTTTTTTGCCCCGAGGCTCCTGTAATAAGCCACGATGTCCAGCCCGTTGATGACCGACTGTGATGCCAACTCCTTGTGCGTCGCCTCCGGAGTACGGACGCCACCCGCGAAGCTGCGCGACGCCACCTGGGAGCTTATACGGGGTATGGCCAGCGGCTTGTTGCTGGCAAAGAGCTTCACGGCGTCCTTTCCGAAAGGTGCCGCGACTTTTATTTCCCAGGAATCGCCTTCCTCCGGCAGGGTGTAAATCACGCCCGGCTGCTTAGCCGCCTCCGGTTCCCCCTCTTTGGGATAGATCAGGTTGACCTCGCCGTTGGGGCTTATGTCGTAGACGTACACAAAGAGCGGACGGGAGACCTGGAAGGTGAAGCTCACCGTCTCCCCGGCCCGAAACACCCGGTAGCTCCCCCCCTTGACCGTGGATATGCGCGCCACTCCTGACTTTTCATGCTCCGTATCGGCGATGTTGGCAAGCGCCTCGGCGTCGTCGTTGTCCAGGCTGAAAGGCACGAGTTCGTTGGGTATGTTTTCCTCAACATTGGCCAGCACTTCGCCTTTGAGATTCTTCATTTTCAGCGACAGATTAACGGTGTCCGCACCCCGCAGGTAGACCCCTTCCATGACGGCATCCGCGCCGTAAAGGGAAGCGGCGGCTCCATCCAGGTCGGTGAGCGTCCCCCGCGCGCCTCCGGTAGCCTTTTGGACGGCAGGTTTTTCCTCTATTAACCGAAATCCCGACTGAGTGGTGAGGTTCGCCTTGAATTTATTGGTGACATATTCGGAAAAGGGGCTGGAATATTTGCGCCTCGCTTCCACTACCGGTACGAAGAAGAGGGAAATCGGCTCTCCCCTCTTCCACGACTGGGCGACTTTCTGAGACAAGCGCGCCAGCTTGTTATCCAGGCTCTCAACGAAGCATTGGTCGGGCAGTTTGTCGATGGCCAGCTCATATGTACCCTTCAGGCTCCGGTACGAATCGTTTTTGGTCCGCTTGAGCTTGAGGTATACTACAACCTTGTCCGCTGTACGGTGATAGTTGACGCTGGCCAGGTAGTCGGACTGCTCTACGATGCGCCCCTCGAAACTGTAACCGACCTGGCTGAAGGCCCGCTCCAGTTCATCCACCAACCTCCCCGCAAAAGGAACGCAACGCACCTCCTGGTCCTCGCGAATGTCCTCACGGTCCAGGTAGAACTTAAGTCCCATTCGGGGATGCCCTTCCTTGAGCTCGGCGGCCATAGCATTGGCCATTTCCGACAGGGAGGAATAACCAGTGCTGTTGTTGGCGGCGGATTCCCGAGCCGAGTCCGAACCGAACCAGCCGGCGAAGGCAGAGGCGGGACAGGCAAAACCCAATAATAACAGCAAAATTGATATGTTGTACACGCTCAGCACGACTACCTCGTTTGGCAGGTTATCTGGACCCTTGACGGATGCGGCGCCGATGGACGCTCGGTAACGGCGGGTCCAGCAGCACAGCACCTAAGGGCCCCGGCAGTTACTTTAGCTTGAAAGCTACCTTATTTCCCTCGACCTCGGGGCTGAACTTCGCCAGTTGTGCATCTTTTTCAAAATTGTCCAGCAGCAGGTCGACCAGATCCCCACTTTTGCCGACATATACCAGATCGACGACCATATCTCCCTTGCCTCGGTTCTTCTGGTTCACGTCCTTGAGCCCTTTGATGTCGTCCTTCAATACCTTGAGAATCCTTCGTTCCAACTTGTAGTCGCCACCCGAAGTGAACCGTACCTCAAAGCGAGCCCCCCGGCGCTCTTGGGTCAGCATCTTGTCGTTGAGTGAGCCAAGGACAGCGCTGGCAAACTTTTTTCCGCCATCGATTGCGGCGAGACGCAGTGCATACATGGGAGACTCGCTTGCCTTCACCCTTACCGAGCCGTCGATATTATCCTCCCACAACAGGTCGCGAGAGGAGATACTGAGGGCCTTGCCCGTCATCATGGCATGATAGGCGCGAGTGCTGCCGTCTTGGTGGACCTCCACGTCGACCTTACCCAAAACCACCCACTCCCCCAAACCGTCCAATTTTCCCACCAGTTTGCTGTAGTCGGCCTCTTCAGTCAGAGACTCCAGGCGCTTGACATGATCTTCTGAATCAATGACCGTGTACTCTGCCGCAGTCAGCCTTTTGCGAATCTCGGCACGCAGGATATCCAAGATGACCGGTGCATCGCCGCTATCCATCTTACCCGGAATCAGTATGACGAAAATGCGTCTGTCGTCGTTCTTGCCAGTTACGGCTCCCTGCCGTTTCAGGTAGGAGCGCACCTCGTTCTCGTCGATGGTGACGTTGATTTTGGCGGTCAAAATCTTGGAAATTAAACCGCTGACCTTGCTCTCCAGGACATCCAGGTCCTGCACGAAGCTGTGGTCACCGGTCAGGTTAAGCGTCGAGGCGCGGTCCTTGTAGACATCGTTTAGGTAGTGGCGAAGCGCCAGTTCGATAGCGCGGCTCTTAGCCGACGCCATGGCACCCTCATCGTCATTTTCGACCTTGACGCTGACTGCTTCTGTGTATGTGCGGTTTTCAGCCGCCACCAAAGCCGGAACCAGAAGAGATCCCAGGGCAAGGATAAGTAGCATCATTTTTTTCATGCAAAATGCCTCCATTTGAGGGATAGGTGTGCAAGGAAGCCCGTGCGGCATGAGAATCAGCGACCAGAATGGCGAAACGGCTGACGGCGAATCTACCTCCCTGAGGCAGTTTAGGGACATACAAGATCATGATGCGCGGCTTCCGGAATTACTGCTTTTCCCAGGTACAGCGGTTGCCTTCGCTACGTACTTTTTTAAAGGTCCAACCGAGTTCCTTGGCAGCCCGGATAACATCACGGTCCAGTTGGTCGCGTTTCCCTTTGTAGGTCGCCTCGAAGGTAGTCTTACCTCCGCCGGACTCGACCTCTTTGGCATCGTTGACCAAAGGGAACTTCTCCAGCATGCCGGTGAATTTGCCGATCGCCTCTGGATCGTCGACCCCCTCGATCACGACAGTATAGAGCTGACCGTTTTGTTGTGCGTCCATCCAGTTTTTTTCCAACACATCGACGATCGGGTTAACCACCTTCTTCCCACCGTCACGAGCGGCCGTCTCCAGTGCGGTTTCCAGCGACCGTCCGTTGGCGGACTGTTCGACCATCTTGCTTGCCACCACTTGAGAGCGTGTGTTGTCGATCAGCTGCGTTTTGATACGTAGCTTGACCGACGTGTTGACCGCACCCTCCTTTATTTCACCGCCGACGCTGTAGAGCAGGGTATACTCCGCGTGGTACTGGAGACCGAAGGCCGCGGCCTCATTCAGATCCACATCGATTCCGTGGGTGGCAGCCACTTGTTGGGCAAATTTTTGTGCGGAGGGCCGGTCCACCACACGAAATTGCTTGTCGGTCAGGGACTCGACGATGCCGTTATAGATCTCATCTATGAAATCCATGTCTCTGAATACCTTGGTCCCCTCCCCTTTCTTGCTGAAGGCAACCAGGAAGCGGGGGTGGCCCATAGATCTGTTGAGAATGGCAAGGGCTGTGGCATCATCACTGAGGAGTTTGTAATCCACCTTAGCGTCAATTGTCACTGAGAAGCCATCATCGGTCTTAGTTTCCCCTATGATCTTGTAACCGGTCACATAACCGGCACTGTGGGATAGAATCTTGTCAGCAACCAACTGGGAATCTATTACCGTGGTTTCAGACTTAATATAGGCTCCAAGACCCTGCTCGACAGCGCGCCGTTTGGCAGACACCACAGCCTGCTCCTTGCTTGGTCCTTCGCCGGTGGCCGTTTCATTTGCCAGGGCTAAACCAGTTCCCAAAAAAAGAACTGCAAATATTGCCAACAAGATGCTTTTCATCCCCCCCCCAAATAAATGTCCAATTCGTCCGTTGCAGCAGCACCCTCGGAAGGGATATGTGCAGTTATATCCCAAGTGGCTCGATAGGTACCTGGGACTAGGTTAAGCGGGTCAGGTCAGTAAAGGTAAGACTATCCGAGGTGGCTTGCTACCCATATCGAATCCAGTCACCCAGCGGGAAAATGAGCCAGCGCGAAGAAAGACTCAAGCGAGAATGAAATAATGTCGAACCATGGCAACTACTGGAAATCGCCGGTATTTTAGTAACTTAAAAAGAATTATTGTTAAATTCGAACTGAGCCGACGCAGACAATCCCGATAATTTGTTCCGAGGCTGTGCTTTCCCAAGCAAATTACACTTCATTAATCCAGCACGCTTTATAACTCGCGTGTAATACTATCACGAGTTAGACAGAGATTCTAAGGTTTTATTGCTGTCAATAGAAGTGGATGTGTCAACGACTTTGAGTGTAAATCAGAATCGAATTTTAACCCGGCATCGGCATGGTGGAGACCCGCCCACCCGGTCACAACCACTTGATAATACGTATTGGGTGGGTCAGGCTAAAATGCCTGCCCAGGGTCAATATTGGAAGCCGGTCCACACCTTGGGACAAAAAAACGGCTCGCGCACGCCAATGCTTTGAGCTTTACGGGTCTCTCTATTCCGTTACCGCTGCCGGAACTAGCTTTTCAAACATTCACAACCAAGGCTTTGAAATCATTGAGACTACTGGCAGAAGAGTAAGGCACGCACGGTGCAATGCCAAAGACTATTTTAATAAGTTGACTGAATCGAGGGCACGAGGGGGAATGGATAATTATTCACCAAACGTAACTATTCAGCACCCGAATTCACCCGCTGGTCCAAGTGCGTGATAGGTGTTATTCCGGCAGCATGAATTGAGGTGACTTGCCCTCAAAAAGCAGACGCAATGCTGCCGACGAAGTAAGGCCCTGCTTTCTACACGTTGATAAATAACTCCGAATTCGGCAGAACATCTTTGCCCCGTCCAAGGAGCGGAAGCAGCCTGAGATCTTCTGCTGAACCTTGGTCATTCGGAGGTCATTTTCAGCTTGGTTGTTGGAGAAGGGGACCTCGTCTTCAACCATGAATCGTAAGACGTCTGCCTCAAAGTCCCGAAGTCGTTCCAGAAGGTTGCGGGACTTTGAACGAGCAAGCTTCCCTCTGCGCCCCTTCCGTAGGCTTTCATCGGGGGGTGGACATTCTTTATCTGCTTCTTCGAGCAGGACTCGATAGCGACTTCGGTAAACCTCCGAGGCAATGGCGTCCAGATGGCCGCCAGCATCATAGGTGGCATTGTTTATCTCTTTGAGTAATTCGGCCATCTTCTTGGCCCATTGCTGGTTGTCTTGCTCCCAGGCTCGCTCCAGCTCCCTCAAGTGGTGAGCGTTGCATAGAGCGTGAGAAACTCCGTATTGGAAGTAGGGCTTCCAGTGGTCATGGCAAAGGACACCACGGAAAAACGGAAGTATGCCGACTTCATTCAATGCATCGCATCCTCGTTTACTGTGAGGATAAAAATAAGTGAATTTGGTATTAGATGCATTGTGGAGCCAGTTCCGTTTGCCGCCAATATTGATGCCGGTTTCATCGCCATGGATCAAGCTGGACAATGTGAGCTGCGTCCTGACCCACCGGTCAAAGAGTTCCAGGCGCTCATAAGCCTCTTGATTGAAGTTGAAAACTGATCCGGCGCTGATTGGCATCTGCATCTGGTCCAGGAAATGATCCTCTATGCGGTTGTAAGGTACCAGCTGATACTGAGACATGTAGACCGCATTGACCTTGACGCCGACACCGTATTGGATCGGACGGGTCACTCCTTCGGGAAATGGAGCCACAAAGCGTCTGCCCTGCTGATCTTCAAGAACCTGTGCCCGGTATTCGATGACCACCTTGGATATATCCAAGTCGATGACCTGGCGAGATTCATAACCGACATCTTGATAGCGGCCTTTGGGTAAGGTCCTTCGGTCGACAAGGAGATTCTCAATCTCGTCGGGATCGGACACGGGTTGCAGCGTGGTCCCATTGTGCCCGTTTTGTCCGCCAGGTTTACGGTCGCTTTTATTCTTGGGCTCCTTTGCCCTATTTGGATCTGCTGATGGCGGCTTGCTGCTGTTTTTACTGTTGAGGCCCAATCGGCTAAGAAGGATCGTCACGAGGAGCAACAGCACCTCAAGACTGGACTTCAGGGCAGGTGATAAATCCTTCTCAGCGGCAAGCTGGGTTTTAACCCGTTCGATTGTTGCTTCTACGTCAACATTGCCTATTGTCATTCAGCCACCCGTTGATTGAGATGGCACATGATAACACAGGTTTTCAGAACCGATTTTTTGCTTCGAGGATCGACTGTGTGCCGCTAAAAACTTTAAGGCGCTCCTGGGTCTGCGACTAAAATCTCCTCAGCGATAGACCGCACACACTGTGTGCCAGCAGGGGATTTCATAGCACCAAGGCAATGACTTGCCATATGAGCATTTCATATCAAAAACAGTGTCAAGAACTATTTTCAAAAATTATGCTGAATAGTTACGAACATGCTACTATTAGTAGCAGTTTATACCATATATACTCTGATAAAGGTTCAAAAAAGGCCACTTTTGAGCTGGAGTGGCCTTTTTTCAGGAGTAATAGTATATCAAACAAACACCCTATAAGAACCAGATGGGCCGGATGGTACCGCCGGTATCGAAGACGGTGGCGACGCGGATTTCCCCGGGAAGGTCTCTGTTTTGGACGATGGTTGCCATGCGGGGATTATGGGGTAGACGGATCTTGGATGCAAGCGGAGATAGTCTTTATCTCTTGTGAGCACACGGAAGGCTGGAGAAAAATGGTGACAGGTTATGGTTGTCAAAGGGTAATCAATATGTCATGCCCACATTACGCATCGAGCAAAGCGAAAAAAAAGTGAAGGTCGCCGTCGTCTTCGAGCCGGACATGAAGATCAGGCCGGTCTGGTTCGAGGTCCTGGGGAAGGAGAGGGTCCAGGTGGGCGAGATCTGCGGCGTCTGGTATCACAACGAGGGGTCCGCGAAGATCATCAATTTCGATGTCTGGGACGGCCGGGAGAGGTGCCAGCTCGTGTACAACATGCAGGAGTAGTCCTAGAGCGTCGGCATGACGGTTATTGAGTGAGTAGACAACCTTCCACAGGGGTGCGAGGATGCGGCGTGGAGGCGGGTAACCCCGTTTAAAGCGGTAACAGCTCTTGTTTCCAAGTGTCCTTGACCTGCCCTCTCTTCCTCCATTTTAACGGCTTAGCCAAGGGTATGTGGCCTCCGTCACTGAGGCACTTCTTCAGGAGCGTCGCCGGCCTGAAGATCACGATCTGGCGAGGTTCGATGGTTATGGCTTCCCCGGTCTGCGGGTTTCTCCCCAACCGAGCATTTTTCTGCCGGACCTCGAACTTCCCGAAGTTGGCGATCTTCAGATCCTCCCCGCCTTCCAGAGTGGTCTTTATGATTTCCAGTAACCCCTCCAGGACATCAAGGGCGTCTGTCTTGGTCATTTCAGTGTTTTCCTGGATAACTTCCGCAAGGTCGGCTTTGGTCATGGGGTGTCCCTCGTCGTTTTGGTGAACAGGCGGCATAATATAGCCTATTTCCTGTGCAGCGGGAATCCCTAAACTTCCGGTATGGGTGCAAATCTCTCTCAGGTAGGTATCCTTGATCTCGCTCGGGGTCTCTCGTCGTCGGCCCTGTGCTCCCTCGCAACCCGGTAAACGGAGGCGACACCGATCTCAAGCTCGGAAGCGACGACCTCTTTCGTCTTCCCCTTCCCCAGCAGTTCAAGTACCTCCTTACTCTTCGCCTTGGCTGTCGGTTTCCGGCCCAGGTACTTCCCCTGTTCTTTCGCCTTGGCGATGCCGTCGGTCTGGCGCTCCAGCATTATCTCGCGCTCGAAGGTCGCTATGGCGCCGAGCACGGGTCAGCATGAGCTGCCCGGTGGGGGTGCCGGTGTCCAGGTCGGCACCTCAAGCTTCAGTCGGTCGTGCTCACCCTCGCGTAATGGACTGAGGGGATAAAATGCCGTGTGAGGTTACCTCGCGACTACATCCAAACCCCGGTCGGCTTGCCAGCGGAATGCCG
>Ga0209540_10000321_pt1 | contig 49850 bp, 53 predicted proteins | sample BarGraIncu01121A_FD_184501 | JGI IMG/M metagenome (GOLD analysis project Ga0209540, IMG submission 184501) | Arctic peat soil microbial communities from Barrow, Alaska - Barrow Graham LP Incubations 011-21A (SPAdes) (version 2) | ecosystem: Environmental > Terrestrial > Soil > Wetlands > Peat... | reverse complement strand
ATCAAACATTAATTGTTCAAAGATATTTTTCAAAAAAAGGTAGCTAATATGAAAAAAGGATTTACTTTAATTGAGATTGTGGTAATTGTGGGAGTATTGTCTTTGATAATGATATCTTTAACAAGTATTTTGTCGGGAGTATTTAATTCCCAAAGTAAAAATAAATCTAACGACAATATTAATCAACAAGGTAATTGGGTAATTGAAGAGATTAAAAAGAATTTATTAAATTCAAGTGGAGTTGGTTTTACTTGTCCAATAGGAATTGGACAATCAATTAGTTTTCAAAATGTAAAAGACGGAAAAAGAACAGTTTTAGGATGTTTAAAATCGGGTGGAAATTATAGTATTGCGTCATCTTCAGCTAACAGTGCTAATTTATTTACAAATAATGGCAGTTTACAATTAACTAATTGTGATGAATTTATTAGTTGTGAAACATTGCCTTCATTGGAAGTTTCAGGAGTAACAGTTAAATTTAATCTAAACACTGGTGATGCTTTATCCCCTACTTATGTAACTAAAGATTTTGAGTTAAAAGTTACTTTAAGAAATTAAATGTTATAGAATTAATAAGATGGAAGTTATAAAAAATAATAATAAAGGTCAAGTGGCTTTGATTGTGCTGCTAGTTTCAGCAGTAGCCTTAACTTTGGGATTATCAGCTTCTAAAAAAGCAATTACCGATACTAAAGTTGATAAAAATGAAGCGGAATTAAAAGATGCTTTTAATGTCGCTGAATCTAGTATCGACCAATATTTATCTAATGGTGATAAAAATTATGCAAATGGTGATAATAGTGCGACTGCTAATGTAACAACTCAATCTATTGGTAGTGGTAATCAAATAACTTCAGATGGAGTGGTACTTGATGGTCAAAATAGTTTATTTTGGTTGGTTAACCATAATTTAGATGGAAGTATTGGAACAACTTATTTTAGTAAAAGTAAACAAATAGTTGTTGGAGTGGATAGTACTTTTACTGGATCTTTAAAAGTAGATTATTTTTATAAAAATGGGGCGATCTATTCTGTTAATAGAAGTGGTTATAATTTTAGTGCTACTACTGTTGTTAATAATTATACCTATAGTGCCAGTAAATCGATTACAATTAATGTCAATACAGAAGATGCTTTACTGTTAGTATTAACTCCAATTGGTGGCAACACAAATTTAACATTAAATTCAACAGTGGCTTTTCCAATTCAAGGAGAAGAAATTACCGCCGTTGGTCAAGTTGGAAGTGGAGTTAAAACACAAGTAAAAACAGTCAATAAATATGATGTTTCAGATTTTTTTATGGAATCAATTTCGGCTGTAAATGAAATTACTCCTTAAAGTCTTGAGTCGATGGAAAAAGTCTATATACTGTAATGTATGAGTAATATTTTAGGAATTGATATTGGACAAAATACAGCGAAGATTGTCTCGATAAGTAAAGAAAATGAAAAGTATTTTTTAGATTTTGTTGGTGAAGCAAAAACTCCAAAATTAGCCCAACCAACCGATAATAGTATTAATTTACTAAATGAAATTGAACCAATAATAAAATCATTATTAAATGATTCTAAAATAAAAAGTAAACAGGTTGTGGCTAGTTTACCTGAAGATGAAGTTATTAGTCGATTAGTTAAATTACCACCCTTAAAAGATAGTGAAATAATGGATGCTTTAAAATTTGAAGCGGAAACTTTTATTCCATACCCTTTAAATGAAGTTTCAATTGATTATGAAATTATTGAAAAAGATGATGCTGGAAGACTATCTATTTTTGTAATTGCGGCTAAAAATGATTTAATTCAAAGTTATATTAAATTATTTAAAAATTTAGGATTGGAATTATTAGCTTTAGAATCTCCAGCGATTGCCTTAAGAAGATCTTTTAAATTAACCATGCCAACGATTAATAGATTGTTAGCGGTTGATATGGGGGAAAAATTTTCTAATATTTTTAGTATAAATAATGGTAATGTTTATTTTTCTAGATCGTTGGAAGTTGGAGGTGAATCTTTAACTAGAGCTATCTCTTTGAGTTTAGGTTTGGATATGCCATCGGCTGAGGAATATAAGAAGGCTTATGGAATTAAGGAAACAGAGTTGGAAGGAAAAATTAGAGCAGCAGTTATGCCAGTTTTGAGTAATATTGTTGAAGAAATAAGAAAAACTATTTCTTTGTTTATAGAAGATGTTGGTAAACAACCAGAAATATTAGTTTTGGGAGGTGGTGGAGCAGGATTACCTGGAATGGCAGAAGAGTTAACTAAAATATTAGGGATTGAAGTTCAAGTTTTACAGCCATTTTCAGGAATAGATTCAACTAGATTTACTCCTAATTTCAATTTAAATACAGATGGATATAAATATGGATTATCAGTTGGATTAGCTTTAAGAGGAATTATATGATCGATGGATTAAATTTATTACCATCAGAAGCAAAATTTCAGGCAGTTAAAATTAAATTACTTAAAAAGATTTATTTATTTATGGCAATTTTTGCTGGTTGTTGGGTATTTTTATTAATAATTATTTTTGCTTGGTTAATAGTGACTAAAACTTTACTTACTAATGCTGAAAAAATATATCAGAAATCTTTAAATGAATATAAAACATTAGCAAGTAATGTGGTTTTGACTCAAAAAATTAAATACCAAGCTAAATTAGTCGGAAAGGTTTTAAATGAAAGATTTGAATATGGAGAATCAATAAAAAATGTAAATTCAATTTTTTCTAATAATGTTAATATTGATAGTTTTGAAATTAAGGATAAAAACAAATTTATTTTGACAGGAATACTTAATGACGGTAAATATATGGATGAAGTTGAAGAAAAATTAGCAAAAATTAATAATGGTGAAATAGAGAGATTTAAGTCAGCAAAATTATCATCAATAGCAGTTGGTTCTGACAATAAATGGACTTTTGAAATGGAGGTTGATTTAAAATGAAAAAAAATAATTTTTTTAACTTAAATTTACCAGATAAGATATTTGGGGTAGATACTGCTTTTGTAAAAATATTTTTTATCCCAATTCCATTGATTGTGGTTTTTTTGATTAGCTTGAACTTAATAATAATTCCTAGAATTTCAGAAATTAAAAGTGTGAGTGATAAGGTAAAAAGTACTAATAGTCAAAATAGTCTGGTTAAAACAAAAAATAATTATTTGAAATCAATTGATCAAGTAGAATTAGAAAAAAATGCTTTATTTTTAGATTCAGCGGTGTTGAAAGAAAACAAAGCCTATGTTTTAACTGAAATTGTTAGGAAAATTGCGGACAATTATTCTTATTACATTAGTAGTTTTGCGATTAACCCTGGAGAAATTAAAAGTGATGGTAGTTCTGATATTACAATAACTGGTGATACTAATTCTATTAAAAAGACACCAATTACAGTGACTTTATCTGGTCCAAAAGATAAAATGTTAGATTTAATCACAGCTTTGGAAAATAGTTTACCAATTTTATTTATTGATAAATTTGAAACTAAAACGATTGATTCTTTAACAGAATTAAACTTAACAATTTCTTCTTATTATATTAACAATGATACTAATCTAGATACTAATAATTTATCCTTATCAGATTTAACTTTAACGGAAGAAGAATCTAGTTTGTTACAAAAATTAAATAGCTTCAATAAAATTGAACTTTCATCTTCAACAGAAGGGACAGAATCAGCTACATATAAGGAATATAATCGGGAAAATCCTTTTAGTCTTTAAAGATTAAACCCCTCTGTCCCTTTGATGAAAAGGAGACGTGTTTTTTATTTCAAAAAACTTTAATACTGGGAGTGAATATAAATCTGAAAGAAAATACTTTATTCTTTTATCTTGACGATAAAACGAGTGGTAGGATAAGAGAGACTTAGAATAGAACGAATTGATTTGATTATCTTACCTTCTTTACCAATTATTTTTCCAACAACTTCAGACGGAGCATCAATTTCTAGAATATGGGTATTGTTTTCTTCAACTTCATTAACAATAAGATTTTCTGTTTCTGGAACGATTGATTTGACAATGTATTCTAAAGTTTCTTTAATAGTGTTCATAATTAATCTTATTTCTTCTCAGCCTTAACTTTTTTAACTCGTGGGTATTTGTTTGGATTAAGTAATTTATCAACTCCAAGGGTCAATTGAGCCCCATTTTTTTGCCATTGAGCTAACTTTTCTTTATTGATTTCAAAAGTTTCTGTTTGAGGAGTATAGAAACCAATATCATCAATAACTGTTCCATTAATTTTACTTCGATCTTCAGCAATGACGATACGATAAGTAATTTGATGTTTTTTACCTCTAGGGGCGAGTTTAATTTTTAGCATATGGTGGATTATACAAGATTATTAAGGATTTTGGTAGCTTTAATTGAAGCATCTTCTTCAGCTTTTTGTTTAGAATTGCCTTTACCACTGGTAATTAATTCATCATTTAGATAAACTCCGACTTCAAATTGTTTTAAATGATCCGGCCCAGATTCACTAATAGTTTGATAATGAGGAGTAATTCCCTTTTTGGCTTGAGCAATTTCTTGAAAAAGACTTTTAGGATCTTTATAAATTTTCTTACTGGAAAGAGTTTCAATACTGGAAGCGAGAGCTTTTTCTAAGAATTTAAAAGCAGGAACAGTTCCTCCATCGAGGTAGATTGAACCAAGAACAGCTTCAAAAGTATCAGCTAAAATTGATTGATTACTACGACCTTGATGTTGTTCTTCTCCATGAGATAAAAGAACAAAATCGCCTAAATTAAAATCTTTGGCAACTAAGGCTAAATTTTGAGTACAAACAATTAAAGCTCGAAGATTAGTTAAATCCCCTTCATCGTATTGAGGAAAAAGAATAAAAAGTTTATCGGAAATCCAAAATTCAAGAATAGAATCACCTAAAAACTCGTAAGTTTCATTGGAAATTAAATTTTCACCACGATGTTCATTTAGAAAGGATCGGTGAGTTAAGGCTTGAAAGAGTTTGTTGGTATCAACGAATTTATAATCAAGAACTTGTTGAATTTCATCAAATTTGAGGTTCATTTTTTATAGCACTACCAATAACTCCATTAATAAAAGAAGAGCTAGATTCAGTGCCGTATTCCTTGGCAATTTCAATAGCTTCATCAATAACAACTTTGGTAGGATTTTGTTTGTAGAAAAATAATTCCCAAATAGTGTATCTTAAAACCGCTAAATCGACCTTATTGATTTTATCAATTGGCCATTTAGGAGCATTAGTGGTAACTATGGTATCAATTTCAGAAATATGTTTGATAATTTCGGAAAATTCTTCGGTTTTTGGTTCGACACCACCACATCCCCAAGCAAAAAGGGCTTGGACATTTTTAATTCTTTTTATATGGCGTGGATCGAATTTATTTTTCACTGTTTACAGTTGGGACATTGAAAACCTGGTAGTTTAGGTTGATTACAATGCTTACAAGTTGTAGTTTTGGCAATAGGTTGCCCGGTGATAGTAGCTCTTCGGCGGCCTTGTCGGCGGCTAGAGGGCCAATGTTTTGGTACTGCTGTCATGGGAGTATTGTACCAGAAAAAATAAAAAGTTTAATATTTAAATAAAATTAATTATTATTGTTAAAATTTGAGTCGAGTTGGTTTCGAATTAAGTTTTTGAGATGGAAATTTGGATTAGTAGAAATAATATGTTGAAGAATTTCTTGACTGGTTTTAATTAATTTTAAATCGGAAAAATTGGCGATTTTTAAGGATGGAAAACCATGTTGAATAGTGGAAAATGCCTCCCCTGGCCCACGAGTTGCCAAATCGTATTCAGCAATTTTAAGGCCATTAATATTTTTTTCTAGAAATTCAAGACGTTTTACAGCTTTATCGTTTTCTGATTCAGTAAAAAGATAACAATAACTTTGTTGATGTCCCCTTCCGACTCGACCACGAAGCTGATGTAATTGAGCTAAGCCAAATCTGTCGGCGGATTGAATAACAATAATAGAAGCATTTGGAATGTCGATACCAACTTCGATAATTGGAGTGGTGACTAAAATGTGAATTTTATTTTCCTTAAATTGGTTAATAATTTTTTGACGGGCTTCAGGTTTCATTCGGCCGTGAATTAGACCTAATTTTAATTTTGGAAAAATATCTTGAGATAAATGTTCAAATTCTTTGATGGCTGATTTAACACTACTCATTGATTCGGAAATGTCGATAAACGGGCACACAATAAAAACTTGAGTTTTTTCTTTGATAATTTCATTTTCAATCCAGTCATAACATTTGACAATTTTAGGTTGAGGAACTAGAAAAGTTTTAATAGGAACACGGTTTTGAGGCAAGGTATTGATTGTTGATAAATCTAAGTTTCCTAGTAAAGTTAAACTGATAGTTCGAGGAATTGGAGTAGCGGTCATGGTTAAACAATGAGGAGAATTTAGAGATGAGTTTAAAAATGAGCGCTGTTTAACTCCAAATTTATGTTGTTCATCAATAATTAGAAGACCAATATCGGTTTGAAATTGAGTTTTTTGATAAATAGCAGCGTGAGTACTAATAATAATAGAATTGGGTTTAATTTTAGTAAAATCGATTTTTTGAGAACCAGTTAGAAGCAGAATGGGAATTTTTAGGGTGGAAAAGAAAGTTTTAAAATTTTGAAAATGTTGTTGAGCGAGAATTTCGGTTGGAGCAATAATTAAAGATAAGGAATCGTTTAAATGAGTTAGATAGCAAGCCAACATAGCAATGACAGTTTTTCCGGAACCAACATCCCCTTGTAGAAGACGGTTAGCAACTTTGGTAGGTGAGATTAAATCAGTTTTTATTTCTTGCCAGACTTGTGATTGAGAGTCAGTTAATTTAAAAGGAAGGGATTTAATAAATTTATTCAGTTTTTGATCAATTTTAGAATTGGTTTGAAGATTGATGGTTGGTTTTTTTTGTAACCAATTTTGACGGTTTAAAAAAGATTGAGCCTGAAGAGAAATTATTTCGTCGATAGACAAACGATATCTGGCTTGTTCTAATATTTTTTGATTTTGAGGAAAATGAATTTGAAGAAGAGAATTGTTTAAACCTAAAAGATTAAATTTTTTAAGTAATTCTGGTGAATAAGTTTCTTTGAGAGTTGATAAAATAGAATTAATTTGAGTTTGAATAGTTTTTCGCAACCATTTGGAATTAATACCATTAGTTTCAGGATAAATAGGAATAATTTTACCAGTGTTATATTGGCCATATTCTGGAGAAATAATAGTTTTTTTGTTTTGGAAAAGAGAAGTAGTGCCAGCAAAACTGTAGATATCCCCTATTTTAAAATTTTTAGATAAGTAAGGTTGATTAAACCAAATTAAATCGATAGTTCCAGTCGAATCTTGAACTTTGGCTTTTTGAATATTTTTATGACTTTTAGTAAAAATGTTTTGGAAAGCGATGATTTTGCCAGTAATAGTGACAGAATTATTTTCTATAAGCTGACTAATTTTGGTGATATTAGAAAAATCTAAATAGCGGTGAGGAAAATGATAGATTAAATCTGTTGGAGAATTAATGCCTAAAGATTGGAGTTTTATAAGAGTTTTTGGGCCGATCCCAGGGATTTTAGAAAGTTCATCCATAGAATTAATATAACAGAAATTTTATAAGTTTTCGGGTTTAATTGGGGTTACTCAATTTTGGTTTTGTGGTATTATTTATATAATGAAAATTAAAGCTAAAACAGTTAAAAACACAATTCTGATAGTTACATTTTTGACTTTATTATTATCTGGGTTAATGGCTCCTCTATTGGTTTTGATTAAATAAATGAAAGAAAAAGTTATAATTTTTTTACAAAATATTAAACATAGATTTATTCTTTGGATGAATAATTTAAAAAGAAAATTTAAATCGATTGATTTTAGAAGTAAGAGATTTTGGTTTAAATTTTTTGTAGTATTTTTAAGTTTAATTGTCGCTGGTTTTATTACCTTACTGATTTTATTTGCTTGGTTTTCAAAAGACTTGCCTAGTCCATCAAAAGTGGTGAGACGTGAAGGTTATACTAGTCAAATTTACGATCGAAACGGAAAGATAATTTATGATTTATATAATGATGCTAAACGAACTCCGGTAACCTGGAATAATATTCCTGATACTTTAAAACAAGCAACAATAGCTGTGGAAGATAAAAGTTTTTATACCCATAGTGGAATTGATCTTTTAACTCCTTTTAGAATTATTAAAAATTTCTTTTACTTTGGAAAAATAACTGGAGGTTCAACTTTAACTCAACAATTAACTAGAAATGTTTTACTAACCACAGAAAGATCTTTAACTAGAAAAATAAAAGAAATAATTTTATCGGTGCAAATTGAAGCTAAATATAGTAAAGATGAAATTCTTTTAATGTATTTAAATGAAGCTCCATACGGTGGTGCTTCTTGGGGTGTTGGAAGTGCTGTAGCTCAGTATTTTAATAAACCAGTTAAAGATTTGGATTTAGCCGAATCAGCCATATTAGCTGGGTTTCCTCAGCTACCAAGTGTGTATTCTCCTTTTTCTAAAACTCCAACTGCTTACATAGATAGAACAGCTCATGTATTAAAGAGAATGGTTGAAGATGGGTATATTAGTCAAGATGCTTCAGATAAGGCATTGGAAGAGGCTAAAAACTATAAATTTAATACTGATAATAGTCAAAACTTGGCACCACATTTTGTGTATTGGATTAAAGATCAATTAGTAGAAAAGTATGGAGAAAATGTGATTGAAACTGGAGGTTTAAAAATTACGACGACTTTGGATTTAGATTTACAAAAACAAACCCAAGATATTGTGAGTAGTGAAGTTGATAAAGCGGCAAATTTGGGAATTAGTAATGGAGCATCAATTTCTGTCGATCCAACTAATGGCCAAGTTTTGGCAATGGTGGGATCTAGAGGTTATTTTTCTGATAAAACAGATGGAGCTTTTAATGTGGTTACTCAAGCTTTAAGACAACCAGGATCAGCCATAAAACCAGTAACTTATTTAGCTGGAATTAAAAAAGGGATGACCGCTGCAACTTTAATTATGGATACTCCAGTTACCTTCCCTGGTGGGGCTGGTCAAAAAGATTACACTCCACAAAATTACACTGGTAAATTTATTGGTCCAATGTCGTTAAGAAATGCTTTAGGTAATTCAATTAATACAACAGCTGTAAAAACTTTAGCTAATGTGGGAGTTAAAAATATGTTAACTCTGGCTTATGATATGGGAATTTCTACCTTAGAACCAACAGATGCTAATTTATCAAGATTTGGTTTAGCTGTAACTCTTGGTGGAGCTGAAGTTAAAATGAGCGAGTTGGCTAGTTCTTATTGTGCTTTTGCTAATGGTGGAGAAAGGAAAGATTTGGTAGGAATATTAAAAGTGGAAGATAATAATGGTCGAGTATTGGAAGAATATAAAGATACAAAAGGTAAAAGTGTGATGACACCACAAGAGGCTTTTATTATTTCCAATATTTTGTCTGATAATTCGGCTCGTCAATTGACTTTTGGAGCAGTTAACGGATTACAAGTTTCTGGTTATCAGGTGGCGGCTAAAACTGGAACTACTAATGATAAAAAGGATAACTGGGCAATTGGTTGGACACCAAACTTTTTAACAGCAGTTTGGGTGGGAAACAATGACAATACCCAAATGGGTAAGATTGCTTCTGGTGTATCTGGAGCAACTCCTATTTGGAAGAAAATTATGGTTTATGAATTACCAAAAAGAAACAAACAAGATTTTCCAATTCCAGAAAAAATTGTGTCACTTCAAGTTGATAGTATTTCTGGTTATTTAGTTCATGATAATTTCCCTAGTAAACAAGAATATTTTATTGATGGAACTCAACAGGCAACAGAAGATACAATTCACATGAATTTAAAAGTGTGTAAAGGGATAAGTGGTTTGGCAACACCTGAAGATGTGGCTAATGGTAGTTATGATTCTAAGGAATTTTTTTCCTTTAAAGAAAATGATCCAATTTCAACCGATGGAAGAAATAGATGGCAGGAAGGAATCGATAAATGGATTTCTGAACAAGGTGATAATGGTAAATATTTTCCTCCAACTGGTTATTGTCGAGGTGGTGGTTTAGTTGGTTTAAATATTGATTATCCAGCTGATCAGTCAAACAATGTAACTAAAGAATTTAATGTTAGAGTGACAGCAACTTCGACAAAAAAAATTACTGAAGTTAAAATGTGGGTGGATGGAGTAGAAAGAAAAACTTGGACAGAGAAACCATATGAAACTTCTATTAATGATTTAAGTGATGGTCCTCATACACTTAAGTTTAGAGCGACTGATAAAGATGGAAATAGTCAGGAAAGAGAGGCAAGAATTGGAATTAACACAGCTTGGGATTGGTCCCCTACTCCAACTTCAGCCCCAACTCCAACAGATAGTGTGAAAAAAAATATTCCAAGTGTTGATGTAACTATTCCCTAAGGATAGGATTGATCTAAAAATACTAGCTATTTAGCAGTCTTAGTACTTGATTGCTAATGTGTATTGTGTGTGTATTCAAACAAAAAATTATTTGTAATATTTTGCTTAAAGACTGAGTAAATTAAATGACTTAAGGTGTAGTAATTTGGCTGATTTGTCATCTAAATTAAAATATGAGGCTTGGAAGGTATAACGATATTTATTTGTTTTTGAATCTTGATAGACATCAGTAATAATTAATCTCCAAAGATTTTCTTGACCAATTATGTTGGAATATTTTTCAATTAAAGTAATTGGGTCTTCTTTAATATCTAAACTAAGGTTGGCATCGAGAGTAATTATTTGAGAAGTTAATTCAAAAGCAGTGTTGTGAACTATTTGAGGAATATATTTGTCTGGTTTTGGTAAATCATCTAAAATAATTTCAGCAAAATTTTGATTAACAATATTGGCGGTTAAATGTAGTTGTTTGAGGTCATTAGTGAGTTGTTTTGAATTGTAATGATAAATGGCTAGAGAATTTTTTTCAATAAATTCATCCCTTTCTTTAGAAAAGACTTTACCGATTTCAAAAAACTGAGGTTGAGGTAATTTAAAACGATTATATTGGTCGAGTTGTTGAATAAGAGATGGAATTAAAGATTGACGAAGATAAATGGCTTCAGAATTGATACTGTTTTGAGTCTTAATCACAGTTTTTTCATCGGTTGGAGAAGTAACTAAAGGCCAAGATAAAACTTCGTCATAACCAAGGTTAACTAATTGGTCTTTTAGACTTTCAATTAAATAAATTTCCTTTGGAGTAATATCGGTAATTTCTTTGAAATCTAAAGGTTGGTTAGTAGGAATATTTTGATAACCAAAGAAACGAACTACTTCTTCAATTAGGTCGGCTTCGATGGAAATGTCTTTTCTGATGCTTGGGGGTGTAATTAAATTATTATTAATTTCACAACCAAGACGATTGAGACAATCAATGGCAAAATCAGGTGAGATTTCAATTCCAGAAACTAAGGATGGTTTTTTTGGATCAAATTCTATTTCCGGTAAACTGACTGGATTTGGATAATAATCAAAAATATTAGAAGTAATTTGGCCACCGCAATTTTCTAAAATTAAATTAATTAAATGATTGAAACCAAGAGGGATTAATTCAGTGTCTAGGTCCTTTTCTAAACGAATGCTGGCTTCGGTTACGGATTTCAATTGGCGACTGTTTTGACGAACTGTAGTGCGGTCGTAGATGGCTAGTTCGACAATAGTTTCAGTAGTGGAAGTATCAATAGCACAGGCTTCCCCACCCCAAAAACTAAGACTAAGTGGTTTGTCTGAATTATTAATCATTAAAATATTATTATCTAAGACTAATTTGGTTCCGTCAAGGCTAGTAAATTCTTTAAATTTAGAGTTAATTTCCCAAATTAAATTTTCAGTTGATTTAGCAGTGTCAAAAGCATGGTTAGGAATGCCATACATAAACATAATGTAATTAGTTAAATCGACAAGAATGTTGATTGGTTTTGAACCATGACACTTAAGAAAAGTTTGAAGCCAAGTTGGAGAGGTGGAATTTTTTAAGTTCGAAAGCTTAATAGCCATGACTCGCTTAACTTTGTCAGTAGTGACTTGAATTGGAAGTTTGTAGTTAGATTGTTGATCGTCGATTGTCGATGATAAATTTTGAAGAGGAAGATTGTAAAAGACCGATAGATCTTTGGCTAAACCGTAATAACCAAGACAGTCTCCCCTATTCACTTTAATATCCAAATCAAAAACTATTTCACCATCGATTTCTTCAAAAAAATTAGTGAAATGACCAATCATAGTTAAATCGTCGCGAAGTTTAGTTGGTTCGACTTTTAAATCGGGTAGAAATTTTTGAAGATGAGAGTAAATTAGTTTCATAGTTCGTTTGGTTTGTAGGCGAGATTGCCACCCATTAAAGTTCTAATATCTTTAATATTTTTTTGAGCCATAGTCCAACGGTCTAAACCCATGCCAAAAGCGAAACCAGACCAAACTTTAGAATCGATACCGGCCATTTCTAAAACTTTTGGATGAATCATCCCAGAACCACCCATTTCAATCCAACCAGCGTACTTACAAAGTGGACAACCTTTTCCATGACAATTGAAACACTGCATGTCTGGACCAACTCCTGGTTCAACCTCTGGATAGTATTTGGCGCGATAACGAACCACTACATCTGGTCCATAAAGAGTTTTGAACATTAAATCCATAGTGCCAATTAAATCTTTCATGTTGACATTTTTATCAACGACGACGGCTTGATATTGGTGAAAGACAAAATGGTTAGAACGGTTAACTTTTTCGTTTCTAAAAGTGGAACCAGCAAAAGCAGCTCGAAGTGGTAATTCTTTAGCTTTTTGAGCTAATAAATAAGATTCAATGGTTGAGGTTTGAGTTCTTAGTAAATATTCAGGTTCTTTAATGTAAATACTATCTTGCATGTCTCGGGCGGGATGATTTGCTGGCACATTAAGACGAGCAAAATTAAATTCATCGGTGACAATTTCAGGGCTATTATAAACAGAAAAACCTAATTTTCGAAAAACTTCATTTAATTGACGTTCAGTTTGAGTAACTGGATGCAAATGACCAATCTTAGGAAGATTATAGATCGTCGATGATAGATCGTTGATGATTTTATTTTCAGATTTTTCAACTGATTTATTGGATAGTAAATTTTCTAATTCGGTTTTTAGTTGATTAAGGTCGGCACCATATTGACGTTTTTCTTCATTAGGAACGTCTTTAATTTTGGAAAATAAGTCGTTAATTAAACCATTGCGGCCAAAAAGTTCAATTCTTAAAGCTTCTAGTTCTTTGTCGGTTTTTAGGCTGACGATTTTGGCTTGGTACTGGTTTTTAATTGTTTCCAGATTTTGGTTCATAGTTTATTTTAGACTAATTTATCAAAAAAGCTCCCTTTTGGGGAGCTTTTGAATTCAAACTAACTCCCTTTATTTTTTAAAATCTAAAAAATGAAAGGGAAAAAGTAATCATAATTTTTATTTGACGGATTCTACAATTGTTTTAAAAGTTGCAGGATCTTTAATAGCAATTTCGGATAAAGTTTTTCTGTCTAATTCAATGTTCTTAGTTTTAAGTAAGTTAATGAAAACAGAATATTTAACTGCGAAAGGTTTTAAAGCAGCGTTTAAGCGAGTAATCCAAACTTGTCTTAAATCTCGGCGTCGAAGTTTTCGACCGACGAAAGCGTATTGACCAGCATGCATAACAGCTTCGTTAGCAACTTTAAATCTCTTGTGACGTGTCATCCAAAAACCCTTAGCGGCTTTTAGTACTTTTTTGTGAGCGGCTCGTCTCACTGTTCCTGTTTTTACTCTCATATATTTAGTTTTTTAAGTTTATAAAGTTTATCAAGTTAATTGATAATAATTATTAAAGACGACCAAGAAGTTTTTTAACTTTAATTGCGAGTGCTGCTGCAACTGGTTGTTTACCTTTAATTCTGCGAAGTTGTTTTTTACTTTTCTTACGTCGTAAATGACGGTTGAAAGATGACATTCTCAAAACTTTTCCAGTTTTGGTAACTTCAAATCTGTTACGAACAGATTTTCTGACTTTTAGTTTTTTATTTTGTTTCTTCATTTTTAATTATTCCCTTTTTTTTAACTGGGGTAAAAGTAAGCATTAATCTTTTACCGATTAATTTAGCTTCGCTTTCAGCAACAGCAAAATCTTGTAAATCGGTTTTAAATTTATTTACTAGATTATAACCAAATTCTTGGTGATTCATTTGGCGACCTTGGAATTTTATACTTAATTTGATTTTATTTCCAGTGGTCAAAAATTTTTGAGCTCTTTTAACACGGGTCTCGTAATCACTTTGGCCTATAAATGGGCTCATTTGAATTTCTTTGAGGTCACTAGTTTTAGTATTTTTTTTCTCAATTTGAAGTTTTTTGGATTCTTGATACTTAAATTTAGTAAAACTGATGAGTTTTACGACAGGAGGATTGGAACTTCCATTAATTTCAACTAAATCTAATCCGGTTTCTTGAGATTTTTGTCTAGCCTCACTAAGAGACATAACTCCAATTTGTTTACCTTCATCGTCTAATAATCTAATTTCAGGCGCATTAATATACTGATTTGTTTTGTAGAATTTGCGGTTGGTATTATTTCTAAAGCTACTCAATTTATTTTTTTAATTTATATAGTTGCTTATTTTATCAGATTTAAGGCCTTTTTTGAAATTTGATCTTTAATTTGATTAATAAAAACTTCAAGGGAATTAATATCGAGAGTTTGACCATTGCGTTGACGGACAGAAATGGTATTACTTTCAGCTTCTCGACCACCAACGATAATCATGTAAGGAATTTTTTCACCAGCAGCAGTTCGGATTTTATTTTGCATGGTTTCAGATTTATCATCAAGTTTAGCTCTAATTCCATTTTCTTTTAATGAATCGAAAATAGTTTGAGCATATTCTTGCTGATTATCGGTAATTGGAATAATTTTAACTTGAGTTGGAGATAACCAGGTTGGAAAAGCACCAGCAAAATGTTCAAGTAGAAAACCAATCATCCTTTCATGAGTGCTTAATGGAGCTCGATGAATACAAAGTGGAGTTTTTGGTTGACCTTTTTCATCTGTATATTCAAGTCCAAATCTTGCTGGTACGGCAAAATCAACTTGATTGGTGGCCAAAGTAAATTCTTTACCAATAACAGAATAAATTTGAACATCTATTTTGGGACCATAAAAAGCAGCTTCATTTTCAACTTCTATAAAGTTTATATTGCCGTTTTTAAGGCAATTTCTAACCATTTCTTCGGTTTTTATCCAAAGAGTTTCATTGTCAATGTATTTTTTACCTAAACCTTCTTTTGAATGGGTACTAAAACGCATTACATATTTATCAATTCCAAAGACTTTAAAGTAATAAAGATACATTTTAATAACATCCATAAAGGTTTTTTCAAATTGATCTTCAGTGCAATAAATATGAGCATCATTCATTTGCATTGACCTGACTCTCATAAGTCCAAATAGTTCGCCACTTTTTTCATAACGATAACATGTGCCATATTCAGCTAATTTTACTGGTAAATCACGATAACTATGGCTTTTATTAGCAAAAATTTTATGGTGGAAAGGACAATTCATTGGTTTTAAATAATATTTCTCACCGTCAATTTCCATTGGAGGATACATGGAATCAGCATAATAAGGCAGATGTCCACTTTTTAAAAATAAGTTTTCTTTGGTAATATGGGGTGTTTTTACTCGAAGATAACCGTCTTTATCTTCAGTTTCTTTGGCTAGTTTTTCTAACTCTTCGATAATAATGCCACCATTTGGTAACCACAATGGTAATCCTTGACCAACTTCATCATCGTAAAAATAAATTTCTAATTCTTTTCCTAATTTGCGATGATCACGTTTTTTAGCTTCTTCAATATTATCTAAATGTTTTTGCAATTCTTCTTTTGATTCAAAAGCAGTACCGTAAACACGAGTTAACATTTTATTCTTTTCATCGCCATGCCAATAAGCACCAGCGATAGATAGAAGTTTGAAAGTTTTGATTTTGCTGGTATATCGAACATGGGGACCAGCACAAAGGTCGATAAATTCTTCACCAGTCTTATAAGTAGTAATGACTTCTCCCTTATCTTGGATAGAGTTTAGCCATTCCATTTTATAAGGATTATTGGCAAACATTTTTTTAGCATCGTCTAAACTAATTTCTTCCCTAATTATAGGTAAATTTTCCTTGACGATTTTAGTCATTTCCGCTTCGATAGCCGGAAAATCATTTTCACTGATTTTAAAATCCCCGACTGGTTCAAAATCGAAATAAAAACCATCGTCGGTGGCTGGTCCCATGGCCATTAAAAATTTATTAGGATACAGACGTTGCATGGCTTGAGTTAAGACATGTTCGGCTGAATGACGAATTGTTTGCAGATTTTTTTTGGAATCATCTAAAGAATTCATGGCTTATTTTATCAAGAAAATGAAAAATCCCCTAGCTTTATAACTTAAGTTATACCAATTGGTATAAAGTGTTAAAAAGTTTTGGGGATTTTTGCACATTGATATGAAAATTTTAGTTATGGATTACCATTGGTGTTCCGCATAAAACGGAATATTAATGGTATTAAAAGAGATTGGTTGGTAGATAGGTTTGGTTTCTTGAGGAGCGTTTTCTTTGTTTTTTTCTTTTGTTTCCATTTTTAATTTTTCCTTTCGTCTATTTTTTGAGGTTTAATGTGCAATCTATATAAAATAAATCAAAAAAATATTGGCGCAATGCTAATACATTTTGTTTTATGTGGGAGTGATTGTACCAAAAGGAAACAATTAAATCAAAATGTGAGTCTAAGAGGACTCGAACCTCTGACCTCTTCAATGTCAATGAAGCGCTCTAACCAACTGAGCTATAGACTCAAAAATATTAATTAATAATTAATAATTAAGAATTGATGATGGAAAGTATAGCAAATTTATTTAAAGTTAACAGTTATTAATTAGCAGATCTGGAAGCACTGTGTTCACTACTCATTAAATACTGTTCTCCCCCATTTTTACTTTTAGCTTTGTTCCAAAAAGCGTTCTTTTTACCTTTTTTATGATTTAAACTTTCTAACCAAACACCGGCTTGATCAATGTTTTGACGAAAACTAACAATAATACCTTTAATTCTTTGTAAAAAATTTAGTTGATAGGCATTAATTTCAACGACTTCTTGAAAAGCGACTTGTTCAATTTCAATATTAATATTGTCAGTACTTTGAATTAATTTTTTTATTTCTAATCTTAATTCATCAATACTTTTTTTAATTTCTTCGGTGTGACCGTTAACAAAAAGGGCTTGTTCTTGGTTAACTGATTTGGTTAAAAAATTGAAATTAGTATTATTTGGTTTTTTTTCAGATTTGTTGAAATTAACACTTTCGCCTGGATTTAAGACACCTTCAAGTATAAAATCGATTGGATTTTGAGGAATTGAATAATCATTGACAACTTCATTATTGAAACCGTTTTTGTTTGCCTGATTAAACTTTGGATTTTTGTTATTTATAAACCCACCTGCCATAGTGGAATTATATCAAATAATATTTATTTTAGGTTCTTTAGGAAGTCAAAAACTTTTTGTTGAGTAAGGATGTAATACAAAAGATTGATGTTTTCGGCCATAGCTGGATTTGAAGCTAATATTTGTTGAACTTCTTTTTGATCGATTTCTATTTTTTCGTCTTGAGAAATTTTAGTAATAGCTAAATTTAAGGTCCATTCCTTAATTAATTGTTTTTCGATTTCAGCTTGATAATCTTTTAAAGATTTATTTTGACTTTTAAGATATTCTTCAGCAGTTTGGTTCTCATGAGCAGCTTGGTGAGTCAATTGATGCATTTGATTTTCCAAATCACTGTCGATTAAAATTTGAGGTAATTTAACTTGGCTATTTTTAATTAAAACATCAACTAATTTATCGATATTTTGTTCATCTTTTTTATCTTTATCATCAGTATTAGCTTTTTTGACCTCTTCTTTATATTTGTCATTTAATTTCAATTCAGGTAATTCACAGCCAGTGATTTCTATTTCCCAATCAGATTCAAAACCTGATGGATTTCCAAGAAATTTAACTTGTGGTTGAGTAATAGGTTTTAAATCATTTTTCTTAATTTCTTCAGCATAAGCGTTGGAAATTAAATGAGAAGCAACTTCTTCAAATAATTTTTCTTGAGAAATACTTTGTTCAACGACTTCAAGAGGAGCTTTGCCTTTACGGAAACCTTTGTTTTCGAAATTGGCTTGAACAGATTTTAGCTGATTTGAATACTCATTTTTGACATCTTTAGAAGCAATAGTGAGCTTTAAAACGAAAGTTTTATCAGCCTGTTTTTTGAGGTTAGATTCATTTGTTTTCATAAGTGTCATTATGATAACATGAGAATAGTGATTCAAAAACAATTACGAAAAATCAAGCGGCTTTTTCTGGCTTCGGCTTTTTTGGGACTTGCTTTAGTTGTTAGTTTTGGAGAAATTTATTTTTTATCTAATAAAAAAGATAGTCCAATTAATGCCTTAGCTAATGATAATGTAATTGTGGGAAGTGATAATAAAGATAGTGAAAAGAATGATTTTGTGGTGAATTCTGATGTGGTTGGTGCTGATGCGAGACCAATGTTGATTAAGAATTATTTAGAAAGATACGACTCCCCTTTAGCTCCATATTCTGACTTAATTTTCCAAGTTTCTAATGATTATGGTTTTGATTATTACTGGATTGTGGCGATTGCTCAACAGGAATCAAATTTATGTAAAAAAGCTCCAGAAGGTTCTCATAACTGTTGGGGTTACGGAATTCATAAAAAAGGGTCTTTAGGATTTGATAATTATGAGTTAGCAATTAGAAGTTATGCAGAGTATTTAAAAAGAGAATATTTTGATAAAGGATTGAATACTCCGGAGCTAATAATGAAAAAATATTGTCCAAGCTCAAATGGTTCTTGGGCAGCTGGGGTAAACCAATTTATTAATGAGATGAAAACGGGTGATTTTTAGTGTGTAACTAGTCTGTATCTTGACTTGTTTATAATATATTGATATATTACTTACAGATCCTGGGGTGGCTCCTCTAAAAAGCATGCTCCGGGATTTTTTTTGGTCTAAATTTCCCCTACTTTGAAGAAAGGGTGGAAAATGTTAAAATCCAAGCTATGGGAACTATATCAACATCACAATTCCGAAAAAGTATGTATATTCTTTTTCAAAACGAGCCACACATGGTGGTCGATATTTCTTTTGTTAGTCCAGGAAAAGGGTCTGCTTTTTACAGAACTAAGTTAAAAAATTTGTTTACCGGTAGAGTAGTTGAATATACTTATAAGTCTGGGGAAAAAGTGGAAGAAGTGTTGGTGGAAACTCATGAAGCAGAATATTCCTATTTTGATGGAGCTAATTACGTTTTTATTGAGCCAAGAACTTTTGAACAATTTATGGTTCCAGTTGAAGTTATGGGCGATGATAAAGTTTATTTAAAAGAAGGAATACTTTACAGAATTAAATTTTACGATGATAAACCAGTTGGAGTGACTTTACCAAAGAGTATTATTTGTACTATTGTGGAAGCAGAAAATTCAGTTAAAGGTGATACTGCAACTAGTGCCATGAAATACGCAACTTTAGATACTGGAGCTAGAGTTTTAGTGCCACTATTTGTGAAAGTTGGAGAAGAAATTTCGATTAGTACTGACGGTGGAACTTATTTGTCACGAAAATAATATATTTTGGTAAAATACAGGGTAAGTTACATGTCCTCATAGCTCAGTTGGATAGAGCGCTTCCCTTCTAAGGAAGAGGTCGCAGGTTCGATCCCTGCTGGGGATACTTATTTTAAGAAAGAATTTTGCGCCTATAGCTCAATGGATAGAGTAATAGTCTTCGGAACTATTGATGGGGGTTCGATTCCCTCTAGGCGTACATATTAAGGGTCTGTAGCTCAGTCGGTAGAGCGGTCGCCTCTTAAGCGATTGGTCGCGGGTTCGAATCCCGCCGGACCCACACAGATAATTAGATTTTAATTTTTTAAATCTGGTATTCGGTATTAATTTATTTAGTACTGGATACCAGTTTTAAGAGATTAATTTCGCCGCAGTGTTGAAATTGGTATACAAGCACGGCTTAGGACCGTGTGGGGAAACCCATGGAGGTTCAAGTCCTCTCTGCGGCACTAGGAATAACTTATTTTTAACCGGCAGGTATGCGTAACGCAACTTGCCGGTTTTTCTATGCCGAAAGTGGTTTTTTATTGACTAATGTCTGATAAAAAAATGATTTAAAAGAATTTATGACTTTTTGAAAAATATTGATGTCTGGATGATAAATTGAAGCATCTTTGTTAAAGGGTCTTATTTCAAATTTATCTAATCCTTGCCAACTAATATAAGTTCCTTGAGTTTGATTTTTAGTAATTTTAAATTTAAATTTAAAAATTTTGTATTGATTTGGATAAATTAATTCAGAGCTGGTACATAGAGGTTCTATTTCAATATTAGAGCTGGATGCTGAAGTTAAACAAAATTTATTTTCACCCCAAATAGACTGGCCAGTATTTTTGATGGTAATTTCTCCAGTGTATTGGGTGTTGTCAAAAATTAAAAAAGGTAGAGATATTTTTTCCATTTTATAACTAGTAATTTGTTCTGGTCGATTTTTATTTTTTGGTAAATCGATTAGTTTTTGGTATGAAGGATAAAGTTTTTCCTCTTGATCGAGCCAGGAAAAATGGTCAAAAGGTTCTTGAGTGTAATTAAAAGTGAAAGGAGTGATGGCTTGAACATTTTTATCTTGTGACCAAATATTTAAAGCATCAATTAAAAAATTAGAACTGGTTTCGGTGGTAAAATAGTCATTATTTTTTTTAACTCCTTCACGATGAGGCCAACCAGTTTCAGTAATAAAAACTGGTAAATTTTTAGTAACACCTAATTTTTGAAGATATTCTAATTCCCATTTATAACCAACAATACTGTGTTCACCAGTATCTCTTGGAGTTCCGACATAACCGTGATTTGGATAAGAATGAGAGGCTAGGCCGTCGATTTTGTCAAAATATTCTGGTTTGTAATTATAGAGTTCTTGATAAAAACTTTCAGCCGATTGAAATTGAGGTAATTGGTCGGGAGCGGCTAAATCTAATCCTGAACTTAAAATATAAAAATTAGGATTGATTTTTTTAAATTTATCGATAGTGTAGATAGCTTTATCGGCAAAATCTTTTACACTAATTTCCCCACCCCACTCTTGAGCATGATTAACTTCATTAAAAAGGATAATATATTGATTTTTTATTGGCCAATTTAAAGAATTTAAAAAATTAGCCAAATTATCAATTTCGGAAAATTCTGGTCGTTTCCAATTGTTACCATCAGCTGATGTAGCAATTCTTACTATAGGAATTATGTGGAATTTACGGCAATTATCGAAGAAATTTTGCCATTCTGTTTTATCTAATTTTTGACTATTGAGAACAATAGTAGTCCAGCCCCAATCACCATTATTAGAATTAATAATATCCTTGGCTTGATAAATATCTTCCGTTTGGGTAAGATGAAGGCCAAAAATATTATCAGATGCTAAAATAGGTCTAGTAAAAAAAAGACTGAAAATTAACAAAAAAATAAAAAACATAGTTGTCGGTAGACAATTTTACCAAATGAATAAAGAAGAAGTTATTAAAATGCAAATATCTCGAATCGAAAAAGAGGTAAGAGATACACCGTATCATAAAGGAACGGAGCATTTTCATGGACTAATGAGGGCTAAATTAGCCAAGCTTAAGGATGATTTAGATGGTCCAGCTAATAAAGGTGGCGGTGGTGGGGTTGGTTATGCTATTAAACATTCTGGAGATGCTTCAGTGGTTTTGGTGGGTTTACCAAGTGTAGGAAAATCAACTTTACTTAATGCAGTAACAAATGCTGAATCTCGAGTGGGAAATTATGACTTTACAACACTAGGGGTAGTGCCTGGAATGATGGAATATAAAGGGGTTAAAATCCAAATTTTGGATTTACCAGGAATCGTGGAAGGAGCTTCTAAAAATAAAGGTTTTGGTAAAAAGGTTTTGTCGGTAATTAGAGCTTCTGATTTGGTGGTAATTATGACTGATATCAAGCGGGTAAATTGGATAAAACAGGTAGAAGATGAACTTTATAATACTGGAATTAGACTCAATACTCGACCGGCTAAGATTTCAGTTCACAAAACTCATAAAGGATCTATTCAAGTAATTGATCCTTATAAATCTTTTGAAAAAGAAACAATTGTGGATATTGCTAAAGAAATGGGTTTAGGAAATGCCATTATTCAACTTGGAGAAAAGGTGGATAAAATTGATAAATTGATTGATGCTTTATCTAAATCGATAAAATATATGTCAGCGGTGGAAGTAGTGACTAAAATCGATTTGGCTAAAAATTTTGATCCAAGAATAATTGGTAAAAAGGATAATTTAATTTTAATGAGTGCTGATAAAGGGGTGGGTTTGCAAGATTTTAAAGAAAAGGTTTGGAAGGGTTTGGGTTTGGTTAGAGTTTATTTAAAAAAAGAAAGGTCGGCAGAAGCAGATTATAACCAACCTTTAATTTTTAAAAGTACTAGCACCTTAGATGGAGTATTGGGAAGAATTTCTAATCAAATGAGAGATGATGTTAACAAAGCCTATATTTGGGGTAAAAACGCTAGATTTCCCGGGCAAGAAGTGTCGTTTAAATTTCAGGTTTTTGACGAGATGGAAGTGTATTTTGGAAGATAATTATGTACCTCTGAAAATTATTGGTTGGCCATGAAAATTATGGTTATTATTTTCTTGACCAGAATCTAATTCAATATGTATTTTTTTAGCTGGTTGACCATTTCTTTCTCTTATTAAGAGATCAGCAATACCACCCTTATCTTTGTTTTTAAGATCTATAAATAGACTTGAATCAGGATTACCATTTACGCGAAAATGAATATTTTTTATCTCTAGGTGATTTGGTCCGGTTTGAAAACTAATATCTCCGGAAGTGATTTCTATTGGTGCCATAAATTTTAATTATTTAACAAATAATAATTAAAACCGTGTTTAAAACTATTGGCTAAAAACACGGAAATAGTTAAACTCATAGTAACTTTTAATTTTTGATTTGTAAACCCCTATATTTAGACTAAATTTCGAATTTGTTGAGAACGAGATTTGAGAGTTTCTTTTGAAATTTTTGGATTAGTGTCGTGGATAATTTTAGCTCTAGTATTGGGACGAGAAGAATATTTAAAAGTATGGATTTTGGAAAAACCAATTTGTTGGCAGAGATTTAAAGTTTCTTGAAAATCTTGATCAGTTTCAGTGGGAAAACCGACAATAATGTCAGTACCTAAAGTTAGATTGTCGATCGTAGATATTAGATCGTCAATTTTTTTTAAAATATCTTTAGTAGTATAAGGGCGGTTCATGAGTTTTAAAATTTTGTCGGAACCAGATTGAATAGGAATATGGAGAAAATTAGACAAACGGGTAGAATAACTCTTATAGAGATTAATGAATTTGTCGTTAATACAATTAATTGGGATAGAACCAAAACTGATTAGTTTAATCTTAGTTTCTTTTAAAATAGCTTCAATTAAACTAGAAAAGTCATATTGATATTCATCAATATTAACTCCAGTGATAATAATTTCTTGATAACCATCGGCAATAGCTTTTTGAACAGTTTTAACGGCTTGATCTATTTCTAATGACCATAAATTGGGACGACGGAAAGGAACAATACAGTAAGAACAAAATTGAGTGCAACCAGATTGAATTTTTAATAAAAAACGATTAGTGTGACTAAATTTGTCTTTAATTTGATGAGTATAAGATGATTGTAAATCTTTTAATAATTCTTCTTTTTGATTGTTTTGGTAAATAAAAACATTGGGAATATTTTTGATTTTTTCGAGATTAGCACAACCAGTGACATAAATTTTGGCATCTGGATAAGTTTTGTGAAGAGAACGGACTTTTCCAAGTGACTCTAAATCCCCTTTTTTAGTAATGGAACAAGTATTGATTAAGATGGTTGAGGGTTGGTCGTTGGTTGTTGATGGAATAAAACCTTGGTCTATTAGTGTTTGAGACCATTGATTAGTTTCGGCTGAGTTAACTCGACAGCCAAAATTAACGGCGAGAAAAGTTTTGGACATTATTTATTACGAGGGTGGGTTTTAATAAAATCTTTGATGTAGTCGAGAATATCAACTGTAGTTTCCCAACCAAGTTCTGTTCTGGCTTTGTCTTGGATTGGAGTATCACCAGAATCTTGTCGACCTGGATAACCGTCTTTGTATTCGATTGGTCCACCAAAAGCTTGGGCAATTTCAATAATAGAGTAAGCTTTTTTATTATTTAAAGTATAACCATCACCATGACCTTTTTCGGCGGCAAGAATCATACCTCGAGCTAAATCGCCAACATAAGTAAAGTTACGTTTTTGAGTTCCAGGTTTATTAACTGTGAATGGTTTACCTTCTAAATATAATTGTTGAAATTTAGCAATAAGAGTTCCATATTTACCTTCACCTTTTTCGTTAGGGCCAAAAGCGTTATAAAAATAACAAATTGCATAATCAAATTTAAAGTCAGAGTTGGAATTTTTTCGACACCATTCACCATAATTATTAATTAGATCAACATTATTGGCTTTGGTAAAAGAATAAGGATTAGCAAAACGTTCTTGACCGTTAGTAGCAAATTTAGTACTAGAAGCAGCATAAACTAATTTTCCAACTTTTCTTTTTTTACAAAATTCAACCACGGCAAAAGTTCCAATAGTATTCATTTCAAAAACTTTTTCAATATCATCGAAAGATGGAGCAATGCGAGCATATTCACCTAAATGAAACACTACATCTGGGGTTTCGAGGATTAATTTATCAATATCTTTGGTGTGACCTTCTCGATATTCGGCGCCAGTAATATGATTTTCTTTACTGCCATTAAAATAATTATCCAAAGAAATGACTTTATTGTTTGGATCTTTAACAAGTTGTTCAATAATATGTGAGCCAACATGACCAGCTCCACCAGTAACTAAAATTGTTTTCATAATTTTATTTTTAATAACCTAACCAATTATACTTTAACTCTTTGAAAGTGCCATTTTTAAGAGCATCGCGAATTAATTGAGTGGTATGAATCATAAAATAAATATTGTGGATAGTCATTAAACGATAACCGAGAAGTTCTTGAGTTTTAAATAAATGATGAAGATAAGCTTTGTCATATTTTTGACAAGTTGGACACTGACAACCAGCGTCGAGTGGAGTTTGATCTTCTTTGTAAATAGAGTGCATTATTTGGTCTTTAAAGCCATTTTCCATATCGATGGTCGAATTACCGGTGCGGAACAAAAATTGACCGCCACGAGCCATACGAGTAGGCAGAGTGCAGTCCATAGAGGTAACTCCTTGTCCAAAAAATTCAAAAAGATCCTCGACTTCACCAACACCCAATAAATGGATTGGTTTGCCGGTTTTTAAAATGGTTGGTAACACCCAAGCAACAGCTTCTTTCATTTTTTCTTTTGGTTCACCAACAGAGACTCCTCCGATAGCAATACATTCAAAATCTTGAGCACAAATAAATTCTGCTGATTGTTCTCTTAAATCTTTATAATAACTACCTTGAACTACTCCATATAAATTTAATTTTTGATTATTTTCTTGGTTTAATTTTTGATGTTCTTTTAAAGAACGAAGAGCCCAATTGTGGGTTCGGGTCAAAGCTTTTTGAGCATATTCTTTGGTGGCTGGATAAGGAGTACATTCATCAAAGGCAATAATATTGTCAGCTCCAAGATTGTGTTGAATTTGAATTGATTTTTCAGGAGTAAAAAAATGAAGTGAACCATCGAGATGTGATCTAAATTCAACTCCATCTTCAGAAATTTTAATTAGAGAACCAGCGCCATTATGATCTTTACCGAGTGAAAATACTTGGAAACCACCAGAATCGGTGATTAATTGACCATGCCATCGGGTAAATTTATGAAGTCCGCCAGCTTTTTTAATAAATTCATCACCAGGACGAAGATAGAGATGGTAAGTATTACAAAAGAAAATTTCAACTCCAATTTCTTCTAATTCTTCTGGAGTTAGTGATTTGACGGTGGCTTGGGTACCGACTGGAACAAAAGTAGGTTGAGTTAGCATAATAGATAGAATTATAATAAAATTTATCGAACCTGAAGGGTATCTGAATCAAAAATTAGATTTTTTGGTTTGATTATGACTTGTTTTGGTCCATTTTCAACAGTACCAGCAATAGTGGAGTTAAATCCATTATTTTTAGTTATTTGTTGAGCTAATGTTGCTAATTCTGGTGGTACAAAAATAGCATATCCTATTCCCATATTAAAATTGCCGTACATTTCAGAGTCACTATTTTGTGATTGTTGTTGGATAAAATCAAAAATTGGTTGTGGTTGTGGAATTTTTTCAATAATATAACTAAATTCTTGTTTGGCACGCATTATTTTTCGCCAACCGTGTCCAGTAATGTTGGAAATATAATGGATATCAATATTTTTATTTAAAAGATCCTCAACTAATTTGGCATAAATATGAGTTGGTTTTAATAAAGCTTCGCCATACATCGAACCATCAGAAATTTTGGTGGCGTAACCTTCTGGTAATTTTTCGGCTATACTTCTAGCTAAAGTGAGACCATTAGCATGGATACCACTACTTTCAATAAGTAAAATTTTGTCACCAGCTTTTAATTTGTCTTCAGTTATTAATCTTTCTTTTGGTTTAATAATACCGACGGCTGAACCGCCAAGATCAATAGCATTTGGATAAATTATGTTTTTAAGAGTGGGAGTCTCACCACCACCGTAAACTGCACCCGATAAATTACAAGCATTTTTCCAACCAATAATTAAGTCTTTAAATCTTTCTTCGTCTGATAACCAATTTGAATCACCAATACCAAAATAGGCATTGACGACCATAGGACTGGCTCCGGAAGTGACTAAATCATTAATAACCATGGCGACCGTATCTTGAGCGATTTGGTCGTAATAAGTTTTGCCGGTGATTTCTCTCATTTTGTCAGCGACTAAATTCTTGGTACCTAAACCTTCAATGACAAAAGCACGATACGAATCTGGTTCTTCCCAAACATAAGCAGATTCTCCTCTACTATCTGGGAGTTCTTCCATATTAAACCTATGAAGATTATCAGCAGTACTAGAAGCTTGTTCTTGAGCAAATTGTTTAACTGGGTCCATTTTTGAATAATCAACTCCAGTAGAAGCGTAACTTTGTGATTTTTGTTCGTTTTCCATATCTGGCTAAATTTATCATTTGAAGAAAAAATAAACAACTAGATATTAGTGTTAATTTAGTTTTATTATTGCTATAATAGGAACACATTAAGCCGCTGTGGTGAAACTGGTATACACGCAAGACTTAAAATCTTGTGCTCTCAAAAAGCGTGTGGGTTCGATTCCCGCCAGCGGTACAAAATAGGTTTATAATGCTCATTGAGCTATAAAGTTATTTTAAAACTTTAAAAATATATCGGGGATTGGCGCAATTGGCTAGCGTGCACGGTTTGGGACCGTGAGGTTGCAGGTTCGACTCCTGTATCCCCGACAAGATAAATACTTTATAATTAATTATGAAAGTTTTGAATTTTCCAGAAATTAAACAAGTTTGTAATTATGATTGTGGCGCTTGTGCTTTAGAATCGGTTTTTTCTTATTATGGTTCAAATATTCTTGAAGAAGATATTATGAAAATTGCTGGCACTATTCCAAAAAAAGGTACCTCTATTAGAGGGATGTTAAAAACAATTAAACATTTTAGGTTTAAAGGTGAACTTAAAAAATTTGATATTAAAACACTTAGAAAATATATTGATAAAAAATGTCCAATAATTTTAAGACTTCAGGCTTGGTCTCAGCATAAAGGTACAATTTGGGAAAAAGATTGGAAAGATGGACATTATGTGGTAGTTATTGGATATGATAATGAAAAGATTTATTTTGAAGATCCTTGGACAATAAATAGAACATTTTTAACAAACGATGAATTAATGTTGAGATGGCATGATATTGGAGAAGATGGAAAGAAATATATTAATTCTGGAATTGTGATAGTTGGAAAGAAAAAAGACTATGATTCAGAGATAGTTGTTCATATGGAATAGAAACTTTAATCGGATTTTTTGGTGGAATTATTTATTGATATATTTTGAAACTTCGTTTTTCCAAATTAAATAGCCATTACCGTTTAAATGAATACCGTCTATGGTATATTGTTTATCGAGTTGATTGGATGAATCTAAAAATTTAGAGTAAAGATCGATATAGAAAATATTTGAATTATCAGAAAAATCTTTTAATTTATTATTAAAATCGGAAATATCTTGATTGGTTATTGGACGTTTGGTTTTATCTAATTCAAAATTTATTGGCAAAATACTTTCGATATAAATTTTAGTCTTAGGAGAATCGATTCTGATTGTTTTAATAATTTTTTGATAATTATCTAAGATAATATTTGTTTCAATATTGCCAAGTAAATCATTAATGCCGATCATAATAAATATTTTTTGAGGTTTTGATAGAGTTATTTGATTAAGTCGATTTAATACTCCTTGAGTAGAATCTCCGTTTATACCGCGATTTTTTATATTGTTATTTGATAATAATTCGTTCCACTCACAATCATCAGTAAGACTGTCACCTAAAAAATAAATGGTATTTTTTGATGAAGATAGTTTGTCAAAGAGGGTTTGCCTTTCAAGGTAATAAGATGAAGTAATACTAGGTCGAAAATAAGAAACCAAATTATCTTTTGAAGAAATGTAAATCAAAAAGACAAAAATACAAATATTAATTATGACGAGAATTTTATTGATGGCGGTCATATTTAATTCTATTACATGTGGATAACAATATGTTAAAATTACTCCTATTGCGGGTATAGTTTAGTGGTAGAACGAGAGATTTCCAATCTTTCGGCGGGGGTCCGATTCCCCCTACCCGCTCCAAAAAAAAGTATTTTTTAAATTGAACTGTGGATTTTGAGAATTTCTTCGATATCTTTAATTTTTTTGTCGGTGTTAAATGGTGAGTCAAATTTTTCAAATGAAGGTTCATCTAAAAATTCTGATAATTCATTAATTATGGTTTGAGCAGTTAGGGTTAAATTTTTTGTATCTTTGCCAATATTATTAGTAACAATAAAATCGGCTTTTTTTGGAGCTTTTTTAATTTCCCAACCGGTTCTTAATATTCTAGCCTCAACATCATCGTCTCGTTTTTGTCCAAGCCAGTTTTGATATTCAGAAAAATCCATATTTGGTAAAACAAAAACCTTAAGAGTGAGAATTTTGATATTTTCTATTTTGGAAATATGTTTTTCAACTTTAGTCCAAGCACTCATTTCAACTTGAGAACAAATGATTTTGGCAGGATGATTAAGAGCTTGGTTTAAACTTTCTTTTGGTAAACCATAAAATCGGTCCCCTTGTTGAACCCATTCCAAAAAATCGCCATTTTTAATACCTTTTTTAAAATTAGCGGAATCTTGAAAAAAATAATAATCTTTGCCGTGAATTTCTCCTTCTCGTGGTTGTCTGGAAGTTCCAGTGACAGTTTTTATAAAAAGATTTGGACTAAGTCGGCTCATTTCTTCTCGAATAGCATCTTTGCCACTGGCAGCGATACCGGAAATCATGAGAAATATTTTGTCGTATTTATTTTTATTTTTTTTAACTTTTTTTGAAGACCAAAGACCATATTTGGAAATGTCGGGTAAGAACTTTTTATATCCAGAAATAATTTTTTGCAGGTGATGGGGTAAAAGTTTTGGATTTAATTGAGATAATTTTTCAATTATTTCTCGGCCAGATTCAATTTCTTTTTTGGAGATATTAGCTTTCATCGGTATATGATTTTACACTTAAAATGCCTAAAAATGGTAGAATATCTCTGATTTTGCCAAGGTGTTGAAATTGGTATACAAGCATCGCTCAGAACGGTGTGTCGCAAGACTTGTGGGTTCAAGTCCCACCCTTGGCACTTAATTCTTTAGTTTTTGACATTTTTCCTTTATAATAAGGACACTTCTAGCCGAAGTAGCCAAGATGGTCACGGCACTGGTCTGAAAAACCTGGGATGTAGGTTCGAGTCCTACCTTCGGCACAACAATTAGTATTATTGATACTAATTGATATAATTTGTACATTGCGAGAGTAGCTCAATTGGTGGAGCGTCTCCTTGCCAAGGAGAAGGTCGCGGGTTCGAATCCCGTCTCTCGCTCATTTTATTTCAGACCCTGAGGGCCACTTAGCTCAGTTGGTAGAGCGCTTCGTTTACATCGAAGATGTCGGGGGTCCAAGTCCCTCAGTGGCCACCGAAACTTAACAATCTGCCGATGTGGTGAAATTGGTATACACGTACGCTTGAGGTGCGTATGCCGCAAGGTGTGGGGGTTCAAGTCCCTCCATCGGCACTTTAGGACACTGCCCCGTCGTCTAATGGTAGGACATCAGCCTTTGGAGCTGAGTACTGTGGTTCGAATCCATGCGGGGCAACAACTGTTTTTGATATACTAGAAAAAATGAAACAACAAGTTTTAATTATTCGAGGTGGAGAAACTTTTAATAATTATGAAGACTATATTTCTTATCTCAAAAATAGAGACATTAGTTTAGATAAATTAAAGATAAAAAAAGGTTGGAAAAATAGAATAGAAAGTGATTTGGGTGAAGAATTTGAGGTATTTTTGCCAGAAATGCCAAATAGAAGAAATGCCCGTTATCTTGAATGGAAGATATGGTTTGAAAAAATTATTAGTATTTTAGATGATAATTTAATTCTTCTAGGTAGTTCTTTAGGAGGAATTTTTTTAGCAAAATATTTATCTGAAAATAAGATTAGTAAAAAAATTAAAGCAGTGATATTAGTGGCAGCACCTTTTGATGATTCAAATAATGAAGAGTCTTTGATTGATTTTAAATTACCTGCTTCACTTTCAAATTTTTCAAAACAGTGTGAAAGTATTTATTTAATTCAGAGTAAAGATGATACATTAGTTTCTTTTGATCAAGTTGAAAAATATAAAGAATTGTTACCAAAAGCAAAAATAATTATTTTTGAAGATAGAGGTCATTTTAGTCAAGAAAATTTTCCAGAAATTGTGGATTTAATTAAAGAAATATAATTATGATTTTTGACGAACAAGATATTTTTGAAAATAAGAAATTTAGTCAAATTGAAATAGAAAAAGAGAAAATAAAGTCAAAAGAATTTGAAAATTGTGAATTTAATAAATGTAGTTTTGTTGGAACAGAGTTTTTAAATTGTCGATTTAGTGAATGTAATTTTAAAGATTGTATCTTTAGTGGAGTAATTTTTGATGGAAGTAGTACGACTGATATTAGTTTTATTGATTCTAAAGTTTTGGGAATAGATTGGACAAAATTGTTTAATGTAAATTATTTAAAATTTAAAGGAAGTCAACTAAATTATTCTAATTTTAGATTTTTAAAATTATCAAAACTATCCATAATTGATTGTGAAGCTAAAGAAGTTGATTTTATTGGGGCTGATATTTCAGAAGTTGATTTTAGAGGAACAAATTTAGAAGGAGCTATTTTTTCACAAACTAATTTATTTAAAGCTAATTTTAAAAAAACAACTAATCTTTCAATTGATTTTAAATTGAATAATATTAAAAAAGCGAAATTTTTAATGGCGGATGCAATTAATCTTTTGAATAGTTTAGATATTGTGATTGAAGATTGAGTATATAGTGACGTTGGTAAATTATATTTAATAGATTGATACAATTAATGAAATGGATATTTTATCGATAAATTTGCAAAATTTTAGTTTTGTCACAGCTTTTTTAATATTTATCGCTTATTTTTTTGCGGATGCTTTATATGCTTATTACACTTTGTCTGTAGTAAGTTTAAAACCATATACTTCAGCTACGGTTGGGGCATTAATGTATTTTTTATTAGCATTTGGAATAATTAATTATGTTAATAATTTTTTATATTTGATCCCTTTGGTTGTTGGTTCTTGGTTAGGGACTTTTATAGTAGTTTCTGTAAAGAAACGTTTTAATAATAAGCATTTTTAATCAGCTAATATTTGATGAAGTTAGATTGAGTATAATAGGCTATGTATTGGAAAAAACCCCATATCTCAAAAATTTACGAAGCCCTGACGGCAATTGCTGATAATAGAATTGAATTAAATGGCAATAGTGCTAAGTGTTACTCGTCGTCCGATGAGAGAGTTTTTAATATTGAATACGATCCAATAATTGGAAGTATTATGTCAAACGACAACACAGCTTATTACACCTATTCCTTAAGTTATCCAATGATTGCCTATTTAATGTTAATTGGCAAAATCCCCTATGAACAAAAATTATTGGAAATTTTAAAGGATATTTGTTGGGAAGATATTTATAAACAATTTAAAAATGATTATGATAAATCAATTAAAATTGTAATGGGAGAATTAAAATCAGAAGGAACAGATACTGAATTTATCAGAAAAGAAGTAGAAAAAATATATAATTTCACTTTAACTTTAAAAATAAAAACATTTGGAAGTTTACAAAGACCACCAAAAGTATTTAAATAATTTTTATGCCTCCTAAAAAAAAGTGGTTAAAATTTGATTTACATATGCATACCACCCGAAGTGATGGTAAAAACACTACTGAAGAAATGTTGTTGGCGGCTAAAGAAAAAGGTTTAGATGTAGTTGCAATAACTGATCATAATGTTCCAAATCAATTAGATATCGAAGAATTATCTAAAAAATATGGAATATATATTATTCCAGGTTGTGAATTGTCTTTATTGTCTGGTCATTTGTTAATATTGGGATTAGATCCAAAAATAGTTGAAGAAGAATTAAAAAAACATAAAGTTAGAGCGACAACAAGTTCAATTGTGGTTAGAAAAAAGACGGTTAGAAAAATACTGAAATATTTTATTGAAAATGGAGCTTTAGTGATTGCGGCTCATCCAAAAATACCAAGTGGATTTATGTCATTAAAGGGTAATTTTTTAATGGAACTTTATTGGAAAGGTTTAATACATGGAGCTGAAACTCATAATGGTGAATTGGAACAAAAATTTAAAGGTAGACTTTATCGAGTATGGCATCGGTTGGCTAAAAAATTTGTTTCGGATTTAAATATTCCGCCTTATGCTGGGAGTGATGCTCATTCTAAAGAACAAATTGGAGCTAGATTTAATATGGTTAAACTAGACGATCCAACAAAACTATTGGAAACTTTAAAAAAAGGTAAAGTGGAAATTAGACATGGAACTAAAAGTGATTTGAGCTAGGAAAGATATTTTATGGTTTTGTAGAGCTTGAAGTTGAAGTTTGAATTTCGGCTGATGGTGTTGATGGAATTTGTATTGTTGGAGTTTGAGTTGGTAAGGAAAGGGTTTGAGATTCAATTCGATTTAAAACTTTCCAATCAATACTTTTATAAGAAAAATAACCAGCAACGGCCAAAAGGATAATTAAAATAAGAATGAGAATATTGCCGATATAATCTTTGTTTTGATTCATATTATTTTTGTCTGTTAATAGTATAAATGTTTGGATACGATAAGAAAATAGCTGGACTTTCTTCTAGTAAATATCTTTGAAAATCTTGATAAATTTGTTTGCGTTCTTGTTGGTCTAAAGCCAATCTTCCCTCTTCTAAAAGCTTATCTATTCTGGAATTGTCTAGTTTAGTTAAATTGGTTTTGGTTTGAGTTGAATGCCAAAACGTATATTGATCTGGATCGCTAGGGATGCTTCCATAAGTTAAAATAGCATCAAAATTATTTAAATCAATTTGGGTTTCAATAGTTATAGTTGTTTTTAAATTTAAAATACTTTCCCAAGAATGTTTAATTTCTTCTGCCATTGGTAATAATTGACGATTATTAACGATTAAATTAATAGATTCTAGTTCATTCCCTTTAAATAATTCTTTAGCTCTGGTGGGATTGTAATTATATTCTTTAACTCCAGAGTTATAAGCCCAAGAGTTTGGAGAAATTGGTCCTAAACATCTTTCATTTTTATCAGTAGTTTTAGTAGTGGCATAGGCTAAAGCTTGTCTAAGTTGTTTACTGTTAATTTTTTTAGTATTAAAAAATATAGCGGAATATTTTTGATTAGTTTCAACTTTTTGGGTGATTTTAGTATTGGTCCATTTTGATAATTCTGGAGGTAATGAAGTTATTTTAATTTGATCTACATCTCCTAATTTGTAAGCATTAACTAAATCTGCTTCACTGGAATAAAAACGATAATATAATCGAGGTAAATTTTTACTTACTGGATTTAATTTAAGAGTTTTAAGATAACCATCTTGGAAAGTGTTTGATTTTACTTTGTATGGACCAAGGCCTATGGTTTTTTTCTTAAATAAATTTTGACTAAGGACAGAAAGAACAGGTGAAAATTCAGTTTCCAAACTAATTTTGACTTGATTATTTGATAGTGGAGTGACAGTAATTCCGGGAATTTGATAATTAATATCATTGCTAGTCAATTTTTTCCCATTGTGCCAATAAATATTATCTTTGAGGGTGAAAATATAGTTTTTACGATTGTCTTCGATGGTTAAAGATTCAACTATTGGGGAAATTGAGGGTTTATCATTTTCATTTTTGACAGTTAGTCCATAACTAATTTTGTTAGAAATTTCTTCTGGTAATTTGTCAAAAGTATATAAACCGTCTATTCCAATAACTTGAATTTGAAAAATAGGTAATTTAAGAACGTTAACTATTTGGTGACGTAAAAAAACAGTAGGAATAATTAAGACAGCTCCAACAATAAAAAAGAAATAATTTTTCTTTATAAACGAATTCAAATATTGGATTTTGAAATGAATTTTTTTGAACAAGGTCTTAGATTAAGGTTTGAATAATAGAAGAAACAAGAAATAAAACAACAACAAAAATGGTGAAATCAAAAACAACCTTTTCCCATCCCCTTTTTTGAACATTAGTAGACGTTATACTGTTTGATTCAGAGTCACCGTTTGATTGAAGAAAAATTAAGGCGGTCAAAATAATAGATAAAATTATTTGAACAATTATTAGAGCAGTTTTCATTTTTTTGGCTTATTCTTACGAAGAATAAAATTATAAATATTTAAAATTAAAGCAACTGTGAACGAAGTTAAAAGATAAGCAAAGAAACCTTTAACATAGTAATTATATCCAGAAATATAAATATTACTAATTTGAAAATCATTTAATAAAAAAACAGCTAGATAAAAACCTAGGGTATCGATGATTATTCTAAAAAATCCAAGAGTAATTAAATTTATTGGTAACAACAAAACTTTTAAAATTGGTTTAAGTAATAATTCAAAAATTGCCAAAACTAAGGCTACTTTAACTATGGTTAGAGGCATATTTTGAAACGTCAAATTATGCCAAATTTGATCAGCCGTTAAAAGGGAAAAAACAAAAAGTAAGATATATCGAAGTAATTTTTTCATTTTTTTGATTTTCTATTATTAGTAAAGATTATACCGCCTATACCGACTAAAGTGGAGATTAAAGCTAAAAATATACATAAATCAAAAAAATATTGATTATTTTTTAAAGAGACTTTTTGACTGTAAGAGTTTTGACTACTAATAGATAATTCTAGTTTTTGGTTTTTGGGATTAATCGATTTTAAAAATGATAAATTGGGAATTTTAAGAGTAATTGAACTTAATGGTGGGAGTTGATCGATAGTTTGGTGCCAATTAATAGAATTAATAGAAATATTTAATTTTTTTAAACTTTGATAATTTGGATTAGTAATTTTTATTTCTTGGTTTTGATAAAAATTATTATTAATCGGGGTAATTTTTAAATTTTGATATTCTGATTGTAATTCTTGAGTGGCAAATTCGACTTGAACAGTTTTGATGTTGTGACTGTTTTTATAAGCTCCTGGTGGAAGAGGGTTTTGACTATCTAATCCATGAAAAACAAAAGCAAAATGGTTTGGATCTAGGTCATTAAAAAAATCAACTCCGTTGGTAGTCTTTCCCCAAGTAGGATCGATAGAAACCCAAGCTTTTTGATTTTGGTCATAATATTGTGGCCAAGCATGAAGAATATCAGCATTAGTATTAATTGGTTTAATTTTAGAATTGTTGGTATAAGCAAAGCCCTCAATTTCTCTGGCGGGAATTCCATTGGCTCTGGCTAGAGTCACAAAAAGATCGGTAAATTCGGTGCAGAGTGAGGAATTTGGTAAAAGGAGAGCTTGAAGAGCGCCTTTACGAGTAGCGGAATTTATAGATTCATAATCATAATTTAAAGTATTAACTACATAATTATAAATTTCTTTAGCATTGCTAAATTTTAATTGTTCAATAGATGGATCATCGACTGGCCAATAAGTTTGAGGTTTTAAATAGTCTTTAATATTTATTTTTTGTTTAATGTCAGCAGAAATTATTTTGGCTTGTCCGGAAACACTAATTTCTAATTCTTGGTTGGCAGCTAATTTATATTGAGCTAACCAATTACCGTCTTGATCAATTTTAATATTTTGAGGAATAGGATTAATTTCTTTAAAAATTATTTGTTGGCTATCGTTTTCGGGAGGAAGCGGAATTTCTAAAGTTTTAGAGCTAGTTTCATTATTTTGAAGAAAATATTTAAAGTTAAAATCAAAAAGTTGGTAATTACCAAAAATTAATAAAGTTTTTTTATTTTTAATATTTTCAAAATAAATTTGGGTTTGATTATTTAAAGGGATAATATTTTTTGGACTATTAGAAGAAAAAGAAAGAGAACCATATGTAGAGGGAACATAAATATTAATATTGATAATATCGGTATCTTTTAAATTTTGATAATCTGGTAAGGATAATTCCCAAATATTTCCTTTTTGAATGGCTAGATTAGAAATATTGTAAGTTAGGATAAATTTAGTAATTTTATCTTTGCCAAGATTGGCTTCATTGAATTTTAAATTTATTAAATTACTATCCCCTGTTCGATCAACTTTTTGAACAATGTTACCCACAGAATCATTTCCTTTAACATTAGTTATTTGGGGACCGTAAAGATTGAGTTGATAAACCGTGGGATAAATTTCAGAAAGGTTGTTGGTTAATTGGATTTCTTGGGTAACAATGGCATTACCTTGATTATCGAGTTGATAAGTTAGATTTTGTTGACTGTTGAATTCATCCAAAGCTTTGACAGGATTTATAGAAAAAAGGAAAAAAGTAATTAAAAAAAGTAAGAACATAGAGATACTCTAATATAACATCCAGACTTAAATTTAATTAGGAATAAAAGTTGGTTGAATTTGGTCAATTGACTTCGGGTATTATTCGTATATGATTATTCCATATGGCAACAATTTTATACAAAAGACAAAAACAAATCTTGGAATACATTAAAGAGATGATTGATACTTATGGTTATGCGCCAACGCTAACTGAAATTGCTCAAAGATTGGGATTATCATCTTTAGCAACAGTTCATGAACATTTGTCAGTTTTAGAAAAAAAAGGATTAATAAGACGTTATCGAGGAGCTGTCAGAGGAATTGAATTGTTAGATTCAGCAAATCATTCTGCAGAGCAAAGTATTTCGACAAGTTTTGTAGAATTACCAGTTTTAGGATTTATTGCTTGTGGTGAGCCAATTGAACCATATACTGATCCAAATGCGACGATAAGTGTGAATTCTAATTTAATTAGACCAGGAGATAAATCTTTTGTTTTACAAGCCAAAGGAGATTCAATGATTGATGATGGAATTTTAAGTGGAGATTATGTCGTGGTTAAAGAACAAAAGAGTGCTTTTAATGGTGATATTGTGGTCGCGGTTTTAAAAAATGGTTTTGCTACTTTAAAAAGATATTACCAAGAAGCCAATCGAATTAGACTTCAACCAGCCAATTCAACGATGTTGCCGATTTATGTAACTGATGTGGAAATTCGAGGTAAAGTGGTAGCGGTAATTCGACAATTTAATTAAGATATAATTAGTCATGCTTTATATTGTTGCAACCCCAATTGGAAATTTAGGTGATATTACTTTAAGAGCTTTAGAGACTTTAAAAAAAGTGGATTACATTTTGTGTGAAGATACTCGAAATACCGGCTTAATGTTGGCTAATTTGGGAATAAATAATCAAGCTAAATTAATGTCTTTTTATGATGAAGTGGAAGAGCAGAAAATTCCAGAAATAGTTAGATTATTAGAAATTGGAAAAGAAATTGCTTTAGTAACTGATGCTGGTACTCCAATTGTCTCTGATCCTGGCTATAGATTAATTAAAAAATGTCGTCAATTGTCTTTAGAAGTAACTTCAATTCCTGGTCCTAGTGCAGTGGTTAATGCATTGGTTTTATCAGGATTACCAGCGGGTCGATTTTGCTTTTTAGGGTTTTTACCAAAAAAGAGCGGAGAAAAGAAAAAAATCTTAGAAAACTATAAAAATGTTGATGGAGCCAAAATTATTTACGAATCCCCTTTTAGACTAAAAAGATTATTAGAAGAAATAAATGAAGTTTGTGGCGAAAAAACTCAAGTAGTGGTCTGTCGAGAAATGACTAAAAAGTTTGAGGAAATAATTTCTGGTAATGTAACTGAAGTAATCTCTAAATTGGCTTTAAAAGAAATTAAAGGTGAAATTACTTTGTTATTTTACTAATTTTTCTTTTTTCAGCCCAAGCGACAACTTCTCGAGTGGAATCAATAGCATCTGGACTAACAGAAATGCTGGTTACTCCCCATTTGACTAATTTAGCGACTAATTCTGGATAATTGCTTGGAGCTTGACCACAAATTGAGCAAGTAATACCGCGTTTTTTAGATTTGATAATTAAACGTTTTAATGACCAAAGAACTGCTGGATCCATTTCGTTAAAATTCTTGGCAACTTCACTATTGTCACGATCTAGTCCAAGAGTAAGCATAGTTAAATCATTACTACCAATAGAAATACCATCAATCCCAACGTCAATAAATTTATCTAAAAGAATGACGTTACTAGGAATTTCGGCCATCATAAAAAATTTAAAAGTGGGTGATCTTAAAAGACCAGCAGCAGCCACAATTTTTTTGACTTCAGCTAATTCTTGAGGAGTACGAACAAAAGGAATCATTAACCATAAATTTTTATAACCATATTCATTTCTGACTTTTTTAATAGCTTCAAGCTCCATAGAAAAGACATCTGGACAGCTAATATATCTGGAAGCACCACGAAAACCCAATAATGGATTTGGTTCTTCTGGTTCATATAATTTTCCCCATTTCAAAAATCGATATTCATTAGTTTTAAAATCAGTAGCTCGGTAAATTACAGGTCGAGGATTAAAACTTTTACAAAACTTAACCATTTCTTTAGCTAATTTATTAATATAAACAGTTTCTTTACCTTCAGCAATAATTCTTTTTGGATGAATCCCAATATTGGCCAACATAAATTCAGCTCTTAAAAGTCCAACTCCATCAACATCTTTTTTAGAAATCTTTTCAGCTAGTTCTGGTTCTCCAAGATTGACATAAATTTTAGTAGCGGTTTTTAATTTTGGTTGATCAATTTTAATAAGAGGAGTTTTGGAAGTTTTTGTGGTTAAATCACCTTTCCAAATTTCACCAGTGGTTCCATTTATGGTCACAATATCCCCTTCTTTAAAATATTTAGTAGCGGTTTTAGTGCCAACAACACAAGGAACTCCAAGTTCACGACTAACAATAGCGGCGTGTGAAGTTTGACCACCTTTATCAGTGATAATTCCGTTGACTTTTTTCATAGCTGGGACAAAGTCTGGAGTAGTCATAGTAGTAACTAAAATTTGGCCTTTAGTAACTCGATTAATTTCTTTTGGAGTTTTGATAATAACAATGATACCAGTGGCGGTGCCTGGACTAGCTGACTCACCAGTTAAATCTGGAACTTGAGTAATTTTCTGTTGTTGATTGTCGAGAGTTTTTTGATTGGAGATAACAGTGGTAATTGGACGAGTTTGGACAACAAAAATTTTACCTTTTTTATCAACAGCAAATTCAATGTCTTGAGGTTTGCCATAATGGTTTTGAAGTTTTTGACCGATTTTGGCAATTTTAATAGCAGTAGCTTTACTAATTTTTAATTGGTTTTTTTTATGATTTGGAACAGCAACTTCTTTAGTTTCGTGTTTAGATCTCAATAATTGAGTTTTTTGTTCAACATGTTTTTCGGAAATAACTGTCCAAGTATTTTTATCGATAATATATTGATCTGGAGAAACTATACCTTGAACGATATATTCACCTAAACCCCAAATGGTTTCGACAATGATTTGATTTTTTTCGTTAGTGACAGGATTAACTGTAAAAACTATTCCAGAAACTTCAGATTGAATTAATTTTTGAACTGGAACAGCCACCCCAATTTTAAAATGGTCATAATGATTTTTTTCTTGATAAAAAATTGATCGAGGAGTGAAAAGACTTGACCAACAATCTCGAACTCTATTTAAAACATTAGTTTCACCAACCACATTTAAAAAAGTATCTCCTTGACCGGCAAAAGAAGCTTCTGGTGAATCTTCAGCAGTGGCGGAAGTACGAACGGCGACAGGAATTTCTCTTAGTCCACCAAAACCAGAGAGTTTTTTATAGGCAGACATAATCGCAATTGCAGTTTCTTGGTTGATTTTTGCTTCTTTGATTATTTTTCTAATTTTTTGAGAGGCAGTCATTAACTGATCTGGTTCATCAATGTTAGTTGACTTTAAAATGTTTTTTATTTTATCTTTTAATTTGTTTTCTTCAATGAATTTAAAGTAGACTTCAGTGGTGACAACAAAGCCATTGGGAACTGGGATATCAGCGTGATACATTTCTCCTAAATTAGCTCCCTTTCCCCCCGCCAGATTGACATCATCGTAAGTAATTTGATTAAACCAAAGAATATCTTTATTGATCATAGTAAAATGATACAGATTTTTTGAGAGGATGCAAATAGGAATTGTATATTATAGGATAATTATAATATAGTCTATATTTTAGCAATCAAACATATAGACTGCTAAAGACCTATTAAAATCAAAAAATGAGGATTTAAGTGGTAAAAAGATGTGTAAAAAATACACATATTGACTTAAATCTATCAAAACGTATCAGAGCACTTTATCTTACATTATTATAGGATATATTTTAGGTTGACCAACCACGGTTTTTTTGAGCTCGGATGGCTTCAGTTTCGTCTGGTCGTTTATAGTCATCTTGGTAACGAATGGTGGTACCGGTTTTAGGAGTAGAGGCTTCTAAGGTTATTTAATTAGATTCATCACGATTCTTTCTAGAGCAATTTCCTTGGGAATGGATAATTGGCCGCTTTTGTTTTGATAATCTAGCTCGATTAACTGGAGATAAGAATTTTTAACTTTAGTTTGGTCAAATTTAGAATAAGTGGTTAGCTGGCGACGTAAATTTCCTTTTATTAAATATAAAAATAAATCATAAAGACCCATTTTTAAAACTTCTTTGTACAAAGGAATGAAACCATTCAAATTTTTTGGCCTGACAGCATTAAGACAACCAAAAAGTTTGTTGCTAAGAGCAAAAAGTTGAACTTTGGATTGAGGAAAGGTTTTAAGTTGAGTGGCGTTTAGAGCTTTGTCTTGCCAAATGATTAAATCGATATCATTAGAATCTTTAACAACCTTAATTAATTTATCTATAATTGATTTATTGGCAGAAAAGAAGTTTTCAATGATTAAAACTTTTTTTTCGGCAAAAAGAGATGAGCTTTGAAGAAATAAATTAACTCGGTCGAGATCGATATTTTTAGAATCAGTTTTAAGTTGGTCGTATTGAGTATATTGTTCAAGCAGCTTGTTTAAAGCTTGGCGGCTGTCGAATTGATTGTCTCCATGAAAAATATAAATCATAGCTATAGTTTACCAATTTATAAAGTAGAAAGTTTATAAAGTTAAAAGTGGAAATTTCTAGGTTCTGCTGATAAAATAGCACTTACGATTATAAGGCTCCTTCGTCTAGTGGTTAGGACACTTGGTTTTCATCCAAGTAATCGCGGGTTCGACCCCCGCAGGAGTCACAAAATTTTTATATATTGTTGTAGATTTTCTTTTATTTTATTTCCTTGTTTTCTTACTTCAAATAATTCTTTTTCATTTAATTCTGTGGAAACTTTTTGATATTGAGGATAAAACCAAACGAAACCCATCCATTTGCCTTTTGGTATTTCTGATTTACTTGGGTTATCAGTAATAAACCCATTATCATAAATATCTTCAAAAGACCAAATTAATTTGCCATTTTTGGCTAAGGCTAACGATAAATAGTAAGTACACTTTCTATCTTCACCTTTTAATCCTTTCATTACATTAATGAGAATATTAACTTTTTCTTGATCTGTTTTATTTTCCCCAACCGTTCTTTGATTTTTTAACATATCCCATTTTTCTTCTAGTCCTGGGATATCAACTCCCCCATCAGATGTTAAAACAAAATAATCAGTATGTTTGGATATTTCTGTGGCTTTTTTACTAGCATTACCTTTAAGAGAATCTTGATCTTCTTCCACTTTAATATTTTCTTTTATTTCATCTAGATAATGGATTTTGATATTTTCTAAATCTTTAAGAAAACTAATCATTTCTGCCGATTTGTATGGGTTTTTGGTTCCTATTAAAATATCCATGTTAAATGAATTTTATCACTAAGAATACCAAGATATTAATGTTTTTAATTTGATTTGACAATATAATTTATTTTTAAAATTTAAATCGAATGATTTGGAAAAGACTATCGACTAAGTAATTATCTTAGAAAGAACTGAATGTTTACCACTGCCAAACATAGATACTAAAAAAAGTACTGGTTTTTGGGTGGAAAAAATTAATTCGTTATCAGAAGTAACTAAAAATGATCCATTCTTGGGTAGTCATAGAATTACTTCGATAATTGATCTAGATGGAGTCTTGTGTGAATATGGAAGAAAAAATAATTCGGATGATAATATCTCCAGACTTTTAGGTTTAAGAGATATAATTTCAAAATCAGAAAACATAATGATTAATTCAAATAGATTTAGTTTGAATGAAGATGGTGTTTTGTGGCAAATTTTAGAACCAATTTTTGACCGTAAAAGTATTACTAATTGTCCATTCATAACAAAAAATTCAATTGATAGATTGGCAAATTTTGCTAAAAAAGCTAATCCAAATTGTAAAATTGAATTTAATATTGGTTTAAAGAAAATGGAAGGTTGTTTTGGAATTGAAAATAAGGTTTTATTTTTGGCAGAAAAAACATTAGAACAAGATAAAAAATTAGTAATGATAGGCAGCAGTATTTTTGATCGACAAATTATTAATCAAACAGCTTCTAATTTAGAGAAAAAAGGATTAGATATTAAAAATATTCATTTTTTTGATACCGGTCATTGGGTTGTTTAGTGTAAAATTGGGAATGGAAGTAAATATAGAACCAAGTTGGAAAAAGGTTTTAGAAAAAGAATTTGATGAGAAATATTTTAATGAACTAACTGAATTTGTAAAATCGGAATATAAAAAATCAACCGTTTACCCTCCAGCTAAATTTATTTTTAATGCTTTTAATTTAACTCCTTTTGATAAAGTTAAGGTCGTAATTTTAGGACAAGATCCTTATCATGATGAAAATCAGGCTAATGGTTTGGCGTTTTCGGTTAATGATGGAATTAAAATACCGCCATCTTTGGTAAATATTTATAAGGAAATAAAAAGTGATTTAGAAAAAGATTCAATTAACAAAAATGGAAATTTAGAAAATTGGGCTAAGCAAGGAGTTTTAATGTTGAATGCGACTTTAACCGTTCAGGCTCATATGGCTGGATCACATCAAAATAAAGGTTGGGAAAAATTTACTGACGCGGTTATAAAAATATTATCAGAACAAAAAGAAAATTTGGTGTTTGTTTTGTGGGGTAGTTATGCTCAAAAAAAAGGCAGTGTAATTGATGATAAAAAACATTTGGTAATTAAATCAGTTCATCCTTCCCCTCTTTCAGCTTACAACGGATTCTTTGGATCAAAACCTTTTTCTCAAACAAATTCTTATTTGATTTTTAATGGTCTTGACCCAATAGAATGGTAATTTTTAGTATTCTTTAGCTTTTTCTTCGCCTTTTAGGACACGAATAGCTCCATCACGAAGAGCTTCAAGTTCTTTTTCACCTGGATAGACAGTAATGCCAATATTTAGGGCAAATAAGTCTTGTTTAATTTTATCGACTAATAAATTCCAACGAGCAACTCCACCGGTTAAAATAATTTGATCAATTTTTTCACCTTCAAAATCTGGAACCATGGAACAAATAGCTCGGGAAATTCCAGCAATCATTTCATCAACTACATCTTTATCTTGACCACTCAAGGTTGGATATTTATTTTCTAAATCCATCATATCTTTGGTACCAAGATGAGCGAAAAGTCCACCACCACCAAGAACTTTATTCATAACTTCTTCTTTAGTGCATTTACCTGAAAAACAGAGGTCTATTAGACCTTGGGCTGGAAGTTGTCCTGATCTTTCTGGACTCATTGGGCCTTCTCCAGCAAGAGCGTTGGTGACGTTGATAGTGATGCCTTTTTGGTGAGCACCAAAAGAAAATCCACCGCCAAGATGAGCGACGATTAAATTTAAATCTTGATATTTTTTACCAATAGATTTGGCAAATTCTCGAGAGACAGCTTTTTGATTAAGAGCATGCCAACCAGCATAACGATTAATTTCTGGAACACCAGTAATTTTATGTTTTGGAGTAATTTCGTCAGTAGTGACGGGGTCGACAATAAAAGCTTTGTCAGGAATTCCAAATTGTTTGGCTAATTGTAAAGCAATTGGGGCTCCAAGATTGGAAGCATGATTAGCTTGAGGACGATTTTTTAAATCATCAAGCATTCTTTCATCAACTTGATAAGTACCGGAAGTAACTGGAGGAAGCATCCCACCTCGGCCAACAATGGCGTCGAGTTGAGTAATTCCTTTTTCTTTTAAAATTTCAGAAATAGCTTCAAAACGATGTTCGAATTGATCAAAAATATTGCCTGGTTTGCTGAATTTTTCTTGGAATTCAGGATCTTTGGCATGATCGATTTTTTGTTCGAAAACGAGATTTTCGTCTTCAAAAACTGCTATTTTAGTGGTGGTTGAACCTGGATTTATTACTAGAATTTTCATACTTGATGATTATAAAGCTAAATAAAATAAATAAAAGACTTAAAACTTGGCCTAGGCTCAAAAAATAGATTTTAATAGTGTCGGTTCTGATAAATTCGAGAATAAAACGAATAATTCCATAGCCAAGCAAATAATAAGCAGTTTGATGAGTTTTAACCTTTTTGAAAATTAAAAATAAAATAAACATAAAAATTGATTCATATAACCAGACCGGTTGACCATTAGTTCCATAAATTTCATGATTAAAAAAATTACCAAAACGGCCAAGACTTTGGCATAGAGGAATAATAGGAACAATAGTGTTGGTTATTTTTAAAAATGGAATATTTTTAATTTTGGAAAAAACTAAGATAAACAAAATTCCAAAGACAAGACCACCAAAAATTCCTAGTCCCCCGCCACGGAAATTTAAAATTTGAAGAGGATTTTGAGAAAAATAAGACCAGTAATTAATGATTGAATAAATTCGAGCGCCGATAATAGCAGAGATTAAAAGACCAAATAGAAATTTTATTTCTAATTTTTTGGGAATAACCAGATTATTTTTTTGAAAAAAAGTGATACCGATGACAAAACAGATTCCTAAAATTAGGCCATAAATTGACATGGTGGGTCCTGCGGGACTCGAACCCGCGACCAATTGCTTAAAAGGCAACTGCTCTACCGACTGAGCTAAAGACCCTTGTTAAAAGCAAGGAAATTAGATTTTTTTAGATTTTACTTTTTGGAGGAAGTAAAGTTTTGCACGTCTAATTTTAGTTTTAGGGCTACGAAGTTTCTTAATACTATCAATCCATGGAGAATTAATAGGAAAAATTCTTTCAACTTGAACACTATCAGTAGCGTTCTTTTGAACGAGAATACTTTTGTTTTCGCCAATACCTTGGATAGCCAAAATAATGCCGTCAAAAGCTTGTATTCTTTCTTTATCTTTTTCTTTAATTTTATAGTTGACTTTAATAGTGTCGCCAACCGACAATTCTTGTTCTTTGTATGTTATTTTGAATGCCATATTTATATTGAATTTGTGCTTTAAATTATATCAAATGAAACTTTGGTAGTCTAGCAATCTAATTATTATTTGGCAATAGGATGTTGTCAATTTGTTGTTGTAATTCTTGATTGTATTTTACCCCATAAGTCAAAGGAATATTCTTGCCATTTGGAAGAATTATTAGACCTCGATGACCATTGGGATTTTTTTTGAGTAAATTATTTAAGTTCATTAATTGACTTTGGGAAGCTTCTTTAGGAACTGTAATAACAAAATCATAACGTTTGGAATTTTGAGGTGGAGTTAAACTAATATTGTCTATAAGAATTGATAAACTACCTTCACGAAGATTAAGTTTACCTTCAATATAAAAGCCTTTATTTTCGGCTAAAATTGGTTCAATTTCCTCAAAAATCTTAGGAAAAACAACTCCTTCAATTTTATTAGTTTCATCTTCAAAAGTAATAAAAGCCATTTTGGCATTATTTTTTTTAGTGCGAATAATCTTAAATTTAGTAATTGAAGCGGCCATTTTAACTTGAGTACCATCCCCTTTTTCTAAAATTTGAGATATTTTTGGTAAACCTAAATCGTGAAAAGCTGACAAAATTTTATTAACAGGATTTTCAGTAACAAAAATACCAAGTAATTCTTTTTCGGTGGCTAATTTTGCTTCTTCAGTCATCGGAGCTACCTCAGGGAAATTATCTGGAGGGGCAACAACCTTACTACTATCTTCAGTTGGACTATCAAAAAGGCCAGATTGACCATTATTTTTTTTGTTATTTAATTTTCCACAATCAACTCTAATTTTGTCTAAGGCGGAAAGAATGGCATTTCTTTCACCAAATTGATCCATGGCACCAACTTTAATAAGACTTTCATAAACTCTTTTGTTAACTTTTTGACTGTCAACTCGAAGACAAAAATCTCCAAAACTTAAAAATGGGCCATTAGTATTTCTTTCATTAATAATATTTTCGATAGCGGCGACACCAACGTTTTTGATAGCACTGAAACCAAAACGAATAGCCATTTTTTCCAAAGATTTATCATTTTCTTCCATTTCAAAACCACTTGAAGATTTATTAATATCAGGAGGTCCAACAATAATTCCCATTTTTCGGCATTCTTGAACTCCACTGGTAATAGTCTCAGTATCACCGGCTTCAGCTGTAAGAAGAGCACACATATATTCGACTGGGAAATTAGCTTTCATGTAAGCAGTACGATAGGCTAACATTCCATATGAAGCGGCGTGAGCTTTATTAAAACCGTAGGAAGTGAACGGTTCAATTAATTTAAAAATTTCATCAGCTTTAGTTTTGGTATAACCATTACTGATACAACCATCGATAAATTTAATTTTTTGAGCAGCCATTTCTTCTGGAATTTTTTTACCAATAGCTTTTCTAAATTTATCAACTTCGGTCCAAGTATATCCAGCGATTTCAATAGCAGTATACAAACAGTCATCTTGGTAAACTAAAAGACCATAAGAATTTTTCAAAAACTTTTCCATTTTTGGATCAAAATAAGAAATTTCAGAGGTTCCATTTTTTCGAGCAATATAATCAGGAATAATAGCCATTGGACCTGGACGATAAAGAGCCACCATAGCCATTAAATCTTCAAGTCGATTTGGTTTTAATTCTTTAATCCATTTAGTCATTCCTTCTCCAGCCATTTGAAAGACACCCATAGTGTCGCCACGAGAAAGCATTTCAAAAGTTTTTTTGTCATCTAAAGGAATTTTTCTAAGATTAACTTCTTGTTTTTTAATTCTTCTAACATTAACAACTGATTGTCCCAAAAAGGAAAGATTTCTAATTCCTAAAATATCGAATTTAATTAAACCAACATCTTCGGCAGCATGCATCTCATATTGAGTAATGGTTTTATCGCCACCAGTTTCTTTTTGAGTTGGAGAAAAATCATTGATAGTGGTTGGGGAAACCACAATAGCACAGGCATGGACACTGATATGACGGGCACAACCTTCAATTTGTTTGGCAACGTCAATAATTTTTTTACAATCTGGATCAGTTTTATAAACGTTTTTAAGTTCTGGAGTAGTGTCTATGGCTTTATCAATGGACATAGGAAAGCCTTGAGAACCCATGGGGATTAGTTTACTGATTTTGTCAGCAATAGCGTACTCATAGCCTAAAACTCTAGCCGTATCACGAACTGCACCTTTGGCCATCATTCTTCCAAAAGTACAAATTTGAGCCACAGCGTTTTTTCCATACTGATCAATGATGTGATAAAGCATGCCTTGTCTCTTATCATCGGCAATATCTAAGTCAATATCAGGAGGAGAAGGTCGATCTTTATTTAAAAATCTTTCAAAAGGGAGTTGATAAATTAAAGGATCAACTGAAGTAATTCCTAAAACAAAAGCCACTAAACAACCGGCAGCAGAACCTCTAGTGTTGGTGGCAGTGTCGTTTTCATCGGCCCATTGAATAAAATCTCTTTCGATTAAAAAGTAAGCAGCATAGCCCTTAGAACAAATGACATCTAATTCATATTTAAGTCGATCGTCAACTTCTGGAGTAATTTCACCATAATGTTCTTCAGCTGATTTAAAAACTAAATCAGTTAGAGTTTCTTCGGCGGTTTTACCTTTTGGAAGTTTAAATTTTGGAAAATACCAACTACCAAGTTCGATTTCAATGTTACATTTATCAGCTATTTTTTGAGTGTTTTCAATTGCATCTGGAACATCAGAAAATTGTTGAGCCATTTCTTCTGGAGTTTTTATGTAAAAGTCAGGAACAGCAAACATACTCATTCTTTTAGTGTCATTGACCGTAGTTTGAGTATTAACCATAACTAAGACGTCTTGAGCAAAAGCATCTTCTTTTTTAATATAATGGGCATCATTGGCGGCAATTAAAGGAATGCCTAATTCTCGGCTAATTTTAATAATGCCATCGTTGGCTTTATCTTGATTTTCTAAACCTGGATGACGTTGAATTTCTAGATAATAATCGTCTTTAAAAAGTTGTTGGAATTCAGAAGCTCGTTGTTTAGCTTTTTCATATTCATTATTTAAAATTAATTGACTAATTTCACCTTCAAGACAAGCACTGTTACAGATAAGACCATCCTTATATTTAACCAAAGTATCCCAATCAATTCTTGGTTTGTAATAGAAACCATCAATTTGACCAATACTAACCAATTTCATTAAATTTTTATAACCTTGATTGTTTTTGGCTAATAAAATTAAATGTTGATTACGACGATTATTGGCTGATTTATCCGCCATTCCGTTTGGAGCCATATAAACTTCACAACCAATAATTGGTTTAATATCATTTTTTTTGCAGGTTTTATAAAACTCAATAGCACCGTACATGTTGCCATGGTCGGTAATAGCTAAGGAATTCATTCCCATATCTTTGACGGTAGAAACTAGTTTTTTGATTTTACTTAAACCATCTAAAAGAGAGTATTCAGTATGAACATGTAGATGAACGAAAGACATATGTATAGTTTACCAATTAAAATTTTAAAAATTAAAGCATAGACTGAAGTGCTTTAATTCTGTCTTCTATTGGGGGGTGAGTAGAAAAAAGACTAGCAAGTTTATTACCCTTAAAAGGGTTAGAAA
>Ga0209540_10000317_pt1 | contig 50352 bp, 45 predicted proteins | sample BarGraIncu01121A_FD_184501 | JGI IMG/M metagenome (GOLD analysis project Ga0209540, IMG submission 184501) | Arctic peat soil microbial communities from Barrow, Alaska - Barrow Graham LP Incubations 011-21A (SPAdes) (version 2) | ecosystem: Environmental > Terrestrial > Soil > Wetlands > Peat... | reverse complement strand
TTCGGAAGTTTCGTATATGGTGGGTATTAACGATCCGTTCTACTTCAGCAAGTGTTTCAAAGCACAATATGGTTGCTCACCGTCACACTATATTAACTCATAGAATTAGCCCTAATTTGTACATAAGCATTCTGTTAGACCATCCGGCAGAATGCTTATTTTTTATGTAAATTTCTACACTACTATATAATCATCCATAGAAATGACTGCGTTTAATAAAAGTTATTTGCTAACTTTGGCATTCGTTTTTGGGAACGAAGAACAAAGACTAAAGATATAAAACTCTCACTAACCTTTTTATACAAAATGAAAAAAATAATTTTAATCGGATTAGCAATGGCATGTTTCACCATGTCGTATGCGCAAAAACAATTTTTCAAAGCGGAGAAAATGGTAGAAACTGGTGTTTACTACTATCCCGAAGCATGGAATCCTGAACAATGGGATCGTGATTTTAAGAAGATGGCAGACATGGGTTTTGAATTTACCCACATGGCCGAATTTGCATGGGCACAAATTGAACCCACTGAAGGTGTTTACGATTTCAAATGGTTGGATAAAGCATTGGAATTGGCCGCTAAACACAATTTGAAAGTAATTATGTGTACTCCTTCGGCCACACCTCCTGTTTGGTTAACCCGAAAATATTCTGAAGTAATGGTAGAAATGCCAAACGGACAGACTGCTCAGCACGGAACGCGTGAACAATACTCGTGGTCGAGCCCAAAATACCGTGAACTGACCACAAAAGTGGTGGAAGCAATGGCCAAACACTATGGTAACGACAAACGCATCTGGGGTTGGCAAATAGATAATGAACCTTCACATTATGGCACATTGGATTACAGTCTGGCAGCTCAGGCAAGTTTCAAAGTCTGGCTAAAAAAGAAATATCAAACCATTGACGCGCTGAACAAAGCTTGGGGAACTCCTTTCTGGTCGGGTATTTATACCGACTTCAGCCAAATTGAGATACCGAATGCAGGTCGACAATATTCGGGTAATGCAAGTCCAACTTCGTTTGTAGATTTCAAACGTTTTAATGCAGATGAGTGTGCAGACTATGTGTCGTTACAAAATACCATTCTACATTCAATCGTTTCTAAGTCGCAATTTGTGACTTCTAACTTTATGCACGGACATACCGATGTGGATCCTTGGAGAAACAAAGACCTTGACTTTATCAGCTACACCATGTATCCGGTAGCCGGCTATTCCGATGGTGTAGGCGAGCAAGGCTTCAGAATGGGCGATCCATGGCGTATTTCCTATGCCAATGATTTCTTCCGTCCGCTAAACGGCGTTACAGGTGTGATGGAATTACAACCCGGTCAGGTAAACTGGGGAACCTACAACCCTCAACCCTATCCGGGAGTCATCAGAGCTTGGTTGTGGAATGCCTTTGCCGGTGGACTTGACTTTATTTGCTCGTATCGTTTCCGCCAACCATTGTATGGTGGTGAGCAGTTTCACTATGGCATGGTGGGAACCGATGGTGTTACCGAACTGAGCGGAGGTAAACAATACAGCCAGTTTATGAAAGAAATACGTGACCTGAGAAAAGCATATACTCCTAACGCACAAATGCCAAAAGAATATGCAGCCAGAAAAACAGCTCTTTTGTACAACGCTGACAATGTTTGGGAAACTACCATACAACCTCAAACATTTCAATGGAATCAGGTTACACATGTTACCAAATACTATTCGTGTATCAAAACGCTATCAGCACCCGTTGATATCATCGGCGAGGACCGTGATTTAAGTTCCTATCCGGTAGTTATTGCTCCGGCATACCAAATGGTAGACCGGGCATTGATAGCCAAATGGACAAAATATGTTGAAAACGGAGGTCATCTGGTACTTTCGTGTCGCACAGGGTTGAAAGACCGCGATGGACATTTCTTCGAAGCTCAGTGGGCAGATGCTATTGTCAATCTGATTGGGGCTAAAATAGCACTGAACGATATGCTGGGAGCTAAAATGAACGCTAAAGTAAGCTATAATGGCAATACATATCTCTGGAACAACTGGGGCGATATGCTCGACCCAATGGCAGGCACCGATACCTGGGCAACCTATGCCGACCAATTTTATGCAGGCAAAGCATCCGTAGTGCACCGCAAGCTGGGCAAAGGAACCGTAACCTATATTGGCACCGACACTGACGATGGCAAACTGGAAAAAGACGTATTGAAAAAAGTGTACGAATCGGCAGGGATAGGCGTAAAAGAATTGCCAGAAGGTGTAATGCTTAACTGGCGCGACGGTTTCTGGGTAGCGATAAACTACTCATCGGTGAACGTTACCATAGACATTCCACAAAATGCCAATATCCTTTTCGGAACGAAAGAACTAACTCCGGCAGGGGTGGTAGTTTGGAAGTAGACAGGAACTTAAATCAATAAAAAAGGCTTGAATACAACGGATTGTATTCAAGCTTTCTTTATTTTGTCTTTGTTCCTTATCTCCAACTATCTGTTCTGAAAGGCGAAGCAGGTAGTTTTTCTTTGTTGCAAAGATTGGGCATTGCAGTTTCGTTCCACGCAAAACGTACGGCAACCGGATGTTGAATAGCCGTTGAGCTCACTATCACGCTATTGCCTTTGATAACAGCTTGCGCCTGTACGAATTTAGGATCTGCTCCGGCAATGGTGAACCAACTGAGTGTTTGTCCGTCGGCACTAATCAATCCACTACCCATTTGGGTAAATGAAAGCTCAATGCTGTTGCGGTTCACTTTCATTTAATTCGGGTTTCGCGAACTAAAGGTCATGACCAAAGGGAATAATTTCAAATCGCGTTAATTACTATTTGACCGCGATTCGGAAATCGCGAAACCCTTCTCCACTTACCTTAAAACCAAAGGTTTTATTACTATTCCGATTCGAAAAATACTTTTTCCAACTAGAAAAATTTCCTATCTAACTGGATTATATATTTTTCCAAGAGGTATTGATACTTTTCCTACTAGTATTGATGTTTTCCCTGTTGGTTTAGGAATTCATCCTATTGGTATTGTTTCTTTTCCAACTGGAATAAACATTCTTCCAATTGGTTTAGAACTTTTTCTAACTGGAAAAAGTATTTTTCCTATCGGTTTAGTTCTTTTTCCAGTTGGTTTAGAAACTTTTCTTATTTGAAAGTGAAAATCTTAATCTACTTTACCATCTAAAAGCGGTTCTCGAGGTTCAAACGATCATTGCTTAGTACATTTATTTACAAAATAGGATAGTCAACAATTCGATTATTTCAAGCCAAACACCTTAAAATCTCCAAACTCTGACACTCGCGAACCCATTAACCGAAGTCCTATTCTGCCGGAGTTTAGAGCTGGAAAATCAGAAGTTTTCCAATGACAGATTTGCTCTTTTTCAGCATTTTGAATCTTCATATAAATATCCCCACCACAACGAATAATGGTGATATGATGCGGCACACCGATCTTGAATAATCCTGTATGTAAATAGTCCGGCTTCAGTTCTGTGCCTTTCAATCCATTGCCTTGTTCCGGCAAATAGCGTCGGGCACGAATATAATCTTCCGAAGGATTATTGTTATCATTTTCGAACGCTGCAAAACTGATATGATATGCATTCATGTGATCAAAGTATGTTTTCATTGCCGGAATAGCGCGGAGGCTGGTCCACTTGGCAATATCCTTGTCGTACGCTCCCACTCCACTTCCCTGAGCAAAAAGATAGATGATATTTACAAATTTAGTAGAAGCATCTCGCTTGGTAAAGTCGAACTCGATGCGCACATCGCCTTCAAACTCTTGTTTTGTCCAAAGTACGGCATGATCGGCATCGCTTGCCGCCGTTGTACCAGCGCTATAAAGCAAGCCATTTTTAGTGGTTTTCAACTGGGCTTTTTGTCCATCCAGAAACCAGTTATTGCTCCACGACTTTTTGAAATCATCAGCAAACGTTGGCTTCCAATCCAGTTTCTTGATTATTTCGAATGATTTTCGCTCTTCTGCCGTTTTAGCATCCGGTATTTTATCTCCGATAAATTCGAGCAGCACAATGGCATTTAAGCCCCATTGAGCGGTGCTATTGGTACTTACCATGGCATTTTCGTGAATGGGATTCAACACATCGGAACCAGAAATTAGTTTAGCATCATATAAACTCCTTAGCGTTCCTTTCGCATCCATTTTTCGCCCGAACAATTCCTCCCATGCACGTTCAGCCATTTTCGAATCATTCAATTCCTTAGCTGCAAAGGCAGTAAGGCGAGGCGTAATAAAGGTATTGTTACCCCAATTGGCCGTTTGTGCGGTTCGTTGCACATCATTACGTGGCATAGAATAATAGGTGCAGTAATCCGTCCATGTTTTGCGGAATGCCGGATAGTCAATCATTTCGAACAACTCCATTAATACCTCATACCCACCCATAATAGTTGCCAGATGATTTTTATTAGTAATGTTCCGATTGCCTTCGTAGCTAAGCTTACCTGTTTCCGGATCGTATCCCAAGCCATTTGGCCCTGTAAATAAACCGGACGGCAGTTTGGTAAGACTCTCCATTCCGGCAAGGATCTTTGTATAATATTTTTTATCACCGGTGCGCTCCCACTCAGTCATCCAGTTGCCTACCAGCGCTATCCAGTCCGGTCCCCAACGCAAACGAGCGGGTGTGCTGTAAGGATATTTCTCGCGGGGCTGTGCAATTCGCAAGGGATCGTACTTGCACATGGCTTTCTCGGCATCCAACGACTCGCGCATTAAATCACCCGAACGTTCGTCGGTAGTGAGGTAATAATATTCCCGCTTCCAGGCCGCTTGTCCGATGCGTCCTTCTTTAGCTCCACATCCCCAATGCGACACATTGTGCCTGCTGCCCATACCTTTGAATTCACCCAAGTGGTAACAATCTACTTCCGAAGTATGACGAGTCATGGCTTCGGCCATTGTGTAAATTTCAGCATCACCGGTTCGTAGAAAGCTATACCACAGCCAATTTCCGGGAGCAAGTTCTGTATTATCCCATGCAAAACCGCCAATATCATAGCGCCACATATGACGAACCGGATCGTAAGTATGCATCACATCACCATAATTCCAGTAACCGTACCAATGATGTTCCTCAATGGCTCGTTTGTAAAATAAAACCGAACTATCCAACTGATTCTCAATCCACACTTTTGTGTCATTCGACCGATCGGGCAAGCTCCATGTTCCAAAAGCTTTCTGAGCGTGAAGATATTCGGGTGTGCAAATCAATTGATTAGGAGCAGTTCCCTGATTGGCCATTGCACTGATCTGTTGTCTATCCGGCAATTGATCGAAAGGAAATAAGGTCAACTCACTGGTACGAGCGACTCCCAACGGGGTGCTTAAACCCGGTTGTACATCTTCGTATGTGGCCAATAACCCATGAGGAATAGTGTCGTAATGCCGTAAATCCATTGCTTCGCCCTCTTTGGACCACAAGCAGACTTTCAACTGCGCCACCCTGTTTCGTGCATTGTCAATCTCTAAAGAAGTTGGGTAAGATTGCCAAAAGTTCTTCAACGACACAGCCAGTCCTCCCGATACATCACCCACAAAGGCCAGACCCGAAGAACGACTCCCGGAGTTTGCAAACAGCCATGAACTTTGGTTGTTGGTACGTTTGCTAATGGTAAATGCGTCTGAAGTTGTTTGAGTAAGTTTGTAACTGTTCCACGAAGGAAAGTTGGTATAATAGTTCAATGCCACAGAATCGGATTTGGTAATCTCCGGGATGCGTTCGCCTGCCACTTGCTTTGCAGGAAAGCTATTATCACCTTTATACGTAAACGGATAGCGACCGATAAGCGGTTTTACAGCCTCGCTCCACAACCCACCGTTGCTACCCGAGAAGCCAACATGGCGGTTATGATCACTTTCGCGCATCGGCACATCGAAAACCAATCCTAGTTCTTTGATAAAATCTTTTTGCTGGTCGCCATCATAAACAAAAGAGTGAACCACCCGAACAGTTGGCGAACCAGCATAGAAATAAAGTCGAACGGTGAAGGGAAAAATCTCACGGCCGTTCTTTACCGATTTATGAACACCGGTTATTTTAATCACTCCGCGAACAGGCCCCGATTGCTCAACAAGCACTTCTTTCACTTCACTTTGATAATCTTCGTAGCTGAGCGTTTGCTCACTCCACTTTTCTCTATTCTCAAGCGTACAAATCAGTCGACCATTGTTAGCCACTACCTTCCCATTTACACTCAACTGCTTCACCAACAGATTCCCATGTGTATTTATGTCGCAATTCAACAAACCTGTTTTTACCTGAATAACATCCTGCACCTTGGAAACAGTAAAACCGTTGATCTCGGATATTTTTGCTACAGGGTTTAATGTATAACTCTGTTGAGGTTCGGTAATAGCAGCACATCCCATCCATTTTATAGATCCGTCCGGCCAGTAAGCCAATGGCCATGTTTGAACAGGAATAACATTATTTGTAGTGGTATTAAGTACAAAAGCCTGATCTTTCTTTACCGCTCCTTTAGCAAAAGGCACACCCCAGCTAACACCGGTTTTCATTTTTGGCGTTTCGCCTATCCATTTTAAATCAACAGATTGGCTATAAGATAATAAATTAGTGACTACAAATACAAAAATCAGAAGTCTGTGTTTGTTCATAAACAGAGTTATTAGAATAAATCAACATACAAAGTAAATCATTTTAACTTGATAATAAATAGAAAATCGTTCATTAATCCTGCATAATCATACAGGGTTTAATGAACGATCTATCACATATAAATGCCATTCTCTAACAATTCAAGAACAACCCGGCAATTGGGTTCATTCCACTCTAAACCAATCTACATCGGCAAAACCCGGATCATTTATAAATTCTGAACGCATGCAGAACAAACCAACCTTAGCACCAATCCAGCCACCAGCTTTAGCCGTAAACGGTTTTCCTATTGAAGTAAATATATTTCCATCCAAACTGTAGCTGAAGTTACAAATACCACCTTTCGAAACTTTTACCCGGAAAAATGCAGTATTTGTTGGAGCATCAATTGTTTCAATTTCTGTTTCCGGCAATTGTTTAGAAGCATCCAAACTGACTGCCTGCGTAATAAAAAGCTTGTTATCAACTTTTTTCAATCCTACATAGGCATAATCATAACCCATGATAATAAGTCCGAATTTCTCACCTGACTTTGTTTTTTTCTGAGGATTAAAGGTTACTTTGGTGGTGGCTGTAAATTCATCGGCAGTGAACTTTTGCAACAACAGGTTCGGTACTGTAGACATGTTTATCGAATTAGTTGGCGCTCCCACTGTGTACATTCTCAAAACACCTTTGGAGACAATAGAGAAAGCCCACCAGTTCTTGAAATTAGCATGCCATTGCCATTGTAATCCTAGCTGAGAACTATTGAATTCATCTGAGCTTGCAGGTGTTGCAATAGGCCAGATTTTACCAACATTTGGCTTTTTATAAACAAGAACCGGTTCTCCTTTTCCATCTCCATCAGGATCGTTACCCATTACCGGCCAACCATCTACCCATTTTACGGGCTCTAAGTGTAACACACGACCATAAGCATCTTTATCCTGAAAGTGCAGGAACCACGATTCACTGGTTTGAGTTTCTACCCATGCACCTTGGTGAGGACCATTTGTCGGCGTATTTCCTTGAGCAAGAACTATCTTTTCTTCGTAAGGACCATAAATATTCTTAGACCGCAGAATTAATTGATACCCGGTAGGAACTCCACCTGCTGGCAACATGATATAATACAAACCGTTGCGTTTATAAAACTTTGGACCCTCTACCGTTTCATGATTGTCGTGACCATCATAAACTATGGTTCCTTCGTCCAGTATCTTTGTTCCATCAATGCTCATTTTGCAAACAGAAAGGATATTTTTGATACCCGCACGACTTCCGGCAAAACCATGTACTAAATAAGCCTGACCGTTGTCATCCCAAAGTGGACAAGGGTCAATTAGTCCTTTTCCCGGCATAATCAAGATGGGCTCATCCCATTTCCCAAGAATGTCACGCGTCTTAACCACATAAATCCCAAAATCAGGATCGGGATAAAATACATAGAATTCGCCTTTGTGATATCGAATAGCCGGAGCCCAAACACCTTTGCCGTGTTGTGGTTTATCGAATACATCATATGGTTTTTGTTGAGTAAACACTGAGTTTACAATCTTCCAGTTTACCAAATCCTTAGAATGAAGAATGGGTAATGCAGGAACACAATTGAAACTGGACGAAATCAAATAATAATCATCCCCTACCCGAATAGCGTCAGGATCGGAATAATCGGCATTTATAACCGGGTTTTTATACGTTCCATCACCGTTATCCGAAACCCATACTTTCGAGAGTGTACCATCGGCTTTAGAGTCAGGTGCTGGAATTAAATTAGGATTATTAACAAACTTTCTCTGCGGAGTTTTAGCTTTTGCATTTATACTCAAACTAAAAAGAAGAGAAAAAAGAACAAGAGCAATTGTGTGTTTTTTCATGTTGTTTTTGGAATATAATTATTAATCATTTGTCGTATAATATTGTAGACGTATTAAGCCCATTATTGTTTCGATAATATATCAAATTCAGTCTCATCGACAGTAACAATTGTTCCATGACGAATTCCTTCTGGAAGTGATATTTTATCTGACACATCTGACCAATCAATTAAATTGGATGATGTTATTGCACCATATTTATGCTGAGTATATTTATCAAAATATACGATCCATTGGTTATTTACACTCAATGCAGCTGGACCTTCTGCCCAAAAGTTTCCGGTAATTGGAGAACTTGGCGCAGAATATGGACCGGTCAGTTTTTTAGCATAAGCTATTTTTATGTTCTTCTGTGCCGGCTCTCGGGTTTCATCTTTCAAAAACATAACATATCGTTTACCTTCATTTACTATTGATGCATCGATTACATTAAAACCTTTGTCGTAAAGAAGCTTTGTTTTGCTGAATTTCTTGAAGTCCTTGGTGGTTACATAATAAATACGATGATTGTATCCTGCTTCTAAACTTGATGCTGATTTATTAAATTTACCTTTAATTGTAGTAGCCCTGCTGCGTTCATGAGGTATATCAAAGTCGACAATCAACAAGCTGCAAACCGATTAAAAATACTAAGAAGCAAACTTGATAATGTAGTAAATGAGAATTCCAAGGGTGCTAGTTAAAATAGTTCTTCTTCTGAAAAGAATGTATTTTGTCGTTTTTAAGCCATTTAATCACAGAGATGTTTCTTCAAGGTTTCAGTTGACTTAATCTAGAGATTATCTACAATGAATTTTACAACTATTTAATGCAACAAATATACATATCTCGTTTGAATTGTAAATGTACTCTAACAGAGAAAGACACAATCTCGTGTGTCTTTCTCTTGATTCAGAATTACAATTACTGAATTATATCTTCGCTGAAAATGAATTTATTTCATCAGTAAACATTCAGCTTATTTGGTTATTTCAAATTTTTTCTTATTTTTCAACTTTACAAACGTTAAGCAACCGTCCATTCGTTAGAAACGAGTGGTAGTGTTTCTCGATCCCTTTCTCAATTCTCAATTGTTTTTCGAGCTAACAAACTCATTATTTATGTATTTTAATTTATAATAGCTATAAGTGTGTGGAATATAATCTACTGGCCATCTACTAAGTTTAACTAGCCCCCTTTCTGGAATTTCGACTTCCTCAGACATTAGATATTGATTGTCTGGAAAAAAAAGATATTCGATTCTATCTTTTTTCTCAGTTGGATAGATAAATTTACAAAAAGATGCTTCAAATTCATCTTTTAAATTAACTCTTGACAATAAAATTATTTGACAGTTATTTCTCATTAAATAACCAATAATCCTTCTATTTTGATAAAAAATATAGTAATCTCTTAACTCATCCTTATTATGGATTGAGAACCAGAATTCAGGAAGAGAGTCTCTAATTAGAAACTCGAGTACAACAACTTCTTTTTTATCGTTATCTACATCAAAGTAATCATTTGTATATAAATTTATTACTGAATCAAGTTTATGGTTTGAAATCTCAAAGTTCTGTAAAACAAAACTACTTGATTGCTTTTTACAACTTACTGAGACTACCGTTGAAATTATGATAATAAACAGTAGTTTATTTACCCGCATCTTCTCTATAATACACTTCTTTTTCATTGTAGTATTCATATTGGTTGGTTGATACATTTAAAACTCTTTGAATCGTATTTGGAAATGACTTAGCTGTAGTCATATCACCAGGTTCTCCATTTTGTCCGCTAACTTCAAGTCGCTCATTCCATGCTCCTGTTATTGGTTGATGACTATGTTCAATAAGAGGAATTGTCTCTCCTGACTTTTATAATCCAATGCAATACTCGACCCAGAATTGACCGTTAGAGGATTATGGTCATTTACTAAAGTATTACTAATACTTCTCTCTGTTGAATGATTCACTCTAGCCCATTCAACTTTAGTATTCTTAGACAAATCTTTAAGCACCTTTTCTGCATATTTACTATTCTTAATTTCAAACTGTGTTGATTGTGCATCATCTTTACTAATTTTCCCAATAGTTCCAGCAGGAAGTGAGCTTATTAACTTATTGCTACCTTCCAATATGATTCTATCATTTTTATCTTTTATTCCAAAAAAACTTTTAATTTTATCTGTCGATTCATTTGCTTGATAGAACCTACCATCTTCATTTACTTTATAATCGATTCGCCCGTCTTTATCTATGGCATTCATAGCGTTATCTTTACAGTACACATACGGTGATATCGAGTATGACTTTTCACACAGTGGATCCACACCCGTAAATCCACTTCCATCACTTACAGTCCTAAAATGTGCCAAGTTATCTACCCAGTTCAAACCATGTATTTCCTGCATTTCGTGTCCGGTATGGCGGTATGGTTGAATGCTGTTAGTTAGAATTGCTGAACTTTCGCCAAAGCGCATACCAGAAGGATAATAACTGCTTGTTTCGGCTATACCACCGCTTCCTGTCATTACTACACGGTTGCTGCCCAAGTGGTCTTTCAAGAAGTAATAATATGTACCTGCCTGCCAATAACCTACCGGAGTAAGTATTCGTTTCAGAGTCCCGTTCTCATAAATCATATTACCTACATAATCAGTAGTAGTAATCATCGATACGGAAGGACTCGTTAGAACTGTGTTCAGGCTCGTTACGGGAAGCTCTGCTCCCGGAGGAACTGTTTTGTCTATCACTTTTAGCTTAGCTCCTGTTGCGCTGTAAGTATAGTTAGTTTGATGACCCTGATAGAACTGCATGGCATCAGGTAAATTCAACAGATTATACCTTATTCCCCAAATATTACTATTACTGTCGTAAAGTCGATTACCGTTTGCATCATAAGCACAACTGTTTACGCTGACATTTGTATTTTTAAAAAATTCTTCATCCCCGTAAAAACTCCCATTGGTTCCGGAGTCAGTTATCCGTGTCAACTGATTACCTACGTGTTCTAGCACTAGATCATCCACTTTGCTGTAAATCTTGGTGGAGTTATTTGACTGTAATCCGTTGCGTGCAAAGTTAGTAATATTTCCCATTTTATCAAATGTAAAGGTTTCATTGTATCTATCCGTAGTTCCACCCACCACACTGCCATTAAACCCACAATAGTTAGCATTCGTCAAGCGATTTAATCCATCATATACAAAGCTATATGCTCTTTTATACCCTATACCTTCGTTGGGTACATCCCATTGCATTCCGGCTATATTCCCGTTAAAGCAAACGTTGCTGTTCAGAGGATTTGAATTGTAATAAAGATTCTCTGAAAAGCGGCTACCAATAATATCTGTAGTCCAACTACGAACGTTATAGCTATAGGTAGTAGCATCAATTCCTCCAAGTATTTTAGCGGAAACCCTCCCCAACTCATCATAATTGTTGACTGACAAGGTTATAGGACTTGCCCCATTCAAACTATACATAGTGGTTGTGGGTTGTTGGGCTTTATTATAGACATAGGTGTATAGCTCGGTAATGGTAGCTGAAGCACCGTTGATACCGTGGGTTTTGTACGTACTGGTGGGTTTACCTGTAAAATCAAGGGTATTATAAACCAAGTCAGACCCACCTAAGTGATTGGTAGCCCGGGTTTGTACCACCCGGCCGTACTTATCGTAATATATGGCAGTAGTTTCGGATGCATCGGGGTTATCCAGATGATATACCCGTGTTCCGGTTAACAGTCCGGTGGCATTCAGACCGGATGCACTTGTAGCAGTTATGGGGTAAGCTTTATCGTAACCAGATACTATCTGATAAGCCAGCGTTGTTGGAGAACTTGAAAGAAAATTGTAGTTATCATAATAATTTATGGTCAGCACTGTGGCACTTGCAAAACCGGCATACGAGTCGGTTACTACATCATTCGACAAGACATCTCGGATTGACTTATAATTCAGCAAACTGTCTGTTTCGCTTCGATACATCAAACCAGTAAAAACAACTCTGCCTAAGGCATCGTATTTAGTTACTAACCATTGGATCAAATTCGCCTGAAGCTGTTTACGTTGATTTCCATCCTGACTCAGTACCATACGGTTAGCTTTGTCATACACCATGTATATTGGAGTGCAGCCTGTCAACGTTGGGGTGATTTACTTCGTGTGGCTCGTAGAAATAGCAAAGAGGGTAAAGGAGTTGTTGCGCCCATCATGAACAATGCTATTGCGCACAAGTTTAACGCAGCTAAAAAAGCTGCACCAAGCATTACTGAAAGCAATTTATTCCTTCCAATGAAGAAATAGGAATAGAAACCTCTATAACCGAAAGCCCCATTAAAAAATCACAATGATTTTTTAATGGGGCTTTTCAAATAATGGACGTGAAAATTGGAAAACAGAAGTATTTGAAAAAAAAACGGCACATAAAACTGTTTTTGTTCTTTGTGCCGCCATTTTATAGAGTATCCTTTATTTCTTTTTTAATGCTGCTTTAGCAAGTCGCTCAACTGCTTTTTTCTCTCTTGCTAATTTTAAAGCTTGCTTACGTTCTTCCATTACTTTTTTTACATATTCCATATAGGGTACAATGTAACGCATTTTCTTTGTTTCAAGCAAGTCTTCCATCGTTATCATGATTCCGGTTTCGTAAACCGAACCAAAATCGGCATCAAAGATAGAACCAAATACACGCATGGTATCTGTTAAACCAATATAAGCATTGAACATCGACGGAATAGTTTCACCCTCAGCACGCACAGCTTTTTGAAGTGCTTTGAAGTTATGCGCAGAATCTTTCTCTACAAAAACCTTTTTTGCCAAAGCCTTACTCTTTGCACTTACCTGCACTGCTTTGTGTGGCAAAATAAGTTGATCGGGATCCGGAAAATATCGGAACATATACTCGTAAATCAATTCACGAGCCACAACCGGAAAATTATTATAAATCGTCACCTTTCCGATAAAATAACGAGCATCCTTTACTGTATGAATCAAAGCACCCAGTCCATCCCACAAATTATCAAGTGCAAAAAGGCTTTTGGTCCCCATTCTGGAGGTCTGATAATCCGGTTGAACAAACGCACGACCTAACTCAATAGTGTATGGTAAATAATCTTTGATAAACTTGTCGCTGAAGTGAAACAAGTGTGACATCACAAACTTAGGCTGTCCATTTTTATAAAAGTCAACCTCTACACCTGGCAAATAACGATAACCACCAATTATTTCTAATGCAATCGGATCCCAAACGATTAGTTGATAATAGGGTTTCACCATGTAATCATACTCATCTGTATCAATCTCTTCACCAGTTCCACCACCGCCCGATCGAAATGAGATTTCGCGTAATCGTCCAATTTCCCTCATTACATTTGGAGCATTATGGGCAGTAACCACGTAAATATCGTTGTGAGCTTTATTGGTCGGACGAAGAAACAAGTCCTGAGTTAGTTCTCGTTTTAAAATTTCTTTGTCGACTGGTGCAATAATTGGTTTCATCATAGAAATACTTTGAGTAACGACCATTAGAGTAAAATGGTAATACAAAAGTAAGCTTTTTTTGATGTTTGCACCAACACTTTAAAAGTAATTATATACGTTTTTGGAAATAAAAATGCCGTTTTTATATTAATCTTTCAGTGTTTGCACACTTATAATTGAAATGTGCGAAATATAGCTGACAAAATGTAAATTTATCCTAACAAAAAAAAACTCCATGAATAAAATATTCATGGAGATTTAATATCATGTTGTCAGAAGAAAGTTAGCGAGCCAACAAGATCTTTACTTTTTCAGAGATTAATCGTCCTTCAGTTTTTCCAGCTAATTGTTTACTTGCCACACCCATCACTTTGCCCATATCTTGAGGTCCGGTAGCTCCTACTTGCGCTATTATGGCAGCAACTGCAGCTTCCAATTCGGTATCAGACATTTGCGTTGGCAGGTATTTTTCAATTACAGCAGCTTCAGCCAGTTCGTTTTCAGCCAATTCGGGTCTGTTTTGCTCCGTATAAATCTGAGCAGATTCTTTGCGTTGTTTAATCATCTTTTGAAGTATCTTCACACCCACTTCGTCAGACATTGTACCATCGCCACCTTTAGCAGTTTTAGCCTCAATAAACTCCTTTTTTATGCCGCGTAAAGCTTCTAGTGCTACTTTGTCACGGGCAATCATAGCAGTCTTTATATCGCCACTTACTTTATCAAATAGTTCGTCCATCTTATCAGTTTTCAATTATTATTTATAAAACCTTAAAGCGTAATATTTGGTCGGTTTCTATTCACGAACCCCACATACTTACGCATCAAAATCACTTCATTAATTTACGTTTCCATGCAGGAATATTCTCAACCGTCTTCAAAGTATTATCATCTTCAAAATCGTCAAGCGTAAATGTAGGAAGATCCGGTTCCACTTCCGGCTCCGTTGCTTTTCCATAATATTGCTCGAATGCTTTGTCAGTATCTGGTTTCTTCGGTGTTTCCAATTCCTCATCAAACGAAAGTGATTCTGACTTTGTCTCGGGTTTTACCGGCTCTTGAATCTTTGCCGATTCCCAGCTATGTATTATTTTCTGTGCTGCCGGTTTAGCTACTGTAGCAGGCATGCCCGGTATATCGCTAACATCAAATCCAGTTGCAATAAGTGTTATCTTCACATTTTCGTTCAATGTGTCATCAAAACTTGCACCCCAGATAACCTGAACATTATCGCCCATTTTATTCATAAACTGGTGAATTTGATCTACTTCCTCCATTCTAATCTGATCGGTAGTAGAACAATATAAACTCAAAAGAATCTTGCTAGCCCCACTTACATCATTCGTATTAAGCAACGGAGAATTAAGTGCATCGGCAATTGCATTTGTAATACGATTTTCGCCGGTTGCATAACCCGTATTCATAATAGCCACATTCCCATCTTTCATGATGCTGTACACATCAGCAAAGTCAGTGTTGATATAGCCAGGAACTGTAATGATTTCAGCAATTGCTTTGGCTGCATTTGTCAGCACATCATCCGCTTTGGCAAACGCATTCGAAAGATTCAAATCTGGATAAATTTCCTTGAGTTTCTCATTATTGATCACTAAAATAGCATCAACATGTTCGCTCAGTGCTGCCACACCTTCCAGCGCTTGTCTGATTTTCATATTACCTTCAAAAGCAAATGGAATAGTAACAATTGCAACTGTCAATATTCCCAAATCATGAGCAGCTTGAGCCACTACAGGCGATGCACCGGTTCCGGTTCCACCACCCATACCGGCAGTGATAAAAACCATTTTGGTGTTATCTTTCAATAAGCCCTGAATTTTCTCTATCGACTCCTCAGCTGCCCTACGGGCAACTTCGGGTTTGCCACCGGCTCCCAAACCTTCGGTAGTATCAACTCCAAGTTGTATTTTAGTTGGCACAGGCGATTTTACTAATGCCTGATTATCAGTATTACAAACCACAAAAGACACATCAGTAATTCCCTGACGATACATGTGATTTACGGCATTTCCACCACCACCACCTACGCCGATTACTTTTATATAAGAACTGTCAACAAGTTTCAATTCTAAAGGCAAACTCTCATCTAAATATCCCATATCTATATTATTTGGAAATTAAATTTCTTATTTATAACTGTAACTACAGACAGTTTACTAATTCAGTTTATTATCATCGTTGAAAAAATTAAACACACGTTGCGTTATTTTTTCACCAATTTTCTTTTTCGGTAATTTCGGTTTTTTCTCCGGCTCGTTTACCGTTTCCTCAATTGGATGCTCTTTTCTATATTCGTCAGTTAGCAACACGGTACCAACTAATTGAGCATAGCAAGGGTCGTAATATTTCTCGTCGGTATAATCGGAAAGCCAATCGGAATGATCACCAAATCGGGTATAGATATTGGTTTTTTCATTCATATAATCAACCATATTGGTGAGTTTAGATCCACCTCCTGTGATTACAATTCCTGCTTCCAGTTCAAATGGAAGCTTATTGATTACATCGAATATGGGCTGCAATGTTTCATCTAATCGCGCTTCGATAATAGTAGCCAAAAATTTCGTTGAAATTTTCACCGGTTGCTGAGCTTCCAAAGTAGAAGGTATCTGAACATAAATAGGATCTTCAACCAAAGATTCCAAAGCATTACCTTTCAAGCATTTTAAACGCTCGGCATTGGCTTCCGAAATACCCAATTCCTGTATATCTTTTGTTATGTTTTTTGCACCAAGAGGTACAACTAATAATTGTTGAAGTACTCCCTCGCTATAAACAGCTAAGGTAGTAGTTGTGCCTCCAAAATTGATCAGTGCACAACCATCTTCGCGTTCTTTATCGTCGAGCAATACTGTAGACAAAGCTTCAACTGCCAGCGGACTGAACTCGAGTACTAGACCGGTTCTATCAATAAAACCACCCAGGTTTTCCTTTACCAATGGATTGCCTACCACCACATTATAATTTCCTTTTATTTGCGAACCGGCCTGTCCGGCTGGTTCATCCAGACAAACTCCGTCGAGGTAATATGAAACAGGAATTATATCAAAAACGGTTAAGTTGGAAAGCTGAAAATTGCGTTTACATTCTTCTGTCATCTCTTCCAACAGAATGTCCGTCACGTAATTAGGATTAAGAATAAAGCGCGTTACGGAAAATGGCATTAATTTCATCGATTTAGCACCTACACCAACCGAGACCATCGATATATCCTGAATTTTAGAACTATTTTGAAGTAATTTCTTTAATTCAATAACTTTAGAAGAAGCGCCGGTACGTTGCTCAACAATACCATGCTTTACATCATCCGAAATTTTAGACTCCAAACCCAATATTCTTAATGCTCCATCAGCTTGCATTTCAGCTGCCATAGCAGAAATGGAGGAACTTCCCAAATCAATGGCTATAAATTGTTTATTTGAGTTCATAATTTACTTTCAATAATACTATCCTTTTTTTCAATAGTGGCAACAGCTTTATGTACTGGCTGCTCACCCATCTTATCACAAACAATTTGATCTTTGTATTGCAAGTCAATCATTCGATATCGGTTCCAACCGATAACATTAAATCCCCTTGCATACAGTTTTTTTAATTTTCCAAGTTTTGATGCATAATTATCCAACGTTCCGAGCATAATAATTGCATCGCCTACACGCGGAACAAGTTCTATCTTCAAATCATCGCGCACATTAATTTGTTCAATTTGTGCGTTCCAAAATGGATCATCTGCTATAAATCCAACAAAATCAAACAGTTTTCCGGATGCCATCGATATAGTTACCCGTCCCGAAACAACCGGCACATAAGCAGCATAATTTGTTGAAACCGGCATCGGTTTCCTGTCTATATCCATGTAATAACTGGCAAAACCGACCACCCTGAATTTAGGGCTGCGTTGAAAAACACGTATGTTTACTATACCCGAAGGCGTTTTATAACACTCCACTTGTTTTATCATTGGGTTTTTCCGTAATGCAGCTTCAATTGCCTCAGTGCGAATATGATAAATCGTTTTCCCTACCGGATTGAGATCACTTTCGTCCAACATAACAGCAATATCCTTTTGAGTAATCAACTGTATATTAGAGCTATCTGCTAAAACAATTTCCAGTTTACGACAAACGATTTCTTTATTATTACCCGAAAAATAAAACAATGAGAAAACCATATACCCCAAAACAAGCAGGGTGAATATGGCAATCAGAATATATTTTAAAGTGGGTTTCATAAATTGAATAATTATTTACTTAGTTGTGCTTTAATCTTTGGCACTAACTTGTCAATGTCGCCCGCTCCAAAAGTAACCAAAACGTCTAACTCTTTATCTTTTAGCAAAGGTAGTAGATTTTCGGTGGAGCACAATATTTTATTTTTAAGTTTAACTTCACTTAAAATAAGTTCAGAAGTAACGCCTTCGATAGGTAACTCGCGCGCTGGATAAATGTCCAATAAAATCAACTCATCCAACTTCGATAAGGCTGCTGCAAAATCTGAAGCAAAGTCGCGGGTACGTGTGTACAAATGTGGTTGAAAGATGCCGGTTATTTTACGATCGGGATATAAATTGCGGATAGATGATATGCTTGCGTTCAACTCACTTGGGTGGTGAGCATAATCGTCCATATAAACAATTTTGTCGGACTTATACACCACATTAAACCTACGATAAATACCCGAAAAAGAAGATATTCCGGCACGAAGTTCTTCAACCGACACACCGTTTAGCCAGACTATCGCCATAGCAGCCACACTATTCTCTACATTTATTTTAGCTGGAACTCCAAGTCGAACATCGTTAATTCTATCGGTAGGCGTTACAAAATCAAAATGTATCTCGCCCTTCACGGTTTTAATATTTTCGGCATGAAAATCGCCACCATCTTCCATCGAATAGGTATAAAGTTTCACTCCTTTTTGCAATTGAGGCTTGACATCAATCCCTTTGCGCATTATCAACACGCCACCGGTTCTGATGAGTGAAGTAAAGTACTCAAAACTTTCGCGAAAAGCATCAGCTGTTTCATAAATATCCAAATGATCGGGATCGGCAGAGGTAATCACAGCCATGTAAGGCGAAAGTTGATGAAACGAACGATCATACTCATCAGCTTCAATGACCACTAGATTACTTTCGTTCGAAAGCAACAGATTAGTGTTATAATTATTGGCAATACCTCCTAAAAAAGCATTACACGACACTTGCGATTGATACAATAAGTGCGCTGCAATAGTAGATGTAGTGGTCTTACCGTGTGTCCCGGCAATACAAATACCTTTACTTTTACGGGTAATCTCACCCAACACCTGAGACCGCTTTTGGATCGTAAAATTATTCTCCTGAAAATACAACAGTTGTGGGTGATTATGAGGTATAGCCGGGGTAATAATCACCAGGGTATTTTTTGCTTGCGTGAATTTATCCGGTATTTGATCTACATTTTCATCAAAACAAACCGCTATTCCTTCCGATTGCAAATCAGTGGTCAACTTTGTAGGTGTGCGGTCGTAACCCGCTATTTCATATCCCTTTGCACGAAAATAACGTGCCAAAGCACTCATGCCGATACCACCAATTCCTAGAAAATAATACTTGCTAAACTTTTCCATAATTATCAATTAACTCATTCTGTTACATCAACCGGCTAGTTGATTAACTTAATCACTTCATCTGCTATTCTATCAGCCGAATCCTTTTCGGCCATCTTTAATATATTATCGCTTAGCGCTTTTAAAGCATCAGCATCATTTATAAGTTCCAGCGCTTTATCCACCAATTGCCCAACCGAATCGACATCTTTAATCATTACAGCAGCATTTTTCCGAACTAAAGCCAAGGCATTTTGAGTTTGATGATTCTCGGCAACATTAGGCGACGGCACCAAAATAGCTGGTTTAGCCAACAAGCACAATTCGGAAATAGAACTGGCTCCTGCGCGCGATACTACCAAATCAGCTATAGAATAGGCAAAATCCATACGCGAAACAAAATCTGTCACCAACAAACGTGGCGATACAAATGGTTCGGCCGCCTTGCGGGCTGCGTCAATATAAAACTTTCCGGTTTGCCAAATAACCTGCACATCGGCTTTGGACAGTTGTTCCAGTTGTGCAATAATACTCTGATTGATCGTGCGGGCACCTAGACTACCACCAACCACTAAAATCGTTTTCTTAGACGGATCAAAACCAAAGAAATCATATGCCTTGGCAGTTTTAGGTGCAATAGAAAATAAATCTTGTCGAACTGGATTACCCGTCAATATAATTTTATCTTTGGGGAAGAATTTTTCCATTCCCTCATAGGCTACACAAATTTTAGCTGCCTTCTTTGCCAACAATTTATTAGTAACTCCTGCATACGAATTTTGTTCCTGAATAAGTGTTGGTACACCACAACCCGAAGCTGCACGCAATGTTGGTGCACTTGCATATCCTCCAACACCAATGGCCACTTCCGGTTTAAAATTACGAATAATTCTACGAGCTAACACCAAACTACGAACCAGATTATAGACTACTTTTATATTGCTGAACATATTTTTTCTGTCCAGACCGCTTACTGGTAAGCCTTCGATGCGATAGCCCGCAGCAGGTACCCGTTCCATTTCCATGCGTCCGATAGCACCTACAAATAATATTTCGGCATCGGGTAGTCGTTTTTTCAATGCATTGGCAATACTGATAGCTGGAAAAATATGTCCACCTGTGCCACCACCACTAATAATAAATTTATGTTTCATAGCTATAAATTTCTGAACGCAAATTACACAAAAAAATGCAGTCCAAATGAATTCAAAGGTTAATGAGTATTCCTGTTTGCAATTTTATCGATTCAATTACAAATTTTCTAAATCAACCACTGAAAGTTCCTCTTCCGGCTCAATAGGTATATCTTCTTCAATGGGGGGTTGGTATTCTTCTTTTATCTGTCTGTTTACGCCAAAAATAATACCGAAATAAATACAGGTAATTAATATGGAAGTACCTCCCCTACTAATCAACGGTAAAGGCTGACCGGTTACCGGACCTAAACTTGTGGCAACCGACATACTTATAAATGCCTGAATTACAATCATTAATGAAAGACCAATAACAAGTAATGCCGGAAAAACCGTTGCACATTTAGTTGCAATTCGACCCGCTCGAAAAAGCAATACCAAATAAAGCAGAATGACAAATATACCACCAAACAACCCCATTTCCTCCACAATTATCGCATAAATAAAGTCGGAATAAGCTTGAGGCAAGTAGTCGCGCTCAATACTATTGCCGGGGAAAACGCCAACTGCCCCACCACGGGCAATGGCAATTCTACCATGCTGAACCTGACGATTTTCATCAGTAATGGTGTATTTGCTCTTTTCATCCTTTTTCTCTGTTTTAAAACGGTCGATACGTCCTACCCATGTATAGGCTCTATCGAACATCTTAGGCATCGATTTTTCAGGAACTGTTTTCACTAAGGCGAAGCATAATACTATAGTAAGTAATAGCCCTCCAACCAAAACACCTAATTTCAGTAAAGAAACACGACCTATAAACATCATGATTACCACCACCATAAAGAGAATAAAGGCGGTTGAGAAGTTATCAAACAAAATCAAGGTACAAATAATTGCCAACATTATGAGCGTATTACGAAAATACTTCCACTCGTCCTTTTTTGCATCTCTGATTCGGGAAATCATATCGGCTGCAACTATGATTACTGATAGTTTGGCAAATTCAGACGGTTGAAATTTGATTCCCATAATCACCAACCAACGTGAAGCACCATTTTCGCTTACACCCCTGAAAAGTACCCAAACCAAGAGTAATGCCGACAATAACAACACCAAGTAGGCCGTCATTCTTATATATCGCACCGGAATGAGATGCACTACAATGGCAATAATGGCACCTCCGAACAGAAAACCAACGTGACGAAGCATTGGACCAGCATAATTATCGGCGCCATATGCCAAAGTACTTGATGCACTGTACATTTCAATAGCTGAAATTATGCACATTACAAAAAATACAATCCATAAAATCGGATCGCCTTTTAGATATTTACTGAATAAATTTTCCATGTTGGGAATTTGAAAGATTTGATATTTTTACTCCTTGCCTCTTCGTCCTGGCAAGCTCAATTACAAATTTCTAACAACGTTTTTAAATTGTTTACCCCGGTCTTCGTAGTTTTGAAATAAATCAAAGCTGGCACAACATGGCGACAACAATACAGTATCACCCCCATTTGCCGCTTTATAAGCTTCAGTCACGGCTGCTTCCATCGATTGAACATCAATTATCGCATCCACTTTCCCATCGAAAAATGTATGCAACGCTTTATTATCCAATCCCATAAAAATCAAAGTCTTTACCTTTTCTTTCACCAGAACTTCAATTTCCAAGTAGTCATTTCCTTTATCCGTACCACCTAAAATCAGCACAACGGGCGTTTTCATGCTTTGCAATGCATACCAACATGAGTTTACATTTGTAGCCTTCGAATCATTTACAAACCGAATATTTTTCACCGTTGCAACATACTCCAAACGATGCTCAACTCCCTGAAAGTCCTGGAGAGACTGACGTATATTATCTTTTCGCACGTCAACAATCGAAGCCGCTAATCCTGCAGCCATCGAATTGTAGGTGTTGTGCATTCCCTGCAATGCTAAATCTGATGTTGGCATAGTAAATAGAGTTTTAAGTGATTTAATAATCAAATCTTCTTGCTCAATAAATGCTTTTGTTTTTTCGCTTCGCTCAATTGCAAATGGATACATTGCTGATTGAATATTGCGTTTTTCTAATTCAGCCTTAATTATCGGGTCATTTTCCCAGAAAATAAAAGCATCCTGTTCGGTTTGATTTTGAGTAATTTTGAATTTAGAATCAACGTAGTTTTGAAAATTATAATCATAACGATCTAAATGATCGGGAGTTATATTTAATAAAATTGCGATATCGGCTTTAAATTCTGTCATTCCATCCAACTGAAAACTGCTTAACTCCACAACATAATAATCGAACGAAGCGGTAGCTACCTGAAATGCCAGACTATTACCAACATTACCCGCTAAACCAACTTTTAATCCTGCACTTTTCAAAATATGATAAACCAACATGGTAGTGGTGGTTTTTCCATTGCTACCGGTTATACAAATCATCTTTGCATTTGTATACTGACCTGCAAATTCAATCTCGGAAATAACAGATGTGTTTTGAGCAAGAAGTTTTTTAATTATGGGTGCTTTATCGGGGATTCCTGGGCTTTTAATCACTTCGTCAGCATTTAAAATTAAGCTTTCGGTATGCTGTTTTTCCTCCCACACAATTCCATATTCGTCGAGCATGGCTTTGTATTGCGCTTTTATTTCGGACATATCCGAAACAAATACATCAAAACCTTCTTTTTTAGCCAAAACAGCAGCTCCCGCTCCACTTTCGCCAGCTCCCAATATCACAATTCTCTTCATCTTTCGAACCAATTTATCTAATTTTCAATGTAATAATAGTAATCGCCGCCAAAATAATTCCTACAATCCAAAAACGAATAACAATTTTTGATTCGGGCATAGCTTGTAGCGGGCGTTGGAAAATTGCCTGAATACCGGCATTTCCTTGTTTTTGATAATGATGGTGTAAAGGAGTCATCTTGAAAATTCGTTTTCCCTCACCAAATCGTTTTTTGCTATATTTAAAGAATCCTACCTGCAAAATCACCGACAAACTTTCTACAAAAAACACTCCGCACAATATCGGGATTAATAATTCCTTTCGTGTAAGAATGGCAAAAACAGCGATAATTCCGCCTAAAGTCAAACTACCAGTATCACCCATAAATATTTGTGCAGGAAATGAATTGTACCACAAAAAACCTATAGTTGCTCCGATGAATGCTCCAGCAAAAACCAACATCTCACCAGTTCCTGGTAAATACATGATATTCAGATACCCTGCATAATTTATATTTCCCGATACATAGGCTAGTATCCCAAGCGTGACTCCCATAATAGCAGACGAACCGGTTGCCAAACCATCCAAACCGTCTGTTAGATTAGCTCCATTCGAAACAGCTGTTACAATAAAAATAGTTACTATTACAAACAGAATCCAACCATAATCTTGTGCCTTCTCTCCTGCCGATTTAAATGCATCAGCATAATTAAAGTTGTTGTTTTTCACAAAAGGAATCGTTGTTTTGGTGGATTTTACATTATGCTTTGAATAAAGCACATTTTCAACACGCTGAGTTGCACCTTTCACCTCTATATTTTCACGAATCACAAGACTTGGACTAAAGTACATTGTCAAACCTATAATTAACCCTAACCCTACTTGACCCACTATTTTGAAACGACCCTTAAGTCCCTCTTTATTTTTACGAAAAACTTTTATATAATCATCCAAAAAGCCAATCAAACCCATCCAGACAGTAGTAACTAGCAACAATATAACATATATATTAGCTATATCTGCCAATAAAAGAGTAGGTACAAGAATAGCAATAATAATGATGATTCCACCCATAGTTGGTGTTCCTTTTTTGCTCATTTGACCTTCCAAACCAAGATCACGTATTGTTTCGCCAATTTGTTTTTTTTGCAAATAGTCGATAATCTGTCGTCCAAACATGGTGGAAAGCAATAATGCCAAAATAAATGCTAAACCTGCGCGGAACGATATAAAGTTAAATAATCGTCCTCCCGGAATATCAAAAATTTGATCTAAATAATGGAATAAATGATACAACATATTAATTTACAATTAATAATTTATAATTTACAATTAGATTTTCCCCTAAGGGGTTAGGGTACTTTAAAAACATTCTCTAACTACTTCTTTATCGTCAAAATGATATTTCACACCTTGTATTATTTGATAATCTTCGTGTCCCTTTCCAGCCACAAGTACCACGTCTCCCGGCTGAGCTAACGCACAAGCGGTACGAATCGCTTCACGACGATCGACGATGGTCAAACTTTTAGACCGATCAACCACATCTAATCCTGCCAACATATCATTCAAAATATCTTGCGGTTCTTCAAAGCGGGGATTATCCGAAGTCAAAATAGCTTTCCAGCTACCATTTACAGCTTCGCGAGCCATCATGGGGCGCTTACCTTTATCACGATTACCTCCACAGCCAACAACGGTAATGAGTCGACCATTGCCCTGAAGGATTTGATTTATTGTATCAATCACATTGGTAAGTGCATCCGGAGTATGAGCATAATCCACAATAGCTGTAAAACCAGCCGGAGAATGCAGGGTTTCAAAACGCCCCGAAACAGAATGCAGGGAGCTAATAATCCGCAACACTTCTATTTCATCTTGTCCAAGCAAAACGGCAGTACCAAACACAGCAGAAAGATTGCTGGCATTAAATTTACCAATAAATGAAACATTTACTTCTCTATCGTTCATATCCAACAACATTCCTTCAAAACCATGTTCCAAAATGCGAGTTTTAAAATCAGCCAATGTACGAAGTGAATAAGTATATTTTTTTGCATTCGAATTTTGAAGCATCACCAATCCATTCTTGTCATCAGCATTTGTCAAAGCAAAAGCCTCAGATGAGAGTTCATCGAAAAATTGTTTTTTAGCTTTCAAATAATTCTCGAAAGTAAGGTGATAATCAATATGATCACGTGTTATATTGGTAAAAACACCTCCATCAAATTGCAATCCGGCTATGCGTCGTTGATCAACCGAATGTGAACTCACTTCCATAAATGCATACTCGCAACCGGCATCTACCATTTGTGCCAATAGCTCATTTAACGCCAAAGCATCCGGTGTAGTATGAGTTGACTCTACAGCAACATCGTCAACATAATTACAAACCGTGGAAAGCAGTCCCGATTTATGACCCAACTCACGAAAAAGCTGATAGAGCAAGGTAGCTATGGTTGTTTTACCATTCGTGCCGGTTACTCCCACCAAAATCATTTTCGAAGAAGGAAATCCGTACCATGCCGAAGCCATTTTTCCCAACGCATCCGAACTATTTTCTACTTTTATGTACGCTACATTCGGAAGAAAATCAACGGGTAATTCCTCACACACTACTGCTACAGCACCTTTTTCAATGGCGGTAGGTATATATTGATGACCATCGGCAGCGGTACCTTTAGTCGCAACAAAGAGACTCCCAGTTTCCACTTTTCGCGAATCAAATTGAATATTTTCAATCTGGATATCAGTATTTCCTACTGTTTTAAGTAGAACAATACCTTGAAGTAGATTATCTAAAATCATGATTGTCATTTTTTATATATTCCCTCTTTTCAAAAAGAACGAATGCATTATTATTTCTAGCGTTATTGAAAACTTATCAATATTCTACTTCCCCTTTGTACAAAAGTACCCGGCTTAATGGTTTGCAAAACTACCTTTCCCCTCCCCTCAACCTGAACATTTAGTCCGAGTCGCTCTGCCAAATAAATTGCATCTTTTGCTCCCATTCCCACCAAATCGGGAACTACATTTTTGGGCACAGAAACCGATTCAATCCGAATCTGCTTATCATCAGAAAATGACTTCACCCAATCCGATGAATTTACACCAATTGGCAATTGCAAATCTGTCATAACAGTGAGCAATGCCTTATAATACCCCACCTTAATAAATGGTTTTATTGGAAAATTTGTGACAGTATCTCTTTCAAATGTCAATGGTTTACGATGCGATTTTAAAGCCATTGTTCTTTCAGCCACATTTTTAAATATAGATCCGGCCATTTTTCCACCCGATGGATAACCCTTTCGAGGCTCACGAATAACTACAATACAGCTATATTGAGGATCATCGGCAGGAAAGTAACCACAAAATGAAACCTGGTGGGTTGTTCCGCCGCCTTTGTAACCCAATGCCCCTTTAGAAATCTGTGCTGTACCAGTTTTACCGGCAATCCGCACATATTTCGAGCGGACATTGTGAGCCGTTCCCTTTGGTGCTTCCATTACGCCCAGCAAAACAGTTTTAATATCATTCAGCGTAGTTGGTTTACAAATCGATTCCTTTATCGTTTCGGTTTCAAATGCTTTCACTACCTGCCCATTTTTGGTTATCGATTTTACAAAAAATGGACGAATGTATTTTCCATTATTAGCAATAGCATTGTAAAAAGCCAATGTATAGATGGGTGGAATCTGAGTTTCATATCCAATTGACATCCACGGCAATGTAGTCGCCGACCAATAGGCTGCTTTATCATGAGGATGACGAATACGAGGCGAAGCTGCGCCGGGAATTTCCAGATTCAGTGGCTCATTTAATTTCATATTATACAGACCTTCAACAAATTCCGAAGGATTTTGTCCGTAGGCATTCACAATCGCCCTCGATATCCCGATATTTGAAGACCCGTGAATCGCCTCGGCAAGTGTAATTCTACCGAATCCGCCTTTATTTGCATTGTGATCTTTCATCAATCTATTGGCAAATGGATAAATACCGTTTCCGGTTTCGATGTAATCGGTTATTTTCACCTTGCCAGCATCCAAAGCCACCATTAACGATGCCACTTTGAATGTAGAACCCGGCTCAACCATATCCGAAACAGCACCATTTTTGTTTTCGGTGTAGGTCTTATCGGCATTCTGTTGCATATTCACAATAGCCTTAACCTCACCGGAATGAACTTCCATCAAAATAACATAGCCTGAACCTGCATCAAAAGAACGTAAACTGTCAATCAACGCCTTTTCGGCAATATCTTGTAAATCAATGTCAATGGTGGTGGTAATATCCATTCCATCAATCGGCTCTACCTTAACTGTTTCCATGTAGGTATTTGCTACTTTCTGACGGATAGAAATACCAGGAGTACCCAACAAATAAGTATTAAACCGCTTTTCAATACCATTTTTTCCACCCATCGATTCATCTGCATAAATATCGCCAATGGTACGCGAAGCCAGTGATCCGAAAGGTTTTACACGGGTAAAAAGTTCTTTGGTAATGAGTCCGCTTTTATTACGACCCAAGCGGAAAAGCGGAAATTTTTTGAGCTGCTTAAGCTCTGCATACGAAATACGCTTAGGATACAGTGCTAGCTCACCAACCTTATTCCTGTACGCATCTTTCAACATTTTGCGATACTCCACCGGTGTTTTATCATGCAAGAAACTAGATAGATAGATGGCTAGTGAGTCGACATTACTTTTGAACAGTTTGCCGTCTTTTTCACGCAAAGCCGGTACTCGAGTATCCATGTAGATGTAGTAGGTAGGAATAGAACTCGCCATCAAGCGACCATCACAAGCATAAATATTGCCTCTGTTTGGCTTCACCACAATATCTGCCTTTACATTTTTGGCCGCTAAAGCCAACCAATTATGTCTTTCAACAGTCTGTATTACAACTATTTTATAGATTACCAGCAAAAAAGACAAGCATATAATTACATACACAACGCCAAATCTGAGGACTATATTTTTTCGAATATCTGCCATTATTTCTCTTCTACAGAATCAGCAATTACTATTGGAGGCGTAGATGTTTGCACTAAATCTACTCCACGTGTATTTATCATGTTCAGCACGCTGGTTTGGCGACTAATTTTCATTAATTCTGCCGAAATAGTCAGCGACTCATACTTAACGTCCTGGATTTTCTTTTTCAATTCAATTTCCGTGGCAAGTTGTCTTTCGCAAGAGAATCGGTTATCAACATATGCAAACATCAACAATGCAATCATTATCATCAGTTTAGTTTGCTTCTTGAATATTTTCTTAGAAAATATGTCACCATTCAGGATGTCACGAACCGTGCTCGACTTAATATCCGAGAAATCTTCGCTACCCTTTATGGCTTCAGCCATTTTCTTAAACCACGACATACTTTTTATTTTTTTTCTGCAATACGCAGTTTTGCACTTCTGGCTCGTGGATTTCGCTCCACTTCTTCATCAGTTGCTATAATCACCTTGTTATTAATCGCTTTCAAAGGAGATAGAATATTACCAAAAAAATCTTTTTCCAGTTTTCCTTCAAAATTTCCACTTCTGAAATAATTTTTCACCAATCTATCTTCCAGCGAATGATAAGTCAACACCACCAAACGACCTTCTGGTTTCAAAACATCAAAACTCTGTTCCAAAAGCGAACGTAGTACCTCCATTTCTTTATTCACCTCAATACGCAAAGCCTGAAAAACCCTCGCCATATCTTTTTTTTCCTTCTCTCTTCCAAAAAAAGGTTTCAACACTTCAATAAATGGAAATATTTTGTCGAAAGGTGCTTTAGAGCGAGCAGCTACTATCGTTTTGGCTATTTTGCGGGAGTTATGCAGCTCGCCATACAGGTAAAACACATTCGCCAAATCCTCTTCGCCATAAGTATTTAGAATTACAGCGGCTGTAAGCGGCGATTTAGTATTCATTCGCATGTCCAATGCCCCATCAAACCTAAACGAAAATCCACGTTCGGCTTCATCAAAATGATGCGACGAAACGCCTAAATCGGCCAAAATACCGTCTACCTTTTCGATATTGTGATAACGCAGGAAATTCTTCAAATATTGAAAATTGCTCCGAACAAAAATAAAACGAGGATCGTCCAAAGCATTTTTAATCGCATCTTCATCCTGATCAAATCCCAGTAATTTACCTTTGGAACTTAAATGCGATAATATCTCAGTTGAATGACCACCGCCACCAAAAGTAACATCTACATAAACGCCATCCGGATCAATGTTCAATCCCTGTATGGTTTCGTTTAATAATGCAGGTATATGATAAGCTATTTCATTCATTTTGTGAGGATTATAGTTTTGAGTATTTCGTCTACAAAAATACTCAAAAATTAGTCAGTTGCAAGCACTTACGACCAATTAATTATGGAATAAATTGCTACTGTTTATTCATCATTCTTTCTTTGAGCAACGCAGCAAAATCTACCGACGACATCTTTATTTGCTCATAACGCAACTTGCTCCAAACTGCAAAGCGATCGACCATTCCAACAAAAAGCACCTCGGCATTATCTACGCCTATTGCTTGTAAATTTTTCTTCGAAATCAAAACTCTTCCTTGCGAATCAATATCCAACCACTCGGCATCCGAAACAAATTGCATCAACAACAATTGATCTATCGGATTCCATTCATCAAGCTTCGATTTAAAATTCTGTACTTTTTCATTCCAAACCGACTCCGGAAAAAGAATCATGCAATCATTCTCGGCATCCTTGCGCATCACGATGCGATCCTTCTCACCCTCCGGCAATATCTTTCGATATGCAGAAGGAATAAAGATTCTTCCCTTTACATCGGCTTTTGCTTCGTATTTACCTATAAATGTTGACATATTGAATCGGGTTCATTTATTCAACGGTAAAAGTAAAGAATAATTTTCATATACCCCACTATTCCCCACAAAATAATTATCAACAATTTATCAAGAGCTAAATGCACGATTTAAACAACTTATCAACAGCTTATCAACTTTACAAACAACAACCATAAATCACATATATGTCTATAAAACAATTAATTATATACAATTAACTAAATATGAATGACAAATAATAAAAGTGGGGCAAAAATTCAACAGCCAAAGTATTATTTCTCAAACAAAGCATATGTTCAAATGCTAATCTAGCGAATGACAGTTTGAGGTTTGTGCATTTTTTGTACATTTGCAGTCTAAAACAAAACGCATTACTAATGAACGACAAAGGTGTAATCAACATAGATATTGCAAAAGTGCTAAAACAAAAAGCACCAAACACAAAAGTCCCCAGATTTATTGTCAATTATCTTCGAAAGATTGTACACGAAAAGGAATTTAATATTTTTTTCAAAAACAATCCTACGCTAAGAAATTTAGATTTCATTGAGGCGGGACTGAAGTATCTGGAGGTTACCATCAGCATAGAAGGCCGCGAAAACCTACCTCCGAAAGGCGGTAGATATATTTTTGCCAGCAACCACCCGCTGGGCGGACTTGATGGCATTGCAACCGGCTATTTAATAGGGAAAGAATACGATGGCAAAGTGCGTTTTTTCTCGAACGATTTAATGATGAGCGTTGAGCCTTTAAACGAAATGTTTGTACCAGTAAACAAAACAGGATCGCAAGGGAAAGGACATGCCGAGAAAATGCAGGAGTTGTATGAGTCCGATAATCATTTAATTACATACCCAGCCGGAATATGTTCTCGAAAAATAAACGGAAAAATAATTGATTTAGACTGGAAGAAAAACTTCATTAGCAAAGCAATTGAATATCAAAGAGATATTGTCCCTATTTATTTTGAGGGTCGTAATTCTAATTTCTTTTACAATTTGGCCAATATCCGTAAATTTCTGGGAATAAAATTCAACATCGAAATGATGTACCTTGCCGATGAAATGTTTAAACAAAAAGGCAAACACTTCACCATACGAATAGGCAAACCTATTCCCTGGCAAACCTTCGACAAATCGTCGAGCTTATCTAATTGGGCAGATTGGGTAAAAGAAATTGTATATCAAATGGAGAAAAAATAAAAAGAAAACAGGACAGAAACTTATTGTTTCTGTCCTGTTTTCTTTTTATAAATCTAGTAACCCTTCTGGAAGTTTTACGTAGATAATTTTTTTATCATGATCTATTTTCTGAATATACTCCTCACCTGCAGGAATTAACAATTCATCATTCTTTTTTGGAATTACAAAAAGAATATTCTCAGTGGTTTTATCCACCTCGGAAATAACCCCGATCAATCCGGTTTCAACATCTATCAGACTAAAGCCCGCAAAATAATCGACTTCAATTTCCTCATCCTCAACATTCTCCAAAAAAGATTTTGGCAAGTAAATGGTCAATCCCATAAACGAACGGGCTTGCTCTTCGTTTACCACACCTTCGAGCTTCAACAAACCGGTTGTACTGCCTTTAAACCGATATTCATCTAAGAAAAAAGGCACAAAAATTCCCTGAATCTCAAAGATAAAAAACGGCACATCTTCTCTGTCAAACACATCCGAAGAGAATGAAAACGACATTTCACCATTTATACCGTGTGGCTTATTAACTTGTCCTATTGGGAAAATATCGGATTTTAATATCATTGAATTATATTTTTTCTATTGATGTGAAATTTATTATTGTAGTAACGTTTCTGAATTACAAAAAAAACTAGTTTAACCCTGCAATCAGGTTAATAGTCAAAGCCACCACAAACGTATTTAAAACAAAAGACAACAAACTATGAAACAAGGTTATCCTTCGTATTTTTCGTGAAGTAACATTTACATCCGAGACCTGAAAAGTACAGCCCAGTCCGAAAGAGTAATAGGCAAAATCGAGATAATCGGGCTCATTTTCTTCTGGGAATGCCAACCCGCCGACATATTTATTGCCATCCTCATCTCTCGAATCGTAATACTCATGCGCATAATGAAACACATAAATAGTGTGCACCATTCCCCACGAAAGGAGTATCCCTAAAATGCAGGAAGGAAGAAATAACACACTCTCACGAATAGTAGAGTCCTTTGAAATAACGATTAGCAATACGGCAAGCAGTCCGGACAAAGATGAAATCAGAACCATAAAAAATACGAAAGCTACACTTCCATCATCCTCAGTTGCCTTTTTTCTGATTTGAGAAACAGTTCGCTGATCAATCACAATCCAACAACAAATCAGGAATGTGAGCGAGAATACTATCCAGGACACCATCGCACGAAGTAAAATGCTTATCTCGTCATTTTTTAATATGAAAAAAGCAAAAAGAGCCAACCCAACACTAATCCCCAAACGAGTAAGGGGATGCATCTGTACAAAAATATTATTTCTCTCCTTCTTTCGTGCTGACATTATCTGTGCTTAGAAAGTAAATTTAGCAATCTATAATCTAGAAAATCTACTCCCTACTCAACTATCGTAACCCAACCATGCGTATCAGGCTCATCGCCATACTGAATACCGCGCAATTTATGATACAATTTATCAGATATCGGTCCCGGTTTACCATCGGGCGAAAATAAATACGATATTTTCATATCATAATCGTCAATTCGTTCTATCGGACTTATAACTGCAGCAGTACCACAAGCTCCCGCTTCTTCAAAAGTAGCCAGTTCTTCAACAGGAACAGCTCTTTGCTCCACTTTTAGCCCCAAATCCGCAGCCAAGACCATCAGACTTTTGTTGGTTATCGAAGGCAATATAGAAGTCGACTTAGGAGTTACATAAGTGTTATTTTTTATTCCAAAAAAGTTTGCAGCACCACATTCATCGATGTATTTTTTTTCTCTTGCATCAAGATAAAATATATTCGAATAACCCAGCTCATGTGCCTTTTGTCCGGCTACCAAACTAGCGGCATAATTTCCACCCACTTTGTATTTCCCCATACCCAGAGGCGCAGAACGATCGTACTCACGCATAATGACAAATGGAGTAGTTTGAAATCCACCTTTAAAATAAGGACCTACCGGAGTTACAAAAACAATAAACATATACTCATCAGCAGGCTTAACTCCTACCTGAGGACCGCTACCAAAAAGCACCGGACGTATATAAAGAGACGCACCCGACTCGTAAGGGGGCACAAAACGTTCATTCAATTTCACAGCTTTCAACACTGCTTCTTCAAAAACTTCGACAGGAACTTTTGCCATTAAAGTACCTTCGCTGGAATCCTGCATACGCAAAGCATTGTCTTTCATTCGAAAAATTCGAATTTTGCCATCCTTGCCGCGGAACGCTTTTAAGCCTTCGAACGATTCCTGACCATAATGTAAACTGGTGGCAGCCATATGCAAACTCAAAAATTCGCTTTCGTGAACTTCCAATTGACCCCATGCCCCATTGCTATAAGTACAACGGATGTTGAAATCGGTTTTGATGTAACCGAATCCTATGTTTCCCCAATCTATTTGTTCCATATTGTAGAGTTTTATTATTTCATTTGTATTAAATCAAAACCAAAATTGATTCATTTCCCATATTAAAGAGCAAATCTATACTACTCAGGTTGGGAATAAAACCAAATCGTTGTTCGAAAACCTGATAATAGGTCTTAAATGATCCAATATCAGTTTCTTTCTTTGGGTGAATGCTATTTCTAGCATCCAACACATTTTCATCAAAATCGACTTTATATTCTTTGGTCAATTGAATATCAATCTGCAAGTCTAACAACTCAAGCATTTTAGTTTGAATTTCAGTATTAAAATCCCACAAAAATATCCAGTTTTTCTCGTAAAATGGAATTAAATCATCTTTGTAATATTCGAAGAAAGGCGTTGAATTGTACGCCGACTCTATCGAACGCCAATGTTGCAGTTGCCAGTCACTATGTTCCGAGATGCGAACATCGCGGGTCAACATTCGCGACCCTTTCGATTTTTCAACCGGAATAGTCAAGGCCAACTGCCCGTTTGCGCCAGCAATATTACATCGATTTCTGTACGATTGCTTCTCGTAAAACTCACAATGTTCCAGAAAAACGGCATCAGCTTTTGCCAACGCAGAATAATACTCTACGGGAGCTAAATATGCCGAAGTCAAACAAATATTTTCCATTCTCTACTCCTACTCCTAGCTTATTAGCTCTGAATGTTTATCTTTCAGCATTTTTAAAGAACCTGTTCCAACGAATTTTTCCGCTAAACCATCCTTTATCTTTATCCAACGACAACCAAACCATTACCGGACGACCAACCACGTGATCTTCGGGCACAAACCCCCAGAAACGCGAATCGGCAGAATTATGGCGGTTATCACCCATCATCCAGTAATAATCCATCTTAAATTGATAAGTCGTAGTCAGTTTACCATTGATATAAATTTCTTTACCTTTCACTTCCAATTTATTATGTTCATAAACCGAAATTATGCGTTCATAAATAGGTAAATTATAGGTATTCAAAAGCAACTTAGCTCCTTTTCTGGGTACCCAAATCGGGCCATAATTATCTCTGTCCCAATTTTTTCGTTTACCCAATGGGAAAACATCTCCTGCTAAAATTGCCGGCTCAACAATCATTTTTAGCACACCTTTTACCTGTTTCAATTTTGAATATGTTTCTTCATTCAACGGGAAATGGTAGATCGGCAAAGTCCCATCAAGACCAAGAAGAGCTGTAAAATCATTATTTTGTTGAATATTCAACAAATTTCTGTCGTCAACACTTATGTTCAATTTGTCTAACAAATCGTCAGTCAGGCGCGTTCCGTCGGTTTGTACATAATAATTAAACTGGATACCCGGAATTTTTACCTGCGGTTTATTATTTACATACACCTGATTGGCCTTTACTTGCATCCAATCACCGGCTACAGCCACACAACGTTTCACGTAGTTTTCACGTCGATCTACCGGGCGGTAAATAATTTCTCCATATTGACTTTTATTATTATTCACGGCATCACGACCATACGTATAACAGCTTGAATAATAATCGGGATTCTGAACATTTACAGCTACCGTATCACCTGCCGGGAAGTTAAACACCACGATATCATTGTGTTTAATGGTATCCATACCCGCCAAACGATGATAGTCCCATTGAGGATTTTCAATAAACGATTTGCAGTTAAGCAGCGGAAAGGTATGTTGCACCAATGGAAACGAAAGTGGTGTATTTGGGACCCTCGGACCATAACTGGCCTTGCTTACAAACAAGAAATCGCCTACCAACAAACTTTTTTCGAGCGAAGAACTTGGAATTTGGTAGTTTTGAAACAGGAACGTATTGATAAAATATACCGCCACCAAAGCAAAAACAATCGCATCGACCCAGCCAAAGAACGCCAACAAAGATTTATTCTTCATATTTTTCCACCAAGTCCATGGAATAAAGTGAGTTATAAATGCATCAAAGATGACTGGCAAAAGCAAAAGCCACCAAAGATTACCCACCCATACTACGAATAAAACATAAATCAGGCTCCATATGCCGGCCTTAATCCATTGCTTGAGAGGTTTATTGAAACGTAAAAAGTCTTTTTCTGTATCCATGTTTTAATTTATAAATAGTGAAGTTATTCCTATATTAACTGCACAAATATAGGAATGAATTCAGTACTATGCTATACATAGTACTGAATTTTATAATTCTTTAATTATTTATCCATTTGAATCAACAAAACATCGAAATTGACGAACTGAAAATTCAATTGAAATTAGAATGCAGACTAAAACTTTAGCAAATCCTGCATACCTAAAAAGCCCTTTTTTCCTGCAGTAAATTCGGCAGCAACCACTGCACCCAACGCAAACCCTTCACGACTTTTTGCATCGTGTGTAATTTCAATTGAATCCACTTCCGATTCGTAACGAATGGTATGAATACCCGGTACTTGCCCTTCTCGAATTGATTTTATTGCCATTTCCGTCGGTTTAGTTTCAGTTTCCTTCACCCAAGCCAATTTGCGGTCCAGATTTTCAAAAATCCCTTCGGCCAATGTAATAGCCGTACCACTTGGAGCATCCAGTTTTTGAGTATGATGCACTTCGGTCATTTCCACATTGTAATTGGGGAATTGATTCATAATGGCAGCCAAATGTTTATTGAGAGCCATGAAGATATTTACACCAATGCTGAAGTTTGACGACCAAAACAAGGTTTTTCCGCCATCTTCAATTTCTTTTCTCAAAATAGGAAGCTCTTCCAACCAACCAGTAGTACCCGACACCACAGCCACTCCCGAAGCGAATGCTCTGCGATAATTACTCAACGCCACCTGCGGAACAGTAAATTCAATGGCTACATCGGCACTTTTAAAAGCTGCCGAGTCAAAATCATCCAAATTATCAACATCAATCACCGACACTATTTTATGCCCACGTTCCAATGCAATTCGCTCAATGGTTTTACCCATTTTGCCGTATCCTATTAAAGCTATTTTCATTCAGTTACAAGTTACAAGTTACAAGCCAATACTGACAAGCACTTTAGTAATATTTATCATTCAAAAAGCACCAATGTATTTATTGGCACATTCAAATATCTTCTTATTAGTATTGCCCCGTGCTTAACAAAACCAACGTGCACGCCTCTTCAACGTGAATATCATTTTGTATCAACAATTCTTCTAATTCGGGATTCTCAGTTCCGGGATTAAAAATCACACGATTGGGGTTTAATGCAATTATATATTCGTAGTATTCCTGTTGAAACTTATCCGATAAATACATTGTTACTGTATCAATATCCTCAAACTCCTTCATCTCAGTATCTATCATTTTTCCAAAAACCACTTCGGCACGTCTTCCAATCATTTCAATATCATGTCCGTACGCCAATAGTTTTTCGGCAGCCAAATACGAATAACGCTCGGGATTACTGCTCGCTCCAATTATCAAAGTTTTTTTCATAATTATTTTTTACGCCTGTTTTTTTAGTCGACTGACTAAATTTTATATTTCTAAATTAACTCTCATCCTTCTCTAAACCAATCGAAACATTCAAAGATTTCATCTTTTGTTGCTGTTTGATTGATGCGGATATCACCTACATCCGCCAAAAGAGTGAAGTTTATCTCTTTCGAATCGTTTTTCTTATCGTGTGTCATCAGCTCAAACAAGTGGTCGTATTGCTGACAGTGAAACTCAAACGAACCGTAGTATTCTTTTATCAAATACTTCAACCGAAGCAATTCTTCCTTAGGGAAACCCAACTTTATATGCGACAAATATAATTCGCACAACATACCCCACATTACAGCATATCCATGTAGAACAGGGCTTTCAATTTTGTACGACCAACTTTCGAACGCATGTCCAAAGGTATGACCCAAATTCAACGCTTTTCGAATATTAGCTTCGTGCGGATCTAGCTCCACAATCCGCTCTTTTATCCTGAAACTATTCAAAAGCAAAGGACGTAACTCGTTCAAATCAAATTTATCAATATCGTATTTCAACACGCTTGCCCACTCCTCTTTGGTGTCGATAAGCGCATGTTTTATCATTTCAGCATAACCCGAGCGAAGGTTCTCAGCATCAAGCGTTTTAAAGAAATCCACATCAATAAGTACCGCTTCGGCCGGTGCAAAAACACCAATTTCGTTTTTCAACCCAAGAAAATTAATCCCTGTTTTTCCACCGGTAGCAGCATCTACTGCACCGAGCAATGTAGTAGAAACATTGATATACGAAATTCCGCGTTTAAATGTGGAAGCTGCAAAACCGCCAATATCAGTCACTACTCCTCCGCCAACATTAATCAACAAGGATTTACGGGTTGCACCATTTTCGCTCAAAAATTTCCAAATTACAACAGCCGAGTCAATATTTTTCGTTTTATCTCCACTAGGAATACTAACAACGCGGCATCTCCTTAGTTTCTCTAAGTCCATTAATTTAGGCAAACAGAGCTTACGGGTTGTTTCATCAGTTAGAATAAAAATACTATCCGCCGGCCGCTCACCAATGGCTAAATTTAATTCCGAAATAAAATCCTCACATATCTTTGTAATCGAATGACTCATCGTTTTATTTTTTTGCACACAAAGATACTTAATTCTTCAAAAACTGACGCTAAAATAGTCTGTAATATATCCTATTTTTTCTACATTTCATTTTTCGAAACTTATTTCTCTAAAAAACATTAATTATTTTGTACATATGAATATATGTTCATATATTTGCACGAGTTTTTAAAACGCACAGAAAGAAATGGATATAAACAAAATGGACGAAGCAGCGTACACCCTTAGGGCAATTTCTAATGGCACGCGCTTGTGTGTAATTTCGCTATTATCGGAACAGGAAGAGCTCAACGTATCGCAACTGGTAGAACAACTGCAATGCGAGCAATCGCTACTTTCACATCACCTTACCGATATGCGGGCGAGAGGAATTTTGAACTGTAGAAAAGAGGGTAAAAACTGCTACTACTCGCTCAAGAACAAACAAATAGTACAAATTATAGAGTGCATACGCACTTGCAATTGCGTCTAAAAAAAAGCAAGACAACATGAAAGAGTTTATCAAAAAGCACATCATAAAAATTATAGCCATTTTAGTGGGTGGTATCGGGGGCTTTAGCTACTACTATTTTATAGGCTGTGCGAGCGGCACCTGCCCTATCACTTCCAATCCATATATTAGCATTATTTATGGGGCAGTGCTCGGCTATTTATTCTCAGACATTTTTAAAAAGAAGAAACATGAAATTGATTAAAAAATACTTATCTGACTGGAATATCGCACGAACAATCCGGATTGTTCTGGCTATTTTCCTAAGCATTTCGTACTACTACAACAGGGAATCGATCTATTTATTCGGTGCATTAGTGCTATCGGCACAGGCAATATTCAATATAAGCTGCCCGGGTGGAAGTTGTGCCACGAATTACAACAAAACAAACAGTCCGGTAATTAAAACTGAAAAATACGAACCTAAAAAACAAGATTAAGATGGAAAGTACATTTTTAATATCCACTTCGGAATGCATGACTTGCAACAATCAGGTGCTTAAAACTTTGGGTGGACTACAAGGCATTTTTGGAGCTGAGCTGAACAGAATAGACGGCAAAATAGTAGTTTCTCACACCGATGAAGTTACGCGCGAAAGCATTTCCAAAACCCTTACTGAGTTGGGGGTTTCGTTATCTGAAATCAATCAGGAAACGGGACACGACGACCCTTCTATCTGGGGTTGCGCTCTCTGAAAAAATTATAAAATATAAAACATTCAAAAACATTATATGAAAAAGATCGTTTTTGCAAGTGTATTGCTTGCCTTTACCTTTTCGGCATGCGCCGGGAAAAATAACGAAAAGAAATCAGAAGAAATAAATCAACAAAAAGAAGTAAAAAAGATGGGAACAATTCACTTAACCAAAGCAGAATTTTTATCAAAAGTAGCAAATTACGAAGCCAACCCTACAGAATGGAAGTACCTGGGCGACAAACCTTGTATTATCGATTTTTATGCTTCCTGGTGCGGACCTTGCAAAACAATTGCACCTATTTTGGAAGATTTAGCCAAAGAATACGATGGTCAAATCTACATCTACAAAATAAACACAGAAGAAGAACAAGAACTGGCCGCAGCATTTGGCATTCGCAGTATTCCTACTATTTTATTTTGCCCAATGACCGGTGCACCTCAAATGGCGCAGGGAGCCTTACCAAAAGATGCATTTAAACAAGCAATAACAGATGTATTATTAAAAAAATAACAATTCACATTCCCTGTATACTTAAAATCCATAATTAAAATTTCTTCTTTAGGAGTTTTAATTATGGATTTTTCATTTCAGACATCCATAATTAAGAAAAAGACATTTACAAAAAACATTTAAGAATTTTACTATCTCCATTAAAAAGTTATTTTATTCAAATTCTAACCGTTACAATTAAACTCTTTACAACACACACAGTCAAAGAAACATAGCAAAATAAAAAATATTCACCTTAAAAAAAACAGCATGAAAAAGTATTTAAAATTATTTTTGGCGTCAGTGCTCTTCATTAGCATGTCAGCTACGGCTCAGCAACAAACACCCCCACAGGGACAAAATGGAGTGCGACAACAACTTTCAGCTAAAGAGCGAGCTCAAAATTTTGCAAAGGATGTAAGTTTAACGGATGCTGACAAAGCAAAAGTAGAAGCAGTTTATGCAAAAAATGATACCATTTTCACTAAATTCAGAACAGAAGTAAGCAGAGATAGCCCCGATTTCAGAGAAAAATTCAAAGCGCTACGCGATGCACAAGATGCTGAATTAATAGGCATCATTGGAAAAGAAAAATTTGAAGCCTTCCAAAAATTACAAGCAGAACGCCGCCAGAAGAGAATGAATAACAATTAAATAAAGAACATATGAAAAAGTATGGAATGTTAGTAGTGGCTTTTGCATTTATGCTCAGTCTAAGCACAATCGCCCAGGATCAAATGCCGCCAAAAGGCGAAAAAGGTCCGAAAAAAGAATTTCGTCAGGGCGACAGACCGCAACCTACAGCCGAAACTAGAGCAGATCGTTTGGCAAAGCAACTGAATTTGACCGATGCTGAAAAAGTAAAAGTAAAAGCATTGTTTGAATCGCAAGATGTCAACCGCGTGAAAAAACAAGCTGAGATGAAAAAAACGCGCGAAGAAATGAAATCTAGATTTGAAGCAGAACGCAAAGCACAAGATACTGAATTAGAAAAGATTATTGGAGTCGAAAAGTTTAAAAAACTTCAAGTTGCACGCGCCGAACGTTTTGAAAAAATGGAACAAAAAGGTGAACATTCACCCGAACCCCCAGTTGCAAAATAAGAGACAACCGACAGCTACAAAAAAAAATCCCGCCAATCGATAGACCAGCGGGATTTTTTATTTCGAACAATATACTATTGTTTCATTATTTCTTGTTGATGACGAACCGATTCTTCGTGAATAGCAACCAGCACCGTTTTCATAAACTCACCATCCATACCCATCTTTTCTGCTTGCGAAACACGATTTTGCAAAATCTCGTCATATCGTTGCTCTTGCAAAATAGGCATATTATGTTCTTTTTTGTACGTCCCAATTTCGTTAGAAATACGCATACGACGTGCAAACAATTCTAACAAGCTGTCATCCAGTTCATCTATCTGACGACGCAAAGCAGTCAGACTTTCTGTACTTTGAGTCATGTCGCGAATAACGATGGTATTCAAAATGAAATCGAGAACTGCCGGCGTAACTTGTTGAGCTGCATCGCTCCATGCTTTTTCAGGATGACAGTGCGATTCAATAATCAGTCCATCAAAGTTCAAGTCCATGGCTTGTTGACAAAGAGGTGCAATCAATTCGCGTTTTCCACCAATATGACTTGGGTCGCAAATAATAGGCAAGTTAGGCAATTGACGATGCAACTCGATAGGTAGATGCCATTGTGGTAAATTGCGATAAATCTTTTTATCAGAAGTACTAAAACCACGGTGAATAGCACCAATGCGACGAATGCCTGCATTGTAAATACGCTCAATAGCACCAATCCACAAATCCAAATCAGGATTTACAGGATTTTTAATCAACACCGGAATGTCAATTCCTTCTAATGCATCAGCAATTTCTTGCACCGCAAACGGATTTGCCGAAGTACGCGCACCAATCCAAAGAATATCTACATTGTGAGCTAAACATTCGCGAACGTGTTTTGCAGTGGCAACTTCTACGGCAGTGTACATACCGAATTCCTTTTGCACTCGTTGCAACCAAGGTAAACCTTCAGCTCCAACGCCTTCGAAGCCACCCGGTTTGGTACGTGGTTTCCAGATTCCGGCACGGAAAATTTTAATTCCACGAGCAGCAAGTTCTTTCGCTGTTTGCATTACTTGTTCTTCGGTTTCCGCACTACACGGGCCAGCTATCACCAGAGGACGTTTATTGTCAACTCCGGGCAATAAAATTGATTCGAGTTCCATATTTTTTCAGTTATCAGTTACCAATTAAAGCCTTCAACAGACCATTATCAGCAAGCTATTTTTATTTATTATATTTTTTATTCTAATTATTGATTTATTCTACTCAACGCCTCTTCGAGCATTGGTTCGGGGCAGCAAAGCGAGATACGTACATAGCGATTTCCTTTGTCTCCAAAAATAAATCCCGGGGTGATAAATACGTTTTTGCCGTAAAGAATTTCATCGGCCAGTTCGCCAGAATCTTTATACCTATCAGGAATTTTTGCCCAAAGAAACATACCTACCTGTTTGGTATCGTATGCACAACCGAGCGCATCCATTATTTTACAAGCTACCACTCTACGACGAGTATACACTTTATTCATTTCGGCATGCCATTCTTCGGAGTTTTGAAGTGCTGCAACAGCCGCCACCATCATTGGTCGAAACATTCCCGAATCGACATTCGACTTTACTTTCAGAATCCATTGCACAAATTCAGCATTAGTGGCCAGCATAGCCATACGCCATCCTGCCATATTGTGCGATTTGCTCATGGAATTCATTTCAATACAAATATCTTTTGCACCTGCAACCGATAAGATACTCAGTTTTTCATCATTAAGAATAAAACTATATGGATTATCATTACAAATTACGATACTATGTTTTTTTCCAAAAACCACCAACTTTTCATACAACTCTACTGAAGCATTAGCACCTGTTGGCATGTTTGGATAATTGACCCACATTAGTTTAACGCTACTCAGATCCATTTGTTCTAAAGCGTCAAAATCCGGCTCCCAATTATTATTTTCATCCAAATCGTACGAAATAATATTAGCCTCGCAAATTTTGCTTGCCGAAGTATAGGTAGGATAACCCGGGTTAGGAACTAAAACGCTATCACCAGGATTGACAAAAGCCAGAGTGACATGCAAAATTCCTTCTTTAGACCCGATTAACGGTTGAATTTCAGTGGAAGGATTCAGCTCCACATCGTACCATTTTTTATACCATTGAGCAAATCCGTTTCGCAATTCGGGAATGCCAACATAGCTTTGATAGCCATGCGTATTTGGTTTTTGAGCTTCGGCAGCAAGCGCTGCAATAGTTTGGTCGGATGGCGGCAGATCAGGATTACCAATACCCAGATTTATAACATTCTTCCCTGCTGCATTCATTTCGCCGACCTCGCGCAACTTGGCGGAGAAATAGTATTCCGATACGGAATTAAGGCGATTGGCTGGTTGTATATTCATTTTTATTTCGTAATTATTTACTTCTTCAATTAAGCGACAGGCGTTGGCGCTTCTTTGTATTCACCTAGTATTTGAAAATCTTTAGTCAACGGAATAATCGCTTCCAACGATTGACGATATCGGATATAATCATTAAATGTCATATTAATATAAAATTGATATTTCCACTCCTCACCGATTATTGGCAATGATTGAATTTTAGTCAGATTGACATGATAAAACGACAGTATTGAAAGTACTTTGGCTAAACTTCCTTCTTCTTGAGGCAACGTAAAAAACAATGACGATTTGTTCAATTCAATACCTTTGGTCAATTCCTCGGCCAACTTAGGTTCGGCAATAATCAGAAAACGGGTAAAATTGCGCTTGTTCGTTTCAATTCCTTTTGCAATTATTTCCAAGCCGTATTTTTCGGCAGCCAGCGAACTACAAATAGCACCACGGCGAGTCAATTTATTATCTGCAATATCTTTGGCCGACAAAGCCGTATCTTCACTTTCGATTGCTTTAATATGTCTGTGCCCATCCAGAAAGTCCTCGCATTGCATTAAAGCCATCGGGTGCGAGTATACCTCATCGATATCTTCAATTTTCTGCCCCGGCAATACCGCCAGATTATGTTCGATGCGTAATTTATGTTCACCTATAATCATACAGCCACTTTCGCGAAGCAAATTGTGGTTTTGCAACAAACTGCCGGCAATGGTATTTTCGATAGCAACAATACCCAGCAACGAATCATCGTCGGCCAATGATTGGAACAAATCTTTAAAAGTTATGCATGGAAGTATATCAATTTTCTCACCCCGAAAAAATTCTCTTGCTGCAATCTCGTGGAAAGCTCCACTTACACCCTGAATGGCTACTTTTTTCATTTGTTCTAAATTTGTTGTAAAAAAAAATCCTGCTCGTTGTAGAGCAGGATTTTCATGTATTTTCTATTGATATAGTTTTGTTTTTTACATAAAGAATTCCTGCTCTCACTTACTAAAGTAAAAGTAAAAAAAGAAATATGTAAAAAATCGATTGATCATAAGATGGTGTCGTTTGTTTAGACGGTGCAAAAGTAATATAATTTCTAATAAATACAACCAAATTGACAATAAAAAGTTCGAATATATTTCAATTTATCAAATTTAGAGTGACAATTTTGGGGCAAACATTAGTGCTTACAATAAATAACTGTCATCAAATCCGAACTAAGCGCATTCCGAAAGATATAAATATTGAACCTGACAGGCCTCTAATATATTGACTATAAAATAATATCACACTGATGGAAATGATAACAATGAAAAACTTGGTTTTGTTTTAGCACCTACGCACGATATTTTGTTTTTTTAATGTTTTATGCTATTTATTTGTACGAAAAAACCGTTTTTTTAAATCTATTTGTACGAATGATAGGCTTATTATTTGTAAATTTGCGCCTTGAACAATAAAAAACCTGTCAGAAATGAATAAAATTGTCAGTAAAGAATATTTTTCGGCTAATGTTATAAAGTTTGAAGTAGAAGCACCGTTGATTGCAAAATCGAGAAAAGCCGGTCACTTTGTGATGGTAAAAGTAGGTTTGAAAGGAGAACGTATTCCTCTAACTATTGCCGATGCCGATTTACAGAAAGGCACTATCACTTTAGTTGTACAAAAAATGGGCGTATCGTCGTCGAAACTTTGCGCTTTGGAAGCTGGCGATTTTATTACCGATATGGTTGGACCATTGGGGAGAGCAACTCATATTGAGAACTTTGGCACAGTGGTTTGCGCATGTGGTGGTGTAGGAACTGCTCCAATGATGCCTATTGTGGCTGCATTGAAAAAAGCAGGAAACCGAGTTATCACCGTAATTGCTGCTCGTACCAAGGATTTAATTATTCTGGAAGAGCAAATGCGTGTTCACTCCGACGAGGTGATTGTAATGACGGATGATGGCTCATACGGCACAAAAGGACTGGTTACTAATGGCGTTGAGTCGGTTATTAATCGCGAAAAAGTAGATTTATGCGTTACCATTGGCCCGGCAATTATGATGAAATTTGTAAGCCAATTGACAAAGAAATATGAAGTTCCAACGCTTGCGTCGCTCAACACGATAATGGTAGACGGAACCGGAATGTGTGGTGCCTGCCGTGTGAGTGTAGGTGGAAAAACTAAATTTGTTTGCGTTGATGGTCCTGAATTTGATGCTCACAAAGTGGATTTCGACGAGATGCTTATGCGTCTTGGAGGATACAGAGATATTGAACGTGAAGAGAACGAACAGTATCAATCAACATTAAACAAATAGTAACCGAGTAAACAATACAATATAATGAATCATAGCGAAGAAAGAGCCCTTGCATGGCGCGAAGAATTGCGCAAAGCAATGAAAGCCAAAGAACGTACCGACATACCACGGGTTCATATGCCCGAATTGGACGCAGAATATCGCAGCCATAGCAGATTAGAAGAAGTAAACTTAGGTTTATCGGCCGAGCAAGCCATGAATGAAGCTAAACGGTGTCTGGACTGTGCCAACCCAACTTGTATGCTGGGCTGTCCGGTGGGAATTGACATTCCACGTTTTGTAAAAAACATTGAGCGGGGCGCTTTTCAGGAAGCCGCCAAGACATTGAAAGAAACCTCTGCCCTACCGGCCGTTTGTGGACGTGTTTGTCCACAGGAAAAGCAATGCGAAGGTCAATGTATTCATTTAAAAATGAAAAAAGAAGCCGTTGCAGTAGGACATTTGGAACGTTTTGCGGCCGACTACGAGCGCGAAAGCGGCAACATCTCTGTGCCTCAAGTGGCTGAAGCTAACAACATAAAAATTGCAGCCGTTGGTTCCGGTCCTGCTGGACTGGCTTTTGCCGGCGACATGGCCAAACTGGGCTACGAAGTAGTGGTTTTTGAAGCATTGCACGAAATTGGTGGCGTATTGAAATATGGTATCCCTGAATTTCGGTTGCCTAACGAAATTGTAGATGTAGAAATTCAAAACCTACAATCGATGGGCGTTCATTTTGTAACCAACTGCGTAGTAGGAAAAACAATTTCTATCAAAGATTTAGAAGACGATGGATTCAAAGGAATTTTTGTTGCCAGTGGAGCCGGACTTCCCCGTTTCATGGACATCAAAGGTGAAAATTTAGTCGGCGTAATGTCGTCGAACGAATACCTGACCCGAGTAAACTTAATGGATGCAGCAAATCCGGATTCGGATACTCCTGTATTTAAAGGTAAAAAAGTAGCTATCATTGGTGGTGGAAATACAGCTATGGACTCCGTTCGTACTGCTCGCCGTTTGGGTGCTGAACGCGCCATGATTGTTTACCGCCGCTCGGAAGAAGAAATGCCGGCTCGTTTGGAAGAAGTAAAACATGCCAAGGAAGAAGGGATTGTTTTCATGACTTTGCATAACCCCATCGAATATATTGGTAACGAACAAGGTCGCGTTACTCACATGTTGCTTCAAGTTATGCAATTGGGCGAGCCTGATGCTTCAGGTCGCCGCTCACCTGTTGAAATTCCCGGAAAAACTGAATTGATAGAAGTAGACGAGGTAGTAGTAAGTGTGGGCGTATCGCCAAATCCACTTATTCCTCAATCGGTTGAAGGCTTAGAGGTTACCAAATGGGGAACTGTGGTGGTAAATAACGACACCATGCAATCGGCTGTGCCTATCATTTTTGCTGGTGGCGATATTGTGCGCGGTGGTGCAACTGTTATCCTTGCCATGGGCGATGGACGACGTGCTGCTAAATCGATGGACGAATGGATTAAAAAGAGTTGACAGTTGATAATTGACAGTTGACAATTAAATATAAATGCGCTTTTCGAGATGTATCGGGAAGCGCATTTTTTGTATAATAAACCTCAGAAATTTATCAACCTCAAAAAAAACAGACCTTTCCAAAACCGGGAAAGCTCGCCGGAAATGATTTTGCCCTTTCCCGGCTTGGGAATGGACTACGGAAATCCGGTTAATTAAAACCCTGTTAGGGAAAGGCTGCCGGAAAATTCGTTGGTTAAAACCCTATTAGGGAAAGATTTAACTGAACTTGGTTGATTAAAACCCTAACAAGGAAAGGTCGCCGGAATTTTCGGACGGCAATTCCCTGTTAGGGTAGAAGCAACAAAAAATTATTTACAAAAAAACGCACAGGCAAATACTAATACAGAATAACCGGTTAGTACATATATGCCAATACCACTTCAACAAAAAAAAATGACCTTTTCGGATCAGAACATTTCGATCTGTTGAGATATCAATTAACCTACCAATTTCATTAAAAGAAAGCTCCATTATCAAAAAGTATAGTTTTAATGTCAAATTTCGCAATAATAATATTGAACCTATAAATATCTTTGCCTTGCTAATTAGAACAAATAAATAAAATTAAATATCCATGAAGGAAAACGTGACATTCCTTTATCAAATATCAAAAAGAATTAAACAAAAAAGATGACAAACGAACAAATTCAAGAATCTTACGATTTAGCAGTAGCTCAATATGCTACTATCGGTGTTGATGTAAATAAAACCATCGAACAAATAGATAATCTTCCGATCTCATTACACTGCTGGCAGGCAGATGACGTTACCGGTTTCGAAAAAACTGACGGTGCTCTTACCGGTGGTATTCAGGCAACGGGTAACTATCCCGGAAAAGCACGTTCTATCGATGAACTTCGTGCTGACATTGATAAGGCAATGGAATTGATCCCCGGTAATCACCGCGTAAACATTCACGCTTTCTATGGCGATTTCGGAGGTGAATCTGTTGATCGCAACCAAATTGAACCAAAACACTTCCAAAGCTGGATTGACTGGGCAAAAGAAAAAAACTACAAGCTTGACTTCAACGCCACTTGTTTTTCTCACCCAAAATCGGCCGATGGTTTTACTCTTTCTCATCCCGATCCTGCTATACGCGCATTTTGGGTAGAACACGTTATTCGTTGTCGTAAAATTGCAGAAGAAATGGGCCGTCAGTTAGGTTCAAAATGTATGCATAACATCTGGATTCCGGACGGATCAAAAGACGTTACTGTAAACCGTCTTCAATACCGTGCTAATCTGAAAGAATCGTTGGATAAAATCTTTGAATACAAAACCAACGATGCATATATGCTAGACTGTATCGAAAGTAAAGTATTCGGTATTGGTGTTGAAAGCTACACCGTAGGTTCCCACGAATTCTACATGGGATATGGCGTAAAAAACAACATCACCGTAACACTTGACGCAGGTCACTTCCACCCAACTGAAATTATCTCAGATAAAATCTCTTCATTGTTGCTTTTCTTACCTGAAATCATGTTGCACGTAACCCGCTGCGTCCGTTGGGATAGCGACCACGTGGTAATTCTGAACGAAGAATTAGTGGCTATTGCACAGGAAATTGTTCGTGCTGATGCTCTGGACAGAGTTCACGTAGGGTTGGATTATTTCGATGCATCTATCAACCGTATCGGTGCATACGTAGTTGGCGTTCGCGCTACTCAAAAAGCATTGTTACAAGCGTTATTGGAACCAATCGCAAAATTGCGTGAGTTCGAAGCCAACGGACAAAACTTCGAACGTATGGCTCTATTGGAAGAAGCAAAATCAATGCCTTGGGGTGCAGTTTACAACTACTATTGCGCTAAAAAAGGTGTTATTGCAGGCGAAGCATACATTGCTAACATCCAACAATACGAAAAAGACGTTACTTCAAAACGATAATATTTCAATAGGTTGATGTAAACAGAAACACCAGAGTTGATAAGAATGAAGGGACAGAGCCTGACATCTTACAGCTCTGGCGTTCACCGTTTCTTTTACTAATTCAACTACAATTGGAATTACCTTATATTCTACTAATACAAATCTAAAAAACATGAACGCACTTTTAGGAATTATTTTTCACTCGCTAGGCGGAGTAGCTTCCGGCAGCTTTTACATGCCCTACAATAAAGTAAAAGGATGGGCTTGGGAAAGCTTCTGGATCATTGGAGGTCTTTTTTCGTGGCTTATCGTACCACCACTTGCCGCCTGGCTAACCATCCCTCACTTTGGAGCCATTATTGCTAATTGCGCACCGCAAATTCTTACTATCACTTTCGTAATGGGATTGCTTTGGGGAATTGGTGGATTAACGTATGGTTTAGGTGTTCGCTATCTTGGAATGTCGCTTGGTAACTCCGTAGTATTAGGATTTTGCGCCGCATTCGGAGCTGTTGTTCCATCTATTTATTACTCTATCTATCCGGCAGCTGGCAAAGTGTCGTTTCTCGACATGATATCTAATCCCGGAGGACAATTGGTGTTACTGGGTGTAGTGGTTTGTCTTACCGGAATTGCCATATCGGGTAAAGCAGGAATGATGAAAGAAAAAGAACTTTCGAAAGAACAACAAGCAGCCAGTGTTGCCGAATTCAACCTCACAAAAGGATTAATTATAGCAGTTATATCAGGTATTCTCAGCTCTTTTTTCAATTTTGGAATTGAAGCAGGAAAGCCAATGGCAAACGTAGCAAACGAAGCCTGGAAAGCGTTGAATCCAGGACAGGGTGAGTTTTTGTATCAAAACAATGTTAGTTACATTATCATTCTTTGGGGAGGTTTGACTACCAACTTTATCTGGACTACTATTTTGAGCCTAAAAAACAAGTCGTATCGCGATTTCTCAAATAAATCCACTCCTAGATTTAGCAATGTGCTGTTCTGCGCCTTGGCTGGTACAACCTGGTTTTTGCAATTTTTCTTTTACGGAATGGGCGAAAGCAAACTTGGCAATGGTGCAAGTTCATGGATACTACACATG